>ERZ827104.124-NODE-124-length-93836-cov-7.326921_pt1 | contig 93836 bp, 79 predicted proteins | sample MGYA00519781_ERZ827104 | MGnify/ENA primary metagenome ERZ827104 (study PRJEB31778, sample SAMEA3449257) | human gut metagenome | biome: human gut; feature: human-associated habitat; material: faeces | place: United Kingdom | collected 2010/2012 ...
GCACGCCGCCGCGATGGCGGGGTCGATGGGCAGCTTGGCCGTGTTGGGGATGCCGTGCTTGGCGGCGATGGCTTCAATGTGGCTCTCGCCGAAGATGGCGTGCTGCTTGCCGCAGTCCGGGCAGGTGTAGTAGGCCATGTTCTCGACGATGCCGAGCACGGGCACGTGCATCATATCGGCCATGTTGACGGCCTTGTCCACGATCATGCCGACGAGCTCCTGCGGGGACGTGACGACGACCACGCCCGCCACGGGCAGGGACTGGAACACCGTCAGCGGCACGTCGCCCGTTCCGGGAGGCATGTCGACGAACATATAGTTCACGTTGTCCCACTGGACGTCGGTCCAGAACTGGGTCACGGCGCCGGCGATGACCGGGCCGCGCCAGACAACGGGGTCGGTTTCGTTCGGGAGCAGGAGGTTGATGGACATGATCTCGATGCCGGTGCGGGTGCGGTTGGCATACAGGAAGTCCTCGCCGCCCATGGCGCCACCGTGGACGCCGAACGCCTGCGGAATCGAGGGACCCGTGATGTCGGCATCGAGCACGGCCGCCTGATGGCCGCGGCGCTGCATCTCGCAGGCGAGCAGGCTCGTCACGAGGCTCTTGCCGACGCCGCCCTTACCGGACACGACCGCGATGACCTTATCGACGCGGGAGCCGGGACGCAGCGGCTGCTGCATGGACTCCGCCTCGTGCTCGTGGGCGCAGGCTTCGCCGCAGGTCGAGCAGTCATGCGTGCAGTTTTCAGGAGTTTCGTTGTGATTGTCACTCATGGTTGTGGAATTCCTCCGTTCAACAGTATATTGACCTTATTATACCCCGAAAGCGCAGGAAGTCAACCGTCGGTCGTGCGCAGGAAGCCATCCATCGCCTTGAGTACGACGCAGGCCTCGGCGCGCGTGGCATTGGCCAGCGGGGCAAATCCGCTGCCGCGCCCGCCCAGGAGCTTATTTTCATAGCAGAAGCACACGCTCTGCGCCGCCCAGCCGGCAATGTCGCCGCGGTCAGCAATATTGAGTGCGTCCAGATCGCCGGCCGGCGTCGTGTCCACGCCCTTCCAGGCGAGGTACTTGGTCATAATCGCGGCCATTTCCTGCCGGGTAATGTTCCGATTGGGGTCGAAAATATTGCCCGGATAGCCGCCAACGATGTTCTCCGCCGCGGCCCAGGCCACGCCACGCGCAAACCACTGGCCGTCGTGCACATCCGAAAACGAACTGGCCGGATAATCGCTCGTCTTCACGCCCGCAAAGGCCGCAAGCATGGTCACAAACGCGCCGCGCGTGAGCGTGCCGTTCGGGTCGAATCTGCCGTTGCCGATGCCGCCAACCCAGCCGTTTTTCGCCGCGTGCTCCACAAACGATCTGCCCCAGTGATTGCGGCAGTCAATGAACATCGGTTCGGGATCGTCCGGCTCGCCGGGAACCTTCTTCTCCAGGCCGTAATACGCCGCGATGCCGCGCGCATCCGCCTGCGCGAGCGCCTGCAGCTTTGCGTCACTCGAGAGGAACTGCTGGCACTCACTGTCGTTGCTGATGAAGCAGTGCTCGACGATCATGGACGGGATATTATTTTTCACACCGTAGCGGACGATGCCGTAATAGTCGGCGAGCTTGCCGTTGGGATAGGTCGTGCCGTCCTGCGAGCTCTTTTTGACCAGACCGCGATTTTGAATGCCGAGCATTCCAAGCTGCGTGAGGATGTTCGTGCCAACGCCGTCGATCACGTCGGCAAGCTCCGACCGGTAATTGCCGTTGCTGGCCAGCACCTCAGCGCCGTGCGGCGACTTGCTGGCCGAGGAATTCAGGTGCAGGCTCACGAGCAGGTCGGAATTCTTTTCGGCCGCGAAGAGCACACGGTTTTCCACCTTGCTCAGCGGCGCGGTGGCGGACGTGCCGTAGCTGTCCGAGCGCGTCATGTCCACGTGAACGTGCCGGTACGTCTCGAGCTCCTGCTTTAAGTACAGGCCGATCTGGAGCACAAGATCCGCCTCATGATAACCATAGGTGCTGCTGACCGCACCGGAGTCGCTGCCGCCCGCGCCGTCGCCGCCGTGGCCGGGATCGAGCGTGATATACAGCCAGTCGCTGTCTTTTCTGCCGGCTTCATTGACAGCCAGTGCCGCCGGGCACAACAGCGCTGCCACCAACGCCAGGGAAAGAAACAGAGATAAAAATCGCTTCATCTGATCTTGGACGCGCAGCGCGCGCCCGTCCTCCTTTTTGGGAATTGTGACAACTTTTGTCGAGACCGATTGTACCCCACCTGCGCCCATTTTGCAAGAGCGGACACAAAAAGCCGCCCGGCCGCCGGAAAAATGGCGGCATTTGACACATCCTGCCGTAATGTGTTATGCTATAACATATTTTTATGTGTAAAGAGGTTGCATCTATGGATATGACTCTGGTTGTGATGGCGGCCGGACTCGGCTCGCGCTATGGTGGTGTCAAACAGATCGAGCGGCTCGGCCCCGACGGTGAGATCCTCATGGAGTACGCGATCTATGACGCCCTGCGCGCAGGCTTTGACCACATTGTGCTCATCATCAAGCCGCAGATGCTGCAGGACGTGCGCGCCCTCTTCGGCGACCGCATCGAGCGGCGCACCGGTCTGCACATCGACTACGCATTCCAGACGCCCGACCGCTTCACCGCGGCGCGGCCGGAACTGGCGCAGCGCAAAAAGCCGCTCGGCACCGTGCACGCCGTGCTGTGCGCGCGCGATGTGATCGGCACACCGTTCGCCGTCATCAATGCCGACGATTTTTATGGCCGCGGCGCCATTGACGCCATCGCCGCCGCGCTGCCGGAGCTGGCCGGCGCGCAGGACGCCGCCATGGTCGGCTACCGGCTGAAGAACACCGTGAGCCCGTTCGGCACCGTCACGCGCGGCGTGTGCGCCACGGAGGACGGTCTGCTGCGCAAGGTGCACGAGACGTATAAGATCCAGCTCTGCCCCGACGGCACTATCCGCGACATGTCCGGCGGCGGCGAGGGCAGCCTGCTCGATCCCGAGGCGCTCGTGAGCATGAACATGTGGGGCTATCACCCGGCGATGCTGGACGTGATGGCGCAGTATTTCGACGCGTTCGTGCAGGGCATCGCCCCCGGCGACGAGAAGAGCGAGTGCCTGCTGCCGATCATGATGGACGCGCTCACGGCGCAGGGGCGCGTGCGCACGCGCGTGCTGCAGACCGACGAGCGCTGGTTCGGCCTGACGTATCAGGACGACAAGCCCGGCGTCGTCGCGGCGCTGCGCGCCCTGCACGCCGACGGGACGTATCCCCCCGCGCTGTGGAAATAATACACAAACCTGCCAATCGCGGCGATCTGTCCGGTCGCCGCGATTTCTTTTCAAATTTCTAATGGTTTTTTAAGTGTCTCCCGATATGATAAAGTAACCAAAGTTTCAGGAGGCACCTGTGATGAAAGATCTGCTGCACATCGCCGTGTTCGGCGATTCTCTGATGAAAGGCACGCTGCCGGATGACACGCTCCGGTACCACTTTCACACCGACCTGTTCGAGGCCCCGCTCGCGGAGCTGCACGTGGAGGTGACGAACAAGTCCGTCTTCGGCGCGACGTCGCGCAAGGGCGTCACGCTCGTGCAGCGCGACCTTGACCGCGGCCGCCGCTATGACTGGGCGCTCGTGGAATACGGCGGCAACGACTGCAACTACGACTGGGAGGACGTGGCCGCGCACCCCGATCAGACACACGACCCCGTGGTGCTGGCGGATGAATTTCGCGCAAACATGACCGCCATCGTGCAGATGCTGCGCGCGGCGGGCATCCGGCCGATCTTCACGACCCTGCCGCCGATCGACGAGGTGAAGTACCTCGCGTTCATCGGCCACACCGGCGCGAGCGCCGAGGGCGTGCTGCAGTGGCTGGGCGACGTGCGGCGCATCTACCGCACGCAGGAGCGCTACTCCGGGCTCGTGCGCACGATCGCGGCCGAACTCGGCGTGCCGTGCGTCGACCCGCGCGAGCGCTTTCTCGACGGGGGCGACCCGCGCGCGCTCAACGCGGCCGACGGCATCCACCTGTCGGAGGAAGGGTACCGGCTGTTTTACGGCGTGCTCATCGAGCAGATCCGCGCGCTGCTCTGAAGTACATAGAAAAAATCAGCGGACACCGGTCACAGTGTCCGCTGATTTTTTGCCTTTTTCAGATGCGGCAGGCCGCCTGCGTGCGCGCGAGCAGGCGCGCGGCCGTCTGCGCATCCGCCTGACCGGGCAGCAGCCGCCAGACCCAGTTGCCCGCGGCCGTGCCGGGCGTGTTCATGCGGCTCTCGGCGCCGAGGCCGAGCACGTCCTGCATCTGTGCAATGAACAGTTCTGCGCGCGAGCCCATGCCGGCGCGCAGCAGCGCCTCCGGCAGACGCGCAACATCGTACACGCCGAGGCAGCGCATGGCATAGTCGGCATCCGCGCCGCCGAGCGCCGCCCACGCGGCGGCGGGGGCATTGTCGTGCGTGCCGACATAGCAGACGCTGTGCGCGCGCACGCGATCCGGCCGGTGCTCCGACGTGCCGCCAGGGTCGAAGCCGAACAGCAGCACGCGCATGCCCGGGCAGCCGGAGCGCGCGACGAGGCGGCGCACATCGTCGTCGATCGTGCCGAGATCCTCGGCGATGAGCGCAAGCTCGGGCGCTGCCGTGTGCAGCGCGTGCAGCAGCGGCAGACCGGGGCCGGGCGCCCAGTGGCCATTGCGCGCCGTCGTTTCGCCGCGCGGCACCACCCAATAGTTTGAAACGGCGCGGAAATGGTCAATGCGCACCACATCGTAGCGCTTTGCTGCGCCGCAGATACGGTCTTTCCACCACCGGAAGCCGTCCGCGCGCATGACGTCCCACGCATAGAGCGGGTTGCCCCAGAGCTGCCCGTCGGCACTGAAATAGTCCGGCGGGACACCGGCGGCGGCGCTCGGCTGCCCGTCGGGGTCGAGGCAGAACTGCTCCGGCTGCGCCCAGACGTCCGCGCTGTCGGGCGCGACGTACATGGGCAGGTCGCCGATGATGCGCACACCGTGCGCGTGGGCGTAGGCGCGCACCGCGTCCCACTGGCGGGTGAACTCCGTCTGGAGGTAGGCGTGCAGGAGCACGCGGTCATCGAGCTGCCGGGCGGCCTCCGTGAGCGCGGCGGGATCCCGGCCGCGCAGGGGCTGCGGCCAGGCATACCACGGTGCGCCGCCCTGCGCCTCCTTGATGGCCATGTACAGGCAGTAGTCAGCCAGCCACGGCTCGGCTGCGAGCGCCGCGCGCAGCGCGGGCGCGGCGGCGGCTTTTTCGCGCGCGAACGCCGTGTCCCAGAGTGCAGTCTTGCCCGCGCGGACGCGGTCATAGTCCACACGCATGGGGTCGCTGCCCCAGTCAACGGAGCGCACCTCCGCCGCCGTGAGCGCGCCGCGCGCCATGAACGGCTCGGGGGACAGCAGGTCGGTGCTGCCGGCAAACGTCGAGGCCGACAGGTACGGCGAGTGCGCGCCGTCCGGCGGGTTGAGGGGCAGGATCTGCCAGTAACGCTGCCCGGCGGCAGCGAGAAAGTCAATGAAATCCCGGGCGGATTTGCCCAGGTCGCCGATGCCGCATGGCGCCGGCAGCGCCGACACCGGCAGCAGGATACCGCTGGAACGGTTCATGCTCCGTCACTCCTTTTGATAGCTGCGGATGATCTCGCGGAACTTCGGATTGCGCGGCAGCAGGCGCATGAGCGGCAGACCCAGCACGCCGAGCACGATGACCTCACCGAGCGCGACCTGACCGCCGAAGATCCAGAACGATGCATTCAGATGCGGGAACGCGGCGTCCGTGAGCGACCACGTGAGCACCGCACCGACAAACACGAAATTGAACACGACCGGCATGAGCGCGGCGAGAATGCACCGCACCCACGACTGCGCGCCCCGGCCGCGGCCGAGCCACGCCGTGCACAGCGCAGCCAGCAGCGTGGCGAGCGAGCCGAAGACCACGTCAAAAATGCCCGCCGCGCTCAGCAGATTTGCGATCGCGCAGCCGGCGAACAGTCCCCACGCCGTGCAGGGGATGAAAAACGGCAAAATGCACAGCACCTCCGAGACCCGGCACTGGATCGCTCCGTAACTGATCGGCGCCAGAAGCATCGTCAATGCGGCATAGGCCGCGCCCGTGACCGCCGCGGCGGTCAGCTTTCTCGTGGTGATGTGCATAATTCAATTCCTCCCATTTTTTTCGTTGCACACGTTGTGCGCACAGGGGTATGGCACCTGCGCATGATGAATTGTGACGGCGGTTATTCTACTCCCCCGCCGCCGCGTTGTCAACCGGTTTGCTGTACAGACAGCCGCAGTATTCCTGCCGGTAGAGGCCGTACTGTTTCGACAGCTCGATGCTGCGCTTATAGCCCTCGCGCTTTTTGAAGTCCGACGGCAGCCAGCGCACGCCGTAGCGCTGCGCCAGCTCCACGCCGATGGCGTTGAGCCGCTGCGCGTCCTTGTGCGGCGAGACGGTGAGCGTCGTGCCGAAAAAGTCAAACCCGTGCGCGCGCGCCTGCCGCGCCGTCTCCTCCAAGCGCAGACGGAAGCACACCGTGCAGCGCGCGCCGCCCTCCGGCTCGCGCTCGAGGCCGCGGACGGCGTCGATATAGCGCTGCCCGTCATAATCGCACGCGAGCAGCTCGACCGGCTCCGGCGTCGGGAGCCGGCGGATGAGCTCCTGCTGCCAGTAGAGACGGCGGTCATACTCGTCTCGCGGCTGGATGTTCGGGTTATAATACAGCACGGTCACGCGAAAATACCGCGTGAGGTACTCGAGCACGTAGCTGCTGCACGGGCCGCAGCAGCTTTGCAGCAGCAGGCGCGGCTTGCCCTCCGGCGGGAGGGACGCGAGCACCGCATCGAGCTGTTTTTGATAGTTTTCTTTCATATGTGTCACCCGGGAGCAGTATAGCACACACGCGCGCAGAATACCAGTGCAGCCCTTGACGCGGCGGGGCTTTTCCGATATGATATAAAATAGGAAATTATGCGAAGGAGGCGCGTCCGTCATGGACCAGCGTATGAGTAAGGATAAATATTATCTCAACATCGCCGACGCAGTGCTCGACCGCTCGACCTGCCTGCGGCGCAAATACGGCGCGATCATCGTCAAGAATGACGAGATCCTCTCCACCGGCTACAACGGCGCACCGCGCGGGCGCGTCAACTGCTCCGAACTCGGCTACTGCAACCGCGAGCAGCTACGCATCCCCAGCGGCCAGCGGTATGAGCTGTGCCGCAGCGTGCACGCCGAGGCCAACGCCATCATCTCCGCTGCCCGGCGCGACATGATCGGCGGCACACTCTACCTCGTCGGGCGCGACGCGGCCAGCGGCGAGCTGCTACACGACACGACCTCGTGCGCCATGTGCCGGCGCATGATTATCAACTCCGGCATCACGCGCGTCGTCAACCGCATCGGCGACGACGGCATCGAGATCATCGACGTACAAAACTGGATCGTCAACGACGAGTCCATCCAGCCGAAGGCGGAGGCCAAATGAGCGCGGTTTCGCTTTACAAGCGCGGCGTTTTTGTTTATAATAAGTAAGTTAGACTGAAAAAAGGCAGGATTCGATCATGGCATCCATTGCATTTGAAGAGTATAAAAACAAGCTCAACAACCTCCGCCCGGCGCTCGACGATCTGGGCGGCGCGCTGCATCTCGACGAGGCGCGCAACGAGGTCGAAAAGCTCGAGGAGGAGAGCGCGCAGGACGGTTTCTGGAACGACACCGAAAACAGCCAGCGCGTGCAAAAGCGCATCAAAACGCTCAAGCACAAGCTCGAGCGGTATGCCAAGCTCTCCGGCGCGTGGGAGGACATGCTGACCATGTGCGAGATGGCCATCGAGGAGGACGACGACTCGATGCTGCCTGACCTTGAGAGCGAATTTCACAGCTTTGAGGAGACGCTCGAGTCCATGCGGCTCGAGACGCTGCTGACCGGCGAGTATGACGCGAACAACGCCATCCTCACCTTCCACGCCGGCGCCGGCGGCACCGAGGCGCAGGACTGGACGAGCATGCTCTACCGCATGTACAACATGTGGGCCGAGCGCCACGGCTACACCGTCAAGCTCATGGACTATCTCGACGGCGACGAGGCCGGCATCAAGAGCGCGACGATCATGATCGAGGGCGAGAACGCCTACGGCTTCCTCAAGAGCGAAAACGGCATCCACCGCCTCGTGCGCATCAGCCCGTTTGACGCTTCCGGCCGCCGGCACACGTCGTTTGCCGCCGTGGAGGTCATGCCCGAGATCACCGAGGACAGCGAGATCGAGCTGCGCGACGAGGACATCAAGATGGACGTGTACCGCTCGTCCGGCGCGGGCGGCCAGAAGGTCAACAAGACCTCGTCCGCCGTGCGTCTGACGCACATCCCGACCGGCATCGTCGTGTCCAGCCAGGTCGAGCGCAGCCACTTCCAGAACCTCGAAAACTGCAAGAACATGCTCCGCGCGCGCCTGGCCGAGATCAAGGAGCGCGAGCACCTGGAGAAGATCTCCGACATCAAGGGCGTGCAGCTCAAAATCGAGTGGGGCAGCCAGATCCGTTCGTACGTGTTCATGCCGTACACGCTGGCCAAGGATCACCGCACCGGCTACGAAAACGGCAACATTCAGGCCGTCATGGACGGCGACATCGACGGCTTCATCAACGCCTACCTGAGCATGAACGCCGACAAGGAAAACAAAAAATAACCGACGCAAAGCGCCGCAGCCAGACAGGCCGCGGCGCTGTTTTTTACCGCTCGGGGATGAGGCGGATGATCTGCTGGTCGTCCACGCACTGGTAGCCGGACGCGGCCGTATAACTTCCGAGCGCGCGGTAGACATCCCAGAGCCGGTCGCGCTCGAAGAGCAGGGCGCGCATCCCGGCGTAGACCTCCGGCGTCTCGCAGCGAAACTCCAGCACGGCGCGCCCGGCATCCCACTGGCTGCGCACGGCGGCCGCCGCCGCGGCGACGGAGGCTTCCGCCGCCGTGTACCCGCTGCGGACGTAGTAATTATCGGCGTTGGCACGGCTGTCCGGCCAGAGCGCGGGATCCTCGGCCGTGTGGCGCACGGCCATGCGCTCCGCCGTGAGCGCGAACCACGTGTGGCTGAGGTAGCCCGGCAGCGTGTCGGCGCTCTCGTCGTCCTGCAGATCCCACGTGGGGTCGAAGTAATAGACCGCGCCGTCGAGCTCCGCCGCGACCCAGGCGTGCCGGTCGGTCGTGCCGTCGGTCGACCGGGACGTGCCCGCGACGACGCGCGCCGGAATGCCGCCGCGCTCGAGCAGGTAGACATACGCATCGGCGATGCCGCCGCAGACGGCCGCCCCCTCGCAGACGGCGGCATAGGCCGTCTGGTCATACGTCTCGCGCGCGGCATAGCGCACATGCGTAAGCAGCCAGTCGTAGAGATACAGCGCGCGGACATAGTCCTCCGCCGGGGCGGCGGCGAGCAGGGCATCCGCCGTCTGGGCGAGCTGGGCGCGGCGCGCCGGCCCGTCGTCGGGATAGACCCAGTCGAACGCGACGGCGATGCGCGCGTCCAGCCCGCCGTAGACCGTGTAGCGGTACGCGCGCACCCAGAGCTCCGGGTCATCGAGCAGCTCGGCCATGCAGGCCTCGAGCGTTTCGGCATCGCACCCGCGCACGACGGCGTCCGTCTGGTCGCGCATGGCCGCGCACAGCACGGCGGCTGTCTTCGGGTTCGCCGCGCAGGCGGGCGCCGTGTCCGGCAGGACGGACGACTCCATCTGGATCTGCACGGCCGGCACCGGCCGGAGCGAAGCATACACGCGCGGATAAAACAACGTGCCTGCCAGCACAAGGAGGATCACCAGCAGGCTCAGGGCGCAGCCGCGGCCGCGCCGGCACGGCGGTGGCGGAGGCGGCGTCGCATGCAGCCACTGCGCGTCCATGGGATCGTTATGGGACATACGGTTCACCTCCGGGATGGGTCGTCAAAAAAATATCCGTTTTTTCTGCTGTGAACGGTGGAAATCGCAAAAACTTTCTGCTATAATGCTGCCCATTCACGTCATGTACTAGCAAAGGAGTTTTTCATTATGATCGAAGTCACATTCCGGATCGAGAGTCTGGACTACACCGACAAGCTGGATTCCCAGCTCCCGCTCGTGCTCGAGGCGCTGAGCCAGAGCGGCAATATCAACCCCGTGCTCAAGCTCGCCTGCAACACGCCCGAGGCCTCGTCGCGCATCGTCAAGGGCATCCTGCGCACCATGTCGCAGGATCAGAAGCAGCGCCTGGCCACGAAGATCGTCAACGCCAACCGCGAGAAGCTCATGCGCAAGCTCAACGAGTACGCCTCCGGCAAGGGGATCGACGTGCACATCTGCGACTGCGCCGCCACCTTCCGCTGAATCGGAAGCCGAATTTGAAATCGTAGCCTGCCGCCCGAAAGGGCGGCAATTTCTTTGCCGCGGCGCGTGCTTCCTTTTTCTGCCGCGGCTTTATTTTACCATCCGGCGCGTGTACAAGTCTACCGAATCCTGTCCGCGCATAAGCTGTGCTATCCGGAAAGGAGGCATGGCCATGATCCTCGCGCTCGCGGGCAACCCCAACTGCGGCAAGACGACGCTCTTCAACGCCCTGACGGGGGCAAACGCGCACACGGGCAACTTTCCGGGCGTGACCGTCACGCGCAGCGAGGGTGTGTGCCGCGCGCGGCCGGAGATCACGCTCGTCGATCTGCCGGGCATCTACGCGCTGCGGCCGTACTCGGACGAGGAGCGTGTCACGCGCGGCTACCTGCTCGGCGGCGCGGCGGACGCGGTGGTGAGCATCGCGGACGCGACGTGCCCGGCGCGCAGCCTGTACCTGACGCTGCAGCTTCTGGAGCTGGGCGTGCCGGTCGTGCTGGCGCTGAATGTGATGGACGCGCTGCGTGCGGGCGGCGGATCCGTGGACACGGCGGGGCTGGCGCGGGCGCTGGGCATTCCGGTCGTGCCGGTGAGCGCGGCGCTGGGCGAGGGGCTCGACGCACTGCTGGATGCGGCCGTGCAGGCCGCGCACGGTCCGCCGCCCGATCCGTGGCGCGCGCTGGCACCGGGGCCGGTGCAGACCTGCGTGCGGATGCTCGCCCGGCTGCTCTCCCCCGCCGCGCACGCGGCGGGGCTGCCGCCGGTGTTTGCGGCTACGCAGTGGCTCGATGACGGCACCACCCTGTCCGCCCCGGCCGCGGCCGGACAGGCCGCGGCGCGCATGATACACGAGAGCGGTCTGACGCGCGACGAGGCACTGCCGACGGCGCGCTTTGCGCAGGTGGACAGGCTGACGGCCTATTTCACGCTGCCGAAGGCCATGCCGGGGAGCCTGCGCAGCGCACGCATCGACCGCGTGCTCACGGGACGGTTCACGGCGTTTCCGGCCATGGCAGGGCTGCTCGGCAGCGTGTTTTACCTGACGTTTCACGTCATTGGCCCGTGCCTGAGCCGGCTGCTCGCGCGCGGCATCGCCTGGCTGACGGACGCGGCCGACGGCGCGCTCACGGCGGCGGATGCCGGGCCGCTGCTGCACGGTCTGGTGCGCGAAGGCGTGTTTGCGGGCGTGGGGAGCGTGGCGGCGTTTCTGCCGGTGATCTTGTCGCTGTTTTTCTTTCTGTCCCTGCTTGAGGACACGGGCTATCTCGCGCGCGTGGCCTTCCTGATGGATCGGCCGCTGCGGCGGCTGGGGCTGAGCGGACAGAGCGCGGTGCCGCTGCTGCTGGGCTTTGGGTGCAGCGTGCCGGCGGTGCTGGCCGCGCGCACGCTGCCTGCGCGGCGCGACCGGGCGCTGACGATCGTGCTCACGCCGTGCATGAGCTGCAGCGCGAAGGCGCCGGTGTACGCCGCCTTTGCCGCCGCGTTTTTTCCGCGGCGGAGCGCGGCGGTGTTTCTGGCGCTGTACACGCTCGGGATCGTGACGGCCGTCGGCGCGGCGAAGCTGCTCGGCCGGACGGCGCTGCGCGGGGCGGCGGCGCCGTTTGTCATGGAGCTGCCGGACTACCGCTGGCCGGACGCGCGCAGCGTGCTGCGGCGGATGTGGGCGCGGACAAAGGAATTTCTCACGCGGGCGTTCACGGTCATTCTGGCGGCGAGCGTAGGCGTGTGGGTGCTGCGGACGTTCACGCCGGACGGGCGCGTGGCGGCAAACGCCGCGCAGAGCCTGCTGGCTGTGGCGGGACAGGCGCTCGCGCCGGTGTTCGCGCCGCTGGGCTTCGGCGACTGGCGCGCCGCGACCGCGCTCGTGACCGGGCTGCTGGCCAAGGAGACGGTGCTCTCCACCCTCGGCGTACTGCTCGGCGGCGACCTGACGGCGGCGCTGCCGGGGGGATTCTCCCCCGCAGCGGCGGCGAGCTTTCTCGTGTTCACGGCGCTGTACGCGCCGTGCGTGGCGGCGCAGGCGGCCATGCGGCAGGAGCTCGGCAGCAGGCTCGGCGCGCTCGCCGCGGCTGCCGGGGCATGTGCGGCCGCGTGGTGCGCGGCGGCGGTCGTATACCGCATCGCCATATGGCTATGAAAAAACAGCAGGCTTCCGGTGCCGGAAGTCTGCTGTTTTTTGTCGGTTTGATCTGCCTCAGCCGTGGACGAGCACGCCGAGATTGGGGTTGTTCGTGCCGGGGTATTCGACCGTGGCCTTGCCGGCACGCAGGGCGGCCGCCGCGCTCTCGCGCAGGTCGAGCCCCTCGAGATACGCCCAGACGAGCGCCGCCATGACCGCGTCGCCCCCGCCGGTCGTGTTGACCATGCAGGTGGGCAGGCACGGCAGGTGCACCAGCTCGTCGCGCGTGCCGGCAAGGATGCCGTCGGCGCCCATGCTGAGAAACACGCGCTGCACGCCCAGCGCCAGCAGCGCCGCGACGATGCCCTCGGGCGTGGACTCGCCCGTGAGGTTCTGCCCCTCGGTGAGGTTGGGCTTGAACGTGTGCAGCGCGGGCAGTGCCGCGCGCATCCGCTCCGCCTTCGTGACGGAGACGGGGTCGGCAAAGAGCGGGGCGCTGCAGTGCGTGCCGAGCCAGGTGATCGTTTCGGCCGTGAGGTTCCCGTCGAGCACGACGGCGGCCGCGCGGTCGAGCACGTCGAGGTGGCGCTGAAGGTACGCCGGTGTGATGGCGGCGGAGATGTCCGTATCACACAGGCCGAGCTGCATCTCGCCGCGCTCGTCCGTGATGTAAAGGTATGTAGACGTGCGCCCGCCGGGCACGTCGAGCGCGCAGCTAAGATCCATGCCGAGCTCCACGCAGTCGTTGCGCAGGAGCTGGGCGTGCGAATCGCCGCCGAAGGCGGTGAGGAACCGAACCTCCACGCCGAGCAGCCGCAGGTCGTGCGCGATGTTGCGCCCGACGCCGCCGGGCGTGAGCGTGACGCTGCCGGGGTTGGAATCGCGGAAAATGAGCTTCTTTTCCGGGCAGCCGCAAATGTCGAGATTCACGGCACCGACTACGCAGACATAGGGCTTCATGCGTGCACCTCCCAGATGCGCTCGGCGTATTCGCGCACGGCGCGGTCGGCGGCAAAGATACCGCTGCGGGCAATATTGACGAGCGACAGGCGCGCGCGCACCGCAGGGTCGGCGATCGTGTCATACAGCCGCGCGTGCGTGGCGGCATAGTCGTCAAAGTCGGCGAGGAGCAGGTACGGGTCGCCGCCGTAGAGCAGGCTGCTGACAAGGTCGGCATAGCTCTCGCCGTCGGCATAGCCGCGGCTCATGCGCTCGAGCACGCGGCTCAGCCACGGGCTGCGCCGGACATATGCCTGCGGGTCATAGCCCGCGGCACGCAGTGCCTCGGCCTCGTCGGCGTGCAGGCCGAAGAGGAACATGTTGTCCGCGCCGAGCTGCTCGAACATCTCGACGTTCGCGCCGTCGAGCGTGCCGATCGTGACGGCGCCGTTCATCATGAGCTTCATGTTGCCGGTGCCGCTGGCCTCCTTGCCGGCGGTCGAGATCTGCTCGGACACCTGCGCGGCGGGCATGAGCATCTCCGCAGCGGAGACGCGGTAGTTCGGCAGGAAGTACACCTGCAGTCTGCCGCGGCAGACGGGGTCACTGTTCACATCGGCCGCGAGCGAGCACAGGAGCTGGATGATGCGCTTGGCCGTGGCGTAGCCGGGCGCGGCCTTGGCCGCAAACAGGAACGTGCGCGGCTGGAACGGCCGGTCCGGATCGTCGTGCAGCATGAGCTGAAGCTGCGTGATGCGCATGGCGCACAGAAGCTGGCGCTTATACTCGTGCAGGCGCTTGACCTGCACGTCGAGGATCGCGTCGCTGTTGAGCGTGAAGCCGTCCGTGCGGAAGACCCACGCGGCCAGCCGCTGCTTGTTGAGCGCCTTGATCTCCTCGAGCCGCGCGAGCACGGCGGGATCGTCCGCCGCGCGCTCGAGCCCGGAGAGCGCTTCGGGGTGCAGGAGGTAATCGTCCCCGCCGAGCACATCGCACACGAGCGCGTGCAGGCCGGGGTTGCACTGGGCGAGCCAGCGGCGGTGGTCGATGCCGTTCGTGACGTAGGTAAAGCGGCTCGGATCGAGCGCGCAGACGTCGCGGAAGAGGTCGCGGCGCAGGATCTCCCCGTGCAGGGCGGAGACACCGTTGATGGTCCTGCACGCGGCGAGGCAGAGGTTTGCCATGTGCACGCAGCCGCCGGAAATGATGAGGTTGCGCCCCACGCGCGCATCGTCGCCGAAGCGGGCGCGCAGCTCGTCGCACCAGCGGCGGTTGATCTCGCAGATGATCTCCCACACGCGCGGGAGCTGGCTCTGGATGAGCCCCTGCGGCCAGGTCTCAAGCGCCTCGGACATGACGGTGTGGTTCGTATAGTTGACGCAGGCGGTGACGATGGCCCACGCCTCGTCCCAGCCGAGTTCGTCCTCATCGAGCAGCAGGCGCATGAGCTCGGGAATGATGAGCGTCGGGTGCGTGTCGTTGATCTGGATGACGTGGTGCTCGGCAAAGTTGCGCACGGTGCCGTAGCGCGCGCGGTGGGCACGCAGGATGCTCTGCGCCGTCGCGGAGACGAAGAAATACTGCTGACGGATGCGCAGGGTCTTGCCCTCGATGTGGTCGTCCGCCGGGTAGAGCACCTTCGTGATGACCTCGGCCATCGTGCGCTGCTCCAGACTCTGGACATAGCTGCCGGCGGCGAAGAGGTACATGTCGAGATCGTTCGGGCTGTGCGCCTCCCAGAGGCGAAGCGTGTTGACGCGCCCGTCGCCATACGGCGCGATGAGCATATCGCGCGGCACGGCCAGCACGCTCTCATAGCCGTGCAGCTCGCCGTGGTAGTGGCCGTAGGCGTCCCAGTGCGGCTCGACGCGGCCGCCGAAGCGCACCTCGACCGTGTCCTCGTGGCACGGCACAAGCCAGCTCGCCGCGGCGGTGCGCCAGTTGTCCGCGACCTCGGTCTGGCGGCCGTCGACGATGCGCTGCCGGAAGATGCCCAGCTCGTAGCACAGCGAGTAGCCCGTGGCGGGGATGCCCTCCGTGGCGAGACTGTCCATATAGCACGCGGCGAGGCGGCCGAGACCGCCGTTGCCGAGACCGGCATCCGGCTCGGTCTCAAAGATGTCAGCCGCGCTGCGGCCGAGATCCTCAAGCGCGCCGGTGAGCGCGTCGCCGATGCCGAGGTTGAAGGCGTCCTTCATCAGGGAGCGCCCCATGAGAAACTCCATCGACAGGTAGTGCACCTCGCGCTCGGGCGCGGTGCGGCTGTCAAACGTGTGCAGACGCGAGAGGATCTCGCGGATGACGATGGCTGCGGCCTGAAAGACCTGCTCGTCGGTCGCGTCCTCGGCCGTGACGCCGAAGTGCGCACAGAGCTTGTCGGCAATGGCGCTGCGCAGCTCATCGCGGGAAATCTGATTGGTCATTGGCATAAATGGTTTCTTCCTTTACTGGGTTCATTCGGGTCAGAGCTCGCTGCCCTTCGGCACGACGATGGGCAGTGCCTCGCAGCCAGTGAGCGTGACGGCCGGGCCGATGCGGACGTTTTTGTCCGCGATGACATACTGCAGGATCGCATCTGCCGCGATGGTCGTGTCCTGCATGACGATGCAGCGGCGAAGCTGCGCGCCGCGCGCGACACGCGCACCGCGAAACAGGATGCAGTCCGTGACCGTGCCCTCGATAAAGCAGCCGTCGGCCACGAGGCAGTTTTCCACGTGCGCGTGCTCACCGTAATACGTACTCACGTCCGCGCGCTCCTTCGTGCGCACCGGACGGTCGTCCGGGAAGAGCGACGCGCGCGCCGCCGGTAACAGCATATCCATGCTCGCGGCGAAATAGTCCGCGACCGTGTCCACGCGCACGGCGTAGCCCGTGTGCAGGAACACATCCATCGTGCCGCCGCGGCCGAGATATTCGCTCAGCCCGTCGCGGTGGAAGTGGAAGCGGTTCTCCTGTGCGCAGAAATCGAGAATATCGAGCAGGACGTCCTTGTTGACGATATAGATCTCCATCGCGGCGACGCCCGCTCCGGCGGACGCGCTCGTAAAGAGCTTCGTGACGCGGCCGCGCTCGTCCGTGAGGTAGCGGTGGTGCTCCCCGGTGACGGTGCCGCCGCGGCAGATGGCCGTGATGCCGCAGCCGCCGGCATTGTGCTGCGCGATGGCGGCGCCCAGATCGAGATTGCAGACGATATCCGCCGGCATGAGCACGATCTCCGGCTCCGGGATATTGCGCACATAGGTGATGACGGCGTTGAGCGCCTCGGCCGTGCCGGTATAGTCGCCGCGCGTATTCACGCCGAACGGCGGCAGCAGGTGCAGCCCGCCGCTGCGGCGCGACAGATCCCACGCCTTGCCGCTGCCGAGGTGGTCGAGCAGGGACTGATAGTCCCGCTGCATGATGACGCCGACGCTGTGCACGCCCGCGTTCGAGAGCGACGAGAGTGCAAAGTCGATCAGCCGGTAGCGCCCGCAGAACGGCAGCGATGCGTTCGTGCGGTAGCGCGTCAGATCCCCAAGCCGCGGGGAGCTGTGATATGCGTAAACGATGCCATGTACTTCGCTCATGCGTGCACCTCCGCTCCGTCATAGATCATGGCGCCGGCCGGGACCGTGCCCCCGGCGGGCACCGCCGTGTCCGGTCCGACCGTGGCGACGCCCCAGCCGTCCGTCCCGTCGGGCTGCGCGCCGACGTGCGCGCCCGCACCGATGACCGTGCCCTCGCCGACGATGGCATACTCCACCACGGCGCCCGGCTCCACGACGACGCCGGGGTGCAGGATGCTGTAAAGCACGCGCGCGCCCGCGCCGACGGTGACGGAGCTCGAGAGCACGGAGTTTTCCACGTGTCCCTCGATCGTGCAGCCCTCGGTGATGATCGAGTGCACGACCTCCGCCTGCCGGCCGATGCTGTGCGGCGGGCGGATGGGGCTCTTGGCACGGATGGGCCACTTGGGGTCGTAGAGATTGATGAGCGTGGGCGAGAGCATGTCCATGTTCGCGTCCCAGAGACTGACGATCGTGCCGACGTCGCGCCAGTAGCCCTCGAACCGGTACGGCAGGAGCTTTTCCCCGGCAGCGAGCATCTTCGGGATGATGTTCTTGCCGAAGTCCTTGTCGGAGTCCGGGTCTGCCTCGTCCTCGATCAGGTAGCGGCGCAGCACCTTCCAGTCAAAGATGTAGATGCCCATGCTCGCAAGGTCGCTCTTCGGGTGGGCGGGCTTTTCCTCGAACTCGTTGATAAAACCGTCCGGCCCGACGTTCATGATGCCGAAGCGCTTTGCCTCTTCCATCGACACCTGGATGACCGAGATCGTGCAGGCCGCGCCGGCCTGCTCGTGCGCGCGGAGCATCTTGTCGTAGTCCATTTTGTACACATGGTCGCCCGAGAGGATGAGCACGCAGTCGGGGTCATACATCTCGATGAAGTCCATGTTCTGATAGATGGCGTTGGCCGTGCCGGAAAACCACGACCCGCGCTCCCCCGCGCTCTGATACGGGGGCAGGATGTACACGCCGCCGTCGATGCTGTCCAGATCCCAGGCCTGACCGCTGCCGATGTAGCGGTTGAGCAGCAGCGGCTGGTACTGCGTGAGCACGCCGACGGTGTCGATGCCGGAGTTGGCGCAGTTGGACAGCGGGAAGTCGATGATGCGGTACTTGCCGCCGAACGGGATGCTGGGCTTGGCGACCTTCGCCGTGAGGGCGTACAGCCGCGAGCCCTGCCCGCCCGCGAGCAGCATGGCGATACAGTGTTTTTTCAAGGGATGCGCTCCTCCTTTTCTCCAGTTGCAGATAAAAAAGGGGTCTCCCGCGCGTCGACCGGTTTCGCGCGCCGCCGTGCGGCGCTTGGCCCCACGATCGGCTGCGGCGGTTCCGGTGGACGTGGGAAACCCCTGACAAGTGTTCAGTTAAAGCGGCTCATGGCGCGATCCGCCCCGTCGCGGATATAGACCGCGCAGGCCTCGGCCGCGCGCACGGCCGCGTCGTCCATGGCGGTCTTGTCCTCGCCGCGGAACGTGCCGAGCACCCAGTCGGGCATGTCATAGTCCGGGTGCGGGGGCGCGCCGACGCCGATGCGGATGCGGGGAAAGGCGTCCGTGCCGAGGTAGGCGATGATGCTCTTGAGCCCGTTGTGCCCGCCGGCCGAGCCCTTCGTGCGGATGCGCAGGCGACCCGGCTGCAGGTGGATCTCGTCGGACACGACCAGGATATGCTCCGGCGGCACCTTATAAAACTTTGCCGCCGGCGCCACGGCCTCGCCGGAGTTGTTCATATACGTCTGCGGCTTCATGAGCAGCACCTTCTGCCCGCCGAGCTCCGCCTGCGCCGTGAGCGCCCGAAAGCGCAGCCGGTCGATGCGCACGCCGCAGTCTTTTTCCACAACGTCCGCCGTGAGAAAGCCCGCGTTGTGCCGCGTGTTGCGATACTTCAGCCCCGGATTGCCGAGAAACACGACCAGCCACTGCACGCCGCCGCGATCGGAAAAGAACATCACTCAAACAGCGAGGAGATGCTCATCTCCTCATAGATGCGGTTGATGGCCTCGGAGAACATCGGTGCGACGGGCAGATAGTGGATCTTGTCGCAGGCCGGCTTGTCCGCCGGGTACGGGATGGTATCGAGCAGGAGCAGCTCGTCGATGGCGCTGTCGTTGATGCGGTCGATGGCGGGGCCGGAGAGCACGCCGTGGGACGCGCAGGCGTACACCTGCTTTGCGCCGCCGACCTCGACGATGGCCTTGGCCGCGCCGCACAGGCTGCCGGCCGTGTCGACCATGTCGTCGAGCAGCAGGCAGGTCTTGCCCTCGACGCTGCCGATGATGTTCATGACCTCGGAGCAGTTGGCCTTCTCGCGGCGCTTATCGACGATGGCCAGACCCAGACCCATCTTCATGGCGAAGGAACGCGCGCGCGCCACGCTGCCGACGTCCGGCGAGACGACGACCATGTCCTCGCGGCCGTAGCCGAAGCGGCGCAGATAGTGCGTGGCAAACAGCGGTGCACCGTAGAGGTTATCCACCGGGATATCGAAGAAGCCCTGGATCTGCGCTGCGTGCAGATCCATGGTCAGCACACGGTCAGCCCCGGCAACGGTCAGCAGATTGGCCACGAGCTTGGCCGAGATCGGATCGCGTGCCTTGGCCTTGCGATCCTGACGCGCATAGCCGAAATACGGGATGACGGCGGTGATGCGGCCGGCGGAGGCGCGCTTCATCGCATCGATCATGACCAGCAGCTCCATGAGGCTGTCATTGACCGGCTTGCAGGTGCTCTGCACGATGAACACGTCCACGCCGCGGACAGGCTCGTTGATGGAGATGGAGCACTCGCCGTCGGCAAACGACGTGACCGTGCTCTTGCCCAGGGAGATGCCGAGGTTCTTGCAGATCATGTCCGCCAGGTCGGGGTTGGACGAGCCGGTGAACACCTTGATCTCTTTGCCGTGTGGAATCATATCGTAACTTCCTCTCTTTTTGAAAATTTCCGCGTCCTGCGCGCAGGCGCAGAAACCCAAGTTTTCATACAAAATCATTATACCAATATTTTTGCCGCTTGCAAAGAGAAACCGGCGATCTGCGGCAAGAAATTTTTTTGCTTCCCGCGCGATTGTTTGTGCAATCTGCCGCGGGCGATTGGCGCTTTCCATTTGTCCCGGTGTGTGTTATAATGGCCGCAAAGAAAAACAAGGGGCGTATGGGCGCCCCGGGGAGGGAAATCTATGAGCAATTTTAACGATCTGTACGACCACGTCGCCGCCGACCGCGCGCGCGCCATGCAGCTTCTCGGCATTCAGGACATCCGGCGCAAGGCCGTGGCGGAGCTGCTGGCCGCCGGCGCCTACACCGAGCCGGACAACATCGAGGACATGACCGACGCCGAGCGCGAGCAGCACAAGGCCGAGGCGGCCTATGCCCTCGGCCGTCCGCACATTCTGGAGGCGGCCAAAATGCCCGCGCAGGACGGCGACGAGACCTACGCCATGGCCGTGACCGCCACGAGCGAGACGCCCAACTGCATCGCCCTGTGCATCCAGACAAAGCTGGAGGAGCTCTACGCCTCCGGCATCGTCGAGCGCAGCGTCAACCACCGCCCGCGTCTGTTCGTCGTGGCCGCCAACGACCGCCCCGACGAGGACGTGCAGGGGCTGCGCACCGCGCTGGACATGCTGCGCGTGGCCTACCCCGACTTTCACATCGAGCTCAGCGAGCGCACGCCCGAACAAGCCATGCGCGCTGCGCTGGCCGAGGAGCTGCGCGACGCGCTCGATGCCTGCAAGATCAACGCCTCGAAGGAAAACTTCCAGCGCCTGGCCGCGACCATGATCGCGGCGCCGCTGTTTTTCCCCGCCCAGCGGCCCGAGGGCGAAGCTGCCCCGGCCGACGGTCAGCAGCACCTGCAGTTCGGCAAGGTGCGCACCGACGACGGGCGCACGTTCTTCTGCGCGTTTACTGATCGCGCGCGCCTGCTGCAGTGGCGCAACATGGGCTGCGTCGAGCTCGGCGTGAAGGACTACGCCCCGCTCGTGCTTGCCTCGAACGACACCGGCATCATCATCGACCCCGGCGTCGGCAGCGGCCTTGCGCTCACGCGCGAAATGCTCCAGACGCTGCAGGCGCAGCTCGAGTTCTTTGACCAGATGCGCAGCACCGCGGCCGAGATGGGCGTGGACTTTGACGCCGACGCCGTGGCCGAAGCCGCCCGGAACATCACCGCCGACGATGAGCCCGAGAGCCGCAACCGCAAGGAGCGCCGCTGGTTTGGCAAGAAGAAAAAATAAGCCGCGAAATTCAAAGAGGGAGTCTGGATATGAGAAAAACGAAGATCGTCTGCACCATCGGCCCCGCCTGCGACGATGAGGCCACCCTGCGCGCCATGATGCTGGCCGGCATGAATGTCGCGCGCCTGAACTTTTCCCACGGCACGCACGCCGAGCATCAGGTGCGCATCGACCGCATCAAAAAGCTGCGCGCGGAGCTGGATCTGCCCATTGCCATCATGCTCGACACGAAAGGCCCCGAGTACCGCATCGGCACGTTTGAGACCGGGAAGGTCGAACTGCACGCCGGCGACACGTTCACGTTCACGACCGTGCCCGTCACCGGCAATGCCGAGCGCGTGTCCGTGAGCTACGCCGGGCTTGCGCAGGATCTCGAGCCGGGCGACACCGTGCTCGTCAACGACGGGCTCATCGCCCTGACCGTCACCGCGACGACGGACACGGACGTCGTCTGCCGCGTCAACGCCGGCGGCGTGCTGTCCGACCGCAAGAGCATGAGCTTCCCGAACAAAGTGCTCAAGCAGGCGTTCCTGAGCGAGCAGGACAAGCGCGACCTGCTCTTCGGCATCGAAAACGATGTGGACTTTGTAGCCGCGTCCTTCGTGTCGCGCAAGCAGGATCTGGTCGATCTCAACGGCTTCCTGCGCGCCAACGGCGGCGAGGAGATCGCCGTGATCGCCAAGATCGAAAATCAGCCCGGCATCGACAACATTGAGGAGATCTTCACCGAGTGCACCGGCATCATGATCGCCCGCGGCGACATGGGCGTCGAGGTGCCGTACGAGGAGCTGCCGAGCATTCAGAAAGAGCTTATCGGCAAGTGCCGCCTGCTCGGCAAGCGCGTCATCACCGCGACGGAAATGCTCGAGAGCATGACGCACAACATCCGCCCCACCCGCGCCGAGATCGCCGACGTCGCCAACGCCGTCTATGACGGCACGAGCGCCATCATGCTCTCCGGCGAGACGGCCGCCGGCGAGCACCCCGTTGAGGCGCTGAGCGCCATGGCGCGCATCGCCGAATACACCGAGGCGCACATTAACTACGCCAAGCGCTTTCCCAAGACGCAGTTTGAGATCCACGACACGCTCGACGCCATCAGCCACGCGACCTGCGGCATGGCCATCGACATCGGCGCGAAGGTCATCACCGTCTGCTCCATCACGGGACGCACCGCGCGGCTGATCTCGCGCTTCCGCGGACCGACGGACATCATCGGCCTGACCACGAACGAACGCGCCTACCGCAAACTCGCCCTCTCGTGGGGCATCACGCCCATCATGAGCGAGGTGTACGAGAGCACCGACGTGCTGTTTTACCACGCGCTGCAGGTCAGCCGGAAAGTGATGCAGCTCGAAAAGGGCGACAAGGTCATCATCACCGGCGGCATCATCAACGGCCGCAGCGGCAACACGAACACCATCAAGGTCGAATACGCATAAGGCCGAGGGCTTGCCCGCCTGGGCGCACCGGGCAGTGCGCACACCGGCACGATACCGGAAACGCACTCACGGCCGTAAGGCCGCGCAAATCAAGCGCAGCACTACGCAGAAACCCGGCGGCCTAACCGAAAAAAGACACGGAAACCGGCTCATAGCCGGTACTCCGCAGCCGGCCGCATAAAGCAATCACGCAGCCGGCGCTAAACACCGGCACGCAGCGCACAACGTACCGGCCAGCCTCCGGACAACGGAACGGCTCCCCTGCCCCGCGCGAGAAGACCCGCGCGGGGCGGTTTTTACGCCAATTGTTTACATAATAGTGTTTACATAAAATATTTTCCATTTTAAAATATATTGAAATATCAATGTTTTATGAAGACTTTAGTTGTCATAATCTAATTACCATAACAATCTATTCGTCTGAAGATGCGGCATCCGCAGCATTTACATAATTCAGTTTACATAAATACAGATTTCTTTTTCGTTTTTATTGAAATATCAATTATTTTCATGCCATTTGGTTTTCATAATGTAGTTACCATAACTGTAATTTTCATCTGTAAGTTTACATAATTATATTTTCTGGATAGAAAAACCGCGCAGGAACTTGAATTCTTGCGCGGTTTCGGTTGTCATAACGTGGTCATTCTATCAGCGCCGTCTCACGCCACCACGTCCTCAAACTGACTGTTGTAGAGCGCGGCATAGAACCCGCCGCGCGAGAGCAGCTCGTCGTGCGTGCCCTGCTCGACGATGCTGCCGTCGCGCATGACGAGGATGCAGTCGGCATTGCGGATCGTGCTCAGGCGGTGCGCGATGACAAAGCTCGTGCGGCCGCGCATGAGGTGATCCATCGCCTCCTGGATGAGCTGCTCGGTGCGGGTATCGACCGAGCTGGTCGCCTCGTCGAGGATGAGGATGGGCGCGTTGGCCAGCACGGCGCGCGCGATGGTCAAAAGCTGCTTTTGCCCCTGAGAGACGTTCGTGGCCTCCTCGTTGAGCTCCATCTGATAGCCGCCGGGCAGCGTGCGGATGAAGGCGTCGGCGCGCGCGGCCGACGCCGCCGCGACGACCTCGGCGTCCGTGGCGTCGGGGCGGCCGTAGCGGATGTTTTCCAGGATCGTGCCCTTGAAGAGCCACGTATCCTGCAGCACCATGCCGAAGGCGCGCCGCAGGTCGCCGCGCGCATAGTCGCGCACGTCGCGCCCGTCGACGAGGATGGCGCCGGCGTCGACATCGTAAAAGCGCATGAGGAGCTTTACCATGGTGGTCTTGCCGGCGCCGGTCGGGCCGACGATGGCGACGGTCTTCCCCGCCGGAACGTCGCAGCTCCAGTCGTGGATGACGGGCTGCGCGGGATCGTAGCCGAAGCGCACGTGGCGGAACGACACGTCGCCGCGGATGTGATCTGCCGGTGCGGGCAGTGCCGGGTCTGCCGGCTCCTCCGCCTCGTCGAGGAAGGCAAACACGCGCTCGGCCGCGGCCGCCATGGTCTGAAGCTGGGTGCTGATCTGCGCAAGCTGCGTGATCGGCTGCGTGAAATTCGACATGTAGCTGATAAACGCCTGAATGTCGCCGATCGTGATGGTGCCGCGCGCGGCGAGCGAGCCGCCGAGCACGACCACGAACACATAGCCGAGCTTGCTGACAAACGTCGTCACGGGGGACATGAGCCCGGACAAAAACTGGCTCTTCCACGCCGAGCGGTAGAGCCGGGCGTTGATGGCGTCAAACTCCCGCTGCGTCGCGCCCTCGCGGTTGAAGGCGCTGACGACGTTGTGCCCGGCGTAGGTCTCCTCGACCTTGCCGTTGATGTCGCCGAGGTTTTTCTGCTGGGCGACGAAATAGCGCTGGCTGCGCTTGACGATCCGGCTCGTGAGCACGCCCGTGACCGGCAGGATGATGAGCGCGACGAGCGTCATGAGCCAACTGATGCGCAACATCATGACAAGCACGCCGATGAGCATGGTGACATTCGTGACGAGCTGCGTGACCGACTGCGCCATGCCGGAGGACATGGTGTCAACGTCGTTGGTGATGCGCGAGAGCACGTCGCCGACGGTGTTGCGCTCAAAATAGCGCATGGGCATGCGGTGGATCTTGGCGCTGATCTCGCCGCGCAGGCGGTAAGCGAGCTTTTGCGTGATGCCCGCAAGGATCCACGACTGGAAGAAGCTGCACACGGCGCTGACGAGGTAGAGCGCGAGCACCGTCAGCAGGATTCTGCCAATCTTGCCGAAGTCGATGCCGCCGAGCCCCGAGAGCTTGCGCCCGAGGCCGGTGGCCAGCTCCGTCGTGGCCGTGGAGAGGATCTTCGGCCCGACGATGCCGAACGCCGTGCTCGCCAGTGCGAGCACAAGCACGAGCGCAAGCGGCAGCCGGTAGCGGCCGAGACAGTGAAAGAGCTTTGCAAGTGTGCCCTTGAAGTTTTTCGGTTTTTCCGGGATGCGGCCCGGTCCGCGTCTGGGACCCGCCATGGTCAGCCCTCCTCTCCGAGTTCCGCGGCGCTGAGCTGGCTGAGCGCGATCTCGCGGTAGGTTTCGCAACTTTTGAGAAGCTGCGCGTGCGTGCCGCAGCCGACGATGCGCCCGCCGTCGAGCACGAGGATCTGATCCGCGTGCAGGATCGTGCTCAGGCGCTGCGCCACGATGATGACCGTGGCGTCGTGCGTCTGCCTGGCCAGCGCCTGCCGCAGCGCGGCGTCGGTCTGATAGTCGAGCGCGGAAAAGCTGTCGTCAAACAGATACACCTGCGGATGCCGGGCGATGGCGCGCGCGATCGACAGGCGCTGCCGCTGCCCGCCGGACACGTTGGCGCCGCCCTGCGCCACCGGCGTGAGGAAGTGATGCGGCCGCGACCAGATGAAGTCCTCGGCCTGCGCCGTGGCGGCGGCGCGGATGGCGTCGGCCTCCGAGACGTTGCCGGCAAATTCGAGGTTTGAGAGAATGTCGCCCGTGAAGAGCACGCCCTTTTGCGGCACGTAGCCGAGCATGGCGCGCAGGTCGGCCTGGTGCAGACGGCGCACGTCCACGCCGCCGATGCACACCGTGCCGCCGGTCGCGTCATAAAAGCGCGGGATGAGGTTCAGGAGCGTCGATTTGCCGCAGCCGGTCGAGCCGACGATGGCCGTGACCGCGCCCGGCCGCGCCGTGAAGCTGATGTCGTGCAGGACATCGTCCTCCGCACCGGGATAGCGGAACGACACGTGGTCGAACGTGACAGTCGCGTCCGCGGGGGCGGGCGCGGCAGTGCGCGGATCGCGCACGCTCGGACGGGTGCGCAGAACCTCGTCCACGCGCGCGGCCGCAACTTCAGCGCGCGGCAGGAGCACCGCCACAATCGTAATCATCATGAACGCCATGATGATGAGCGACGCATAGGTCGAAAAGGCGATCATGTCGCCGATAAGCATGTGCCCGGCGTCGATGCTCTTGGCGCCGAACCACTCGATCATGACCGTGACGCCGTACATAATGAGTGTCATGACCGGCCCCATGAACGCCATGGTGCGGTTGACAAAGAGCTGCGTGTCCCTGAGCGCGGCGCTCGCATCGTTAAAGCGCGCCTGCTCGTGCTGCTCGCGGTGGAACGCGCGGATGACCGGCAGGCCGGTCAGCACCTCGCGGCTGACGAGGTTGACATCGTCCACGCGCTGCTGCATGGTGCGAAACTGCGGCATGGCGATCTTCATGAGCACGCCGACGAGCAGCAGCATCGCCGCGACGGCCAGCGCGATGACCCAGCCGAGACCGGACTTCGTGCGCGCGACCATGACGATGCCGCCGAGCCCGATGATCGGCGCGTAGAGCACGACGCGCACGAGCAGCACGCACACCGCCTGGATCTGCGTGACGTCGTTCGTGCTGCGTGTGATGAGCGAGGCCGTGGAGAACTTGTCCATCTCGGCGGAGGAGAACGACAGCACCTTGCGGAACACCTGCGCGCGCAGGTCGCGCCCGATGGCGGCCGACATTTTCGAGCCGACATAGCTGCACAGCACGGCGGCCGCGACCATGCCGAGCGTGAGCAGCAGCATTTTTCCGCCGGTGCGCAGCAGGTAGCCGTTGCGGATGTGGTCCACGTTCAGCCCCGCGATGGCGTACTCCGTTTTGAGAAACTGCACGGCCGCGCTGTGCAGAACGCTGTCGGTGAGCGTGCCCATGCCGCTGAGCGCTTCCTCGCCGCGCGCGAGGATCTCCTCGTGCGAGATGAGGCCGCTCTGCATCTGCTGGCGCAGGGCAAGCACGGTGTTCGCCCCCTGCTCGGACAGGCGCGCGTACATGACCAGCGGCCGGAGGAAAATGCCCTCCAGTGCCGGAAGCTGTGCCGTGTCATTGACCGTCCAGACGCCATCGGCCTCCGTATAGGCCGCGCTGACCGCCGCGGCATCGTCCTCTGACAGGAACAGGCGCACGCCGTCCATGGTCTTGTCCGTGAGCGCGAGGGGCGCGGCGTATTCGATGCCGCCGCTCTGGATGCCGGTGTCTACGATCCGGCTCGTGTACGACGGCAGCGACAGCTCGCAAAACGACTGCGCGACCAGCAGCAGCACGATCAGCGCCACGGCCGGGATGTGTCCGCGCAGATATTTCAGCACCCGCATGCATCCGCCTCCTTCTGCTCCTCGTAGATCTGCTGGGCGATGGCGCCCGCGCGGTCGCTCAGGCGCAGCAGCTCGCGCGTGTCCGCCTCGCCCATGCGGCGGTAGACCTCCGACAGGCACGCGACCGCATCATCATACGACGTCTGCACCTCGCTGCGGCCCTGCTCGGTCAGGCGCACGACGACGCGCCGGCGGTCGGCCGTGTCGCGCGCGCGGGTGATCGCGCCCTTGCGCTCGAGGTTGTTGAGCATGGCCGCAATGCGCGCCGTGCTCAGGTCGAGCAGCGCGCTCAGCTCGCCGGCCGTGCGGCCGTCGGCGCCGGTGTTCAGGCAGCCGAGCAGGCGCATTTCGCCCTGCGAGAAGATCTGGCTCAGATCCTCGCGGCGCGCGTGGTTGAGGATCATCGCGCGCACCTGTTCGCGCGCGACCTGTTCAAAAAAGTCCATGATATGCAGGCTCCGTTTCTCCGGCCGGCAGCCGGGTGGGTCGATGATTCACTAACACTGTTCCCTTTTACCATTAGATAATACAGGACGCCCCACCCCGCTGTCAAGTATCGTGCGGAACATTTGGACGAAAATGTGAAAAAGCGTTCCTCCGGAGAGGAACGCTTTTTTGTTGCGCGATCGTTCAATCCGTGGGCTCGAAGGCGCGGTCGAACAGGTCGGTGACCTCTTTCGACGGAGCCTTGCTGCACAGCGACACGACGACCGCCGCGATCAGGCCGCACAGGAAGCCGGGAATGATCTCATACAGGCCGGTCGGCGTGGACAGGAACGCATACCACAGGGCATCGACTGCGAAGCCCACGCACACACCCGCGACGGCGCCGGAATACGTCAGGCGGCGCCAGTAGAGCGACAGCAGGATCACGGGGCCGAACGCGGAGCCGAAGCCCGCCCATGCGCACTCGACGAGCGCCATGATGCCGCCGCAGTTTGGATCCGCCGCGATGAAGTACGCGACGACGGAGATGAGGATGACGATGATGCGGCCGGCCCACTGCATCTCGTGGTCGGAGGCATTCTTGCGGATGACCGGCTTATAGATATCGGACGCGAAAGCGCTGCTGCTGGCCAGGAGCTGAGAATCGGCCGTGCTCATGGCGGCGGCCAGGATGGCCGAGAGCAGCACGCCGGAGATGAACGCCGGGAACAGGCGGCGCACCATGTGCACAAAGACGAGGTTCTCGTTGTCGATCTCGCCGAGGAACTGACGGCCGATCAGACCGACGACCGCGGACATGGCCAGGATGACCAGGATCCAGCTGCAGCCGATGATCTGGCTCTTGCGCATCTCGTGCTCGGACTTGATGGACAGGTAGCGAACGAGGATGTGCGGCATGCCGAAGTAGCCGAGGCCCCAGCCGAGGCCGGAGAGAATGTCCGACACGCTCTTCCAGTTGAAGCCGCCGCCGGAGAGCACATTATAGTAGTTTTCCGGAACGGCCATGACCGGTGCGACAAAGTCTGCACCCTTCATGACGAACAGCGCGAGGATCGGCGTGAGCATGAGCGCGGCAAGCATGAGCATGCCCTGGAAGAAGTCCGTCCAGCACACGGCGTTGAAGCCGCCGAGGAACACGTACACGAGGATGATGGCCGTGGCGATGATCATGGCCGTCTTGGCGCTCATGCCCGTGACGGTGTTGAACAGCGTGCCGCAGGCCGAAATGCTCGAAGCACTGTAAATGCAGTAGACCACGACGAACACGATGGCCGAGATAATCTGCAGACCCTTGTTCTTGGACAGGAAGCGGTTGGTGAGAAACTGCGGGATCGTGATCGAATCGTTCGCGCGGATGGAGTACCGGCGCAGACGCGGCGCGACGAACACCCACGCGCAGACCGTGCCGATGAGCAGGCCGACGGAGATCCACACCTTGCCGATGCCGTACAGATAGATCGAGCCGGGCAGACCCATGAGCACCCACGCGCTCATATCCGACGCGCCGGCAGACAGCGCCGCGACCCAGCCGCCCATGCTGCGGCCGCCGAGGAAATACTCTTTTTCGCCCTCCACATGGCGGTCACGGATGAAGAAATACACACCTACGCCGATGACCAGCGCAAAGTAAAGCAGAATGGCGATCCATTCACCGCTCGAAGCAGTGCCCATAATGTTTGACCCCTTTCATTAGGAAACCTTATATAATTTCCTGTGAAACAATATGTGAGCATGATACGCCTTTTTCGCCATCGTGTCAACAATTTCTTTTGCTTTTTCGGCCGATATGCGGCGTTTTTCCTGCGGAAGCAAGGATTTTTTCTTTGCTTGACATTTCCGGTGCCGCGCGTATAATATAAGGCAATCTTATTTTATTTGCTTTTCTCGGACAAGGAGGCGCTGAGTGTGACACTGCGGCAATATGAGGCATTTCTCAAGACGGTCGAGTGCGCGAGCGTGTCGGCGGCAGCGCAGGCGCTGGGCGTGTCCCAGTCGGCGCTGACGCAGCTTCTGGCGGGGCTCGAGCGCGACTGCGGCTTTCCGCTGCTGGTGCGCAACCGCGGCGGCGTGCATCTGACGGCGGCGGGCAAGCTCCTGCTGCCGGCCGTGCAGCAGGTGTGCGCGGCCGATGCGCACCTGCAGAGCCGCATTCAGGAGGTGCGCGAGCGCACCGGCGGCACGATCCGCATTGCAACATTCAAGAGCGTGGCGGTCAACTGGCTGCCGCCGATGATTAAGCAGTTTCAGGTGCAGCACCCGGAGGCGCGCTTCCGCCTGTTCGACGGGGCATACGCCGAGGTGGACGCCTATGTGCGCAGCGGCACGGTGGACATGGGCTTTGTATCGCTGCCGAGCGAGCTGCCGGGCGAGATCGTGCCCGTGTGCAGCGACCGGCTGCTGGCCGTGCTGCCGGCGGGGCATCCGCTGGCCGGGGGCGCATCCGTGCCCGTCACGGCCTTCGGTACGGAGCCGGTCGTCAGTCTCGTCGACAGCACGAACCGCGACGCGCTGCGCGTGCTCGACGCCGCGCACGTCCGCCCCGACATCCGCTTCCAGACGGCGGACGACTACGCCATGATCTCCATGGTCGAGAGCGGGCTGGGCATCTGCATCGCGCACGAGCTCGTGCTGCGCTCGGACCACCACAACGTCGTCGTGCGGCCGCTCGATCCGCCGGCGCAGCGCACGATCGCCATGGCCATCCCGCCGGAGAGCGAGGACAAGCCGCTCGTGCGCACCTTCGCCGCCTTCGTGCGCGCGTGGGCGCAGGCCAATCCGTAAGAACACCGGGCATGAAAAATCAGGGGCGCTCCGTGCGGAGCGCCCCTGAATCGGTTCTTCTGTTTTTCCGCCGGATGCGGCGCTCATGCGCGCACATCCGGTTCCTTTTTGCCGATCCGGCCGAGCTTCATCAAAAGCTGCACGACAGTCTGCACGACGGCCGCCAGCGCCAGCGACACCACCACCGTGAGCCCCACCATGAGCGGGAAGTAGTTGAGGCGCATCCACGGTTCGGGCACGGCCGCATCAAACCTCGGATAGAAGCGGCTGTCCGGGATCCACGTCAGCAGATACGCGCCCAGCGTGATCCGGGACAGGTAGGCGAGCACCTTCCGCACGGCGGCGCTCCGCCCCGGATAGCGGATGGAGTTGACCAGCAGAAAGACGAGCACGGCATCCACAATATTCTGCACGCCGCCCGAATCGCTCCAGGTGCCGCTCACGAACGTGCCGCCGCCGCTGCGCCAGATGTTATAGAGCGTGAAGCCCGTCACCGTCAGCAGCAGCGCCAGCGCCAGCCTCCACGTGGACAGTGCCTTCATGTCCACGTTCTCGCGCAGGTAGGCGCCGAGAAAATAATACGTCACGGGGAAAAAGTCCTGCCACCAGTCCGGGACGATCTGCGTGTAGGTCGTGGTGCGCCACGGCTGCCGCCACGCGACCGGCGTGTCCAGATCGTAGACGTTCACAACGCTCGGCAGCGCCGTCAGCACCAGAAAAACGACCACGAGCGCCGCCTGCTGCCGCCGGGTCTTCAGACCGTGCCAGAGGACGTTCAGAAACGGGATCATCAGCGCGAGGCCGATGTACATGTTGATATACCAGGAATACTGGCGGTAATCGAGAATGTTGAAAAAGATATCCCGGAACGAGGGACCCTCCTCCACCGCCAGAACCACCAACAGCGTGGACAGCGCATAGGTCAGCAGGATCGGCACCAGGCGCCGGTAATAACGCAGCAGCGGCCGGGGCTCCAGATCCGTCGTTTTCTCCGAGGACAGGTACCCCGTCAGGAGCAGAAACAGCGGCACGCAGATCATGAACAGCGTCCGCATGGCGGTCATGACATACATCCGGCTGCCGGCAATGTCCGTCGCATAAAAGTCCGTGCGCAGGAAAAAGTGCGTGCATGGCACGGCAACAAAGGCCAGGATCCGCGTCACATCCAGCCCGATATCCCGTCCCTGCGCGCTGCCCGGTGCTTGCGCCATATACTGCCCTCCTGTCGTGGTTCGTTCCGGCCGGTCTGCGGGGGCAGGCACGTCCGGACAGTTTCAGCGGCGCCCCGGAAGGAGCGCCGCGATCGCTTGTGTGGTTTCTGTGCGGCCGGGACGCGCTTTATGCGTTCCAGGCCTGCGTCTGCGCGCGCAGCCAGTCGGCCCACGGCTCGATGCCCTCGCCCTTGAGCGCGGAGATCGGGAAGACCTGAATGTTCGGGTTGAGCTTCTTGACGCGCTCAACGCACTTGTCGAGGTCGAAGTTGAAGTACGGCGCGACGTCGATCTTGTTGACGAGCAGCACGTCGCAGATCGAGAACATGAGCGGGTACTTCAGGGGCTTGTCGTCGCCCTCCGGCACGGAGAGAATCATGGCGTTTTTCACGGCGCCGGTGTCAAACTCCGCCGGGCAGACAAGGTTGCCGACGTTTTCGAGGATGGCGAGGTCGATGTTCTCGGTGCCGAGCCCCTCGAGTCCCTGGCGCGTCATGCCCGCGTCAAGGTGGCACATGCCGCCGGTGTGAAGCTGGATGACCTTCGCGCCACTGGTGGAGATGGTCGCGGCGTCGACATCGGAGTCAATATCGGCCTCCATGACGCCGATACGCAGATCGTCCTTCAGGGCGTTGATGGTCGCCATGAGGGTCGTGGTCTTGCCGCTGCCGGGCGAAGACATGAGGTTGAGCAGAAACGTGTGATTCTGTTTGAGCTCTTCGCGCAGCAGATCGGCCTGCCGGTCGTTGTTTTCAAAAACGCTCTTTTTGATTTCGAGCACGCGGAATGCATCCATGATATTACCTCCAGAATTTCCACGGGGTCTTATATGCCAAAATTATAGCAGTCTCGCACCGGTTTTGCAACCTTTTTGCGCGGGGATTGCCAATGTTGGACAGTTCGGGTATAATGGTTTAATATCGTGTTGAGACCCCACCCAAGGAGGCGATCGCATGCCCCACAAACGCGACGCGGAGCTGCCGGGCGCGCAGGCGCTGCGCCAGATGGCCGCCCAGAGCGACAGCCGCGGCCTGTTTTCCGACCGGGCGCCTGATCCGGCCTATGCCGGCCTGTTTTTGAACCGCGAGCTGAGCTGGCTGGCCTTTGACCGCCGCGTGCTGGCGGAAGCGGCCGACGAGACGCTGCCGGCCTACGAGCGGCTGAAGTTTCTGTCCATCTATTGCTCGAACCTCGACGAATTCTATATGGTGCGCGTCGGCGGTCTGGTCGACCGGGCGCTGCTGCAGCCGTGGCACACCGAGATCATCACCGGTCTGACGCCGCAGGAACAGCTTCGCGCGATCTATGCCGAGACGGCGCGGCAGCAGACAGACTTTGCCGCCCTCTGGCGCAAGGTGACGGCGGCGCTGGCAAAGCAGCACGTCGAGATCCTGGACTTTGACCGGCTCGACGAAGCGGACGAAGTTTTGCTACGGCGGCGGTTTGACGCGCTGCGCCCGCTGCTGAGCCCGCAGGTGCTCGACGCCGAGCATCCGCTGCCGTTTCTGCGCAACCGCGAGCAGTACGTGTTCGTGCGCTTCGCGGGCAAGCACGGCGGCGCGGGGCTCGTGCCGACGACGCAGCTTCCGAAGTTTTTCCGGCTCACGGTCGACGGCGTGCAGAAACTCGCGCTCACGGCGCCGCTGGTGGCGCACTTTGCCCCCCTGCTCTTTCCTGGGCGGCGCGTGCGCGAGACGGCGATCGTGCGCGTGACGCGCAGCGCCGATATCTCCGTGCGCGACATCATGGACGGGTGCGACGCCGACCTGCGCGCCGTGATGGAGCGGCTGCTGCGCCGCCGCCGCCGGCTCGAACCGGTGCGCGCGCAGGTGCAGGGCAAGGTGTCGGGCGAGATGTATGCGCTCGTGCGCACGCTGCTCGGCCTGCCGAAGCGGCAGCTATTTGTGACGGACGTGCCGGCCGACCTGTCGTTCGTGCCGGTGATGCCGGGCGAATTCGACCTCACGGGGCTGACGTGTCCCGAGGTGCCGCCGGCAAAAAACGTGGCGCTGCAAAAGGGCGACTACCTCGCCTACCTTGCGCGGCACGACCTGCTGATCGCGCTGCCGTACCAGAGCATCAACCCGTTTGTGGATCTGCTGTACGAGGCGGCGGACGATCCGGACGTCGTGTCGATCAAGATCACGCTCTACCGCCTCGCCGGCAGCAGCCGCATCGCGGCGGCGCTCGCCTACGCGGCCGAGCACGGCAAGCAGGTGCAGTGCCTGCTGGAGCTGCGCGCCCGCTTCGACGAGCAGAGCAACATCGACTACTCGCGCATGCTCGAAGACGCCGGGTGCGACATTCTCTACGGCCTTACAAAATACAAAGTACATACGAAGCTGTGCCTCATCACGCGGCGGTGCCCCGGCGGCATCTGCTACTACACGCAGGTCGGCACCGGCAACTACAACGAAAAGACCGCCGAGCAGTACACCGACCTCATGCTCCTGACGAGCGACCCGGCCATCGGGCGCGACGCGGCAAAGACGTTCGACCGGCTCGCGCGCGGCGAGACCGCCGGCGAGACGGAGGCGCTCTGGCTCGCGCCGGAGGGTTACAAGCCGCAGCTTCTGGCGCATATCGAGGCGCAGACGCGCCTCGGCTCCGGGGGCTACATCGGCATCAAAGTCAACTCCATGAACGACGCGGACGTCATGGCGCGGCTCGTGCGCGCGAGCGAGGCGGGCGTCGAGGTGGAGCTGTTCGTGCGCGGCATCTGCTGCCTGCGGCCGGGCGTACCGGGGCGCACGGAGCACATCTCCGTGCGCAGCATCATCGGGCGCTATCTCGAGCACGAGCGCATTTTCGTCTTCGGCCGCGGGGAGGCGCAGGAAGTGTACATCGGCTCGGGCGACCTGCTCGAGCGCAACACCATGCGCCGGATCGAGGCCTTCGCCGCCGTGACCGACCCGGGCGCGCGCGCCGAGGTGCTCGAGGTACTCAGCGCCATGCGGCGCGACAACCGGCAGGCGTGGATCATGCAGCCGGACAGCAGCTACACCCGCCCGGAACCGGCGGGCGAACCGTTTCTCAGCCAGGCGTACCTGCACGGCTATTTCGCCGGGCGCACGGTCACAAAGCCTGCGCCCCCTGCCCCGCCCCAGCCGAAGAAAAAGCTGCCGTGGTGGCGGCGGCTGTGGATCTGGCTGAAAAATAATTGACGAAATTCGGAATTCCGGTCTTGACAAGCGCGCAAAAGCGCGTATAATGTGCCTTACAATTTAACAGCCTTATCAAGAGTGGCGGAGGGACCGGCCCTGTGAAGCCCGACAACCTGCAGAGACCTGCAAGGTGCCAAATCCGGCGGTGCAAATCGAAAGATGAGGATCTTCGCCTTTTCCAAGCGCTCCGTCGGCTGTCGGGGCGCTTGTTTTTTCGCCCGGCATCATCAGAAAGCGAGGAATAGCAATGGCTCATCATCTTTTTACATCCGAATCCGTGACGGAAGGACATCCCGACAAGATCTGCGACCAGATCTCCGACGCGATCCTTGACGCCATTCTGGCGCAGGATCCGAACGGCCGCGTCGCCTGCGAGTGCACGGTCACGACCGGCGTCGTGAACGTCATGGGCGAGATCACGACCGACTGCTACGTCGACATCCCGAAGGTCGTGCGCCAGACCGTGCGCGAGATCGGCTACGACCGCGCCAAGTACGGCTTCGACTGCGAGACCTGCGCCGTCATCACGAACATTGACGAGCAGAGCGCGGACATCGCCCTCGGCGTCGATCAGTCGCTCGAGAGCAAGGAGACCGGCGACAGCGCGCTCGACAACGGCGCAGGTGACCAGGGCATGATGTTTGGCTTCGCCTGCGATGAGACGCCGGAGCTTATGCCGCTGCCCATTTCGCTTGCCCACAAGCTGGCCAAGCGCCTGACCGCCGTGCGCAAGCAGGGGCTGGTGGACTATCTGCGCCCCGACGGCAAAACGCAGGTCACGGTCGAGTATGACGAGCAAAACCGCCCCGTGCGCGTGCACACCGTCGTGCTCAGCACGCAGCACGCACCGGAGGTCGACATGGAAAAGCTGCGTCAGGACATGATCGAGCTCGTCATCCGCCCGACCATCCCGGCCGATCTGCTCGACGATGACACCCGCTACCTCATCAACCCCACCGGCCGCTTCGTCGTCGGCGGCCCGCAGGCCGACTCCGGCCTGACCGGCCGCAAGATCATCGTCGACACCTACGGCGGCAGCGCCCCGCACGGCGGCGGCGCATTCTCCGGCAAGGATCCGACGAAGGTCGACCGCAGCGCCGCTTACGCCGCGCGCTACGTGGCCAAGAACATCGTGGCAGCCGGGCTTGCCAAGCGCTGCCTCGTGCAGCTCGCCTACGCCATCGGCGTGGCCGAGCCCGTGAGCGTGCTCATCGACACGCAGGGCACCGGCACCGTGCCGGACGCGCAGATCGCCGCTGCCGTGCAGCAGGTGTTTGACCTGCGGCCGACGGCCATCATCCGCGACCTCGACCTGCGCCGCCCGATCTACCGCCGGCTCGCCGCCTACGGCCACATGGGCCGCGAGGAGCTCGGCGTCCGCTGGGAAGACACCGACCGCACCGACGCCCTGCGCGCCGCCGTCGCCGAGGCGAACGTGTGATCTGAATCGCATAAAAAGATCTCCGCAGCCAAAGCTGCGGAGATCTTTTTATGTTCATGCGCATTCATTTCATGCTCAGTAATACGAGTGCCCCCAGGTGGCGGTCTCGTAGTTTGCGAGGAAGTCTGCGTTCGCGCGCTCGGTCGGCGAGAGGGAATTATTATCGAACGACGCGCCGGGCACCGTGCCGTGGTACCAGCTCTGCGCCTCGAAATAGGCCGCGATCTGCGGCGTCTGGAAGATGCGGCCGTGGCGCGCGAAGATCTCGTTGCGGGCAAGACAGCACTGCTCCCACGTGAGGTCGGCCACATCCGCCTGCGTGAGCCGGCGCGTGGCGCTGTCCGGCAGAATGTAGCTGCCGGCGGAAGGCGTCGGCGTGGGGCTTGGCGTCGGGGTCGGGGTGGGCGTCGGGGTCGGCGTCGGTGCAGCGGAGAGCTGCGCCGTCGCCGTCACGGCCGGGGGCACGGCCGCAGCCGGGTCTTTCGGCTTGGGCTTGACGTTGAGCGCGATGAGCAGCACGATCAGCGCCACGCCGAGCGCGGCGAAGATGGCGATGAGCAGCGCCTTGCTGCGCGGCGCGTCCTCGTCCGGCGCGGGCTCGTACGGCGTGTCGTCCTCCCAGCCGGGCACCGGCGGGTCATCCTGCCAGTCGTCGGCCGGGGACTCGGCCTCGTCGTCCCAGTCGTCGGCGGGCGCGGGGTCGTCCTGCCAGCCGGTGGCGGCGTTTTCCCCGCTCCGGTCTTCCGACGGCACGTCCTCGTCCTGCCGGCCGCCTTTCGGCGCGGGGGCGTCCTGCACAGCGTCGGCCGGCGGGACAGGCGCCTGCTGCGCTTCCGGCGGCGTCTGCCCGGTGCCGCAATAGGGGCACCAGCGCGCATCTTCGGGAATATCTCGTCCGCAGTAGGAACACTGCATTGGCTTCACCTGCCCTTTCACACACACAAATCGTTTTCCTCAATGTACCATATTCCCGGCCATACCGCAAGGATAAAAAATGTCCCCCGGTTGTTCGCCGGGGGACAAAAGATTCCTGTTAACCCGCGATGCGCTTGGCGCCCACGTAATTCTTCAGGTAGTAGCTCGAGTCCAGGGCGCTGATGACAACGCAGCCTGCGCCGGAACTGCTGTGGATGAACTGGCCGTTGCCGATGTAGATACCGACATGGCCAATGCTGGAGCTGTTGCTCGCAAAGAACACCAGGTCGCCGAGCTGGAGGTTGGCCTTCTCGACATAGGTGCCGTTGTTATTGTAGATGCTGCTGGCCACACGGCTCATGGAATAGCCGCAGAGCTTGTACACGTAGTTGACGAAGCCCGAGCAGTCAAAGCCCGACGGGCTCATGCCGCCGTAGACATACGGCGCACCCATGTACTTTTTGGCCGTGGCGACAATCGTCTCGCCGATGGAGGTGCTGGGCTGGCTGCTGCCGCCGCTGCCGCCGTGGGACTTGGTCGTGGTGACATAGGCGCTGTTGACGTAGCCCTTGACGCCGTTGATCGTGACGGCCGTCCAGTCGCCGCTCGTGCCGGTGATGGTCAGCGGGGTACCGTTGTTGTACATGCCGAGGATGGAGTAGTTCGTGCCGGCGCCGGAACGCAGACGCACGTCGTTGCCCTTGATGTAGCCGGTCTGCGCCGCAGAGCCGCCGCCGTTATCGGGCTTCGTGGTGGTCATGTAGTCCTTGCTGACATAGCCGTCCTTGCCGTTGTAGCTGACCTTGTACCAGTTGCCGCTCTCGCCGGTGATGGTCATCGACGTGCCGGTGTTATAGACACCGAGGATGGAGCTGGTCGTGCTCGCACCGGAACGCATACGCACGCCGGTGCCCTTGATGTAGCCGGTCTTGCTGTCCGCCCCGCCGCCGGAGACATAGTCCGAGCGGATGTAGCCGCTCGTGCCGCCGATGGTGACCTTCGTCCAGCCGTTTTCCGTGCCGGTGATGGTCAGCGCCGTGCCGTTCTGGTAGGTGCCGAGGATGGAGTAGTTCGTGCCCGGGCCGGAGCGCATGCGCACGTAGCTGCCCTTGACCGAACCGTTGGTGCCGCTCGTGCTCTCGCCGCCGCCCGTCGCGCCGGACAGGGACAGGTAATCCGAATGGACATAGCCGGACGTGCCGTTGTAGCTGACCTTGTACCAGGCACCGCTGACACCTGTGACCGACATGGTCGTGCCGGAGTTGTAGGTGCCGAGGATGGAGCTGCTGGTGCTCGCGCCGGAGCGCATGCGCACGTAGCTGCCGTTGATCGTGCCGGTACCGAAGCTGGCATTGACGTCATCGGCGCGCTTGAGGTAATCGGAAGATATGTAGCCGGCGGTGCCGTTATAGATCACCGTCAGCCAGTTGCCGCTCGAGCCGGTGACCACGACCGGCGTCCCGGCAGGAAGCGTCGAGATAATGCCGTAATTCGTTCCGGCGCCCGTTCGGAAGTTGACGGCCGTCGTCGTGGTCGCACCGCCGGCGCTCGTGGCAAAGGCGGACACGCCCAGCATGAGCACAAGCAGCACGGAGACAACGGCTGTTTTCAGAAATCGTTTCGCCATAGAATCATCCTTTGCTTAGTTATTTGCGAGCGCGCGGTCGAGCCACACAGCCGCCACATCCATGGCGTTGTACAGGCCGTCCTTCTCGGTCTTTTTGACCACACGGTCGCGGGATTTCAGATCGGGATCCGTGAGCTGGAGCTGCACGGAAACCCGCGTCGCCACGTCGAGGTCTTTGACCTTTTTCGTGTCGAGGATCTGCATCATGATGATGTACTTATCGGCCATGCTGCCGTAATAGAGCAGGTTGTCCTTGCGGCGCAGCGGATGGCCTTTGTAGCACAGTTCGGTCGATTTTGCTGCCAATGAGATACACCTCCGATACCACTGTTTTCGAATTGTAACACATTTCAATCTTTTTGTCAACACCGCGTGCCCCTGCGCTGTCGTTCCTGCGCGGGGACACGCGGCGGCAGGGGCTGCCGCGCGGCTCAGCCGGCGTCTTCCGCGTCGGTGCCGGTGTCCTGCGACTGGCCGGAGAAGTTGCCGAAGATGCCGGTCGGCGCGCCGATGGTCGGCGTCTGGAAGCTCTTGGTCGGCAGATCCTTGTGGATCGGCTCCATGACGAGCTTCCAGATCTGGGCGGCGGGGTTGCCAGAGAAGTTCATATACTCGGGCATGTCGTAGCCGGTCCAGACGGCGGCCACATAGTACGGCGTGAAGCCGACGAACCAGCGGTCGCAGTTGTTCGTGGTGGTACCGGTCTTGCCGCCGACGGGCATGCCGGACAGGCGTGCCTCGGTGCCGGTGCCGCTGTTGACGGCGTTGCAGAGCATGTCGGCCATGTTCCAGGCGGTGTTGGCCTTGAAGGCCACAATCGTGCGCGCGGGATTTTCGAGCACGACCTCGCCCTTGGAATCCTTGACATAGGAATACGTGCGTCCGTAGGTGAACACGCCGTCGTTGACGAAGGCGGAGTACGCCTGCGTCATCTCGCGGACGGTGATGCCGTTCGTGAGCTGGCCGAGGGCGAGCGGCGCATAGTCGCAGTCGGACTCGGCGAGGCTCGTGACGCCGAGCTTGTCCTTGAGGAACTCATACGACGCGCGCGGCGTGAGCTTGTCGAGGATCTGCGCGGAGACGGTGTTGAGCGAGCGCTGCAGCGCCTCGCGGATGGTAATGACGCCGTAGTTGCCGCCGCCGGAGTTTTTCGGATACCAGCTCGTGCCGGAGAGCTTGATGTCCGGCGAATCGTTGACCTGCGTATACTGCGTGATGAGGCCGAGCTCCATGGCCGGGCCGTAGGTCGCAATGGGCTTGATGGACGATCCGGGCGGGCGCTTGGACTGCGTGGACCGGTTCGTGCCGAAGTTGATGGTCTTCTTGCCGGTGCCGCCGGACAGGCCCTTGATCTCCCCGGTGTAGGGATCCATGATGACGATGGCAGACTCGAACTGCTGGCCGGAGGCCGACGGGCGCTGCGGCATGTTGCCGAGGTCGGTATAGACATCGTCGATCGCCTGCTGGATGCTCGCATCGTAGCAGGAATAGACCTGATAGCCGCCGGAATAGAGCAGCGTACGCGCCGTGTCGCGGCTGACGCCCTTCTGCTCGACGAGGTCGTTGAGCACGTCGTTGATGACGGCCTCGGCGTAGTAGCTGTAAATGGTCTGCGTGCCCTCTTCGGACTCGCTGCGCACGAACACGAGCTCCTGCGCCATGGCCTCGTCATACTGCTCCTTCGAGATGTAACCCTGTTCGTACATCTGCTTGAGGATGGTCTCCTGCCGGGTCTTGTTGTTCTCGCGGCTGATGAAGGGGTCGTACTTCGAGGGGTTGTTCGTGATGCCGATGATGCTCGCGCACTCGGCGAGCGTGAGATCCTTCGGCTCCTTGCCGAAGTAAGTCTCGGCGGCAGTGTAGACGCCGTTGCACCCCTCGCCGAAATAGACGATGTTCAGGTACCACTCCATGATCTCTTCCTTATCATAGGACTTCTCGAATTCGAGCGCCTGGAAGATCTCGAGCAGCTTGCGCTGCACGGTGATATCGTCCTGCTTGGTGAGATTTTTGATGAGCTGCTGCGTGATGGTCGAGCCGCCGAAGTCGTTTTTCATCGACAGGAACATGTTGATGAACGCACCCGTCGTGCGGTACCAGTCGACGCCCTTGTGCTTGTAAAAGCGCTTGTCCTCGATGGCGACGGCCGCGTGCTCCATGTCCTTGGGAATGTCGGCATAGTCGATCCAGACGCGGTTTTCCGTGCTCGAGAGGTTCGTGAGGTTCTGCCAGTTGCCGTCGGCGTCCTCATACAGGATCGAGCTCGAGAGCGAGACCGTGAAGTCCGAGAGCTGCACGTCGAGATCCGTGGACAGGCAGTTTTTCACATAGTACGCGAAGATACACAAAAACAGCAGCCCCGTGACGAGCACGATCAGCAAAATCGTGCCGAGCACGCGCAGGATCGCGCCCGCGACGCTCACGGTCGCATCCGCGGCCTGCGCCGCGCGCGGAGCGGATGATGGTTTTGGTCGTTTTGCCATAGGCAGTGACGCACCTCCCTGGTGATACACAATGACAGCGGGCGGAAACGCCCGGTCAGGATCCAACGCATAAAAACGGTTAAATGATATTATAACACACCCTGTCAACCGGGGATAGTCTTTTGCGCGATTTTGTCCGGCGGGTATGAAATGTCCTCGGGCTGGGCAAACTTTCCGGTGAAAGGAGCGAGGCATATGAAACGAAGTCTGGCACTGACGGTCGTGACGGCGCTGTGCGCCGTGTCGCCGTTCGTCGCGGGCGCGGCGTTTTCCTCCCTGCAGCAGCCGGGCGCGGACGCACCGGCCACGTCCTACGACGGCGCGCAGGCGGAATATGTCCTGCGCGATTACGACGGCTATGTGAGCGTGTTCGCCTCCGACGCCGACCGCAAGCCCCTGCAGGTGACCGGCATCGAGGTCGCCGGGCTGCGCCGCGCCGACCAGGAGCTGCTGCGCGGCGGCATCACCGTCGGCAGTCAGGAGCAGCTTTTGCTGCTGCTGGAAGATCTGGGGTCGTAAAAGGACTTGATTTTGCACGCTGGATGGGGTACACTGAAATCAGAAAACGATCACGACTGGAGGAAACCCCAATGAGCGAAGAATTCGGCAGCGATTATCTGACGATCGAGGACGAGGACGGCAACGAGTTCGAGCTGGAAATTCTCAACGAGTTTGAGCTCGACGGTCAGGACTACCTCGCGGCGCTCCCCGCCGACATGGACGAGGACGACCCCGATTTCGGCATCATCCTGCTCAAGATCATGGAGGAAAACGGCGAGGAGCTCTTCGGCTCCATCGACGATGACGATGAGCTGGACAAGGTGTACAATTACTATATGGAAGAGATCTTCGCCGACGAGGACGAAGATTTGGACGCAGGCGCGGAGGAATAAGTTCCCGCGCGGCGCATAGCATGGGAATAAGTCCTGCTGTGTGCGTGGAGCACAACTGAGTGCTCGGAGCCCATTTAAACCCACATCTCTGATAAGGGATGCCAGAACTTCCGCTGCGGATTGCAGGCCTCCCGGCCGGCTGAAAGATGCCGGCTGGACGTTGGAAGCAGAGAAACAGCAGAGAGGCGACCCACCTGCCCGTTTGTGCAGGTTGTAACTGGGCTCACACGGCATTGGCGGGCTGGCCGGCAGCGAAAGCTGCCGGCTTTTTTCTTGCCTGTGACAAAAAAGCCCGACCGCATCCGAGGCGGGTCTTGCCCCTCGGGCACCCGCCGGGATGCGGCAGCCCGAAAAAGCGCCACAATGCATTGACAACACCCGCCGCCACGGCTTATCATAACCCCGGCGGCACGCGCAGCGTGCCGAATTTTGTCCGAACGAAAGGAAATCCGTCATGCTCCGCTTTCAGAACGATTACTCCGAGGGCGCCCACCCGACCGTGCTGCGCGCCCTGTGCGATACCAACCTCCGTTCCACCCCGGGCTACGGGCTCGACGACGATTGCCGCCGCGCGGCCGATGCCATCCGCGCCCGCTTCGCCTGCCCGGATGCCGATGTGCACTTTCTCGTCGGCGGCACGCAGACAAATCAGCTCGCCGCGGCCGCTTTCCTGCGCCCGTGGGAGGCCATGGTCGCGGCCGACACCGGCCATATCAATGTCCACGAGACCGGCGCCATCGAGGCGACCGGCCACAAGGTGATCGCCGTGCCCGGCACGGACGGCAAGCTCACGCCCGCCGCCATCGCGGACGCCGCCGCGCAGCACTGCGCCGCACCGGGCGTGTACGACGAGCACATGGTGCTGCCGCGCATGGCGTACGTGTCCGACGCGACGGAGCTCGGCACCGTCTACACGCGGGCGGAGCTGACCGCTCTGCGCGCGGCGTGCGGCGCGCACGGGCTGTACCTGTATCTCGACGGCGCGCGGCTGGCGCAGGCGCTCACGGCCGCGGGCAATGACCTGCAGCCGGAGGATCTGCCGCGGCTATGCGATGCGTTTTACATCGGCGGCACGAAAAACGGCCTGCTCTTCGGCGAGGCGATGGTCATCGTCAACGACGCGCTCAAGCCGGGCTTTCGCCGCGCGATGAAGCAGCACGGCGCCATGCTCGCCAAAGGGCGCCTGCTCGGCGTGCAGTTTGCCGCCGCGCTGGCGGATGACCTCTGGCTCGATATGGGGCGCCGCGCCGATCGGCAGGCGCAGCGCATTGCCGCCGCGCTGCGTGAGCGCGGCGTGCCGATGTATGCGTCCTCGCCGACGAACCAGATCTTCCCCATCCTGTCGGATGCGCAGATCGCGCGGCTGCAGGAGCAGGTCGCGTTTTCCACGACCGCCCGCGTGGACGCCGCGCACCAGGCCGTGCGGTTCGTCACCTCGTGGGCCACGACAGACGCGCAGGTCGATGCGCTGCTGGCCGTGCTGGTGCAGGTGCTGGACTGAGCGGCCGCCCAAATTTCAAATACGGAATACGGAAAACGCCCGACGCAACTGCGTCGGGCGCTCATTTTATAAATGTTCCTTTTGCATCTTCGCCCAACGGCGGGGATACTTCGGCGGCGTGGGTGCCGTCTTGCGGATGACGACGACGCTGTGCGTCACGTCCGTGCCGGGGATGGTGTACACGGCCGTGCGCTCGTACGTGCCGCCGAGCTTGCGGATGGCGCTGCGCGCCTCGTCGAGCTCCGCGGCGCAGTCCGGCCCCTTCATGGCGAGGAACACCCCGCCCGTGCGCACGAACGGCAGGCACAGCTCGCACAGCAGATACAGCCGCGCGACGGCGCGCGAGACGGCCGCATCAAACTGCCCGCGCAGCTCCGGCGCCTCCTCGGCGCGCGCGTGCAAGCACGTCACGTCCGTGAGGTCGGCCGCCGCGCAGACGTCGCCGAGAAAGCGCACGCGCTTATCCAGGCTGTCGAGCAGCGTGAGCGAGATGTCCGGCTGCGCGATCTTCAGCGGCAGGCCGGGAAAGCCCGCGCCGGTGCCGACATCGATGACCGACTTGCCCGCCAGCGGTTCGACCGTCAGCAGCGCCGCCGAGTCGAGAAAGTGCAGCCGCGCCACGTCCGTCTCGCCGTGGATGGCCGTCAGGTTCATGACCTTGCTGCGCTCGTCAAGGAGCGTGTAATACGTCCGAAAACGGGTCAGCGCCGTCTCGTCGAGCGGCAGACCCAGCGCGGCGAAGCCCGCGCGCAGGAGTTGATCCATACTTGCCTCCGAAAAAATCTGTTGCACCATCTTACCACATTCCTGCGCGCGCGTCCAGCCCCGGACGGGTCGCACGCAGCGCCGCGAAAAAAGCGCCCGGCTCGTTGAGCCGGGCGCAAATGGTATGACGATGCGCGGAAAACACGAAAGCGCCGGCGAAGTGCTGAACATGCCGCAAGCGACCCGCAGCCTACACCCGAAGTGCCCCTCCGCGCAGTGCTTTCGCTGAAAACAGCATACCCCGCAGCGTCCGGAATGTCAACGATGAATTTGGGCAAATATCCCACTTTCAAAAGCCGCGGAGGGCATATCCCCCTGCTTTGACTTTTCCGCACGCTATGGTATACGATTCCATGCAGGGGCTTTCTCCGCGCTATCCCGCGTTCTCAGCGCTCGCTGTCGCGCGGTTGCGCGGGCAAGCCCCTGTTTTTTGCGCCATAGGAAAAGCCGCCCGCACGGGTTTCCGTGCGGGCGGTCATGCTGTCTGTGCAGCTATTATGCGTAAAAGGCGTGGTCGCCGATCGTGGCCGTGTAAGTCAGGCTGCGATTGAACCACGAGGCATTGCAGGCCGATGGGTTGATGAAATACAGGCTCTCGCCCACCGGGTCATATCCCTCGAAGGCGAGCTTTGCCGCAAGCTCGGCATCCTCGTCCGGCGTGAGGCTGATGCGCCCGTCGGCCGTGGGCGAAAACTGCGCCACACCGCCGCGCCGGTCAAACACGACCTCCTTGACGCTGTTGGGGAAGCGTTCATCGTCCACGCGGTTGAGCACGACATTGCCGACCGCGATCTGTCCGTCCATGGGCTGGTTGCCGGCCTCAGCGTTGATGATGTGGCTGAGCCAGTAGACATCGCGCGCGCCATAGTAGCTCTCGCCGCTCTCGAGCAGCGCCTGCTCGGAGGCATCGACACGCAGGCTGGTACCGTCCGCGCTGAACGCGGCCGTGACGCCGAAGATCTTCTCCAGATCCGCCAGCGGCAGCACCACTTCCCCGTCGAGGGCATACACACCGTCGGGCGCATAGAAGCAGCGGCCGTTGGCCGTGTAATACGTCTCGCCGTAAGTCACCGTGATGTCCGCGCCGGCGACCGTGACGGTCTCGGTGCCGCCGTCAGTGACGGTCTCGCTCTCGAGCCCCAGCATCCCGGCAAACGCGTCCGCCGGCAGCCAGACCGCATCGTCGAGCACGTAGCAGTAGCCGCCGAAGCTGCCATCCACATAAACGGGCGTGTAGGCGCAGGTGACGCTCTCGGTGTAGTCGCCGGCGTCCATGCCGACGGCGACCGTGCGCACGACCGGCGTGGTCGCCTGCGCGGCGGCCTGCACCGCCATCTTCTCGTCGCGCTCGGGCGCGGCCAGGGACACATCCCCGCTCACGACCGCCTTTGCCGCCGACACACTGCCGTCCGGTCCGGCGGCCTGCGCCGAGCTCTCACCGGCGAGCCAGAAAAATCCGCACAATAAGCCGCAAAGCAGGCAGACAACGCACATCAGTGACAGACCCGACTTCACGGACAGGCCCGCTTTTTTCGTTCGATTCATGATGTGCAGCCTCCTTTGCTGATTCATCACAGGGCACAAAGATTTCGATCCATGCGCCTTGTTACGGATAATTATATTCATTTTTTCGTCCGTCCGCAATCGGCAAATTGCACAAAGCATCTTTTTAAGTTCTGAATAAAATCCACAATTAAACGCCGAAACAACAAAATATAGTGCAATGCGACGCGATATTACACAATAATTTGTGTTGTCTACTTTGACTAAATCCGTCGTTTCGACGCAAAGTGACCAAAAAGAAAAGATGCAAGTTCGCAAAAAATTCTTGCAAACTTGCATTATGTCAACTATTTTTATTATTTGAAAGAATTATGTTAATCTTTTTCCCGCCTCACAGCGCCTGCCGCAGCGCTTTGGCGAGCTGATCCGGGCAGGAAGTCGGTTTGCCGCCGCAGCGCACGCCCTCCATGCGCTCGATGGCCTGCTGCACCGGCATCCCCACCAGGAGCCGCGAAATGCCCTGAAGGTTGCCGCTGCACCCCCCTTGCACCTCAACTTTGCGGATAATTCCGTCCTCAACCTCCACCCGCATCAGGCGCGAGCAGACCCCTTTCGGCCGGTATGTGATCGTCATAGCGACGCCTCCTTTATCTTTTTATCTGCACAAAGTATAGCAGATGCGGTGACATAATTCCACCCCCGAGACCATATATATTGTGGAGAACCTGATCGGAGGTGAGCAGATATGACGCTGCGGCAAAAACTGGCCTGTGTGGGTCTGGCCGTGTTCGGCCTGCAGATCGCATCGGCCGCGGCGGGCGGCGCACCGCTCGCGGACAGGCTGCGGCTCTGGCTCGACCCGGAGCAGCTCCTGCTGGCATCGGTGCGCATGGAGCTGGGTGCTCCGCCGGTGGACGTGTCCCCCACGCCGGCGGCAGCGGCAGCGCTCGACGCGGCCACGCCCGCACCGGAGGCAACACCTGCCCCCACATCGGACAGCGTGCCCGACGAGGACGCCCCAACCACGACGGCCGACGGTCTGCCGATCGTGGCGACGAGCATCGCGGGCGGGCTGAGCATCAAAAACGAGACGGACATCGCCGTCGACGCGGCCGCGCTGCTGCAGCAGGGGCCGGCCGTGACGCTGCCGGCGGGCGAGCCGCAGATCCTCATCATGCACACGCATGCGAGCGAGGCCTTCACCCCCGCGGGGCGCGACCTCTATCCCGCGAGCGACACGTGCCGCACGGAGGACACCAATTATAATATTGTGCACGTGGGCGACGTGCTGGCCAACGCGCTCGAAGCCGCCGGGCTGACGGTGCTGCACGACCGGACGATCTACGACTACCCGAGCTATACGGGCTCGTACAGCCGCTCGGGCGCCGCCGTGCAGGAGTATCTGAGCCAGTACCCGAGCCTGCGCATCGTCATTGACCTGCACCGCGACGCGCTGTGCTCGGACAGCGTGGTGTATAAGACCGTGGCCGAGCTGCCCGACGCCGCGTGCGCACAGGTCATGCTGCTCGTGGGCACGAACGCCTCGGGGCTCTACCACCCGTACTGGGAGGAGAACCTGCGCCTGGCGGTATACCTGCAGGACGCGGTGAACCAGGCGCACCCGACGCTCATGCGGCCGATCACGCTCGTCAACGAGCGCTACAACCAGCACCTCACGCGCGGGTCGCTCATCATCGAGGTCGGCAGCAGCGGCAACACGCTCCAGGAGGCCACGCGCGCCGTGCGGCTCTTCGGCGAGAGCGCCGGGCCGGCACTGGCAAAGCTCGTGCGGTGACATATTATAATAGGTATAAAATCACCCCCGGCGGGCAAGAATCTCCGCAGACGGAGCTTCCGACCGAAGGGGGTGTTTTCATGCAGGTTCGCAATTACATGACCGGCGCTGCCGCCGTGACGCATCCGGATGAGCCGGTCGTCGCCGCAGCGCGGCTGATGCGCCTGCGCGGCATCGGCGCGCTGCCCGTGTGCGAGGACGACGGCACGCTCGCCGGAATGCTCACCGACCGCGATATCGTGGTGCGGTGCATCTCGTCCGGCGGCGATCCGGGCGCCGTGACCGTGCGCAGCATCATGTCGCGCGACCCGGTGACGGTCGAGGCCGGCACCGATATCCGCCGCGCGATGGAGACCATGCGATCCGCGCAGGTGCGCCGCCTGCCCGTGACCGAGGGCGGCAAGCTCGCGGGCATCCTCTCGATCGACGACATTGCCCGCTCGGGCAAGTGGGACATGGAGTGCGCGCAAGCACTGTGCGGCATCACGGCAAACGTGTGCCGGCGGTGAGGGCCTTGCCAGAGGGCGATGCCAAATTTCATCCGCGGCGGGTCTTGCCCCCTCGTGCTCCCCCGCTGCTCTGTCCCGCTGCGCTTGCGCACGCGTTTTCTCCTCTCTTTCGGCCGTGCGGTGCCCGCGCGGCCGACCTTTTTTGCACACCACCCGCGTATATCGCGCACAAATTGCGCACAAATGCCGAAACGCAGCGGGAAAAATGCAGCAGAGTGCACAATCTTGAGAATCATTCGCAAAAAAGGCTTTACAAACGCGCAGTCTTGTGGTATCTTCATAACAGTAATAATTCTTGTTACTGATTTTGAAGGAGGTGCTTCGATGTCCATACGCAAAAACAGCAAAAAGCGGCAGGTCATCCTCGAAGCCCTCGCAGCGACGACCGCCCACCCCACCGCGCAGGAGCTGTATCAGCAGCTCAAGCCGGACTATCCCGACCTGAGCCTCGGCACGGTGTACCGGAACCTGAGCCTCTTCGCCGAAGAGGGCGACGCGATGAGCGTCGGCGTGTTCCGAGGGCAGGAGCGGTTCGACGCCCGCACGGAGCCCCATGCGCACCTGCACTGTGTGCAGTGCGGCCGGGTCATCGACGTGCCGCTGCCCGGTCAGCCGGAGGCGCAGCTATGTGCCCTCGCCCAGGGCGTGACGGACGCGCAGGTGCTCGGGTGCAGCATTACGTTCACGGGGCTGTGCAAGACTTGTCAGCAAGCGGACAAGGGATCCGCTTCCGAATAAAACAACCAACAATCGAAATCAAAAAACATCAGGAGGAATCTTACAATGAAAAAATGGGTTTGCAGTGTCTGTGGTTACGTTTACGAAGGCGAGCAGCCGCCGGTCGAGTGCCCGGTGTGCCATGTTGACGGCTCCAAGTTCATCGAGCAGAAGGCTGAGAAGTCCTGGGCTGCCGAGCATGTCGTCGGCGTAGGCAAGGCGTTCGGCGCAGACGTTCCGGCCGATGTGCAGAAGGAGATCGTCGACGGTCTGAGAGCCAACTTCGAGGGCGAGTGCTCCGAGGTCGGCATGTATCTGGCCATGGCGCGCGTGGCGCACCGCGAGGGCTATCCGGAGATCGGCCTGTACTGGGAGAAGGCCGCGCACGAGGAAGCCGAGCACGCCGCGAAGTTCGCCGAGCTCCTCGGTGAAGTCATCACCGACAGCACGAAGAAGAACCTCGAGATGCGCGTCGACGCCGAGAACGGCGCGACCGACGGCAAGTTCCAGCTCGCCAAGCTGGCCAAGCAGTACAATCTCGACGCGATCCATGACACCGTGCACGAGATGGCGCGCGACGAAGCCCGCCACGGCAAGGCGTTCGAGGGCCTGCTCAAGCGCTACTTCGGCAAGTAATTCCGCCAAAACGCAGCCGCCCCGGGAGCATGTGCTCCCGGGGCGGTTTTTTGACCGCAGGCGGCAAATTTCGGCTGCGAGCGCTGCGCCGGAATTGACAAGCCCCGGCCGGAATGTTACACTGGCCGTGTCATGTGACAGGCATCGCCGTCATGTGACAAGTATCGCGGCCGCTGCGGCGGCGAGGGAGGAGAGAAAACACCATGAAATACTGTTCTCAGTGCGGCGCGCAGCTCGTCGACGAGGCCGTCGTCTGCCCGCATTGCGGCTGCGCCGTGAAAACGCCGAACGCCGTTGACCCGAACGCCAGCCCGAAATCGCGCCTGATCGCGCTGCTGCTGTGCATCTTCGTCGGCGGGCTCGGCATCCACCGCTTCTACGTCGGCAAGATCGGCACGGGCGTGCTCTGGCTGCTCACGGCCGGCTGCTTCGGCATCGGCGCGCTGGTCGATCTCATCATGATCGCCTGCGGCACATTCACAGACAGCGACGGCAAGCCGGTCACAGACTGGCAGACCTGAACGCTGCACAAAAAAGCGCCCCGACCGGATGGTCGGGGCGCTTTTGCACTGTTTACGGGTCGATCTCGATGATATAGCCGATCTTGCCGCTGTAAAACTGCGGGTAGCGGCCGGCGGGATCACCGATGCAGTCGTTATAATACCAGCCGTCGGCCGTGCGCGTGATGAGCACGTAGTCCTCGGCGGCGCCGTTGGTATCGCGCACGGACGGCTCACCGGGCGCCCAGTTATAGACCGGATCCATGTTGTCCTTGACCCAGGCGAGCTCGCCGCTGTCGGTGCGGTGCAGGCCGATCCAGATATAGGTCAGGCCGGACTCGTCGGCCAGCTGGGCGACGCGCGTCCACTTCTCGGCGCTGTCGATCACGACGAGGTGGCCGCCCTTGGCCTCGGCCGCCGCCTCGGCATCCGCCCAGGAGACGTCCGCCGTGACGACTTCATACGTCGGCTCCGGCTTCGGCGTCGGGGTGGGGGTGGGTGTCTCGGTCGGGGCAACGGTCTCGACGGGGACGGTCGGCGTCGGAGTCGTCTCGGCCGTGGTGGGCGTGCCGAACACGCCGAGCGAGCGCAGCAGCAGCACGGCCAGCACGGCCGCGCAGATGATGAGCACGGTCAGCAGGATGCCCGCCTTGTGCGACTGGCGCTGCTCGGCCGTCTCTTTTTTCTTCGGTCTGGCCGGCGCCGGACGGTAGACCTCCGGCTTTTTCACCGGCGGCTTTTCGGCCTTGCGCTCCGGCTTGTGCTCGGGCTTGGCCTCCGGCGGCGTGGCCGGCTTTTCGGGGCGGAATTTATTCGGCAGCGGCTGCGCGGACTTCAGCTCCGGCGCGGGCTGCTCGGATTTCGTTTCCGGTTTGGGCGCTTCCGTCGCCGGCTCCGCAGTCTCCGGCTCCGGTTTCGCTTCCGCCGCGGGTTCGCCCTCCGGCGCGGCTTCCGGCTCCGGCTTGGCTTCTTCCTGCTTGGGCGCTTCCGGCTCCGGCTTGGCTTCCGGCGCGGGCGCTTCGGCCGCCGTCTGCGGGGACTCCGGTTCTGCGGCGGGCGCAGTCTCCGGCGCCGCCGGTGCTTCCGCGGCCGGGGTCTCCTCCGCAGGGAGCTCCGGTTCCGGCTCCGGCGCGGATACCGCAGCCTCCTCGGCGAGGATGCCGAGCATCATGCGCTCGATCTCGCTGAGCTCCTGCTCAGGCTTGTTGAACATTTCCTGCGCAGTCGGCACGGTGCGGCGCCGGTCGGCGTCATACTGCTCGAGCGCGGCGCACAGCTCCGCCGGCGTGGCATAGCGGTCGGCCGGCTTGCACTGCGTGGCACGCGCGATGATCTCCGTCAGGCCGCGTCCGGCCTTACGCGCCGGGGGCAGCGTCTCGCCGTTCATACGGCGGCGCAGCGCGTCCGCCTGATCTTCCGGCTGCGCGGCGCGGTCCGCCGGGTAAAACGGCAGACGGCCGCCCGACACGCCCGCATACAGCAGCAGGCCGAGCGAATACACATCGGCCGAGGCATCGAGCGTGCCGCTCCAGAACACCTCGGGCGCCATGAATTCCAGCTCCTCGGTCGTCCAGTCCTTCGTGCCCGTGCGGGCGGGCGCACCGAGACCGACCGTGCCGTCGTCGGCACGGCTGATGTTGTCCGGGCGGATGCCGCCGTGATATGTCCCGCGCTCCGTCAGGATGCGGCACAGCGCCTCGACCAGCGCGGTCAGCTCCGCGCGCGAGAGCGTCTGCAGCCGGTCACCGAGCAGACAGGCGGGATCCAATGCGTGTTTGTCCATGTGATACGCACCTCTTTATGTCCGTGTTGGCATGTTTACATAACTTTATAAATAGTAACACACTTATGACTGCAAGTCAATTCAATCTGACGCGCCGGACGCGGGTTTGTTCCGCCCGAGACGGCCGAACCAGCGAAACGTCATCGGCCAGATGCCGGCGGCAAAGACGACCATGAGCGCGTAGCGGATGAGATTGGCGATGTTGTGCCCGCCGCACAGCGCGAGCAGCGGCGCTTTGAGCACGGCGCGCAGGCCGATCGTAATGGCAAGGCCGAGCACGGCCTTGAGCACCTGCGCCCACCAGACGGCACGCACGTCAAAGTGCACGTACCGCCGGTCGAGCCAGTACGAAAACGTCATGCCCAGCACGGCGCCGAGCAGCGTGTAGGCGTTCTTGCGGCCGGAGGCGAGGTTCGCCGCGTCCACGTCCGCGGGAAACGGCCAGAGCTCGGCAAAGAGCAGATACGCAAGCCCCAGCACGGCCATGGCGCCGAAGATCCAGTAGAGCCGGTTGGGATGGCTGTCAATGTCGCGAAAGAGCGGGTAGAGCGCGAACACCAGCACGAGCCCGATGCCGAACGACACGCCGACATCCAGCGGCGTGTGTACGCCGAGATACATGCGCGAAAACGCCGTGAGCACGATCACGACGGCGCAGACCACGCGCAGCCACGTCCGCTTGGTCCAGCGGCCGAGGCAGCCGAACGAGGCGAAGACATTCTGCGTGTGCCCGCTCGGAAACGAGTAGCCGGTGGCCTCCGCGCGGGCGCTCTCGACGATGGAAAAGTCCGGATCCTTCACCCACGGGCGCGGGATGCGGAACACCAGCTTGAGAAACTGGTTGACGATCGTGCCGACGAAGCCGACCGTGAGCATATAGTACCCGCAGGACTTGCTCACGCACCAGAACACGACGATGGCCACAGCCATGAACACGATCTCGCCGCCGCAGTTAGTGACGGCGCCGAGCACCGTGTCCAAAAACGGTGTGCGCAGCTTTGCCAGTGCATAAAGTAACTGCATGAAACGGTTCTCCCCTCTGTGTCTGTCTGCCGCCATTATAGCAAAGCGCGCCGCCGGATTCAACCGCAAAGGAAATTGACAGCGGCGGATGACGATGGTAGGATGAGGGCAGAATATATCAAAATGGAGGCATGTCCCATGGACATCGAAAAAACCATCCGCGCGCTGACCGGCCGCGGCTTCGCCGTGCAGCACTTCGCCACGGCGGGCGAGGCGGCGGACTATCTCGACGGCGCGATCGACGGCACCACCGTCGGCATCGGCGGCAGCAAGACCATCGACCAGATCGGCCTGTACGACCGGCTGGTAGAGCACAACACCGTCTGGTGGCACTGGCGCAAGCCGGGGTTTGACACGCTCGACCACGCGCTGACCGCGCCCGTGTACCTCAGCAGCGCCAACGCCATCACCGCCGACGGCCAGATCCTCAACATCGACGGCCGCGGCAACCGCCTCGCTGCCATGGTCTACGGCATCGGCAAGACGGTGTACATCGTCGCGGGCACGAACAAGATCTGCCCGGACTTTGACGGCGCGCTCTCGCGCGCACGCAACACCGCCGCCGTGCAGAACATGCAGCGCTTTGACGGCGACCAGCCGTGCCACAAGGCCGGCCGCTGCCTCGACTGCCGCAGCAAGAGCCGCGGCTGCAACGCACTGCTCGTGCTCTGGGGACAGATGATGGACATGGCCAAGGTCGAGGTCGTGCTCATCGACGAGCCGCTCGGCCTGTAAGGAGGAAACCGTATGAAAGTATTTAAGCGCATCAAATGGAGCTACGTCGTGCTCAGTGCGATGTTCCTGCTCCTCGGCATCTATCTCGTCATCAATCCCGAGACGTCGCTCATTAGGATCTGCCGCATTCTGGGCGCGGCCATGGTCGTGTTCGGCGTGATGAAGATCGTGCTCTATTTTATTCGTGAGATCAACGGCGTGGCCTTGCAGTTTGACTTTGCCGTGGGGCTGTTCTGCGTCATCCTCGGCGCGCTCATGCTCTGGCGCGCGCCGGTGCTGACCGACATTCTCTCGGTCGTGATCGGCCTGCTCGTGCTCGTCGACAGTGTGTTCAAGCTGCAGGTCGCCGTCGATTCGCGGCGCATGGGCGCGCACTCTTGGTGGATCACGCTCGTGTGCACGGTCGTGTGCCTTGTGCTGGGCGTTCTGCTGGTGTTCAATCCCTTTGACGGCAAGCAGGTGCTCACGATCATGATGGGCGTGTCGCTCATCGTCGACGGCGTGCAGAACCTGTGCACCGTCGTGTACGCCGCCGTCTTTGTCAAAGACGTGAAAAACGCCGTGCATGACTTTGTGGACGACGCCACCGCCGTCGAGACGACGGGCGAGGTGCTCGGCGAGGACAACGGCGAGCCGAAGACCGACGACGGCCCGAAGGCACCCTGAGACGTAAAATTCTGTCCAATTTTGCCGGATGCGGGAATTTCTCCGCGTCCGGCTCTTTACTTTTTTGGCACTTTGGTGTAAAAAAAGAAAGAAAATGTGCGCAAATCGAAGAAGTAAGGGGGGAGCTTCCGATGCTGGAGCAGAATTTTCAGAGCGTGTACGAGAAGTTCAAGCTGCAATTTTTTCGCCGCCTGTTTTCACAGGTGCGCGAACGCGAGGGCTCGCTGAGCGCGATGGAGGCATTTTCCGTCGAGGTCATCCACGAGCTCGACGCGCCGACCATCGGGCAGTTTGCGGATTTTCTCGGCATCTCACAGTCCAACGCGACCTATAAGGTCAACAGCCTCATCCGCAAGGGCTACATCGTCAAGGAGAACTCCGACACCGACCGGCGGGAATATCACCTGAAGCTGTCGGACAAGTTCTACTGCTACAACGGCCTCATGCAAAGCTACATCGACACCGTGCTCGCGCGCATCCGCGAGCGGTTCACGCCCGAGGAGCTGGCGACGTTCGAGCATGTGTTGGCCGTCATGAGCGACGAGCTGATGCCCGAGTGCGCCGTGCCGAAAAAGTGAATCACACGCCCGAAAAAAGCGGCGGCAGCCAATCCGGCTGCCGCCGCTTTTCGTCTGCGCGCGGCACAGCTCTGCCGTGCCGGAGAAAACCACGGCCTTTCCGGCGCAGCACCGGGTCGTCCCTCCGTTTTCTTGTATTTGCGGGAAAAGTGTGGTTTAATGAGGGCAGAAATGATAGAAACGGAGCATCGCCATGACGATCGCAGTCATCGGCGCGGGCGCGTCCGGCATGATGGCCACGCTGACCGCCGCCGAACAACCGGAAAATGAGATCCTGCTCTTCGAGCGGCAGGCGCGCGCGGGGCGCAAGCTCGCCGTGACCGGCAACGGCCGCTGCAACCTGACGAACACCGGCGCCGCGCCCGAAAACTACCACGGCACGCAGCCGGACTTTGCCGCGCCGGCGCTCGCAGCCTTCCCGCCGGAAGCGGCGCTGCGCTGGTTCGCCGCGCACGGCCTGCTGACCGTGACGGAGCCGGGCGGGCGCGTGTACCCGCTCTCAAACGCGGCCAACAGCGTCGTGGACGTGCTGCGCTTCGCGCTCGCGCAGCCGAACATCACCCTGCACGCGCCCGACGCAGTGACGGCCGTGCGCCGGCAGGGGCACGGCTTCATCGTCGAGACGGAGAGCGCGCAGCACCCCGCCGACCGCGTCATCATCGCGTGCGGCGGCGCCGCCGGGGCGAAGGCCGGCGGCGTGCACGACGGGTATGCCCTGCTGCAAAGTCTCGGCCACCGGCGCACGGCGCTGCACCCGGCGCTCGTGCAGCTCACGACCGACCCGACCTATCCCCGCGCACTCAAGGGCGTGCGCGCCGACGCGCGCGTGACGCTCACGCGCGGCCGCGCCGTTCTCGCGCGCAGCGCGGGCGAGGTGCAGTTCACGGAAAAGGGCGTGTCCGGCCCGGCCGTGTTTGAGATCTCCCGCGCGGCGAGCTGCGGCGGCGCGGGGCAGACCGTGACGCTCGACCTGCTGCGCGCACACGGTGCGCCGGAATTTCTGGCGTTTTTGCAGGCACGGCGCGCGGCCGCGCCCGCGCTCCCGTGCGAGGAAGTGCTGACCGGCACGGTGCACAACCGCGTGGGCAAGATGCTGCTGCGCTACGCCGGCATCCCCGGCGGTCGGCCGCTCGGCGACGTGACGGACGCGGAGCTCAAGGCGCTCGTGCGCGCCGCGAAGGGCTTTGCGCTGCCGGTGCGCGGCACGGAGGGCTTCGAGAGCGCGCAGGTCACGGCCGGCGGCATCCGCACGGACGAATTTGACCCCGCGACGATGGAAAGCAGGCTCGTGCCGGGGCTCTACGCCTGCGGCGAGGTGCTGGACATCGACGGCGACTGCGGCGGCTACAACCTGCAGTGGGCGTGGGCCAGCGGCCGCGCGGCCGGGAGGGCGTGCCGATGATCGCAATTTCGAACCTGAAGCTCGCCCCCGGCGCGGACGAGGCGGCGCTCAAGTCACTGGCCGCCGGGGCGCTGAAGATACAGCCCGGCGACATCACCGGCCTGCGCATCCGCAAAAAGTCGCTCGATGCGCGGCGAAAGGACGACATTCACTATGTGTACACCGTCGGCGTGACCGTGCGCGGGGACGAGCGACGGCTCGTGCGCCGCTGCCGCGGCGCTGCCGTCGTGCAGGACAAGACCTATCCCATCCCGCACATCGCGCCGCCGGAGACGCGCCCCGTGATCGTGGGCTTCGGCCCGGCGGGGATGTTCGCGGCGCTGCTGCTCGCGCGCGCGGGCGCGCGACCCATCGTGCTCGAGCGCGGGCCGGACGCGCAGACGCGCAGCGCGCAGATCGCGGCGTTTCGCGCGGGCGGGGCGTTTGACCCCGAGTGCAACGTGCAGTTCGGCGAGGGCGGCGCGGGCACGTTTTCCGACGGCAAGCTCAACACCGGCACGCACGACGCGCGCATCGGCTTCGTGCTCGCGGAGTTCGCGGCGCACGGCGCGCCGGAGCACATCACCTACGACGCCAAGCCCCACATCGGCACGGACGTGCTCATCGAAGTCGTGCAGAATCTCCGGCGCGAGGTCATCGACCGCGGCGGCGAGGTGCGCTTCAGCCACCGCATGACAGGGCTGTCCGTCAAGGACGGGCACATCGCAGCGCTGACCGTGCACGGTCCGGACGGCGACTACACGCTCCCGGCGCGGCAGGTCATTCTCGCCATCGGCCACAGCGCGCGCGACACGTTCGAAATGCTGCATGCGCAGGGCGTGCCGATGGAGCCGAAGCCGTTTTCCATGGGCGTGCGCATCGAGCACCGGCAGGCCGACATCAACGCCGCGCAGTACGGTGCGGCGGCGGCGCGTCTGCCGGCGGCGGACTATTCTCTCTCCTGCCACCTGCCGGACGGGTCGAGTGCGTACACGTTCTGCATGTGCCCGGGCGGCGAGGTGTTCGCCGCGGCGTCGGAGATCGGCGGCGTGTGCACCAACGGCATGAGCGGCTCCCGCCGCGACGGGGAAAACGCCAACGCCGCCGTGCTCGTGACGCTGCGGCCGGAGGACTTTCCGGACAAGCGCACCCTCGGCGGCATGTACTGGCAGCGCAGCATCGAGCAGCGCGCCTTCGCGCGCGGCGGCGGCGATTACCGCGCCCCGGCGCAGCGCGTGGGCGACTTTCTCGCCCGGCGCGCGAGCACCGGCTCCGGCCGCGTGCAGCCGACGTACCGCCCGGGCGTGACCTGGTGCGACCTGCACGACGTGCTGCCCGCACGTATCACGGACACCCTTGCGCAGGCGCTGCCGGTCTTCGGCCGAAAGCTGCGCGGCTTTGACGACCCGGACGCCGTGCTCACCGCGCCGGAGACCCGCTCGAGCAGCCCCGTGCGCATCGTGCGCGGGGACGACCGGTGCAGCACCGGCGTGCAGGGACTGTATCCCTGCGGCGAGGGCGCGGGCTACGCCGGCGGCATCACGAGCGCCGCCGTGGACGGGCTGCGCTGCGCCGAGTGCGTGCTCACCGCGCTGCAAAACGAGGCATGACCTGTGCCGAACGGCACATCCTAATCGATATAAGGAGGTTTCCACGATGAAAAACGAAGCGTTTGCACCCACGCCGGAGCTGCTGGCCAAAATGGACGCCTGGTGGCGCGCGGCGAACTATCTGTCCGCCTGCCAGCTCTACCTGCTCGACGATCCGCTGCTGCGCCGGCGGCTGACCGAGCACGACATCAAAAAGAAGATCGTCGGCCACTGGGGCACCGTGCCCGGCCAGAACTTCATCTACACGCACCTCAACCGCGTCATCAACGAATACGACCTCGACATGATCTATCTCTCCGGCCCCGGCCACGGCGGCAACGCCATGGTCGCGCAGGACTATCTCGACGGCTCGTACACCGAGATCTATCCGAACATCACGCGCGATGCGGCCGGCATGCAGCGCCTGTTCAAGCAGTTTTCGTTCCCCGGCGGCATCCCGAGCCATGTCGCGCCCGAGACGCCGGGCTCCATCCACGAGGGCGGCGAGCTGGGCTACTCGCTCGCGCACGCTTTCGGCGCCGTGATGGATAACCCCGACCTGATTGCCGCCTGCGTCGTCGGCGACGGCGAGGCCGAGACAGGCCCGCTCGCCACCGCGTGGCACGGCAACAAGTTCGTCAACCCCATCACGGACGGCGCGGTGCTGCCGATCCTGCACCTCAACGGCTTCAAGATCGCCAACCCCACGCTTTTTTCCCGCATCAGCCACGAGGAACTCGAGATGTTCTTCCGCGGCTGCGGGTGGGAGCCGCGCTTCGTCGAGGGCGACGACCCCGCCGAAATGCACGCCAAAATGGCCGAGACGATGGACTGGGCCATCGAGGAGATCCACGCCATCCAGCAGCACGCGCGCACCGCGCACGACACCACACGCCCCTACTGGCCGATGATCGTGTTCCGCGCGCCGAAGGGCTGGACCGGCCCGAAGGAAGTGGACGGCAGGCAGGTGGAGGGGTCGTTCCGCGCGCACCAGGTGCCGATCGCGATGGACAAGCCCGAGCACCTCGTGCAGCTCGAGGAGTGGCTGCGCAGCTACCACCCCGAGGAGCTCTTTGACGACAACGGCACGCTCATCCCCGAGCTGCAGGCCCTCGCGCCGAAGGGGCAGCGCCGCATGGGCGCGAACCCCCACGCCAACGGCGGGCTGCTGCTGCGCGAACTGCGCATCCCGGACTTTCGCGCCTATGCGCAGCCCGTGCCGGCGCCCGGCGCCGTTGAGGCACAGGACATGACCGTGCTCGGCGCGTTCGTGCGCGACATCATGCGCGAGAACATGGACGCGCGCAACTTCCGCATCTTTGCCCCCGACGAGACGGCCTCCAACCGGCTGAGCCCGGTGTTTGAGGTCACCGGCCGCCGCTGGGTCGCCGAGGCGACGGACAACGACGAGTTCCTTGACCCCGACGGCCGCGTCATGGACTCCATGCTCTCGGAGCACATGTGCGAGGGCTGGCTCGAGGGCTACCTGCTCACCGGCCGCCACGGCTTTTTCAACAGCTACGAGGCCTTCATCCGCATCGTTGACTCCATGGTCGCGCAGCACGCCAAGTGGCTGAAGGTCTGCAACCAGCTCCCCTGGCGGCAGGACATCGCCTCGCTCAACTACGTGCTCGCCTCGAACGTGTGGCAGCAGGATCACAACGGCTTCACGCACCAGGATCCGGGCTTCCTCGACCACGTGTCGAACAAGAAGGCCGACGTCGTGCGCATCTATCTGCCGCCGGACGCAAACTGCCTCCTGAGCTGCTTTGACCACTGCATCCGCAGCCGCAACTATATCAACGTCATCGTGGCCTCCAAGCATCCGCGGCCGCAGTGGCTGACCATGGAGCAGGCCGTGCGCCACTGCACGCAGGGCGTGAGCATCTGGGAGTGGGCCAGCAACGACCAGGGCGCGGAGCCCGACGTCGTCATGGCCTGCTGCGGCGACACGCCGACGCTTGAGACCCTCGCCGCCGTGACCATCCTGCGCGAGAAGCTGCCCGAGGTGCGCATCCGCGTCGTGAACGTGGTCGATCTCATGAAGCTCCAGCCGCACGCCGACCACCCGCACGGCCTCACGGACGAGGACTATGACCTCATCTTCACAAAGGACAAGCCCGTCATCTTCGCCTTCCACGGCTACCCGAAGCTCATCCACGAGCTGACGTACACCCGCCACAACCAGAACATGTTCGTCTGCGGCTACGTCGAGGAGGGCACGATTACGACGCCGTTTGACATGCGCGTGCTCAACGAGCTCGACCGCTTCCACCTCGTCATCGACGTCGTCAAGCGCCTGCCGCAGCTCGGCAACCGCGGCGCCTACGCCGTGCAGCAGATGCGCGACAAGCTCGTCGAGCACCGGCAGTATATCGCCGCGCACGGCGTCGACCTGCCCGAGATCGCAAACTGGCAGTGGACCGGCAGCACCAGCGCCGCCACGCGCTCCGAGCGCTGAGCGCGCACCGGCCGCGCCGAACGATCCTGCGCACCGGCCGCGCATCCGGCGGCCGCGTCCAATGACCCGATCCGGCACCGCATATCCGCCGCCCGCCCCATCCGGGGCGGGCGGTTTGCTTTTTCTTGCAGTTTCTTGCTGTTTTTCCCTTTTCGGCGGCGATGGACTTTGTGCATCCTGACACCTCTTTGGTGCACGTGCCCACTTTCTATGGGACTTTTGCGAAGAGAACGTCCCACATTTTTGTGCAACATGACAGTATTTAGCTGTTTTCCCTGTTAAAAATTAGATTTTTTGTTTCCCTCTTGTGCAAAATTTGCGCTTCCGCTATAATATTGCATTGAGGTGATTTTCATGTTCAAAATCGTCAATAACGAAAGATTATCTGACAATATGTTCCGCGTCACGTTTGAGGCTCCGCTCGTCGCCCGCAAGGCGCAGCCGGGTCAGTTCCTGATGTTCCGCGTCGATGAGTTCGGTGAGCGCATGCCCATCACGATCTCTTCCTACGACCGTGAGGCCGGCACCGTGTCGGTCATCATGCAGCGCGTCGGCAGCACGACGGCTCTGCTCGCCAGCAAGAAGGCCGGCGACTATGTGGCCGACGTCGTTGGCCCGCTCGGCAACCCCGCCGAGTTTGACGACATGCACAAGGTCGTGGTCGTCGGCGGCGGCTCCGGCTGCGCCATCGCGTGGCCGCAGGCCAAAGAGGCGCACCGCCTCGGCTGCGAGGTCGACATCATCGCGGGCTTCCGCACCAAGGGCATCGTCGTGCTCGAGGACGAGATGCGCGCCTGCTGCGATCATCTGTACATGATGACCGACGACGGCACCTACGGCGAGAAGGGCTTCACGACCGTCAAGCTCAAGGAGCTGCTCGAAAAGGCCAAGGCCGAGGGCAAGCAGTACGACCACTGCATCTGCATCGGCCCGCTGCCGATGATGAAGTTCGTCTGCCAGATCACGAAGGAATACGGCGTGGCCACGATGGTCGACATGAACTGCATCATGATCGACGGTTCCGGCATGTGCGGCGGCTGCCGCCTGACCGTGGACGGCAAGATGAAGTTCACCTGCGTCGACGGGCCGGAGTTCGACGGCCACCTCGTCGATTTCGACGAGGCGATCGCCCGCTCCAAGATCTATGAGGCACAGGAGCAGAAGGTGTTCGAGCGCCGCCACCACTACTGCAATCTGCAGGCCATGGCCGACGCCGAGGAAGCCGCGCAGAAGAAGGAGGAGAAGTAATCATGGCGAATATGTCTCCCAAAAAGAATCCAATCCCGGAGCAGGATCCGAACGTCCGCAACAAGAATTTTGAAGAAGTCGCGCTTGGCTACACCGTCGAGATGGCGGTCGATGAGGCCAACCGCTGCCTGAATTGCCCGCGCCCCGCCTGCATGCAGGGCTGCCCGGTCAATGTCAAGATCCCGCAGTTTATCGCCCGCGTCCGTGAGCAGGACTTCAAGGGCGCTTACCACAAGATCCTCGAGGACAGCTCCCTGCCCGCCATCTGCGGCCGCGTCTGCCCGCAGGAAAAGCAGTGCGAGAGCAAGTGCGTGCGCGGCATCAAGGGCGAGCCCGTCGGCATCGGCCGTCTGGAGCGCTTCGTCGCCGACTGGAACCGCGAAAACGCCGACGAAATGCCCGAGAAGATCGCCACCAACGGCCACCGCGTCGCCGTCATCGGCTCCGGCCCGTCCGGCCTCGCCTGCGCGAGCGACCTGGCCAAACTCGGCTACGATGTGACCGTCTATGAGCACTTCCACAAGGCCGGCGGCGTGCTGGCTTACGGCATCCCCGAGTTCCGTCTGCCGAAGGCCATCGTGCAGAAGGAGATCGACAAGCTCGTGGCCATGGGCGTCAACATCGTGTGCGACGCGACCATCGGCAAGTGCATGAGCATCGACGAGCTGCTCGGCAAGGACGCCGATCACCTCCTCGGCGACGACAAGTACGAGGCCGTGTTCATCGGCTCCGGCGCCGGTCTGCCGAAGTTTCAGAACATCCCGGGTCTGAGCTACTGCGGCGTGTTCTCCGCCAACGAGTTCCTCACCCGCATCAACCTCATGCACGCTTACGACGAGCGCTATGACACGCCGCTCATGCCCATCCACGTGACGGCCGTCGTCGGCGCCGGCAACGTCGCCATGGACGCCGCGCGCTGCGCCAAGCGTCTGGGCGCGGACGTGACGGTCGTGTACCGCCGCGGCGAGGAGGAGATCCCCGCCCGCAAGGAAGAGTTTGAGCACGCGAAGGAAGAGGGCATCAACTTCCACCTGCTGTGCAACCCCGTCGAGATCCTGGCCGACGAAAACGGCTGGGTGCGCGGCCTCAAGTGCATCCGCATGGAGCTCGGCGAACCCGACGAGAAGGGTCGCCGCCGTCCGATCGAAGTGCCGGGCAGCGAGTTTGAGATGGCCTGCGACTCCGTCATCATGGCGCTTGGCACCTCCCCCAACCCGCTGCTGCGCAAGGCGACGCCGGATCTCGAATACAGCGATCGCGGCGGCATCGTCGTCAAGGACGACACCGTGACGACTATGAAAGACGGCGTGTTCGCCGGCGGTGACGCGGTCACCGGCGCGGCCACTGTCATCAAGGCGATGGGCGCCGGCAAGAAGGCCGCCGCTGCCATCGACGCATACATCAAGAGCAAGTAAGTCCTGCAATCAGATCAGCGGGCATCCGTCGGATGCCCGCTGATTTTTGATTGGGCGAGCACGCCGCGCGCCGCGCTGCCGGTCGAGACGGTGCAGATGCGGCATCGACTACGTCCGTAACGTCAGAAAAGCCTTCCCGCGAAATACGCGGGAAGGCTTTTCATTTATGCCTGCGCGGGGAGATTGAGCACAATGGCCAAAAACTCCAGCGGCTCGGAGCCGTCGTTACGCAGGAAATGACTTTCGCCGTCACCCGTGAAGGTCACGGTGCCGGCGTCCACGGTCGTCGTCTCGCCGTTGCTGCAGTAGGTGCCGCGGCCGGAGAGAAAGTAGTACACTTCGTAGTTGCCGTGGTGGGTGTGCTCGCCGACTTCGCAGCCGGGCTGCAGCACCATGCGGGCGCAGACCGTTCCGGCGCCGAGCATCTCCTCCGGGGAGAGGAGCGCATAGCGCTCGAGGTGGCCGGCGCCGCCCTTGAGATGCTCGAGGCGCTCGGGCGTGTCGGGGAGCTTGCGGATGAATGCCATAGAGATCAGCCTCCTGTTTCGTTTCTGCTTCTATTCGTAGCACACGGCCGCGAAAATTGCAACCGTTTTTCACGCGGAGGCCGGCTGGGGATCGCATTTTAAATATAAAAAATCCACGCACATGGCGTGGCGTCATCCAGCTCTATGGCTTCTCACTTGCTGCTGGGCTGCCAGCTGCTGTCCGAGAAGATCAGATCGTCCAGATCCTGGACTTGATTGGTACGCATAACGTTATCACGCTCCTTTCTTTTTCAGTTACTTATAGTCTAGCAGAGAAAATGCAAGATTACAAGCAGAGATTTTAACAATTTACATAGATTTTACCTAGAATTTTGCAGCAAAACGCACAAATCTGGGGTGCTTCCTGCAGGAAACACCCCGGACGGATTCATTTGTACAGGTCGAGGAATTCCTCAAGGCAGAGACCGTTGCCCATGATGTACGCGGCCGCCTCCTTGCCGACGTAGCGGAAGTGCCACGGCTCGTACATGACGCCGGTGATGTCCTGCTTGTCGGCGGGGTAGCGCAGGATGAAACCGTAGTCCTGGCAGTGCGCGTACATCCACTGGTAGAGCGCGGTCTTTTCAAGGTCTTTCGTCTTGACCTCGTAGAACTTATCCGTAATGTCAGCGCACAGGCCGAGCTGATGCTCGCTCGTGCCGGGACGGTTGACGATGCGCGCGGCCGCGGCCTCGTCCCCGCCGCACTGGCTGACCTTGCGGTTGAAGAGGTATACCTGCTCGTTATAGCTGCGGTACGCGCTCGACAGGCACACGCTCAGCCCCTCGGCGCGCGCGCCGGCGATGAAGTCCTTAAGCGCGTCCACGGCGCGGGCGTCAAAATAGCGGCCGCCCTCGAGCTCGGCCAGATTCTCAGGCACGGCCTCGCCGATGGAGTTTTGCGCGTTGACGAGCGTGAGCTCCCAGCTCCCGGTGTTGACCTTCGGCAGGCCATTGTCCGGTTCGGGCGTGGGCGTGGGCGCGATGGGCACGGCCGGGGTGGGCGTGGCGGCGGCGGACTGCGCCGGGGCGTTCATCGGCGGCAGCACGCGCAGCGCGATGACCACGGCCAGCGCCAGAACGAGCGCAACACACAAGACGGTTTTGAGAGCTTTTCGCATGACCCCACATCCTCGGTGACAAATTTCGGCACAAAATGATGGAAATATGGTATCACGTTTCCGGCGGCGGGTCAATCCCAAAACCACGGCGCAACACGTTCCCGCAGTCCTTCCAACGAGAACCCGACGAAGCGGTTCCATCGGGGAGCGCTTCCGCGCGCTCCGCCTATACCATCCAAACGCCTCACAGAGTTTGCGTCCGCAGGCGCAAAGAAATTCCGATCATTTTCTCCGGCGGCGTGTACGGCGGAGAAAATACCGCTCGGCTCGCAAACGTGCGCAGGATGCGGCTTTGGTGCATCCTGCGTGCGCTGGCGAGCTGCGGTCTCTTCCAACGAGAACCCAGCGAAGCGGTTCTCGTTGAAGTTGTCAGTCCCCGATGTACGTAAAGCGGCGGACGGTCCGCCCGTCGCGCTCGATCACCTCGTCCCACATGGCGGCGGGCCGCACCCAGACGCCCCGCTCCCCGTAGAGCGCGCGGTAGACGACCATCGGCTCCAGCGTTTCCGAGTGCGTGGCAACAAAGAGCAGCTCGTATTCCCTGCCCTTGAAGTGCCGGTAGCGGCCGGGGCGGAGCGTCTCCGGCACGCTCATGCTCTGTCCTCCGGCAGGCCGAAGCTCTGGATGAGCAGGCGCGTGAGCGCGTGCGCCCCCTCGCGCGTGAGCATGATGCTCGCCACCTCGTCGACCGTCTTTTCCGGCATGTCGATCAGTCCCTTGGGCTGGGGCGTGTAATTGTGCTGCATATACATATGGTAAAAGCTCAGCGAGCACTCCGAATGATTGTCGTTGATCGAGACATTGAACACATTGGCAAACTGGGGCTTCATGGCGGCCACCTCCTGCGAAATTCCGCCCCCATTATACCACAGTAGGAATGGAAACGGGTGGTCAATTTTTGCACATTTTCAGGAAAGATGTTCAAAATCTATTGCGACATCGGGCAATGTCCTGTATAATGTGACTACCGAATGCGACTTTTTTAACATGGAGGGGAGAGCCGTTTGAAAGACCTGAAGTATCTTTACGAATTTGAAAAGCTGCTCGAGAGCGCGAACAATCCGCTCGTGCAGCAGGCGTGTGCCGAGGGGAAGCACGCGCTGGCCTACACCTGCTACCACATGCCGGAGGTGCTGCTCAACACCGGCGACTGCTTCTCGGTGCGCCTGCGCGCGCCGCTGACGGGGTCGCTGGACATCTCGTCGTACTACATGTCGAACTTCATCTGCGACTACTGCAAGTCGCTGCTCGAGCGCGGTATCGAGGGGGGCTACAACTTCCTGTCCGCCCTGCTGGCGACGGAGACCTGCTCGGAGATGAACCGCGCGCTCGAACACTTCGAGCTGCTGCACCTCGTGGACAACGAAAAATTCTTCGTGACCTTCCTCGACATGCCCTTTAAGGTCACGCCGAACACCGTGCGCCACTATGTCGACCAGCTCCGGTGCAAGGTGCTCGAACCGCTGCACGATGTCTACGGCGTGGACGTGTCGGACGACGCGCTGCGCAAGGCCGTGGCCGAGCACAACGAGGTCTGCCGCATCCTGACCGAGATCGGCCAGTTCCGCAAGGAAGAAAACCCGCGCATCACGGGCTATGAGTACCACATCCTCAACCTCGTGAGCTACTGCTGCCCGAAGTACCTCATCGTCGACAAGCTGCGTGAGACGCTCGAGGAGCTGCGCTGCCGCGAGCCCGATCCTAAGCCGAACTTCCGCGTGAAGATCGCCGTCGTCGGCAGCGAGATCGACGACCCCGGCTTCACCAAGCTCGTCGAGGAGGCGGGTGCACTCGTCGTGGTCGACCGGTTCTGCTTCGGCTCGAAGCCCGGCCGCGAGGAGATCCGCCTCGACCCCGACCTGCCGGTGCTCGAGAGCATCGCCCGGCACTATCTCAACACGAGCCAGTGCCCGCGCTACATGCAGCGCGAAAAGGTCGAGGGCCGCTGGCAGCTCGTGCGCGACCTGTGCGCGGAATACCACGCGCAGGGCGTGCTGTACGAGCAGCTCAAGTTCTGCGAATACTGGGGCTATGAGCGCGCGCTGGCGAGCTACGTCATCACGCATGATTACGGCATCCCGTCCGTCGCGGTCGACCGCCAGAACGCCACCGGCGGCAACGGCCAGCTCCGCACGCGCGTGCAGGCATTCGTCGAGAGTCTGGAGATCAAGCAGCTCCAGGCGCAGAGAGGAGGCAAGTGACCATGGCTGAACAGGAAAAGCGCTCCCTGCGGGAATTTCTCCGCCACATCAATGACTATACCTACCGCTTCAACCCCGAAAAGGGGCAGTTTCGCTACCGCGAGCTGCGCGGCGTGCGCGACACGGCGTTTGATTTCTACATGTGGCTCAAGTGCTGGAAGGACATGGTCGTGTTCGTGGCCAAGTGCCCGGTGTCGGCCGTGCGCGCGCTGTTTCGCTACCAGTGGTTTGCGACCTACCTGACCTATCCGAACTTTGTCGACCGCGGCACGCTCGGCATGCGCGGCAACCAGCTTCGCATGGCGCGCGCGCAGTACGACCGCATCGTGAAAAAGGCCACCGACCTGCTGCGCATCTCGTTCGTTGCCGATGAGCACTTCCACCCCGGCAACAAAATGTCCAAAAAGATCGTGCTCTTTGACGAGCTCGTCCCCGGCGAGATCATGGCCGGTTTCCCGAACCTCATCTACCTGCCGGCACAGGTGCTGCCGGTGTTTCTGTGCTCGATCCTCGACCAGCAGATCACGCCGCCGTATCTCGACGCGGCTGAAAACTTCGGCATCCCGGCCGATGTCTGCCCCCTGCCCTCGGCCGAGGCCGGCTGCGCCCTGCGCGATGAGTATCCCAAGCTCGGCACGTGCTTTGTCGCCTGCAACATGCCGTGCGACGGCAGCGTCGCCACGACGTCGTTCCAGGATCGGTACTTCAAGCTCCCGACGTACTATTTCGGCGTGCCCATCCGCTACACGGAGGACGCGGTGCAGGACTACGCCGTCGAGGAGCTGCGCGGCCTGATCCGCTTCATTGAGGAGCAGACCGGCGAGACCTTCGACTGGGACGCCTTCTTCCAGGCCATGAAGGTCTACAACCAGGAGACGGAGTACGAGCTGCAGAAGTGGGAGGTCAACCGCACGCCCTACCCGCAGATGACGGGCGAGACGTTCTGGATCTACCGCATGTTTTTCTACCACCTCTCCGGCGGCATGGATCCGCATTTTCTCGACACCGACCGCCGCGTCAACCGCATCATGATGCGCGGCTACCGGCAGAAAAAGCCCTGCGCCCCGGCAATGCGCCACCGCTGTGTTGAGTGGTCGTGCCCGGCGAACTTCTACCCCGACTTCTCCGTCTGGGCGGAAAACTGCTGGGGCATCAACGTCGTGGCGAGCATGGAGTCGCTCATTTCCGACATCATCATCAACACCGAAGACCCCGATCAGGCGCTCGCCGATCTCGCCCGCAGCTACCAGCGCACCACCATGCGCAAGCACACGAAGGGCGGCTACGCCAACGTCCTCGACGAGCTGTGGGTCGTCTGCAGGCAGTACAACGCCGACATGGTGCTCATGTACGACCAGATCTCCTGCAAGGGCATGGACGGTCTGCGCGGCGTGTTCGAGGAGCAGGCGGCCGCGCGCGGCGTGCATATGCTCTGGGTCGCGCAGGATCTGCTCGATGCGCGCACGATCTCCAAGCGCGACATGCGCCGGCAGGTCAATCTCTACATGCAGACCGTCATGGGCGAGGAGCCCGTGCGGCCCGACCTCGTGGACTTCGACGACGCGCTGACGTGGTAAACCACTCCAACGCACCCTTTAAAACAGGAAAACTCCCCGCTAGATGCGGCATCAGCGCAAAACAACAAACAAGTCAGATTCCGTACCGGAAAAGCGCGTCTCGGCAAAACACCGGGACGCGCTTTTTATGCTCTTCGATTAGCGAATGTTCCTGAGAGTTATAGCTGGAATTCTCGACATCCATGGAAAAGCACTTGCTTTTCATTCAAATAGCAGCTAAAATTTGTATTGAGATTTTATGGAACATGGAGGCTGGAATAATCACTCAAAACATAGGAGGATACAATGAGCTTTCTGAAATCAATATTCGGAATGAAAAGTGAAGAATCAAAGGCAGAGGTTACTGTTCAAATACACTCTAATCACGATGTTGAAACTCCTCAAAAAAGCACATCATCAAACATTCAGAATTTAGTGCTGCTATTTGTAGCCGAGCGATTTAAAGTTGTCGAGAAAAAATATCCCGATTATTTAAGATACCAATTTGGCATAGGCTTTCCAAACGAAAAACTTGATAAACTAGAAAAGGAAGGTTATATCAGGCCTACAACCGCGGCGGAAACCTTGCCTCGGTTAAAAATTGCAGAGCTAAAAACAATCGCGTCACAGTTCGGCCTGAAAGTGAGCGGAAAAAAGGTTGACCTTTGTGCCAGAATCGCCGAAAATGTACCAGAAGCCGATTTGGATAGAATCATAACAGAAAGATACTGGACAGTAACCGAAAAGGGCAAGACCTTTCTCGCTGAGAACCCATGCATCAGCTTCTATTTGGAGCGCCATGCATATTCCTTAGAGGACATAGGGCTTGACATAAATACATACGCCAAACTATTCTCCGGCCATCCCGGCTGTAACGTAAGAGATGTAATTTGGGGAGAGTTGAATCGCAGATCGTTAGATGGCTACAGCAAAGGGATAAGGAAAGGAGAATTCAGCGACTATTGCGAATTGCTTCGTACAATGGCACTGTTTCTGGAAGAAGAAAGCCGCCATATAGATGCACTGAATATGTATATGCGGTACATTTATTATAGGGCCAATTTTGAGGCAGGTATCTCCGCACTAAAACGTTATTCCTACTTAAAGAAGGTGGACAGTGCCGCCGACACGCTTTTTATGGATGCTGAAATATATCCCTTCATTGCCGATGAAATAATCAGCATGAGCGATGCATGCGAGTTTGATTCTCAGCAACTTCATGCCTATATGAAAGAAACCTTTTCTAAAGAAACAGATACAGGGGCATTTTCTCCGGACGAACTCACCAGGTTTGTAATGTGCGGCTTAAACGGCGATCAAGATGGGCAGAAAAGGATTTGCAAAAGTGTCATGCAATCAGCAGTTAGAAGGCTACCTAAAAAATGAGAGCTTTCCAGCTAAGAAGCACTCAACGCAGCAACTCCCCGCCAGTGGCGGGGAGTTTGACAATATGTCGTGTTTATTTTATCCGTCAAACCGAACGAGCCTGATTCTCACTTGATAATGTTACTATATACTACACTGCAAATTTATTGGTTACTTTGCAATTTATGTTGTATTTGCCATATATATGGTGTAAAATGTAATCACTTTCAGAGGAAAGAGGGGCACAAATATGACCTGTCCAAAATGCGGAAGCGAAAATGTTAATATTCAAGTCGTAACGAGCGTTCATCAAAAAAGCAAAAAAGGCGCTATCTACTGGATTTTTATCGGCTGGTGGTGGGAACTGTTTGCGTGGGTATTCCTGACTCTTCCAAAACTTATCATTGCTTTATTCGGCAATCACAAGAAAATTGTATCTAAGGAAAATACGGTTGCTGTTTGTCAGTCCTGCGGACACAGGTGGACAATCAGCAAATGAAGGAGAAGGCAAGGGTTACCCCTTGCCTTCTCCTCGTTCAAGATTGTCTATTCTATGGTTTGCTGTTTTTTGATGTCGAACCGCCACACGGCGACGGCGTAGGACACGAAGGCGATGGCCTCGACGACCATGCACGAGTACGAGCGCGCGAGGATATCATACGTGAACCAGAACGGTGAATTGGTCAGGTAGAGGATGCGCGTGCGGCGCATGTCGCGCGTCCAGAGCGCGATCGTCGTCATGCTCATGGCGATGCCGGGCAGCAGGCTCATCGGCCCCGCCCATGTGAGCACGGTGTTGACGATGTACAGCACCAGAAACGTCCACAGCCACGCGCGGCTCTTCGCCCATTTGCGGTCGTTAAAATAAAACACGACGCTGCGCGCAAACGACAGGATGTTGATGGTCGCGGCGGTCGTCGCGCCGAGCAGACCGTAATGCACGATCCACATCAGGCAGGCGGCGGCCTGCGCGGCGAGGATGACGCGGCGGTTGTTGAACTGCACCGAGGCAAATACGATCAGGCTGCCGAGCAGCCCCAACGCCTGATTGAGCCAGAAACCCATAGACACACGCCCTTTCTTCCCGCGGGAAAGAGTATCGTAACACAACCGTGCGGGAAAAGCAACCTTTCTTGTGCTATTTTCGCTCCCCTGCGTGGTACAGACCTTGACAACTGTCCCAAAAACGGCTACGCTATTTCTATATTATCGATTTTTATAGAAAGAAGAATGACCATGTCCCCCGCCGCGCACACCCAAAACGCGAAACACCTCGCCGTGCGCTACCTCTTTTTCGTGCTCGGCCTGCTCATCAATTCATTCGGCATCGCCTTCATCACAAAGAGCAACCTCGGCACGTCGCAGATCTCGAGCCTGCCATATGTGCTCAGCCTGCGCTTCCCGCTGAGCTTCGGCGGCTTCACCTTTCTCATGAACACGGTGTTCATCCTCATCCAGATCGCCATCCAGCGGCGCAATTTCCCGCCCGTGCAGCTTCTGCAGATCGCGGCGAACGTGCTCTTCAGCGGCTTCATCGACGTGAGCATGGCCGCGCTGAGCTGGCTGCACCCGGCCGGCTGGCTCGCGCGCGGCGGCTGCATGCTGATCGGCTGCGCCATCCTCGCCTGCGGCATCAGCATCGAGATTGCGCCGGACGTCATCACCGTGCCCGGTGAGGGGCTCGTGCGCGTGCTCGCGCAGGCGACGGGCAAGGACTTCGGTCGCGTGAAGCTCGTGTTCGACCTGTCCCTCATCGCCATCGCCGCGGCGCTGTCGCTGCTGTTTTTCGGCCGGCTGCAGGGCGTCGGCCTCGGCACGGTCGTGTCGGCGCTGATCGTCGGGCCGCTCGTGTCGCTCTTCGGCCGGGTGCTGCCGGGTCTCGGCCGCATCCGCGCGCTGCGCATCCCATGAAGGCACAAGGAAACACCCCGCCGGGCGGCGGGGTGTTTCCTTATTTTAATGTTTCCTTATTTTAATATAGTATCGCTCAAAACCACGCGGCGATCTGCTGCCAGACCGGCAGGCTGACCAGCCAGCGGATGACCGGCACGAACACGAGCGCCGGCAGATAGTCCGCCACCTTGATCTTCGTGGCGCCGGTCTGGTTGAGGCCGATGGCCGCCACAAGCAGAGAGCCCGCGCACGTGAGATCCGCAACCGTCGCCTCCGAGAGCAGCGGTGCAATGGCGCCGGCCAGCAGCGTGAGTGTTCCCTCGACCACGAACACGGCCACGCCCGAGAGCATGACGCCCGCGCCGAGCGTCGTGGCCAGCATGGCGCAGAACACAAGGTCGATCATCGACTTGGTGAGCAGGATGCTGTTGTCGCCGCGGATGCCGGCATCGAGCGAGCCGTTGACCGCCATGGCGCCCACGCAGCACAGCAGGCTCGCCGTGACGAAGCCTTCGGCCAGCGACGGGCCGCCCTCGTGCCGGCGAAAGCGCGTCTCGACCCAGGTGCCGAGGCGATGGATCGCCCCGTCGATGTTCAGCAGCGCGCCCACGACCGCGCCGAGCGTCATGGACACGATGACGATGAGGATGCTCTGACAGGCGAACGCGCCCGAGATGCCGATGTACAGCACGCACAGCCCGAGGCCGATCATGACCGTCCGGCTCACGCGCTCGGGGATCCCTTTTCGAAACAGCAGGCCGACCGCGCCGCCGGCGATAATGGCCAGCGCGTTGACAATGGCGCCTGTCATGCTCATGGATATGCACTCCTTCCGACCGCGCCCGCCTTATTTAAATAAGGTATGCCCGGCGGACACGGCACACTTGCAAACGTACCGCTCTACGATAGCACAACCGCCCGGCACTGTAAACACCCAAACGCGGCAAATTCACCCCTTCGGCGCCGGGGTGGTGGCCTTGAGTTCGCTCAGGAACATCTGCCCGGCAGTGGACAGGCCGGTCTTCTGCTTATAAATGACGCCGACGGTGCGCCGGAGCTCCGGTGCCAGGCGGCGCGCGATGACCCGCTGCGCGCCGCGGCGCAGCACGGCCTCCGGCAGGATGGACACGCCGAGGTTGTTTTCGACCATGTTCATGATCGTGTAGTCGTCGGCCACGCGGTACTGCACGTCGATCTGTGGATAGTGCGCGAGCAGCTCGCGGATGCAGCCGCCGCCGCGCCCTTCCTCGAGAAGGATGAACGGCTCTGCCGTGAGCTCATCAATCTGAATGAAGATGTTCTCGCCCAGCGGGTGCCCGGCGGGCAGGACGGCGAGCATGGTGTCCTGATAGATCGGCTCGCAGGCAAACGACGTCGTGCGCGACATGTCCGTGAAGCCGAAATCGACCACGCCCTCGCGCACCCAGTCCTCGATTTCGTAATACAGCCCCTGATAGAGCTCGAAGCGGATGCTGCTGTGCAGGCGGCGGAAGCGCTCCATGGCCGGCGGCAGCAGGAAGCTCGACACGCTCGTGAACGTGCCGAGGCGGATCGTGCCCTGTTCGAGCCCGCTGAAGCCCGCCGCCTGCGACTGGAGCATACGGTAGGCGTTGACCGTGTCGCGGATGTACGGCAGCAGGTGGCGCCCCTCATAGGTCAGCGCCACGCCTGAGCGCGAACGCACGAGCAGCGTCACGCCCAGCTCCTCCTCCAGCGACTTAATCATCTGGCTGACGGCCGACTGTGTATAGCCGAGATCGCGCGCCGCGTCCGAAAAACTGTTGCGCTCAAAGACCTTCAAAAAGGCGATGTATCGGTTCATAGGCACCTCACGAATAAGAAACGCTTATCTAACTATCAGAAACATTTGCTTTACTTATCTATAAAGGCATTATATAATGGGCACAGTCAGATAGCAAGCGGGAATTTTCGTGACCGCACACGCATCTCCCCGCCGCGCTGACAAAACCGCAATCTCTCCCCCAAGCAACATGATAATTCCTTTTTCCAACTCCATTTCTCCTATGGAAATGCCCCTGCCGGTTTGTCCGTTCCGGCAGGGGTATTTTCCGTTTTGCGGGAATGCAGACAAAGCAGCCCTCCCGATCCGGGAGGACTGCTTTTTGCTTGAGATCATGACCCGGCGATCAGTCCACGACCGTGACGGACGCGCTGGTACCGGAGGCAGCGATGGCGTCCGCCTGCAGGGCGTCGGTCGTGACGGTCTGCAGCGGCAGGCCGCCGAGCGCCGACCAGTCGAGCGTGCCGGCCACGCCGCGCACCGTCAGCTCCGTGAGCCCGGTGAAATCCTCCAGCCCGGACGTGCTGTCCAGCTCGCAGTCGGTGAGCGAGAGCGCCGTGATCGCCCGCTCGCGGTCGAAGCTGCGGAAGAAATCGCCGCGCAGGTCGCAATTCACCAGCGTCAGGCGCGTGAGCGAGGACTTGTGCAGCACGAGGAGCGCCTCGCGGCGCGTGCAGTGCGAGAGCGTGACGTCCTGCAGCTTGGTCAGCGCGCGCAGCTCGGACAGATCCGACACGTTCGCGCCGTTGAGACTGAGCGTGCGCACATTCAGGCAGCGGCCGAGCCCGGTCAGATCCGTGACGGCGTTGCCGTCGGCCGTGAGCGCCGTGAGCTTCGGTAGCTGCTCGATGCCCGCAAGGCTCGTGAGCCGGTTGGCGCTGACGTCGAACACCTCCACACCGCAGGCAGGCAGGCTCTCGAGCGAGGTCAGCGACTGAAACTCGAGCGAGAGCACCGTCAGGCTCGGGAAATAGGCGAGGTCGGACAGGTCGCGGATATCGCCGCGCTGCACAAGAACGGACCGGCCGTCGGGGTCGACCATCTCCGCCGTCTCAACGCCGGCGGCTGCGGCGTCCACGCCCTGCTGCGGGGCGGCAAACCAGTACCGGTCGCCGCAGACATACAGCGCCGTGAGCCCCTTGAGATCGGCGACCGTGAGCTCGCCCGCGGGCTTGCCGGCGTAGTCGCGCGCGGCCTGCTCGAGCAGCGGGTTCTGGAACTGGGCGACCGTGTCGTCCGCGAGCGTCTGCACCACGACGGTCTTGGCCGTGAAGCGGTAGAGCAGCCCCGTGAAGTGGCCGACGATGCCGGCCGCGATCAGGCAGCCGACGAGCACGACGGCGATGATCGCCGCCGCGAGGCCGCGGCGCTTTTTCTTCGGGCGCGCGGGCTTCGGCGCCTTGGCGGGTTTTTCCCGGCGGGGCTTTTCGGCTTTGTGCGGCTTCTCTTTCGCTTTTTTCGCGCGCGGCGGCGCGCCCGCCGGCTCGTCCGGCAGCTCGGGCGGGTCGCCTGCGAACTTGTCCGCATCGAGCAGCTCGGCCGAAAAGAGCTTGTCGTAGAAATATTCCTCGCTCGGATAGGTGTACTTCATGAGTGCGAAGAGGTTGCCGATCTGCATCTCCATGCCGGGGGACAGCTCCGTGGGTTCGAGATAGACGTTGATGACCGGCTTGCGCTTGGTCAGGGCATAGTGCATCTCCTTGCGGCAGTTGTCCGAACGCAGGTACGCCGGGGACAAAAACGCCAGCACGAGCTGCGCGCGCTCGAGGTGCGATGCGATGCTCTCCGGCCACTCGCTGCCGGCCTCGATGCCCTCGTCATACCAGACGCGGAAGCCACGCGACTGCAGCGTGCCGATGATCTCCAGCACGGCCGCGTCATTCTTGTGCGCGTAGCTGACGAAGAGATACGGCAGGGTGCCCTCATAGGGGCGCAGGAGCGTTTTCAAGAAACCACCTCCGGAAAAAATTCAAAATTTAACAGGATTCTGTTAGTGTATCACACACGGCTGCGCCCGGCAAGCGCTTTGAGCCCCGCGAGGTAAGCATACGGCACGCACAGATCGCCCCGGCCGGAGCCGAGGGCGATGTCCGGCTTGCGCAGGCCGTGGTAGTCCGACCCGCCGGAGGGCGCGAGGCCGAAGCGCGCGGCCAGCGCCTGCGCGGCCGCCGCCTGCGCGGGCGTATAGGTCGTGTAGCGCACCTCGACGCCGAGGGCGCCAGCGTCCGCTGCGGCGGCAAGCATGGCAGTGCGCTGCGCATCGTCGAAGCGGTACTTGAAGATGTGCGCCACGACCGGCACGCCGCCGGCCGCGCGCAGGGCATGGATGAACGTCTCCAGCGGGACGTTGTAGCGCGGGACGTAAAACTCCCTGCCCCGGCCGAGCAGGCCGCGCATGCCGTCCTGTACGGACGGGATGCACCCGCGCTGCACGAGCAGCGCCGCGATGTGCGGCCGGCCGAGTACCGTCTGCCCCGGGAAGGCCGCATGCAGGTCGTCCATCGTGATGGGATAGCCCGCGGCGTGCAGGCGCTGCACCATGGTCTCATTGCGGGCGTTGCGCTCGTCGGTCGCGCGGGTCATGAGCGCACGCAGCGCGGCGTTGTCCGTGTCCATGAAGTAGCCGAGCAGGTGTACCTCCTCGCCGCCCCAGACGGTGGACAGCTCCACGCCGGGCACGACCTCGATGCCGCACGCGGCTCCGGCCGCGAACGCTTCGGGCAGGCCGGCAAACGTGTCGTGATCCGTGACGGCCACGGCGCGCAGGCCGAGCGCCGCAGCCTGACGCACGACGGCGTCCGGCGTGTCCGACCCGTCGGACGCGAGCGTGTGGGTGTGCAGGTCAATCCGCTCCATGGCGCACCTCCAGCCCGTCCGGCAGCGCGCTGCCCTGCCAGAGGACAAAGACCGTGCCGTCCGTGACGCGCACCGCGGCGCGCGCGCCGGTGAAGGAATTGCTCACGCCGAGCGGCATATCGCACGTAAGCTCCGCGTCCGTGATCTCATAGAGCAGGCCGCGCAGCGTGACGCCGCGCGCGGCATCGCCGCTGCTGAACACCGACACCGTGCCCGCCATGCCGGCGGGGAAGGTCAGCGTGCCGTTGCGCACCGCCGTGACCACCCAGCCGCAGCCGATGAGCCACCCCTGCGCGCCCGCATCCGTCAGGCCGCGCAGCGTCTGCAAGCTGGCGATCGTCTGGTCGAGGCGGCCGCCGAGCGCGCCCGCGATCACGAACCGGCGGTGCCCGCGCGCCAGCGCCCAGCGCACGGCAAGGCCGAGGTCGGTGTCGTCCTTCATGACCGGGTGCGTCTCCACGTTCGGGTGCTCCGGCCGGTAGCCGAGGGAGTCAAAGTCGCCCATGACGAAGTCCGGCTCGATGCCGCGCGCCTTGAGCGTGCGATAGCCGCCGTCGGCCGCGATGACATAGTCCCCCGTCCGGGGGCGCAGCTCCACGCCGTCGAGACTGGCGGCGCCGACGATATAACAAATATTTTCCAAATTCATTCCAGCTTTCCTGAATTTTCGCCCGATATTGTACCACATTTCCCGCGCTGAGAAAACAATTGTGTGTAAACAGTATTTGTTAGATTTTAAACTCGCCAAAATTTAAAAATTTTATTTCTATTGTTACTGATATATGATATAATTCCGGCGTTGGCAACGCGCGGGACTGCCGCCCGCGCCGCTGCCGCCCCCATCTCTGCGGCCCGCCGCAGTCAGAAAGGAGACACAACCGTGTCAGAAAAAGTTTTCAACAAGGTTCTTGCCGCCAACCGCGGCGAGATCGCGGTGCGTATCTTCCGTGCCTGCTACGACCTCGGTATCCACACCGTGGCCATGTACTCCAAGGAAGACGAACTGAGCATGTTCCGCACCCGTGCCGACGAGGCCTATCTCGTCGGTGAGAACAAGAGCCCTCTGGGCGCGTATCTCGACATTCCCGAGATCATCGACCTGGCCAAGCGCCGCGGCGTCGACGCCATCCACCCGGGCTACGGTTTTCTGTCCGAAAACGCGGACTTTGCCCGCGCCTGCGAAGAGGCCGGCATCACGTTCATCGGCCCCCCGAGCGACGTGCTCGGCAAGATGGGCGACAAGCTCTCGGCCAAGCAGATCGCCATGGAGTGCGGCGTGCCGGTCATCCCCGGCTGCTCCGAGCCCCTGCGCGACGGGCAGGAGGCGCTCGAGAAGGCCATCAGCTTCGGCTTCCCCGTCATCCTCAAGGCGGCGGCCGGCGGCGGCGGACGCGGCATGCGCCTGTGCGAGATGCCCGAGGACGTCATCCCCGCGTTCGAGCTCGTCAAGAGCGAGGCGCGCAAGGCCTTCGGCAATGACGATATCTTCATCGAAAAATACCTCGTCGAACCCAAACACATCGAGGTGCAGATCCTGGCCGACCAGTACGGCAACGTGCGCCACCTCGGCGAGCGTGACTGCTCGCTCCAGCGCCGCTACCAGAAGGTCGTCGAGTTCGCACCCGCGTGGAGCGTGCCCGAGAGCATCCGCGCGCAGCTTCACGCCGACGCCGTGAAGATCGCCGAGGCCGTCGGCTATGTCAATGCCGGCACGGTGGAGTTCCTCGTCGACCGCGACGGCAACCACTACTTCATCGAGATGAACCCCCGCATCCAGGTCGAGCACACCGTGACCGAAATGGTCACGAACATTGACCTCGTGCGTGCACAGATCCTCATCGCCGAGGGGCAGCCGATCAGCCATCCGGAGATCGGTCTCGGCGACCAGGACAACCTCAAGGTCAACGGCTACGCCATCCAGTGCCGCGTGACCACCGAGGATCCGGCCAACAACTTCGCGCCCGACAACGGCAAGATCGAGGCCTACCGCTCCGGCGGCGGCTTCGGCGTGCGTCTCGACGGCGGCAACGTCGGCACCGGCTCGGTCATCTCGCCGTACTACGACTCCCTGCTCGTCAAGGTCACGAGCTGGGACTGCACCTTCCCCGCCGTCTGCCGCAAGGCCACCCGCGCCATCAATGAAGAGCACGTGCGCGGCGTGAAGACGAACATCCCGTTCGTGACGAACATCCTCGCGCACCCGACGTTCATCGCCGGCAAGTGCCACACGAAGTTCATCGACGAGACGCCGGAGCTGTTCGAGTTCACCGAATCGCGCGACCGCGCGACCCGCGTGCTCAAATACATCGCCAACATCCAGGTCAACAATCCCGACGCCGAGCGCCACCAGTACGACACGCCGCGCTTCCCGAAGCCGCAGCGCGAGGTCACAAAGCAGGACGGGCTCAAGTTCCTGCTCGACACCGACGGCCCCGAGGCCGTCAAGGACTGGGTTCTCGGCCAGAAGAAGCTGCTCATCACCGACACGACGATGCGCGACGCGCACCAGTCCCTGCTGAGCACCCGCCTGCGCACGCGCGACATGCTCAAGGGCGCCGACGGCACGGCCGACATCCTGGCCGACTGCTTCTCGCTCGAGATGTGGGGCGGCGCCACGTTCGACACGGCATACCGCTTCCTGCACGAGTCCCCGTGGGAGCGCCTGGAGATGCTGCGCGAGAAGATCCCGAACATCCCGTTCCAGATGCTGCTGCGCGGCTCGAACCTCGTCGGCTACGCGAGCTATCCGGACAATCTCGTGCGCGCCTTCATCGCCGAGTCCGCCCGTGAGGGCATCGACGTGTTCCGTGTGTTCGACTCGCTCAACTGGCTGCCGAACATGGAGACCGCCATGGACGAGGTGCTGCGTCAGGGCAAGTTCCTCGAGGGCACCGTGTGCTACACCGGCGACATCCTCGACCCGACGCGCGACCGCTACACGCTCGAGTACTACGTCAACTTCGCCAAGGAGCTCGAGCGCCGCGGGGCACACATGCTGGCCATCAAGGACATGTCCGGCCTGCTCAAGCCCTACGCCGCCAAGAAGCTCGTGAGCACCCTCAAGCAGGAGATCGGCATCCCGATCCACCTGCACACGCACAACACCACCGACAACCAGATCGCGACCTACCTCATGGCGGCGGAAGCCGGCGTGGACGTGGTCGACACCGCCATCGGCCCGCTGGCCAACCTCACGAGCCAGCCGTCGATGAACGCCATCGTCGAGTCCCTGCGCGGTCAGGAGCGCGACACCGGCTTTGACCCGCAGCGCCTGCAGGAGCTGGCCGATTACTGGGCCGACGTCCGCCTGCGCTACGAGAGCTTCGACAAGGGGCTCAAGGTGCCCGTCACCGATATCTACCGCTACGAGATCCCCGGCGGCCAGTACACGAACCTGCAGCCGCAGGTCGAGTCGCTCGGCCTCGGCCACCGCTTCGCGGAGGTCAAGGAGATGTACCGCACCGTCAACCTCATGCTCGGCGACATCATCAAGGTCACGCCGTCGTCCAAGATGGTCGGCGACCTGGCGATCTTCATGGTGCAAAACGACCTCACGCCCGAAAACATCGTCGAAAAGGGCGAACACCTCGCCTTCCCCGACAGCGTCGTGAGCTACTTCAAGGGCATGATGGGTCAGCCGCCCTGCGGCTTCCCGAAGGATCTGCAGCGCATCGTGCTCAAGGGCGAGAAGCCCATCACCGGCCGCCCCGGCGACCTGCTGCCGCCCGTCGACTGGGATCAGCTCCGCCGCGAGATCGTCAAGTTCTACCCGAACTATGAGGAGCCGCGCTCGCTCATCTCCTTCGCCATGTACCCGAAGGTCTACGAGGAGTACATCCGCCACCGCAAGGAATACGGCTACATCATGCGCATGGGCAGCCACGTGTTCTTCAACGGCATGGCCGTCGGCGAGATGAACAAGATCAACATCGAGGACGGCAAGACCCTCATGATCAAGTACATCGGCCTCGGCGACCGCAACGACGACGGCACGCGCAACGTGCAGTTCGAGCTCAACGGCATGCGCCGCGAGGTCGCCGTGCCCGACCCGACCGTGGCCGACACGGCCAAGACCGTCGTCATGGCCGACCCGAACGACAAGAGCCAGGCCGGCGCGTCCATCCCGGGCATGGTGTCCAAGGTCAACGTCAAGCCCGGCGACCAGGTCAAGGTCAACGACGTGCTCGCCGTGATCGAGGCCATGAAGATGGAGACGAGCGTCGTCGCCCGCATGGACGGCACGGTCGACGAAGTCCTCGTCAAGGCCGGCCAGTCGGTCAAGGCCGGCGAGCTGCTGCTGACGATTAAGTAAATCCCCGGTTTCCCAAGCGGAGCGCACCGTCGTGTGCTCCGCTTTTTTGTCCATTTCACCACTTTTGTCCCATCCGTGCCGGAAGGACTGGAAATGCCAGCATGCGTATGCTATAATAGCCAAACATTCAAATATTTCAACGAAACTGGGTCAGTATCGCCCGCAGGCACCCAGATCTGAGAGGAGTTTTTTTTCGTGCTTGTGCCCTATTCCTGGTTCCAGATCCTCTGGTACTTCTACATTTACGGTTTTCTCGGCTGGTGCTCCGAGGTAGCCTTCGCCGCCGTCGCGCACGGCAAGTTCGTCAACCGCGGCTTTGTCAACGGCCCCATCTGCTCCATCTACGGCTTCGGCGTGATGAGCGTGCTGCTCGCGCTCGGGCCGCTCAAGAGCAGCTTCTGGCTGCTGTTCGGCGGCAGCGTGCTGTTCACGAGCGCCATCGAATACCTCACCGGCTGGGTACTGGAAAAGGTGTTTCACGACAAGTGGTGGGACTACTCCAAGCGCCCGCTGAACATCAAGGGCTACGTGTGCCTGGAGTTCTCGGTGCTGTGGGGGCTCGCGTGCGTGTTCGTGGTCGATGTGTTCCAGCCGCTCGTGGCCAAGGCCGTCGACCTCATCCCGAAGAAGCTCGGCTGGGTGCTGCTCGGCACGTTCAGCGCCCTGTGGATCACGGACAACATCATCACCGCCATGGAGATCCGCAAGATGCCGAAGAAGCTGCGCGCCCTGCAGGCGATCGAGGATTCGCTCACGGCCATCTCCGACGAGATCGGCGAGGAGATCTATATTCGCGCCGCTGATGCGAAGGATCGCGGCATGGCCGTTTACGCGGACATGAAGGAAAAAGGCGAGGAGATCGCAGAAAAAGGCGAGCAGATCGCCGAAAAGCGCGCCGAGAGCTCCGTCCAGCGCCGCAGCGAACTGCTGGCGCGCCGCAGCGAACTGCTGCAGCACCGCGAGGAGCTGCTCAGCCAGCGCAACATCGTGCAGGAGCGTATCGCGCAGGCGTTCCCCGCGCTGCGCGAGGGCAAGACCACCGGCCGTGCCTTCACGCGCGTACATGAACACGCCCAGCGCCGCAAGGAGCTGGCACGCGCCGTCAAGGCCAAGGCAAAGGAACTCAAAAACAAAGCAAAGGACCGCACCTGACGCGCGCCGGGCAAAGGAGATATCAAGACACCATGAACCTATATCTGATCGGACATGATTACCGCTACGCGGCAGAACAGATGCTGCTGACGCTGTTTCCGGACGAGCGCCCGGTGTATCCGGACGGCCGGCCGACCGGCGACCGCGCAGAGCTGCGGCTCATGTCCGGCGCAAAAGTGACGACCGTGACGTGCGTGCTCGTCTACCGCGGGCGGACGGCCAACGGCCGCACGAGCGTGGCCAACGACGAGCTGACCGACCCCGCCGAAAAAGACCGGCGGCTGCAGGGCGCGGTCAAGCGCGCGTTTTACCGCGCGGCCACGGGCATCGGCCTGCCGCACAAACCATGGGGCATGCTCACGGGCGTGCGCCCCGGCAAGCTCATGACACCGCTGCTCGCGCAGGGCATGACCGACGAGCAGGCCGCGCGCTATTTCGTGCGGCACTACGACGTCGCGCCCGCGCGCGCCGCACTCGCCGTGCGCACCGCCCACGCCACGCAGCGCGCCATGGACGCGCTCGGCGACAGGGACGTGTGCCTGTATGTGGGCATCCCGTTTTGCCCGACGCGCTGCGCCTACTGCAGCTTTGTGAGCCAGTCGGTGGAAAAGAGCATGGCGCTCGTGCCGGAGTTTTTGCAGGCGCTCGCGCGCGAGATCGCGGCGACGGCCGAGGCCGTGCGGCACGCCGGGCTGCGCGTCGTGTCGCTCTACATCGGCGGCGGCACGCCGACCACGCTCTCGGCGCGCCAGCTCGACGCGCTGTGCACGCAGCTCAATGCGGCGTTTGACCTTGGCGCGCTGCGCGAGTTCACCGTCGAGGCCGGCCGCCCCGACACCATCACGGCCGAAAAGCTGCACGTGCTGCGCGCGCACCGGGTCGACCGCATCAGCGTCAACCCGCAGACGCTCGACGACCGCGTGCTCGAAACGATCGGCCGCCGCCATACCGCGCAGGACATCCGCGACGCACTGCGCCTCGTGCGCGAGACCGGCGGCTTCGCCGTGAACATGGATCTGATCGCCGGCCTGCCCGGCGACACGCCGGACGGCTTTCGCGCCACGCTCGAACAGGTGCTCGCGCTCGCGCCCGAAAACGTGACCGTGCACACACTGTCCCGAAAGCGCGGCGCCAGTCTCTCGGAGCAGGCCGCGCCCATCCCCGACGGCGCGCAGGTCGGCGAGATGCTCGACTTCGCCGCCGATGCGCTGCCCGCCGCGGGCTACGCGCCGTATTACCTCTACCGGCAGAAGTTCATGTCCGGCGGCTTTGAAAACGTCGGCTGGACGCGGCCGGGGCAGGAAAATCTCTACAACATCTGCATCATGGAGGAGCTGTGCAGCATCCTTGCCATGGGCGGCGGCGCCTCGACGAAGCTCGTGCGCCCCGGCGGCGGCAAACTTGAGCGGCACATTGACCCCAAGTATCCCACGGAATACATCGCCAATATCGACCGCATCTGTGCGGCCAAGGCGGAACTGGAGGCGTTTTTCCAATGAGCTATCACATTCAGGAGATCAACCGCCGCATTCAGACAGACCCCAAGGGCTTCGTCGATGCGTGCGACGCGGCCTATGAAGCCAAGATCGAGCGCGCGGCGCGTGCCATCGCCGAAAACGTGCACACGTGCCCGATCGTGCTGCTGTCCGGCCCGTCCGGCAGCGGCAAGACCACCACGGCCATGAAGATCGCCGAGGCGCTGCGCCGGATGGGCATCGGCAGCCAGAGCCTCGCCATGGACGACTATTTCCGCACGATCGACCCGCGCACCGCGCCGCGCACGCCGGAGGGTGACCTCGATCTCGAGTCCCCCGCGTGCCTGGACATGGATCTGCTCGGCCGGCACCTCAACGCGCTCGCCCACGGCGAGGAGATCCACCTGCCGCGCTACAATTTCGTCACGCGCGTGCAGTCCGGCCCCATCGGCCGCCCCATGCGCCTCGGCAAGGACGAGGTCGCCGTCTGCGAGGGCATCCACGCGCTCAATGACGACATTGCCGCCTACTGCCCGGACGCATTCCGGCTGTATATCAGCGCGCGCTCCATCGTCGTCGACAACGACGGGCGCGAGGTGTTCAAGGGCACGTGGATGCGCCTGCTGCGCCGGCTCGTGCGCGACAGCAACTTCCGCGGCACCTCCGCCGCCGCGACGCTGGACATGTGGGCCAACGTCCGCCGCGGCGAAAAGCGGTTCATCTCCCCGTTCAAGGAGCGCGCAAACCTGATGTTCGACTCGTCGTTCCCGTGCGAGGTGTCGATCATGAAAAACTTTGCCGCGCCCCTGCTCGCGGCCGTGCCCGAGGGCGCGGAGCGCTATGCGGAGATCCGCAGCATCCTGCCCGCACTCGAGCGCTTCGAGACGATCGACCCCGCCCTGCTCGCCCCCGAGAGCATGCTGCGCGAGTTCATCGGCGGCGGCGTGTACAGCTACTGAGCGGGCGGCAAAAAAGCACCCGACCCCATGCGGGATCGGGTGCTTTTTCGCGTTTCGCCGTCACACCTGCCACGTCTCCACATTCCGCGCGGCGGCGTAGCGCTCGAACGCGGCGCTGGCGCGATTTCCGGACGGCCGTGCTTCTCAGTACCGGGCTGTGGCTCGTGTGCGAGATCATCGTGGACATCGGCGCGGTGCATGAGATGCCGATTGGCCTGCTTGGCGCCGCCGCCACGCTGGGCGCGCTGGGCTTCTCGTTTGCGCTCGGCCTGCTGCTCGGCGCCCTCGTCTGCCGGCTGCTGCGCCGGAAGCAGCTCGCGTGACCCTATGGCAACCGCCCCCGCGGGAATTTTCTCCCCGCGGGGGCGGTTTCTATTCTCCGCGCCGTCAGCCCAGCCGCTGCACGAGCGCGTCCCACAGCTCCAGCAGCCGGAAGCGCACGACATAGCCGCCGCCGGACTCGGTGACGAGGCGCACATCGTCGTCCGAGAGCGCCTGCACCGCCTGCTCCGACAGTCCCGCCGCCTGCGCGCACAGCGGCGGGAAGATGACGCACCACCAGTTGTGCCCCGCGCCCGCGCCGAGCGTCACGCGCAGGGAGGTGTACACCCCCGCCGGGAGCGCAAACGTGCCGTAGTCGCGCGTCGGGTAGTGCTCGGGGCCGAGCGCCACGCGCACCGGCCGCTCCCCCGCCGCCGTCTGCGCCGCGCGGGCGATGCCGTCGAGGTCGCCCGCGATGATCTGCCGCGCCGTGCCGATATCCGTCACGTCCTGAAGCTGCGGCTCGAGATAGGCCAGCACCGCGTCGCGCACCTGCAGCTTCACGGCCTGCTCGGCCGCGTCGTCCGAGACCGCGATCACGTGCAGCCGCACGAGCCGGGCGGCCAGCGCCTGGCTGCGCGCCTGCGCCCACGTGCCGGTCAGCAGCGTCACGCACACGGCCAGCAGCAGCGCCAGCTCCCACGGGCGCAGCGTGCGGCCGGAATCTATGGAGAGAGAATGGGTATGCATCGTATGTCCGCCTTTCTGTGATGAAAAACTGCCGGTACCGGGCATCTGTGCTCAGTATCGGCAGTTTTGTTCGGTTTTAATCCGGCGGGCTCAGATTTCCAGACGGTCGATGGTCTCGGTCAGGAAGCACTCGGTGTAGTCGCGCGCGAGACGGCGCTGAGCGTAGGCCGCGCTGTCGGCATCGGCAAAGAGACCGAACACGGCCGAGCCCGTGCCGCTCATGACCGCGCCGAGCGCGCCGCCGTCGAGCAGGCGGCTCTTGATGGCCGCGATCTCGCCCTCGCGGTGGGTGAGCACGTCCTCAAAGACGTTGTACATCCGGCGGGCGAGCTTGCCCATGTCGCCGTCGGCGAGCGCTGCGCAGATGCCCTCCGTGTCCGGGCGGCAGCGCGAGGTGCGCGCGTCCACGCGGTGGAACAGCTCCGGCGTCGAGATCGGGAAATCCGGCTTGCAGATCACGACCGGCAGGTGCGGCATGGGCGTGACGGGCGTGAGCCGCTCGCCGCGTCCCTCGGCCAGCATCGTGCCGCCCGCGACGCAGTACGGCACGTCGGAGCCGACCTGCGCGCCCAGCTCCTCGAGCTGTGCGCGGGTGAAGCCCGCGCCGGTCAGCCGGTCAAGCGCGCGCAGCACGGCCGCCGCGTCCGACGAGCCGCCGCCGAGCCCCGCACACACGGGGATGCGCTTGTGCAGCCGGATGTGCACGCCGCAGGTAAGCCCCGCGCGCGCGAGAAACACCTGCGCCGCGCGCACGGCCACATTGTCCGCCCCGCAGGGCAGGTAGCTGCGGTTGGTCTCGGCGCGGCAAACGCCCGTGTCGTCGAGCGTGACGGTCACGTCGTCGTGCAGATCCACGCTCTGCATGACCATGCGCAGGTCGTGAAACCCGTCGGGGCGCGCGCCGAGCACGTCGAGCGACAGGTTCAGCTTTGCCCACGCGGGCTCCATCGTCGTGCCGGTCACAGCTTTTTCAGTTCAAAGAGCAGATCCATCAGCTCCGCTCCGTCGTCAACATAGGGTCCCTTGCGGCCGTTGGCCTCGGAGTACGGCAGGCCGGAGCCCTCGGTCACGCGGCTGTCATAGAGCACGAACGGCACGGGGTCGGCGCCGTGGGCACCGTTGGCCATGTACGTCATGTGATCGGAGAGCAGCAGCAGGCGGAAGTCCTCCCCCGCCGCGCGCAGCGCCTCTGTCACGGGGCCGACGACGTCGGCGCTCAGGTGCTCGATGGAGTAGATCTTGTGCTCAAGGTCGTGGTTGTGCGTGGCCTCATCCGGACCTTCGAGGTGCAGCGCCACGAAGTCGTGCTTTTTGAGAACGCCCAGCGCGGCGGCGACCTTGGCGGCGTAATCGGTGTCCCACTCGCCGGTCGCGGTCGGGACGGTGACGGCCTCCAAGCCCGTCAGGATGCCGATGCCGTGGCACAGCGGCACGGCCGAGACGACGCCGCCGTCGGCGCCGTAGTGCTCGGGGAAGTTCGGCAGCGCGGCCGCCGTGCCCTCCGCCCAGAACCAGACGCCGTTGGCCGGGAGCTTGCCGGCCGCGCGGCGCGCGACGTTGATCGGGTGCTGGTCGAGGATGTCAAACGCGCGGCGCATGAGCTCGCGCAGCACGTCGGCGTTCGGGCAGCCGGTGGGCAGGATGGGGCCGATCTCCTCGCCGAGGTGATCGTGCGGCGGGGCAAGCCGGATGCCCTTGATGTCCACGTGGCTCTGCACCGCGAGGTGGCGGAACGACGAGCCCTTGTGAATGACCATGCCGGCCTGCTCGGCCAGCGGGCGGAAATCGGGGTGGTTGAAGAGCATCGTCACGAGCTCGTCCGACTCGCGGCCTTCGATGCTGCCCGCGCTGTGGGAGATGATGTGCTTATGCTCAAACGGCACGTCCTCATCGGCGTAGGTAACCATGTTGCAGCGGTAGCACGCATCACCGGGGGCAAGCCGGATGCCGGATGCCGCCGCCTCGAGCGGGGCGCGGCCGAAAAAGTACTTGCGCGGCGAGCAGCCGAAGATGGACATGATGGCCGTGTCACTGCCGGGGGCGAAGCCCTCGGGCACGTTGCGCACGCTGCCGAGGATGCCGTGGCGCGCGAGATCGTCGATCGCGTCTTTCTTGGATGCTTCGAGCGGCGTGCGGCCGCCGAGCGTGTCGAGCGGGTGGTCGGCCATGCCGTCGCCGATGACGAGAATGTATTTCATACTGTATCCCTCTTTTCGGAAGATTTTTTGCTGCGGGGTGCCCTGTGGGATGCCGGGACCCGCAGCATTTTCTGCCCCACAGTATATACTATTTCCCCCGGTTTGTGAAGCGATGCGGCGGCTTCCGGGGCATTTTGTTCTTATTTGTAGAATTCAACAAAATTATTTAAATCGTTGAATTGGGTGTTGGCAATTTTTCGACCATATGATATAGTAGAATACTGTTAAGTATCCGCTAAGTTTTCGCTAAGAAATCGCCCCGGCCGCCCCGGGGCTTTTCACGGTCTGGAGGAACGGAGTATGGCAACTGGACAATATCTGCTCGGCGGCGCGGCCGGCCTGGTGTTCGGCCTGCTGGTGGCCGCCGGCAACACGCTGCTGACGCGGCGCAGCCTGCGGCGCGCCCGGCAGAACACCGCGTCCGTCATGGGTACGAGCGGCCTGCGGCAGGTCATCAACCTCGCCGCGCTCGTGCTGGTGTATCTGCTGCGCAATGCGGTGCCGCTACCGCTGGCCGGCACGCTCATCGGCACGGCCATCGGCCTGTCAGGCGGCAGCATCGCCGGCGTGTGGATCCTCGCGCGGAAAATGGACGACACCATCCCCGCCGAGGGCATCGAGGTGCCGGACGAAGAGACGATCGAGCTGCCCGCGGACGCGGCGCAGGAACTCACGCCGGACGCCGATCCGGCGGACGAACGGAGGGACGACACCAATGGGTGAGACGAACGTACTGTTTTCCATCGGCCCGCTGGAGGTGACCGGCGCGGTCGTGACCATGTGGGTCATCGTGGCCGTGCTGGCGCTGCTGTCGTGGCTGGCCACACGCCGGCTGCGCGACGTGCCCGGCCCGCTGCAGAACGCCGCGGAAATGGCCGTCGAAAAGCTGCAGGGCTTCTACGGCGGCATCCTCGGCCCGGCCAACGCCCGGCGCTACTTCCCGATGATGGCGACGTTTTTCATCTTCATCGTCGTGTCCAACTACATCGGGCTGCTGCCCGGTGCGGGGCAGGTCTTCACCGTGCCGACGGCCACGCTGTCCGTCACGGCGGGGCTGGCCATCATCGCCTTTTGCATGACGCACACCGTCGGCATCCAGCGCCGCGGCCTGGGGGGCTATCTCAAGAGCTTCATCAAGCCCTTCCTGCTCATGCTGCCGCTCAACCTCATCGAGCAGATCGTGCGGCCGTTCTCCCTCGCGCTGCGACTGTACGGCAACCTCTACGGCGAGGAAATGGTCACGCACGAGCTCGGCAACCTCTTCCCGCTCGTGCTGCCGCTGCTCATGCAGGTGCTCAGCCTGCTGTTCTGCCTGATCCAGGCCGTCGTGTTCACGATGCTGCTGTCGATCTATATCGAGGAAGCCATCGAGGAGTGACGTCCTGCATCCCATAAACCCGCAAGGAAAGAAGATTCAGATATCCGAAAAACATTAGGAGGAAAAGAGTTATGTCAACCGGAATCATTGCGATCGCCGCCGCGCTCGCCATCGCCATCAGCACCATCGGCCCCGGCATCGGCCAGGGTCTGGCCGCCGCCCACGCCATGGACGCCATTGCCCGCCAGCCCGAGGCCGCCGGCACCATCCGCTCGAACATGATTATCGCCATGGGTCTGCTCGAATCGCTGACGATCTACGGCCTGCTGATCGCGTTTCTGCTGATCGGCAAGCTCGGCTGAAGCGCACGGAACAAGGGAGGCACACGCTTTGAGCATCAACATCTCCGAACTGATCTGGACGGTGATCTGCTTTTTCGTGCTGCTGGTGGTTTTGAAGAAGCTGCTGTTCGACCCGCTGGTGTCGTTCATGGCCGCGCGTGACGCGCGCATCCAGGACGGGCTGACCGCCGGCCGCACCGCGCAGCAGCAGCGCGATGCGGCCGAACGCGCCCGGGCCGATGCGCAGCGCGCGCAGTCCGCCGCGGCGGACGCCCTGCTGGCCGAGGCCAAGAGCGCGTCCGAGCGCGCGCGCGCCCAGGCGCTGCAGGCCGCTCACCAGGAGGCCGCACAGGCGACGCGCGCCATGCGTAGCCGCGTGCGCGACGAAGAAGCCGCCGCGGCCGCCGCCGTGGACGCGAAGCTGCCCGAGCTCGTAACGGCGCTGACCGGCGGACTGCTCGGCAGCGAGACCGCCGAGGCAAACGCCGCGCAGATCCGGCAATGGGTCGCCCCCGCGCATGAGGGCTGAACCATGAATGAAATGAATCGAAAGGGGGCGCCGACGTCATGGAGTTTCTGAGAACCATCGGCCCCGTCTTCAACTTCCTGCTGCTGGCAGGCGCACTGTTTTTCCTGCTGCGCAAGCGCATCCGCAAGCTCTTCCGGGATCGGACCGAGCGCATCGCCGACGCGCTCGGCCGCGCGGCCGACGCGCAGGATCAGGCGCGCCACACGGCCGAGGACATTGCCGAGGCGCAGCAGACGGCCGACACGCAGGCGCGCGCCCAGCTCGCGGACGCGCAGCGTCAGGCGGAGGCCAACACCGCGGCGGCCGCCGCCGAAACGGAGCGCGAGGCCGCGGCCGTGCGCCGCAGCGCGCAGCAGACCGAGGCGCAGCTTCGCAGCGACATGGAAGACCGCGTGAGCGATGCCGCCATCGGCCGCATCACGGCGGCCGCCGCCGGTGTGCTGGTGCAGGACGTGTTCGCGCCCGCGCGCGCCGCGCTCGTCGACGACTTCCTCGCCCACATCGGCGCGCACCTGACCACCCAGCCGAGCGACGCGCTCGCCCTCGCCGAGACCGGCACGCTGACCGTGACGATCGAATCGGCCGAGCCGCTGTCCGACGCGGCCGTCGCCGCGCTGACGGACACGCTCACGCGCGCCTACGGCCACGTCACGTGCATGACGACCGTGCGCCCGGAGCTGATCGGCGGCATCTGCCTGCGCATCGGCGACACGCACTATGACGGCACGCTGCGCCACGCGCTCGACCTGCTCGAGCAGGACGCGGCCAACAGCGTCCTGCACACGACGGACGCGCACCCCGACCTGGCCGCGTGCATCCGCGAAAAACTCGCCGCCACGCACGTCGCCATCGACGTGTTCCAGACCGGCGTCGTCACGAGCCTGTCGGACGGCATCTGCCGCATCCGCGGCCTGGCCGACGTCATGGCCGGCGAGCTGCTGGCCTTTGACGGCACGCTGCGCGGCATGGTCATGGATCTCGGCCGCGAGGACATCGGCGTCGTGCTGCTCGGGCCTTACGGCCACCTGCAGGAGGGCGACCGCGTGCGCCGCACGGGGCAGATCATGTCCGTGCCCGTGGGCGAAGCCATGACCGGCCGCGTCGTCGACGCGCTCGGCCGGCCGATCGACGGGCTTGGCCCCATCCGCACGACGGAGCGCCGCGCCATCGAGAGCCCCGCGCCCGGCGTCATCGCGCGCAAGGGCGTGAGCGTCCCGCTGCAGACCGGCATCAAGGCCATCGACGCGCTTGTGCCGATCGGCCGCGGCCAGCGCGAGCTCATCATCGGCGACCGCCAGACCGGCAAGACCGCCATCGCCATCGACGCCATCCTCAACCAGAAGGACACCGGCGTGCTGTGCATCTACGTCGCCATCGGCCAGAAGGAATCGACCGTCGCCGGCGTCGTGCGCAAGCTGCGCGACCGCGGCGCCATGGCCTACACCACCGTCGTGTGCGCACACGCATCGGAGACCGCGCCCATGCTCTACATCGCGCCCTACGCGGGCGCGGCCATTGGCGAGTACTTCATGTACCGCGGGCGCGACGTGCTCATCGTCTACGACGACCTGTCAAAGCAGGCCGTGGCTTACCGTGAGATCTCGCTGCTGCTGCAGCGTCCGCCCGGACGCGAGGCCTACCCCGGCGACGTGTTTTACCTGCACTCGCGCCTGCTCGAGCGCGCCGCGCGCCTGAGCGACGAAGCCGGCGGCGGCAGCATGACCGCCCTGCCCATCATCGAGACGCAGGCGGGCGACATCTCGGCCTATATCCCGACGAACGTCATCTCCATCACCGACGGGCAGATCTTCCTCGAGACGGATCTGTTCCACGCCGGCATCCGCCCGGCCATCAACGTGGGTCTGTCGGTGTCGCGTGTCGGCGGCGCGGCGCAGCTCGGCGCCATGAAGCAGGTCGCCGGCCGGCTGCGCATGGATCTGGCGCAGTACCGGGAGCTGGCCTCGTTCGCACAGTTCGGCTCCGATCTCGACAAGGCCACGCGCGACACGCTCGCGCGCGGCAGCCGCATGACGGAGCTCTTAAAACAGCCGCAGTACGCGCCCATGGACGCGGCCGATCAGGTCGCGGTGCTCTTCGCCGCCGGCGAGGGATACACGGACACGCTCGCCGTCGGGGACGTGCCGCACTTTGCCGACGCGCTGCTCGCGCGCATCCACCGGACGTATCCGGAGCTGCACGACCTGGTGCACAGCGGCAAAAAGCTCCCGCCCGAGGCACTCGAGCGCCTGCGCGCGCTCGCGGCCGAAACGCTGAAAGATCTGTAACCCATTCCCGCCCCCGGCAGAGAGGAGAGACGCCCCTTGACGAATCTGCATAAGATCCGCGCGCGCATCCGCAGCGTGAACAGCACGCAGCAGATCACCCGCACGATGAAGATGATCGCCGTGTCGAAGCTGCGCAGGACGCAGACGAGCCTTTCCGGCGTGCGCCTGTTCGCGGACAAGAGCCAGGCCGTGCTCAATGCCCTGCTCGCCGGCGACGCCAGCTTTGAGCACCCGTATCTCACGCCCCGGCGCCGCGTCGGCCACGTGTGCTACGTGGTCTTCTGGGGCAACCGCGGGCTGTGCGGGGCATATAACCAGCTTCTGCTGCGCCATCTCGAGGCGCTCGTGCACGCCGAGGCGCGCCCCTGCTCCGTGATCGTGTGCGGCCGCTGGGGGCGCGACGTGCTCGCCGAGACGGATCTGCCCGTGCGGCAGATCTTCTCCGAGCTGAGCGACACGCCCACCATGGCCGAGGCGCTCGAGATCGCCGAGGAGCTCAAAAACCTCTACCGCACCGGCGAGGCCGACGAGATTCATCTCGTCTACCAGCACTATGACTCCGTCCTGCGCCAGACACCGGCGCACCGGCAGCTCCTGCCCGCCGCGCCGGAGGCCGACGCCCCGGCCGCGAACAACAACTATCTGTTCGTGCCGGACGCGCAGACCGTGCTCGACAATGTGCTCGAGCTGTACCTGAACAACACGGTCTACGCCGTGATGCTCGAAGCGCGCGTGGGCGAACACGCCGCGCGCATGACCGCGATGACCGCCGCCACGGACTCGACGGCGGAGCTCATCGAGGAGCTGGATCTGGAATACAACCGCGCGCGTCAGGCCGCGATCACGACGGAGATCTCCGAGATCGTCGGCGGCAGCGCCGCGCTCAGGAAAACGGACAAATCGGACTAACACCGCGGCGGCAGCGCCGCGTCCCACGAAGGGAGAACGTATGGAAAACGGTATCGTCAAAAGGGTCATCGGCCCGGTGGTGGACGTGCAGTTCCCGGAGGGCAAGCTTCCGGAGATCAACAACGCCATCGAGGTGCACGCGGGTGACCGGCGCATCGTCATGGAGGCGGTGCAGCAGCTCGGCGGCAACACGGCGCGCTGCATCTCGCTCTTTTCCACCGACGGGCTGCAGCGCGGCTGCGTCGCGGTGGACACCGGCACGAGCGTGAAAATGCCCGTCGGCGAGGCGACGCTCGGCCGCATGTTCAACGTCATCGGCGAGCCGATCGACGGCAAAGGCCCCGTCAACGCCACGGAATATCTGCCCATCCACCGCGAGGCGCCGGCCTTCACGGACATCGCCCCCGCGACCGAGCTGCTCGAGACCGGCATCAAGGTCGTTGACCTGCTCGCACCCTACGCCAAGGGCGGCAAGATCGGCCTGTTCGGCGGCGCGGGCGTCGGCAAGACCGTGCTCATCATGGAACTGATCCGCAACATCGCCTACGAGCACGGCGGCTACTCCGTCTTTGCCGGCGTGGGCGAGCGCTCGCGCGAGGGCAACGACCTCTGGAACGAGATGAACGAGAGCGGCGTCATCAGCAAGACCGCGCTCGTCTTCGGCCAGATGAACGAGCCGCCCGGCGCGCGTCTGCGCGTACCGCTGTCGGGGCTAACGATCGCGGAAAACTTCCGCGACGAGTCCGGGCAGGACGTGCTGCTGTTCATCGACAACATCTTCCGCTTCACGCAGGCGGGCAGCGAGGTCTCGGCGCTGCTCGGGCGCATGCCCTCCGCCGTCGGCTATCAGCCCACGCTCGCCACCGAGATGGGCAAGCTGCAGGAGCGCATCACGTCCACGCGCAACGGCTCGGTCACATCCGTGCAGGCGATCTACGTCCCCGCCGACGACCTGACCGACCCCGCCCCTGCAACGACGTTCACCCA
>ERZ827104.141-NODE-141-length-85204-cov-10.549507_pt1 | contig 85204 bp, 82 predicted proteins | sample MGYA00519781_ERZ827104 | MGnify/ENA primary metagenome ERZ827104 (study PRJEB31778, sample SAMEA3449257) | human gut metagenome | biome: human gut; feature: human-associated habitat; material: faeces | place: United Kingdom | collected 2010/2012 ...
AGAAAATGCGAAAAAGCCCGTAATATCAAGGAAAAACGCACCATAGAGATGTTTAGTACGGTCTCAAAGCAGCTCGTCGCGCTCCGCAGTTCTCAAAGAGATAATCTTTCAAGAACGAAGATATCAAGAAAAGCCCATTTTTCAAGGGTTACAGAAGTTGAGGAATGCCGTCAGATGTGCTGGAATTTACATCGAATGCAACACATATGCAGCAGGTATGCAACAAAGATATTGATATGTATAGGACATTTTTCAGTAGAGATACTGGGGAGTGTCCTTTTCTTTGTTTAAATCTTATTAATCGCATCTACAAGCTCCTTTATATCAAAGTGGGTATACACTTTCTCTGTGAGTGTCATTGCACCTGAGTGCCCCGCAATCTTTTTGATAATCGTCTGGTTAATACCAGCTTCTGCTAACATTGAGATGCATGTATGTCTGCAGCAGTGAGGTGTACGATTAATACCTAGCTGTTCCATCAATGGCTTGAAATAGCTATCGTAGTAGTTTCGGTATTCAAAATGTTTTCCAACTTCTGTATGAAGTAAATATTCACATTCAGGGCAGGATTCATACCAAGCTTTGTAATATGGCAGAACTTTGTCTGCTATTGGAACTTTTCTGATACCATTTTCTGTTTTACTACAGATAACATCAAAATACTGTTCATTCAGATGAACATTCTCTTTCTTCAAATCAAGCATTTCAGAGATACGGACTCCGCTATATAGGAGCATCAATACTATCTGATAATATTTGTCTTCCTTTTGTTCCCAGATAATCTCAATTTCATTTTTCTCAAACTTGTTTCTATCGTATTTGTTAGGGTTACGATCCTTGTATTGAACAATATCAACGAAGCTTGAAGAATCTTTGTTGCAAATATCATTTTTCAAAGCATAATCAAATAGCTGGTTAAACAGGACTTTGATTTTCTTGAGAGTAGGAAAATTCTTACCGCAGGTATCAATAACAGTCTGTAAATCAACTAATTTAATATCCTTGAAAATTTTGTTGTAAAGGGGTTCACAGGATTTATAGGATGCTGTGTATCCTTTTACATTAGATTCAGATATAGCAGGAAACTTACGCTTTGACCATTCTTCATAGACATCTGAAAATGTCATCTTAGCAGCCTTGGTATCAAATGGATTATTATTGTAATCAGCAAGCATTTGCAAGCCATCAGCTCTGGTAGCTGCATATCCAATTGTAATCATATCCTGAACCTGTTTGTCTTTCGCCTCATCGTAGTGCCAGCCTACAGTTTTTCTCACTTGATAAGGTTTTCTTCTTTTGCCGGAAAGTTTTACAACGCTTCCGTATCCGTTGGGTAACTTCATAAGCACCATCCTTTCGCTATTTACTAGAAAGCTGATAGCAAACGGATAAAATGATTGTTATTCGTGGGTTACCTTTGTCACACTTGGGCGGATAGTCTTCCATATTTCGTAATTATCCTGTGTCTGGCTGCCATTATCAAGTAATTCTTTCATAGCCTGCCAGTCTTTAAGAAACTGAACAAGATTCTTATTGGAAAAGAATATACCGGGCTCTCCGTCTAAATCCTTGATAGAAATGTCAAATGTTTCATCAATAGCAAATAGTAATGGTAGTACATCACCATCAGCCTCGATATCAAATTCCATCAATGAATTAACATTGACACCAAGTGCATCTGCAATTTTTCTAAGCTGTTCAGGCTTAGGAAGATTCTTTCCAAGCTCATACTTACGGATTGCAACTTCATGTATTCCACAAGCTTCGCCTAGTTCTTTCTGGGTTAAACCACGAAAGGTTCGTATTAATTTAATCTTTTTACCGGTATTCATTGCCTCAACCTCCTGTGATTGTAAATGTAACACACTAATATTTAATAGTCAACATTAAATTTTAAACCATTGACAGAGCAAATAAAGGTCTGCATAATACAAAACATAACAGAGCAAGAAATGCTCTATATAAAAATAGGAGGTGGTAGAGATGCCAGAAGTTATCTATCAGGGTGATTTACCAGCTTTTACAGGGAGAAATGTACCAATAAAAGAGATTGCAAGTGCAATAGGGAAGGACGCACAGTATGTAAGGCTGGGAATACAACAAGGATTACTCAAATTTGGAACGGCAATAAAGGTAGGGAGCTCAAATGAGTTCAGCTATTATTGTCCGGATAAAAAAGTTTGGGAAGAAACAGGATATTTTAACAAAGAAGCAGTATAGCAAGGAGGATGAATATGGTTAAAAAACAGAATGTTGAACTGAAACTTATTCATATGGAGGATGTGGTTTCAAAGGAGGTGGAATGGCTATGGTATCCATATATACCATACGGAAAGATAACAATTATTGAAGGAGATCCGGGAGAAGGAAAGACAACTTTGGTTCTCAAGTTAGCGGCAGCTCTTAGCAGGGGCTTGCCGCTCCCCTGTGATGATGATAAAGAATATGAACCTATTCATATCATTTATCAGACCGCAGAAGATGGAATTGAAGATACGATTAAGCCTAGATTAGAAAAGGCAGGAGCAGATTGTTCCATGATTCGGGTTATTGATGAGACAGATAAGGAATTATCAATGACAGATGATAGGCTGGAGCAGGCAATAATCGAGACTGGGGCAAGGTTAATCATTCTTGATCCGATTCAGGCATATATCGGAGCTACAGTTGATATGCACAGAGCAAATGAAATAAGACCGGTGCTAAAGCATCTTGGAATAATAGCAGAAAAGCATAATTGTGCAATTATTCTTATTGGTCATATGAATAAGGCATCTGGCAGCAAATCAACATACAGAGGACTTGGTTCTATTGATATACAGGCAACTGCCAGAAGTGTTCTGCTGGTGGCAAGGCTCCGTGATAAACCTAATATAAGAATAATGGCACATGATAAATCTTCATTAGCTCCGGCAGGGGATGCGATAGGATTTGAAATGACTGAGGATAATGGAATGGTATGCATAGGACCATATGACATTACCATAGATGAGCTGTTATCCGGCAATGAAGGAAGAGGAAAAAAGAAGCTCGACATTGCGGAGAATTTTATCAAAGAATACTTTGGTTCAAACAAGGTAATTCCATCTAATGAAATAATGATGGAAGCTGCAAAGAGGAGCATTAAGAGAAATACTCTTTTATCGGCAAAGAAAAAGCTGGGTATAACATCAGATAAAGAAAAGGCAGAAGATGGAACAATTTACTGGACTTGGGTAATGCCGGAATAAAGAGTTTAACAATCTGAATGTTTGGAAAAGCAGATTCTAAATTCTAGGAAGAGTTTAGAGTCTGCAACTATAAAAAGTACAGATTATTAAATTCTTGGTAATAGTAAAGATAATATATAAAACCCTCGGAGAGCCCACTGCAATTTTGGCTTGCCAAAACTGCTAGGGGGTTATCATCTGTGGCAGAGCCAAGATGATAACTGCACTGCTCCGATAGATTTAACAGATAAAAAGGTAGTACAGATAAGGAGATGCGAATGGGAAATATTTCATATACAGCTCATGTGAGCAATAAGAAAAGTGCCATTACATCGAAATCTAAGCTTGCAGCTGTTGCAAAGCATAACCTGAGAAAATACAAATCATCAGATTATAGCAAAGACAACATCTGCATCATATATGGTACATCAAATCTGATTGATGATGTGAAAACAGTATATCATAAAGAATTCGATGAGGCATTAGAAGAATATAATAAAAAGCAGACACGACAAGACCGGAAAATCGAAGATTATTTTGAACATGTGGCAGGTAAGGAACAGGATATGGCAGTTGAAATAATAATTCAAATAGGCGACAGGGAGTTCTGGAAGCAATTTGATGATATAAAGTCATATATGAAATTGTCATATCAGATAATACTGGACGAGCTTAGAAAGAGGCTTCCACAGTTTGTAGTTGCAAATGCTGTGGTTCATCTTGATGAGGACAGTCCGCATATGCACATTGTCGGAGTTCCTGTGGCAGATGGATATAAGAAAGGTCTTAGCAAGCAGGTGTCAAAACGTAAGGTATTTACTAAAGATGTGTTATCACGAGTGCTGCAGGATGAGCTTCGAGAGGTGGCGAATAAAGAAGTGAATGACTGGTTTGGGAAACAGATAAAAGAAAAGTCCAAAGGTCGAAATCATGATTTATCTGTTGCAGAGTATAAGGTAGCTCAGGAGACAAAGCATTTGACACAATTACAAGAGCAGGTGGAAGAATCGGATAGGGCAGTTAAGGCAAATAAAGCTATTGAAAAAGAATATACGGATAAAAAAGAGAAACTGGAGTCTGATATTTCATGCCTGGAAAGTATGCGGCGGATTAGTAAGTCGCTATCAGAAATGGATAGTAGAGAATCAAAACAGATATCAATGGAACTCGATGAAAAAAGATCTGAACTTCAATCGGTAAATGAAGAGCTGGCAAATGCTATTGAAAAAGCAGAAGATGCAGCGAAATTGCTTGATAGAATCAAGAATTTTGTATCGTCATTCAGATTATTTGCACCTACGATAGAAGAATATGCTAATCAGGTAGAAGCGGATAAGACAATAGAGGCAGGAAATTCATTCCGTGGAATATTGAATGAGCTGGGCAAGCTGCTTGGGGCATTCAAGGAACTGATTAAAGAAGGCTTATGCTGGTTTCCAAGACTGATGATATGGAAAACTTCTAGAGGAGAAGTGGCACCGGTATTCATAGAGAAAAGCGATGGCTATTCATATTCATTGTATGGATATATGAATGTGGGCACTAAGGAATATTACTCAAAAGAGGGTGTTCAATGGGAGATTACGGCAGGTAATCGTACTGGTACAGTTGAACAGATGGATGTTATGTTGAGGCAATGGCAAGAGATTTGCAGGAGATATTGAGGATAGGAGCGGAGCAGAAGAGATTGTGGGAGGTGTATGAGGGGAGATAAAAATTATCAAAGGCTATTGTGACTGAAAAAGTTTTAATAGCCTTTGTGATACTTCTAAAGTGCAATAAAGGTGTTTTCTTTATAAGTGGAAAAAACGGAAGATATATGTTAAAATTTATCTTGGATTTTTATATGAAAAAACAGATATGGGAACTTGTGTTCGACAAAATAAAATGATATACTATGAACAGAAAATATGTTCGAGGAGATAAGGCATGAATAGTGAAAAAAATAATATAGATATGAGTAATGTGATCAACAAATTGTTTGAAGGCGATTGCTTAGAGTATATGAAAAAAATACCAGCTGGAAGTGTGGATATGATTTTGTGTGATTTACCATATGGTATGACACAAAATAAATGGGATAGTTATATTCCTTTAGATGAGTTATGGAAACAATATAATCGAATAATAAAACCCAATGGGGCAATTGTTTTAACATCTAATGGAGTTTTTACTGCAAAGTTGATTTTGAGCCAACCTAATATTTATAAGTATAAGTGGGTATGGGAAAAATCAAAGCCAACTAATTTTTTGAATGCTAAAAAGCAACCATTAAGAAAACATGAAGATGTTTGCGTTTTTTATAAAAAACAGCCAACATATCATCCTCAAATGACAAAGGGAGAACCATATGATAAAGGAATAAGAAAAAATCAGCTTAGTGGTAATTATGGAGACTTTGAACCAGTGCATGTAGCAAGTGATGGAGACCGTTATCCTACAGATGTTATTTATATTAAAACAGCAGAATCAGAAGGTGCAGTTCTTCATCCAACACAGAAGCCTATAGAACTGGGCAGATATATGGTAAGGACATATACAAATCCAGGGGATATAGTACTTGATAATACTTTTGGTAGCGGATCATTTTTAGTGGCAGCATTGATGGAAGGGCGAAATTTTATTGGAATTGAAAAGAATGAAGATGTTGCATTGTTTAAAAAAGAAGAAATAGATTATATTGATGTAGCAAAAAGAAGATTATTCTTAGCATGGGAAGGATTAGAAAAAAAAACTCGTAAATATATAAAAGAGGAAAATCTTATAGCAGAATTTAAAGAAAGATGAAGGTGAAATGTATGGGGACAATTATCAGAAGAAATGAAAGAAGTTGGGCAATCGTAATTATTTCAGAGATAAAAGTAATGCTGAATGGCTTGGGGGTAAAGATTAAGAGTGCAGGTGGAGAAAGTACGCTTTCTGTAAATAAGAAAAGTATGTTTCCAGACGTTTTGTTGTACGAAGATGAGGCACAAACTAAAATACTGCAAGGCTGGGAACTTAAAATGCCGGATGTATTGATTACAGATGAAGCATTGATTGCAGATGCGACAAGAAAGGCAAAAGCATTAGGCTTGAACAGTTTTGTAATATGGAATTTTACCTATGGAAAATTATATATACAGAACAAACAAGGCTTTTTCGAGGAAGCCAAAGTATGGGATGGAACAAGTCATATTAAATCAAGAGAAGATGTTACTACATACAAAGCAGAGTGGTTACCTATTATAAAAGAAATTGTAATGACAGTAAATGAGTATCTTGTTAATGGAAGAATTGTAACATCGTCTATTGTAAATACAATATCGGATGGATTAATGACAGAATTGATTCAGCGGAATAAAGAGTTAGTAGCTGAAAATATTATGATTGAGTCTAGCAAGAATATGCAGATGGAACGCAGACTAAAGGTTTGGTGGAATGCATTTCATGAAGAATACGATAAAGATGAGAATAATATGTATTCGGCATATGCTAAGTCAGTGTTGTTAAATTGGACAAATCGAGTTATGTTTGCTAATGCAATTAAAAAGTATCATAATTGTGCATATGCCATAAAAGATATTGATTATACAACATCTCCTAATGATGGAAATAATATTATTGAACATATAGTCGAACAAGGAGATTTTTATAATGTATTTAAGCCGTTGGAATTTAATGAGGTAATACCAGAAGATACATGGATTGATATTGTTGATTATAATCAATTTTTAATTGAGAATAACATTGAAAAAATAGAGCAAGGAGTATTGCAAGATATACTCGAAAAGACCGTAAATACTGCAAAGAGAGAGATTCGTGGACAATATGCGACACCATATCGTTTGGCAGATATTTTGTGTCAGATTACTGTGCAAGATTGGAACAAGGATTGTGCTGATTTGTGTGCTGGTACAGGTACGATTGCAAAAGCAATTATTAATAATAAAGCCCAAAGAATACATAGGGCAGATAAAGCGTTTATGACAACTTGGATGTCAGATAAGTATGCATATCCATTACAGATTGCTAATATTGCGGTTACAGATATTCATGCATTAAATATACCGATTAATATGTTTACAACGGATATATTTGAGGTAGAGACAGGAGATAAGATTAAAATAAAAAATCCAATAGATGGTAGTGATATAGAAGAAATCATTCCCCAATTTGGAACTATTGTATCAAATTTGCCTTTTGTAGAATACAATAAAGTCGCTGACGATGAGCAGGAATATATTGCTCAATGGAGAGAAAAGATAACAAATAGTACTGGTATTAAATTTACAAGAAAAACGGATTTATATAATTATATACCATTTAAATTATATGAGTTATTGGAAAAGAACGGAAAACTTGGGATTATTATTTCAAACTCTTGGTTAGGAACAGATATAGGAAAAAATTTTTTCGAAGCATTGCAGTATTATTACATTATCGAATCGGTTCTTATAAGCAATTGCAAGAGATGGTTTAATAATGCGGATGTTATTGGAACTATACTTATTTTAAGAAAAAAAGAAATTAGTATTCCAGATAAAACAAAGCGGATTAGTTTTTGGTTAACTAATAAGGATATAAATACAATCGAGGAGGAGGATAAAGAAACATTAATTAATAGTATTGTTCTTCATCAAGTTATTGATGAATCAGTTGCAACTATGAAAGAATATTCACTTAGTGATATTGATAATATTATGCAGTATGGAATTTCATTGAATGCTTTATTCCATAATATTTCGTGGATTAAAGAAATACAGGAATATATTGAACCAATTACCAAAGAATTAAGTATGATTAGAGGAGAGCGTACAGGGCAAAATAAAGTCTTTTATATAAATGGTGAAACATCAATAGCAGATAAATTTTTATATCCAATGTTGAAGTCATCGAGAAATATAAAAAAATATTCGGCTTCTCCAAATATGAAGGCATTTTGCTGTAATAAGACAATTGAACAGTTAAAAGAAGATGGAGAAGAAGGAACACTGAAATGGATTCGCAAATTCTCAAATGATAAGTATGAACCATTAGCCAAAAGTATTAACTATTCACCATGGTATCAAATGCCATCAATTAATAGAGCAGATTTAGTTACTTCGGAAAATCCTGATAAAAGACTTTTTATCGCAGAATTAAATGAAAGTGTGATAGTTGATCAAAGGCTAATTGCGATGAAATATAAAGATTCTGTAGCTAATAAAGAACTGGTTTTCGCTTTGCTTAATTCTATATATGGTATGTTTGCAATAGAAGCAAATGGATTTGGTAGAGGGCAAGGTGTTTTAGATATAAGTAAAACAGGGTTTCAAAAAATATGTATGATTAATCCAGAGTTGATTTCAAAGGAAGATGCAGCAGAGATAATAGCATTGTTTTCAAAAATTAAGAATCGTAATGTCATGGAAATTGAAGATGAATTAATGAATGCAGATAGACAAGCATTTGACAAAAAGGTGCTTCAGTCAATAGGACATGAAGAACTGTATGATTGTATTAAGGAATCATTACTTTCAATGCAACATACAAGACATTGTGTGAAATGATTGTATATATGAATATTAATAATATGGAGAATTGTAAAAATTGTATTTTATTGATTTATTCTATGGAAGCTAGTGAATATGACAAATGAAAGAAGGAATGTAATGGAAAATTCAATTTGTAAAATAGTATATTTTGATGAAGATTCAGTAACCGATTATGTACAGATTATTGCTGGAGGTGCATTAGAGAAGACAACACAGTTATTAAAAGAAACAGATAAAAATATAAATACGGATGCTTCGGTTTCTGGTAAAGCGGGAATAAGTGGTGTTTTTAAGGCTTTATTGGGATTAGAAGCTCAAGCATCTGCAGATGCATCAATGGGAATTTCTTTAAATACAAATAAAATGGCAAAAAATATTGTTAAAAACACTATTTTAACTGATTTCTTGGGAATTTTGAATGATGAAAAACAAAATAGAAAAGGCAAAATATCACAAGGAAGTATAAAGAAATTTGAAGGATACACTATATCAGTAGAAAAGGATTCGTTATCATATATTGTTATGGTGTCGCCATACTTATCAATGTTAAAAGGTGGAGCAAGCGTTCCGGCAGGTGAATTTGATATAGCAATAGAGAAGTTGGATAATGCGTTAAAGTCAGCAAAAGGATATTATGAATTTGTAGGAACTAAAGGGAAAAGTAAAGTTGTGCTACGATTTAATATCAATTCTCTAAAAAATAACTATAAAATTAATGATTTGTTAAAAATGAACCTAAGTATATATGCAATAAAAGTTGGGACAACAACATTATCACAATTAGATGTAAATAAAGAGTTAGATATTGATTTTTATAGTAGACCTAAGGATAATCCAGATTATACTTCTTCTGAAAAGAAAACATCTGATGATGATACAGATAAAAATAGAAAACTTGATGTTTATGATGTTTTATTAGCGGGAGTTGAGACGAATGATTGATGAAGTAATTGTTTTTACAGGCTCTAAAAGAGATTTTAATAGTTTGTTACAGGAAAGAATAGACACAGAAAATGACGAAGTTGTTTCTTTTATGGAATTAATACAACATTATAATGCTAGAATTCATCCAACAGAATCTGGAGTGAAGGAAATATTTCTGAAAAAAAAGATAGGCGCAAATTGTTTGATATGTAAGGCGGACGATTTTGGTTCGGTATTAGAACATACTTTATTGAATTTTACTAATATAATAAGTTTGAATTATGATGTTGAAAAATTGTTTGTACATAATCCTCCCAAAAAGGTTCTGGAAAATCTACAATCAGAATTTGGAGATGAAATCGAATATTGTAAATCAGAATACGCTAAATTAGATATTCCACGTATTAAGAGAATCTATAATGATTTGAATAAGAATATATTGGGGCAGGAAAAATGCAAGATTGAAATAATTAGTGGTTTATATAGATTGACAAAAGAAAAAAGTCAAAAGCCAGCCGTTTTTATGTTATATGGACCATCTGGAGTTGGCAAAACAGAAACGGCAAAATGTATTAGTGAATCTTTGGGTGGAGCGTTATTAAGAATTCAATTTTCTATGATGCAGACTGGTGAAGCATATAATTATGTATTTGGATCGGAACATTCAAAAGCAAGTTTCGCACGTGATATGATGGGGAGGGAGTCAAATTTAATTTTAATAGATGAGTTTGATAAGGTTAATCCCAATTTCTATAATGCATTTTATGAATTATTTGATGAAGGGAAGTATGTAGATACTAATTATGAAGTGGATCTGAAAAATTCTATTTTTATATGTACCTGTAACTTTATGAGTGAAAATGAAATAAAAAAGATTTTGGGACCTGCTATGTATTCAAGAATAGGAAAGTGTATTGAATATGATGAATTACAGAAAGAGCAGAAGATAAAAATTATTAATAATTGGTATGATGAAATACTGGAAATTTTAGATGATAATGAAAGGCAAGTTATAAAGGAAACAGATATATTAAAATGGTTTCAAGATAATGAAGAACGATATGATAATATACGTTTGTTGAAAAGCAAAATGGAACAGGCAATATATGAAAAATTAGCAACTGTTTTTGTTATAAAAAAGAGCGGAGGAGAAGATGACATTTAAAAAAAATCAAAGTAAAAGGTTTCATATTACTTCAATTATTATAGGCGTATTACTTGTAACAGTGGGTACAATTATATATTCATTATTATATAAAAATAAAGTAGAAGGGTTTTCTTACGAAAATATTACGTATATGACTGCCTGTATTGAAGTTATAATGCTTGGAATAGTATTAGTACTAATTAATTTTGAGAATAATCTACACGGAAAATTAGTGCTGGTTATAACAGGTTTTCTAATAGCGGGTTTTATATTTAATAAATCATTTAGATTTGGAATAATCTTGTTTGTGGGAACAATGTTTGCATATTTTATAACTATGAGATTTAAAAATATTTTTTCGACAGTAGTTACTATGTCAGTCTGTGCTACCATTTTTTTGGTGCTAGCGATCTTTGCTTTGAAGTTGGTAGATGAAAACTATGGCATTTTAGTATTGTATTGTATGTTTTCTTTATTTATAGTAGTCTATCGAATATTAGGAAAAATAATTAATCAATGGTTTATTAATAAAATGTTGGGGTTTGAAGAAGAGAGCAAAACCTATGATGATGAACAACTTAAAAATCAAATCTTATTGATATATATGCTGATATTTGTTTGTCTAAATGTGTGGCTATATCAAGAGAAAATTGATAGTGAAACTTGGAACTTGATAAACAATAGTTTCTTGACAGGGTTAGCAATTATCCAGATGGATTGGAAAAAAATAGTATTTTATTTTAGTAAAACTTCAAATGTAACTGAGAAAGAAAGTTAATTCTATGTAATCAGAGGGTCACAGTCCCTCTACTGAGGGACTAATCGCCTATCGAATAGGGTAATACCAGCATTATGATAACAAGAAAAGAATATAGGTGCAATATATTTATGAAATATTTAGAAACACCAATCCTCATCCATAGCATCAGCCCATGCCTGTAACTCACCATCAAGAGCTAGTGCAGCATATTTGAGTGGTTCATCAATTGCAAGATTATCAATTAGCCTTTGAGAATTAGGCGTAGTATGGAGATCCTTTTCTGATTCAGAACATGAGATAAACAGAAGTACATTGTCATCAAATGCAATGTCGATTCCGTTCTTGTATTGGTTGTAGTAAGCAAAGTATTTTTTCATAATGATTGTCCTTTCTTCAATAGAGTAATGAGTAGTTCTGGGAATGAGTAGGTAGTGCTACGCATACAACAGATATGCAACACTACCATACACAAATCCCCTATTGATGGGCTTTTCACGCTCTCAAAACGTTAGTTTTAGTTCTCAAAGAGATAGGATTTCAACAATCCAGTGCGTCTTACGACGTTTCAGAAAAGTATATTACACCTCAGGACTTTTTGTCCTGGGGTGTTTTTTTGTAAGAACTGTGGTAGAATAAATAAAGAAGATTTTACATATAAAATATTATTGTCATCAGATTATCAGGAGGTAAATAAAAGCCGGAAATTTCTTTATTTTATGGAATTCGAGTTACAATGTATTATGATGATCATAATCCGCCGCATTTTCATGCAGAGTATAATGGAAATAAGGCAATTATTGAAATTGATACAGCTAGATGCATCAAGGGAGCTTTGCCATCAAGACAGTTAAAGTTGATTTTAGCGTGGTGTGTGTTACATCAAGATGAGTTGATGCAAAATTGGGAATTATCAAAAGATGGAAAGCCGTTAAATAGAATTAATCCACTTGTATAGGAGGTGTTTGTCTATGTTTCCGAAGGTAGTTCAGGTAGTACCTATGAAAGACTACACAGTATATGTGTATTTTGAAGATGGAAAAATCGTATGTTATGATATGAAAAATATGTTGGATAAAGAAATTTTTAAACCATTGAAGGATATTTCGGTATTTACTGATACATGTACAGTTATGAATGATACATTAGCATGGGATATAAGTGGAAACAGAGATGCTTGTAAGTGTATTGATATTGATCCGGATACATTATATGAACTTCCCTATTGTAAAGAGAAAATAGCTTAGTGATAAATCTGCATGTTATTGAAATGTTTTATTGCGTAGTATATTTAAGAAGAGTAACAATTGTAAGATTAATAGAGTAATGAGTAGTTCTGGGAATTTGTGGGCTTTTCACGCTCTCAAAGCGTTAGTTTTAGTTCTCAAAGAGATAGGATTTACAACTCAAATGTCTTTACGGCATTTCAGAAAAGTGTATTACACCTCGGGATATTGGTTCCGAGGTGTTTTTTGTGAACTGTGATATTATAATAACATAATAATAAATGAGGTTGTTTGAATGGGGGAATGCTCATGTGACAACTATAAATACAAAAAGTGGCAGAATTATAAAAGCTGTATCCAGGGAAGAAGAGAAAAGTACATTGATGGAATCAGATACTGAAATGAATGAAAGAGCGGTCTTATGTTGAGCATGCAAATGGGGGAAAGAAAGTATGCAGAATAGAAAACCGATGATTAATGTACGTGTAGAGTAACACCATAAGCGGCATCGTGACAATCGCGCACAGCGTGGTCACAACATTGATGGCGCTTGCGTATTTTGCGTCATTTCCATATACCTGGCATATTTGTGTGACCGTGGATGCGGAAGGCGTAATCATTGCCAGAAACACAATGAGCATAATTTTTGGCGCATCGGAAGAAAGTGCCGCAATCCGGCTTAGCTTAATCAGGGCAAGCGCGATGAGCGGAATAACAATCATTCTTAAAGATGAAATAATATATACGCGTTTATTTCCGAAAATTTTTTTGAGATCCATTCCGGCGAAAAGCATTCCGGTCACGATCATACTGGCTGGACCAATCATATTTCCAACGATTGAGAGGGTGTTGTTTAATATTTCAGGCAGATGAATTTGGGCAAAAAATAAAACCGCTCCAAGTGCAATTGAGATCATATTAATATTTAAGATAATTTTTCTCCAGTCGTAGGAAGTCTCCCGGCTTTCACAATGATAAAACCCATTAATATCATGAGAAAAAGCTCCAAAATCTGTTCCATTAAAAGTAAACTTATATGCATAAAATCACCGTACCCTTCTACTATAAATCCCATTGTCTGCTGACTATCATAGAGCTTTCGATGAAAAAATGCAATGTTTCGTTTTGCCGGTTACGACAATCCGGCACAGAGAACGATGATTGATAAAATAATGCTTGACATCCTTAAATGGATTGTGTACAATCTAAACATAAAAAGATTGTGCACAATTAAAAATGAAACAATTTAAACACATTCATTTTTAATGACAAAGAGAAAGGAGGGTAAGAGATGGGCATTTATGATTATTCTGTGGAGCGGCCGGACGGGACAATGCAGCCGTTGTCCACTTATGAGGGAAAGTGGCGAAAGCGGCGGCGATGGGAATAATGCTCCGCAAAATAGATAAGAATTATAAGGAGAACCCCGACATCAAATGGAATTTTACGAAGTTCCTTGTGGACAGGCAGGGCACGGTAGTGGTAAGATTTGAACCAACAGGAGATATGAGAAAACTGGAAGAACAGATTCTTACACTATTATAGAAGCAAAATAACACAGGAATGGAGAATGGTATGGAACGAGTAGATATTGCCATTATTGGAACGGGACCGGCAGGTGTGTCGGCAGCGATTACCGCGAAAGTGAGAAATAAAAGTGTGCTGTTAATCGGCAGCAGAGAACTCAGCGAGAAGATGAGCAAGGCGCATCAGATTTTAAACTATCCAGGGCTGCCGGAAGTTTCAGGAGCAGATCTGGTTGCCGGGTACAAGAAGCAGTTAGCAGGTCTTGGCATCGAGGTGACGGAGAAGCGCGTGAACGCGGTGTATGCGATGGGAGATTATTTTGGAATCCAGGCGTCCGGCGAGATTCTTGAGGCGTCCACCGTCATTCTGGCGGCAGGAATCGTCATGGGAAAACCGTTCCCGGGAGAAAACGAGCTGCTGGGAAGCGGTGTCAGCTACTGCGCGACCTGCGATGCGCAGTTCTTCCGCGGAAAGGAAGTCGCTGTGATCGGATACGGCAGAGAGGCGGAGCAGGAAGCGGACTATCTGGCGGAGATTGTTGGAAAAGTGCATTATTTCCCGATGGGAAAAGAGGAGCCGCAGCTGTCGGATGCCATAGAGGTTGTGCATGAGCGGCCGAAAGCGATCACAGGCACGCAGACGGTAAGTGCGCTTGAGACGGACGCGGGTTCCCATCCGGTGGACGGCGTATTTATCTTAAGAGACGCGATCGCACCGTCACAGCTCGTGCCGGGACTTGCGACGGAGGAGAATCACGTAAAGGTTAATCTCCAGATGGAGACAAACCTTCCGGGACTTTTTGCATGCGGAGACATTGCCGGAAAGCCGTATCAGTATATCAAGGCGGCAGGACAGGGAAATGTGGCGGCGCTGTCCGCGGTAGAGTATCTGGATAAGAAAAAAAGAGAGATCTAAGGAGGATTATCATGGTTAAGAAGATTCAGAACAACAATATGGACGAAGCGTTACAGGCAAAGGCAGCAGTGGTGGACTTTTCGGCAGTATGGTGCGGACCGTGCCAGATGCTTGCCCCGGTACTGGAGGAACTGTCAGGCGATCTGGACGGTAAGGTGGCATTTTACAATGCAGATACCGATGAGAATACGCAGCTTGCGATCGCAAACGGCATCACAAACATTCCGGCGCTTTTATTCTTAAAGGACGGCAAGGTGGTCGGCAAGAATGTCGGATTCATGCCGAAGCCGGAACTGGAAGCATGGGTAAAAGGATGCATGGAGCAGTAACAGCACACAGAAGATGCGAGGTGGACACATATGGGATTTGAGATTCTGGATTTTCCGTGCGACCAGTTTGAACATCAGGCACCGGGAACCAACGAGGAGATCGTTGCATTCTGCGATGCCAACTTTGGAATCACATTCACGCACTACGGGAAGATCGATGTCAACGGGGAGCATGCGCTGCCGCTGTATCAGTATCTGAAGTCGCAGAAGGGATTTGCGGGATTTGACGAGGAACATCCGTTAGCGACGATCGTGGAAAGCATGTTAGAGCGCACGCATCCGGATTATAAGGAGACACCGGACATCAAATGGAACTTTACCAAGTTTTTGATTGACAGAGACGGAAACGTGGTGGAGCGTTTTGAGCCGACGGCGGATATGGATGTTGTCCGCGAAAAGATTGAAAACTATTTATAAGCGACAGGTGCCGGAATGAAAGATAAGTATGATGCTTTAAAATTAGAAAATCAACTCTGTTTTCCGCTGTACGCATGCTCCAAGGAGATCGTGCGGCGCTACAAGCCATATCTGGATGAGATCGATCTGACCTACACGCAGTATATTGCGATGATGGTGCTGTGGGAGCATGGCAGGATCAATGTGAAGGATATGGGGGCGCTTTTGTACCTGGATTCGGGGACGCTGACACCGGTGTTAAAGAAGCTGGAGCAGAAGGGCTACCTCACCAGAGAGCGTGATCACGCAGATGAGCGTGTGTTAAATGTGACGATCACGGAGGCGGGAGAGCAGCTAAAGGAGCAGGCGGTCGACATTCCGCGGAAGATGGGCGGCTGTATCGGACTGTCCGGGGAGGATGCGAGGGAGCTGTACCGCATCCTGCACAAGGTGCTTGCGTTGATGGAGCAGGAATGAAATGGCCACGGTATGAAAACAGTAGACAATATACAAAAAACTGATATAATGAATTCATACTTAATTTAAAGGAGAGTTTGTTATGATTGAGAGAAGAAATATTGCGGTGTGTATTGTACTGACACTTGTAACCTGCGGAATTTATGGCATCTACTGGATCGTGTGTCTGACCAATGACGTAAATACGGTTTCTGGTGATGTGAATGGAACATCCGGCGGTATGGTGGTGCTGCTGACAATTGTGACCTGTGGAATTTACGGCATTTACTGGGCATATAAGCAGGGAGAGAAGCTTGACTTTACAAAGAATAACCGTGGAATCCCGTCAAGCAACAGCGGTGTTTTGTATCTGATTCTCCAGATTTTTGGATTTGGAATTATTGCATATGCATTGATGCAGAACGAGCTGAATAAGCTGGCATAACAGATCGGAAATGTGGGATGACGAAAAAAGCACGTTTGAAAAAATTGCTGATGAATATATTTTTACTGGGAATGGCGGGACTGTTGTACGGAATATTCGTGTCGTACACAGGGCTCGCCATTCCCTGTCTGTTCCGGAAAGTGACGGGACTGTTGTGTCCGGGCTGCGGTGTGACGGGAATGTGTGTGGCTCTCCTGCATCTTAACTGGAAGGGGGCTTTTTTCTGTCATCCGGTGCTGTTTGTGTTGCTGCTTCCACTTACGGCAGTATTTATCTGCAGTGCGGCGGGGTATGTGCAGAATGGCAGATTCCGGTTCGCCCGCTGGCAGAATCTCATTCTTTACGTCAGCGTCGCCGCGCTTGTAATCTTCGGTGTGGTGCGCAATCTGGTGCGTTTTTTGTGAAAAACAGGAAAAAAATAGATTCAGAATAATTTAACGTGGTCAACACATGATCTTCACATTGGCTTTCTATACTAACCCTATCAAAAGAAAACAGACATTGACAGAGTCAGAGAGGAATGAAGATCATGAAATGGAAAAAATTAGTAACATTGGGCTGCGTCGTAGTTATGACGGTATCATCCGTAACAGCATGCGGCAGTAATACAACAGAGAACCAGACGGTAGAAGCAACAGAGCAGAGTGAGGAGAACCAGAGCGATTCTGTGATCGTGCAGGTTACAGCAGTTGAAGGCGATCAGATTACAGCGGATGTAGGAACACTTACAACCGCAAGCGCAGATGCATCCGGAAATGGAGCACCGGGCGGAGAAGCACCGAGCGGAGAAGCACCGGGCGGAGACAACAGCGGAAACGGAGCGCCGGGGGAAGCACCAAGCGGAGACGCACCGGGTGGAGACGACAGTGGAAACGGAGCGCCGGGAGAAGCGCCAAGTGGAGAAGCACCGGGCGGAGAAGCACCGAGCGGAGACAACAGCGGAAACGGAGCGCCGGGGGAAGCACCAAGCGGAGACGCACCGGGTGGTCAGATGCCGGGCGGCAGCAGTTTTGAGGCTTCCGGTGAGAGCATTACCTTTACCCTGACAGACGATACGGCGATCACATTAGAGTATCTGCAGGGAAGCGACGAGGGAAATGCAGATGACATTGCAGTCGGCAGCGTATTGGAGGTAGTTCTGGACGAAGACAACCAGGCAGTGTCTGTCACTGTGCGCAACTTAAATGCAGGCGGCGGATTTGGCGGAAGCGGTGAGGTGACAAACGGAACTTCTGCAAATACGATTACCGAGGATACCGAGGTGGATAGTGAGACTTACACATCCACCGGTGATGATGAGAACGCACTTCGTGTCGACGGAGCGACTGTTACCTTAAAAGATATCACGATCGAGAAGACAGCCGGCTCCTCATCGAACACAGAGGATGGAGATTTTTACGGACTGAATGCCGGACTTCTGGTGCTAAACGGCGCAACGGCAACGATTACGGGAGCGACGGTCAATACCAGCGTGACAAACGGTAACGGTGTGTTCAGCTATGGCGAGGGCACGGTTGTAAATATTTCGGATTCCACAATCCGCACGACAGAAAATAATTCCGGCGGTATCCAGACGACCGGCGGTGGTACCATGAACGCTGCAAATCTGGATGTCGAGACACAGGGAAATTCCGCAGCCGCAATCCGAAGCGACCGGGGCGGCGGTACGGTCAAGGTGGACGGCGGTTCCTATGTGACAAACGGAACGGGAAGCCCGGCAATCTACTGTACAGCAGATATCAGTGTGTCAGACGCGACTCTGACAGCGAATGCCAGCGAGGGCGTTGTGGTAGAGGGCAAGAATTCCGTTGCACTGACCGACTGTGATGTGACAGGAAATATGAGCAACACTTATAACGGCGATTCTGATGAAAATATTCACTGCATTATGATTTACCAGAGCATGTCCGGTGATGCAGATGTCGGAGAGGCAACCTTTTCTGCAGAAGGTGGCAGCATTACGGCGAAGACGGGAGATATGTTCTATATCACCAATACGGATTGTGAGATTACGCTCAAGGATGTCGCATTTACACTTGCCAATGATATATTCCTTCGCGTGGAAGGCAACTCTTCCTCCCGCGGATGGGGCACAGAGGGCGCAAACGGCGGAGATGTGACACTGACGGCGGATTCACAGGAGTTTACAGGCAATATTCTCGTGGATGAGATTTCAAGCCTGGCACTTACCATGAAGAACGGCACCAGCTACGAGGGCGCCATCAATCCGGACGGAGCCGGCGGTACGGTTGACGTGACCCTGGATGACAACTCCACCTGGACACTGACCGGTGACAGCTATATCACAAGCTTTGACGGTGATACCTCCAATATCGCGGCAAACGGATATCATCTGTACGTGAACGGAGAGCAGGTACTGTAACAGATTGGAGAGGCAGTTGAAAAAGAGGCTGCCACATATCACAGGTGGCAGTTGATGATAAGTAATATTACAGGAAGCACATGATGCAGATTCCGGGTGGAACTGCATAGGAAACATTCGTTGGAGAAAAATGTGTGTATTTCTTCCAGCCGGATGACTGCATCTGATTCCGTGTCTCTTCCACGTTTGGACACTGACGGGTGCATGTCCGACACACCGGAGACAATGGGCGGACTTTCTGGTGTCCCTAATGGCACCTCTTCACAGACAATATAAAACCGCGCGAACCGAACTCGCCGGCATCTGCTATTGAAAATAGGGCAGATGCCGACTCAGACAGCGGCTTCGCGCGGTTATGTTTTGTTCGACATAAAGGTGGCATTTATGCCAGCTGTTGTCTGGTGCCAATAAGGGACACACACAAAAGTCCTACAAATTGTCTTCCGGAGTGCGGACATGCCCCGTCGGAGTGCTCCAAACTTGGAAAGACACGGATCATCGCAGATGCAGCCACCGGCTGGTTAGAAATGCCGCATTTTTTGAACAGAATGTTCCCTAGGCATTCCACCCGAAATCGTAACGGTATGCTTCTCATAATATTACTTATCTCGTCAAACAGGACGATCTGCTGAATGCGGCAGCTTTTTTTCAAGAGAGAGATTATGTATTTTAGTGGAATTATATCAGACGCTCCGGAAGCATTTCGGATATGTGGAAAAAGGCAGCAAAAGTGTGCTATAGTGAATGAAAAGAATACAATCATACTGGAGGGGAGCAGAGATGGAACTGCTGGATATTGTGGACGAAAAGGGAAATCCGACAGGAGAGACAGTGCCGCGGGAGGTGGCACACCGTGAGGGAATCCGGCACCGTACGGCGCACGTGTGGATTTTTCGCAGACGCGGCGGCGTAGTGCAGATCCTTTTGCAGAAACGGAGCGACAATAAGGATTCAGATCCGGGCTGTTATGACATTTCAAGTGCCGGTCATATTCCTGCAGGGAGTGATTATATTCCTTCCGCGGTGCGGGAGTTGAAGGAAGAACTGGGTGTGGACATGAACGGCGATGAACTGATTTATTGTGGACAACGCCGGTTTCGGTTTGAAAGGGAATTCCACGGCAGCATGTTCCGCGATAACCAGGTCAGCAATGTGTATGCACTCTGGCTTGACCGCGAGGAGGAAGCTTTTGTACTGCAGGAGGAAGAAGTGTCTGAGGTCCGGTGGATGGACTTCGCGGATTGCGTATCTGCTGTCCGGGAGAACCGAATTTCCCACTGCATTTACATGGAAGAACTGGAACTTCTGAAAAATGCACTGCATCTGCATTGATTCGAGGGGAGGCAGGGAAAACGGCTCAGTATTTCCAGCGGAGATCCAGCCGGTAGTGTCCGTCCTTCACTGTGATCGGCAGATAGTCAGAGTATGTCTCCTGTGCCTCCTTGGAGTAATAGCGGATGGTAACTGCGGTTGCCCAGGGGGTGTCGTGATATACGGTAGTTCCCTCCAGCAACGAAAGATCCCCCACGTTTTTACGGAAATACACCAGATCATCATGAAAATATTCTTCTGTGTCTTCCGCGGTTACAGGGATATCTCTGCCGTTATAAGAAAGCGCGGCGAGGGAGCCATAATCCTCCTGCTGTAAAAGCGCGCAGACCTGTGCGGCAAAATCATCGGTATCCTCCCGGCAGACATATTTGCCGGTTGAAAATGGGAGAATGTGCCGTCTGGCCGGAATGTACTTCAGGCGTTTTGGATCGGAACTTTTATAGAAAATGGTGCCAAGTACAGACGAGCCGTCTGCACCGGCGCGTGCCACGCGGTTTCCGGTGAAAAATGCCTGACCGAGTGAAAGATCTGCAGTATAGCGCGTTCCATCAACCTCATATTGCACGGTTACCAGGTAATCGGAAAAACGTCTGATGATACCGGAATCGTAGGCACCGATACTCTGGTCATATTCGGTCTGCTCCACATGAAGGACTTCGTAATCATCCGGCGTGAGCCGGCCGGTATAGGCGATACTTAAAAAGATGGTCTGAAAAAGAGTAAAAACGAGCCCGAGTACAACCAGCCACAGGGCGAGATAGAGAATACCGCCATATCTGGATTCGTTGATGAAACGCCCGAGACGGGTCGCACAAAAATGCGAAAAATGGGGGCGGAACCATCGGTTGTGATTGCCCGGGCTGTCTGAAAATGTCGACTTCATAGAAATTCTCCTGAATATAATGAGCTATAAACGGGTTTGTGAAAGCTGTATCAATAGCAGTATAGCAAAAAAAGGCGGAATTTTCCACTATTTGACAGGCGGGAAGAGCTGTATTAAGATAAGGGACAGATTTCTGACAGAGGGAGAAGACAGTTGGAGCAGATAAAGTATTATATGGCACCCATGGAAGGTGTCACCGGATATGTCTACCGGAATGCATACGCAAAATATTACGGCGGGATCGTACGCTATTTTACGCCGTTTGTGGCGAATAAAAAGCTTGGACACCGGGAGAAAAATGACGTCTGCCCGGAACACAATGCGGGAATGGCGGTCGTTCCGCAGATACTTACGAACCGCGCAGAAGATTTTCTGGCGATCGCAGAGATTCTGCGGGAGTATGGGTACGATACGGTCAACCTGAACCTCGGCTGCCCGTCGGGCACAGTGGCGGCAAGAGGGCGCGGCGCCGGATTCCTTGCGATGCCGGACGAGCTGGATCATTTTCTGGAAGAGATTTTTGAAAAATGTCCGCTCCGGATCTCCATCAAGACACGGATCGGAAAAGAGAACCCTGCAGAATGGGAGCGGCTGCTTGCCATATATGAAAAATATCCGTTAGAAGAACTGATCGTACACCCGAGGGTGCAGACCGATTTTTATAAGAACCGGGTCAATCTGGAGGCATTTGCACGGGCAGAGAAAAACAGCAGACATTCGCTCTGTTATAATGGTGACATTGTGGACGCAGCATCCGCGGCGCACATCCGGGAGGGCTTTCCGTCGGTGGATAAGTTCATGATCGGCCGGGGACTGATAAAGCACCCCTGGCTTCTGGAGGAACTTTCCGGCGGCAGACAGGAAAAGCAGGAGCGAAAAGAGCGGTTTTTCCGGTTTCACAATGCGATCCTGGAGGGATACCGGCAGCAGATGTCCGGGGACAAAAATACCTTATTTAAGATGAAGGAACTGTGGGCGTACTGGGGAGAGAACTTTGCGGATGCGGACCAGCGTCTAAAAAAAATCCGAAAATGTGAGCGGGTTGCTGAGTATGAATGTCTGGTGGACGCGCTGTTTCGTGAAAAAGAGCTGTGCGTGTAGGAAAAGAGTGGGGTATGCGGCAATAGATTTGTGTGATATAACAAAAAAGAAGCTTTCCAATCTGTAACATTTATATAAAAAGACGAAAGGGACTTTTTATTTGCTGTAAAAAGTATTATACTGTACTCCGTAGTATGCTTCATGAGAACGATAGGGGAATTGGGGAAGAGGTTTTAAAGAGGGTATATGGAAAGCTATACGTTAGAGGAGAAAGTGCTTCGCAAGGTCATGCGGAATATTCCGATGGGACTGATTGTGAGCAAAGAGGGATTTCGGCGCAAGATTTACTATGTCAACGACACGGCGTGTGAGATTATGGGATACACGCGGGAAGAGTATATCAGAAAGATGCAGGACGGATGGACGGATCTGATGGATGTCGATCTGCGGGAGGTCATCCGCGAGCACAATGAACAGATTCGTTCCGGGACGCCGTTTGAGGTGCTCTCAAGACCGCAGACGAAGAACGGCGGTTACAAGTGGATATTAAGCAGGGTGAATGTGCAGATGCAGGAGGGACCGCTCTGCTATGTCAGCTTTATGGATGTTACCGACCGGATGGAGCGGGAGGAACTGTGCCGGCAGGAGAACGAGGTGCTCAGGGAGCAGGCGATGCAGGACTCCTTTACGAAGCTTCTAAACCGCGGCGCGCTGGAGAAGCATGTCTGCGAGGCGCTTCAAGAGAGAGGCGGCGATGAGGAGGATGTATTCATTCTTCTGGATGTCGATAATTTTAAGCAGATCAATGACATTTACGGTCACGGAGTCGGGGATATGATTCTGATGCGGATGGCGGGAATCTTAAACGAAGTGTTTGGAGACCATTCCTGTATCGGCAGGATGGGCGGCGATGAATTTGCTGTTTTCCTCAGAGACATCGGCGACCGGAGAGAGATTGAAGAGAAGATTCAAAAGCTTCTTACGGAGGTACGCGCCGAAAAAGAACGGATGCACCTGAGCAAGGAACCGACAGCCAGTGTCGGCGTTGCATTTGTGCCGGAATCGGGAAACACGTTCGTGGATGTGTACCGGGCGGCGGATCAGGCGCTGTATCACGTGAAGAACTCGACGAAGAATGGAATGGCGTTCTATGATTTTGTATAATTTTTCCTATTGAAAAAAATCATCATATACTGTAAGATTAAGATGTTATATGACTGACGGAACAAGTGGAAGAACCACATGGAGTATAACGTATCTAATGCCGACCGTCTGGGCGAATGTACCCGGGCAGCCGGCTTGTTTTGAATCAGGGGCTTTTTATCGGAAAAGTACCCGGGATTCCCATCTCTAAGACAAAAGATGCTTTGGTTCAAAAAGCATAAAATACCCACTGAGAGTAAGACAAGACAAACATGCCTGGCAACAAAACTTGATATTGACAGGGGAAAGCGTGCTGTGCTATAGTCATAAAGGTTAGCTATAACTAACTAATATCATGTTTTGACAATGCTGTCTGCGGGCAGGGAACATAATCACATTACAAAGTAAGCAGGAGGAAGAATCATGCAGAATGAATGGAGAGGCTTTCAGCGGGGAAGCTGGGAGGAAGAGATCAATGTCAGAGATTTTATCCAGAAAAACTATACGCCTTACGACGGGGACGACAGCTTTCTGGAAGGACCGACGCAGGATACGACAGATTTATGGAACGAAGTGTTAGAACTGTCGAAGCAGGAACGTGAGGCAGGCGGTGTCCTCGATATGGATACCAAGATTATCTCCACGATCACATCCCACGGACCGGGCTATCTGGACAAGAGCAAGGAGAAGATTGTCGGCTTTCAGACAGATAAGCCGTTCAAGCGTTCCCTGCAGCCGTACGGCGGAATCCGCATGGCAGTGAAAGCCTGCGAGGATAACGGCTACCATGTAGATCCGGAAGTGGTGGAATATTTTACCACGCACAGAAAGACACACAACGCCGGTGTATTTGATGCCTACACACCGGAGATGCGCGCATGCCGTTCGGCACACATCATCACGGGACTTCCGGATGCATATGGCCGCGGACGTATTATCGGCGATTACAGAAGACCGGCACTCTACGGTGTGGACCGTCTGATCGAGGACAAGGAAGAACAGCTCGCAACGACCCGTACGATCATGTACTCGGATGTCATCCGTGAGCGCGAGGAGCTTTCCGAGCAGATCCGCGCACTCAAGATGTTGAAAGAGCTTGCAAAGATTTACGGCTGTGACATTTCCAAGCCGGCGAACAACGTGCTGGAAGCGACGCAGGCGGTATATTTTTCCTACCTTGCAGCAGTCAAGGAGCAGAACGGTGCGGCAATGAGCCTTGGACGTACCTCCACATTCCTCGACATCTATGCGGAGCGCGATCTCAAGGAAGGAACGTTCACAGAGAAGGAGATCCAGGAGATCATCGACCAGTTTGTCATGAAGCTGCGCTGCGTGAAGTTTGCACGTACGCCGGAGTACAACTCCATCTTCGCTGGGGATCCGACCTGGGTGACGGAGTCGATCGGCGGAATCGGTGTGGACGGCAGACATATGGTGACGAAGATGTCCTACCGCTACTTAAATACACTCAACAACATCGGAGCAGCGCCGGAGCCGAATATGACCGTGCTCTGGTCGGTACAGCTTCCAGAGAACTTTAAGCGTTTCTGCGCACAGACATCCATCAGGCACTCTGCGATCCAGTACGAGAATGATGACATCATGCGTGTGGTACACGGGGATGATTACGGAATTGCATGCTGTGTATCCTCCATGCGCATCGGTAAGGAGATGCAGTTCTTCGGCGCCCGCGCCAACCTTGCAAAGTGCCTTCTGTACGCGATCAACGGCGGTGTAGATGAGATCAGCGGCAAGCAGGTCGGACCGAAGTACCGCCCGATCACTTCCGAGTACCTGGATTACGACGAGGTGTGGGATAAGTATAAGGATATGATGAAGTGGCTGGCAGGTGTTTATGTCAATGCCTTAAACATCATTCATTATATGCATGACAAATACTGCTACGAGAAGCTGGAGATGGCGCTTCATGACAAGAAGGTGCGCCGCTGGTTCGCGACCGGAATCGCTGGTTTTTCCGTTGTGGCGGATTCCCTGTCTGCCATCAAGTACGCAAAGGTAAAGCCGATCCGCGATGAGAACGGAATCACTGTAGACTTCGAGGTGGAGGGTGACTTCCCGAAATACGGAAATGATGACGACCGCGTCGACGACATTGCAAAGGAAGTGCTTCACACATTCATCGGCTATGTCAAGGGCAACCACACCTACCGCGGCGGAATCCCGACGACATCGATCCTCACGATCACATCCAACGTATCCTACGGCAAGAACACAGGTGCGACACCGGATGGCAGAAAGAAGGGCGTTGCCTTTGCACCGGGCGCAAACCCGATGCACGGACGCGACACGAACGGTGCGGTAGCATCTCTCGCGTCGGTGGCGAAAATGCCGTTTATGGATTCCCAGGACGGTATCTCCAACACGTTTACCATCGTGCCGGATGCACTCGGCAAGGATGAGGCGGGCGAGGAGCAGAACCTTGTGGCGCTGCTTGATGCTTACGTCGAGAAGGGCGGACATCACTTGAACGTCAACGTATTGAACCGCGAGACGCTTTTAGATGCACAGAAACACCCGGAGCAGTATCCGCAGCTCACGATCCGTGTTTCCGGATATGCGGTAAACTTTATCAAGCTGACCAAAGAGCAGCAGGACGAAGTCATTGCAAGAACCTTCCACGAGCGCATGTAATTCATGTGGAAGTGATACAGACAGGATAAATCGCGCGAACCGGAACCGGTGCCCTGCTGCTTTTGCGGCTGGGACACCGGGATAAGCCGGCTCGCGCGATTGCATTATGAATATCAGATGGATGGGATCAAAAAGGAGGACTTTATGGGAAAAATTCATTCGATGGAAAGCTTTGGAACTGTGGATGGACCGGGAGTCCGCTTTGTGGTGTTCTTTGAGGGATGTCCCATGCGCTGCCTGTACTGCCATAATCCCGACACCTGGCATCTGGAGGATGGGCAGGAGATGAGCGCGGAGGAGATCCTTTCGCGCATGGAGCGCAACCGGTCGTTTTACCGGACCGGCGGAATCACTGCGACCGGCGGAGAGCCGATGCTCCAGATTGATTTTTTGACGGAACTGTTTGCCGGGGCAAAGGAACGTGGGATTCATACCTGTCTGGACACGTCGGGCATTATGTTTCCGGGGTGCGGCGGCACATCAGAGGAGGAGCGGGAACGCTTAAAGAAGGTGGAACGGCTGCTTTCTGTGACGGATCTTGTGATGCTTGACATCAAACACATGGATGCGGAGGAGCACAGGAAGCTGACCGGACAGGACAATGAGAAGATTCTTGCGTTTGCAAGGTATCTGGATGAAAAACAGATACCGGTCTGGATCCGGCATGTGGTCGTTCCGGGGATTACATTTCAGAGGGAAGAACTGGAGGCTCTGGGCCGGTTTCTTGCAACACTTTCAAATGTGGAAAAGCTGGAGGTACTTCCGTATCACTCCATGGGTAAAGTGAAATATGATAACCTTGGCATCGATTATGTATTAAAAGATACGCCACAGCTCACCAAGGCGGAGGCGAAAAGTGCGGAGAGCATCATTCTGGAGGCAATGCGTCAGGCGAGAAACGTCTGACTGCCGGAACGGATCGTGCAGGGAATGATAGAGAAAGTGCATGAGGTAAACGATGTCGCGTCCAATATGGCGGCTATCACGGAAGAACAGTCTGCATCTGCGGAGGAGATAGAGGCAACGGCGGTCAGCATTCAGGAACTGGCGGAGATTGTCTCTGAGAACAGTGCAGATGTGCAGAAAGACTCGAAGGAGATGGAAAACACGGCCGAGACGCTGAAGGAACATATTTCCAGGTTTACGATTTAGAACTTGCAGAAGAGGTACTTTCGTATTATAGTGTAGATAGAGACTCAGATTAAGAAAGGAGCATGCATTATGAAGATCAAGAACATCACGGATATCGACGGATTTTTTAAGGTAATAGACTCCTGTCAGGGAAAAGTGGAACTTATTACCGGTGAGGGGGACAGACTGAACCTCAAGTCAAAGCTTTGCCAGTATGTGTCACTTACCAGTATTTTAAAGACGGATGTGGAGATTCCGGAGCTTGAGCTTGTCGCTTACGAGCCGGAAGATACAGAGAAAATTATTAAGTTCCTGATGAAGGGCTGAGAGAAAGAACCGTCAACACAGGTTGGCGGTTCTTTTTTGCCTTTTAAAAATTTAGAATTGAGGTATTTATGAAACCAGAAGAAACAGTATTCCACGAGATAACACTGCAGGATAAGGCATGGATGGATCAGAAGTTCGCGGAGGATGACCGGAATGTCTGCGAATACTCGTTTGCAAATAATTTTATGTGGAGAAATGTCTATCAGGTCAGAGTGGCGGAGCTTCACGGCTGTCTGGTAGTTCGGTTTATAGATGGAGAGATTCACTGCTTTTCATTTCCGGTCGGAAACGGCGACAAAAAAGCGGCGGTGGAGGAGCTGCTTGCGATCTGCCATGAGGAGGGAATCCAGCTGTTGATAGCGCCTGCCAGCGAGCAGGACCGCGCGCAGATGCTCGAGTGGTTCCCGGGAAGATTCTTAATCGAGGGAGACCGGAACGACTATGACTATATCTATACAAGAGAGAAGCTTGCGACGCTTGCCGGCAAGAAACTGCACGGAAAGCGCAATCACATTGCCCGCTTTAAAGATTCGGGAGACTGGTCTTATGAGCCGATGACCGCTGAGAATGTAGAAGAATGCCGCACGATGACGTATACGTGGATTCACATGCGCGAGGAAAAGTGGAATGAGGAGATGAACCAGGAGATCTCGGTACTCCATGAGGCGTTCGACCATATGCAGGAGCTTGGACTTGTCGGCGGAGTGCTCCGGAGAGACGGGCAGATCGTCGCGTTTTCAATCGGGGAGCGGCTGAATTCGGAGACGTTTGTTGTGCATTTTGAAAAGGCGTATCCGGATCTTCAGGGAGCGTATCCGATGATCAACCAGCAGTTTGTCCTGCATGAATGTGAAGGGTATGCGTATGTCAACCGCGAGGAGGACACTGGCGATCCCGGACTCAGAAAGGCAAAGCTTTCCTATTATCCGGATATTCTCCTTCCAAAATACGAACTGGAGGAGAGCGGGGTGGTCTATGCGGACCCCGAGCGGGATGCGCCGTATATTCAGGAAATCTGGCAGAAATGCTTTGGCGACGAGGAAGATTATATTCAGTTTTATCTGAAGCACCGAATGACGAGAGAGAACATGCTCGTGATTTTCCGGGATGGAAGACCGGTATCGATGGCAAGTTTTCTGCCGGTGCAGTACCTGTGCAACGGAGCGTATGTGGACGCGCGCTATGTGTATGCGGTTGCGACACTGCCGGAATACCGGGGACAGAAGCTTGCGGAACAGATTCTGCGCTTTGCAGAAGAAAAATATCAGGTGCCGCTCATTCTGTCGCCGGCCGAGGAGTCGCTGATCCGTTACTATGAAAATCTGGGATTTAAGAATGCATTCCAGGGAGAACGCAAGAACGTGGGCGGCAGTGACATTACGGCGCTCGAGGTAAAGGACACGGAGCCGGTTGCATGCATGGAGCCTGTCACACCGGAGGAGTATGTACGGATCCGGGATGAAAAGTGCGCGAAGGAAGGGTATGTACACTGGGATGTGGATGCGGTTTCCTATGCGATGGAACTCGCGGCAAGCTACGGCGGCGGTACGGCGGCAGTCAGCTGTGAGGATAAAAACACACGGAATGAGCAGGAAAATGACAGGGATATTCTGATGTATGATATCCGGGAAAAAGAGCTCGTGATACTGGAGACAACGCTGTCGGACGACGCTCTCTCACAGGTGCTTCCGCAGCTTATGGAAGAGACGGGAACCAGCGCAGCATCGTACGGGCGGGAGCGGGGCATGATCTGGCTGCCGGAGACGATGGCAGATCTGCCGGTTGCGGGCGACGGTTATCTCGCACTGACGCTTGGTTGATGAATTTTCAGAAAAAATTATGAAAAATGCATAAATTTTCTTGCTATAAAGCCAAAATATGTTATAATATAACCATGATATATCTTGTATCAAATAAACGGCAAAGGGGTTGGACATCATGAGAATTAAGATTACAGGAAGAAACATCGAATTAACAGAGGGGCTGAAGGCAGCAGTGGAGGACAAGCTGAACAAGCTTGAGAAGTATTTTACACCGGATACCGATGTATATGTGACGCTGAGCGTGGAGAAGGAGAGACAGAAAGCCGAGGTTACAATCCCGGCAAAAGGAAATTATATCCGCTCCGAGCAGGTAAGCAACGATATGTATGTATCCATTGATCTTGTGGAGGAAGTGATTGAGCGTCAGCTTAAGAAATACAGAACCAAGCTGGTGACAAAGCAGCAGAATGCATCCGCTGTATTTAAGCAGGAATTCCTGGATGGAGCCGCAGACGAGGATGAGGAGATCAAGATCATCCGTACCAAGAAGTTCTCCATGAAGCCGATGTATCCAGAAGATGCATGTGTGCAGATGGAACTGCTGGGACATGACTTCTTCGTATTCATCAATGCAGAGACGGAAGATGTCAATGTGGTATATAAGAGAAAAGGCAACACCTACGGACTGATCGAGCCGGAGAATTAAGAGCGTTTGAGATGTGCTGTCTCATAATGAACTGATATATTTACAGAAAGAAGAGGGAGAACCGTATTGCAGATGCGGCACTCCCTCTTCTTTTTGTGGAGAAAAAAGGAGTTTGAGCTGACAGAGGGCGCTTTCTGTAAAATTTTTTGTGCAAAGGGGTGTACAGTTAGTACTAAAGTATCTTATAATTGTAGTTAAGCGTGCCCTGCGTGTGCGAGAGGTAGAAAAGTTAATCATGTGTGAAACAAAAGAAAAGGGCTCAAGTAGGAAAAGCTACGGACATACAAATGTATTGGTGGATATGATGCAGAATTATCCGGGGTTTATGGATTATATTGCATATCAGTACCCATTGGAGGGAGAACGGATTGAATTATTGGAACAGATTCTGACCGCGCTTGCGGTGGGAAGAAAGCTGGAAGCGGAGCAGATGATTTATCATTATGGCAGTATGATTCACGGGAGGGATCTCATTGCGAGGCAGGTTTTTCTGTGGCTTTTGGGGATGGCAGAATACAGCAGACGTGAGTGTATAGCGGAAGAGCGTAGATAAAAAGCAGGAAAGGGGTCGCAGCGCAGGGGCAGAGCTTTGAAAAAACAAGGAATATTCTTGTCATCAGATCGAAAAAGGTATACTATAAAGCGAGAAAAGTTTTGAAAAAGGAGAGACGGATACCATGAAGATAGTTGTTTTGGCAGGGGGGCTCAGCACAGAGAGAGATGTGTCCTTCAAGACAGGAGAGATGGTTACGAAAGCACTCAGAGAGAACGGACATCAGGTAATTTTACTTGATGTTTTTATGGGATATAGCGATAAGGAAGAAGATCTTACCGGAATTTTTGACAGAGCCGAGGCGGTCAGCGTCAAGGTGGCGGCGATTCCGGAGACCGCGCCGGACCTGGAAAAAGTAAAGGCGCAGAGAAAGGATCAGTCGGATAATTTCTTCGGACCGAATGTCATCGAGCTTTGCCGGATGGCGGACATCGTGTTTATGGCGCTTCATGGAGAGAACGGAGAGAACGGTAAGATCCAGGCGGCGTTTGACCTGTTTGGCATCCGCTACACAGGAACCGGATATCTGGGCAGTGCGCTTGCCATGAACAAAGGAATGGCAAAGCAGCTGTTCCTCGAGAATGGAATCCCGACGCCGAGAGGCACGTCCTTAAAGCGTGGCGAGGATGCGGCAAAGATCGAGACCTGTGGAATTCATTTCCCGTGCGTGGTAAAGCCGTGCAGCGGCGGATCAAGCATCGGCGTATCGATCGTGCACGACAAGGCAGAATACGAGCAGGCATTAAAGGAGGCGTTCCGCTGGGAGAATGAGCTGGTCATTGAGGAATATGTAAAAGGAAGAGAATTTTCTGTCGGCGTCATCGATTTTCAGGCGCTTCCGATCATCGAGATCGCGCCGGTGGAAGGCTTCTATGATTATAAGAACAAATACAAAGCAGGAAGTACGGTAGAGACCTGCCCGGCGGAGCTGTCCGAACAGATTACAAAGGAAATGCAGGGCTATGCAGAGAAGGTGGCAGAGGTGCTTGGACTCAACACTTACTCGCGCACAGACTTCCTTCTGGATGCGGAAGATCACATTTTCTGTCTGGAGGCGAACACACTTCCGGGCATGACGCCGACCAGTCTGCTGCCGCAGGAGGCAAAGGTGACCGGCGTGGATTTCAACCAGCTCTGTGAGAAGCTGATCGAGAGTTCCATGCGCAAGTACAAGAATTAAGAATGAAGTCTGAAATGGGAGCCATTATGAAAAATATGACATTGGAGCATATCGCGCAGGCGTGCGGCGGTACATACATCGGGGAAGAGTGCGACCGCAAAAAGGAGATTCAGGGGGCGGTGATTGACAGCCGTCTGGTCGGGGAGGGATATCTGTTTATTCCCATCCGCGGAGCGCGCGTCGACGGACATGATTTCATTCCGGCGGTTTTTGAAAAGGGAGCGCTTGCCGTGCTCTCCGAGCAGCGGCTCGAGCATCCGGCAGGACCGTATATTCTGGTTGACTCTACGGAGGAAGCCATGAAGAAGATCGCGGCGTTCTACCGCCGCTCACTCGACATCAAAGTCGTGGGGATCACAGGAAGCGTTGGAAAGACCAGCACAAAAGAGATGATTGCGTCGGTGCTCTCCGAGAAATACCGCGTGTTAAAGACCGAGGGGAATCTGAACAATGAGATTGGACTTCCGCTGACGATCTTTAAGATCCGGGAGGAACATCAGGTGGCGGTGCTCGAGATGGGAATCTCTGAGTTCGGTGAGATGCACCGTCTTGCAGAGATGGCACAGCCGGATATCTGCGTCATTACCAATATCGGCTTATGTCATCTGGAGAACCTCATCACAAGAGACGGCATTTTAAAGGCGAAGACGGAGAGTTTTGAGCATCTGGCACCGGACGGGATCGCCGTATTAAACGGGGATGACGATAAGCTCTGTGACAAAAAGATGGTGAATGGCAGACCGGCGGTGTTCTATGGAATCGGACAGGAAGCAAAGACGGCAGAGACAGAGACCGGCAGCAAACGGCTCGCGGAAAAGGAAGTGTACGCGACCGATGTGGAGGCGATCGGCCTTGAGGGAACGAAGGCGGTCATTCACACGCCGGAGCAGCAGTTTGAGGTGGTGATCCCGATTGCTGGTGAGCACAATGTATACAACGCGCTTGCAGCAGTCTGCGTGGCAAGACGGCTGGGACTTGATGCGGAGGAGATGAAGCTTGGAATTGAGCATGCGCACACGATTGGCGGGCGGAGTAATCTGATCCGGAAAAACGGCATCACAATTATCGACGACTGCTACAATGCGAATCCGGTGTCCATGATGGCTTCCATAGACGTGCTGTCCCAGGCGAAGGGACGAAAGATTGCCGTGCTCGGCGATATGGGAGAACTCGGCAGTGAGGAAAAGAAGCTGCACGGAATGGTCGGCACACACTTTGCGGGGAAGAAGATCGATGCGCTGTTTGTGACCGGAACACTTGCAGGGGAGATTGCGGAGGAGGCGCGGCGTGTAGCGCCGGAGACTAGGGTCTATGCGGAACCGGACAAAGAGGCGCTGGAGGAGGCGCTGCTGGAGTACCGCAGACCGGGGGATACCATTCTGGTAAAGGCGTCCCATTTTATGGGATTTTCGGAGATTGTGAAAAAATTGGAACAGCCACAGTGAATAAGGAAGGTACACATGAAAAAGAATATCATACTGATTGGAATGCCCGGTGTCGGAAAGAGTACCGTTGGCGTGGTTCTTGCAAAAGTGATGGGATACCAGTTCATTGATGCCGATCTGGTGATACAGGAAAAGGAAGGAAAGCTTCTGCGTGAGATTATCGCTGAAGTCGGACCGGAGGGATTCCTTAAGGTGGAGAACCGCATCAACAGCGGGATCGAGGCGGAACATGCCATTATTGCAACCGGCGGGAGCGTGGTGTACGGAGCGGAAGCGATGGAACACCTTAGCCGGATCGGTACGGTGGTTTATCTGAAACTTCCGTACCGGGAATTGGAGCGCAGGCTCTCGGACATCAAGGGAAGAGGGGTTGTCTTAAGAGACGGACAGACACTTCATGATCTCTATGAGGAACGTGTGCCTTTGTACGAGAAATATGCGGATGTGATTGTGGATGAACATCATTTGAACGTGGAACAGACGATTGAGAAAATTATGGAATTGAAGGAACGCTTTCAATGAAGAAACAAACGTTTACAAAACAGGCAGTCTGGCAGGCAGCTGCGGTAGGAGTCCTGGCGGTCGGCGGAGTCCTTTTTTGCCTTTCCGGGCAGATTGGAATCGGACAGACATACCGGCAGGTGCGCGTGGATGACCGCATCATCGGGTATGCGCCAGAGAACACTGATATGGATGACATCGTCCGTCAGGCGAGACAGGAACTGACGCAAAAGACCGGGGAGAGAATCAGCGGCGAAGTCGTATGGAGCAGTGAGGAGTGTAGAAAACCGTTCCAGAAGTTGTTGTCGGAGAATGAATTAAAAGAAGCCGTAGAGAACATACTAAGTGAGAAAAATGCAGAGGAAAAGCAGCGCGTCTATACAGTGGCGATCGATGAATACCGCGCCAACTTTGCGACGATGGACGAGGTGGAGTCTTTTCTGGAAAAAGTGAAGGCTTCTGCGGATGCGGCGGATGAATACGGGGCGGTCATTGCGGATCAGGGCTCCCATGTGAGCGGAATTTTGACAGCGTCTCTTGCCAGAAGGGACGCAGGGGCTGCAGCGGATGAAAAAGCGCCGGAGGAAGCACAGGCTTCTCTGCCGCAGGCAGGAATCAGCGCCTATGTGATCTGTGCGCTGGAGGAGGCATTTGCAGATCCAAAAGCCACGTATGAGACAGGCATCCTTGATATGGAATTTGTGGAGCGGGTGAATGTGTTCGAGAACTATGTCGATGCCGATCAGATTGCAGATGTGGATGAACAGGTTGCCGAAGTAACAAAAGAGAAAGAATCGAATAAAATATATGTAGTGGAGAGCGGAGACTGTCTCTCCGTGATTGCGATGGATCATGATACGACAGTGTCGTCGATCGTGGCGTTAAACGGGCTGGACAGCGCGGATGCGATGATAAGGGACGGTCAGGAACTCATCATTGCGGTGCCGGAGCCGGATCTGCAGCTTCGGGTAACAAAAGGAGAGGTCTATGAGGAGGACTACATGGAAGAGCCGATCATCATAGACAACGATTCCTGGTATACGACAAAAGAGGTTGTACAGCAGGAGGGAACGACGGGACACCGGGAGCGCAATGACGTTGTGGTCTATGAGAACGGTGTGGAAACAAGCCGCGAGATGATACATCAGAACGTTATGGTGGCGTCACAGGCGGCAGTCATTGAGCGCGGTACCATCATTCCGCCGACCTATATCAAACCGATTTCCGGAGGAAGATATACGTCAGGATTCGGCAGACGCTGGGGACGTATGCACAAGGGCGTTGACTGGGCATGCCCGATCGGGACGACGGTGTACGCATCCTGTGCCGGAACGGTAATCTCTGCGTCCTATAATGGCGGCTACGGCAATAACGTGGTCATCAGCCATGCGGATGGCAGACTGACGAGATATGCACACAACAGTAAGCTTCTGGTGAAGGCTGGACAGCATGTTGAGCAGGGAGAGCCGATCGCGTTAAGTGGAAGTACGGGACGTTCTACAGGACCGCATGTTCATTTTGAGATCTATATCAACGGTTCAGCAGTGGATCCGCTCAAATACATCAGCAACTGATGGGAAGAGGACACAGACTGGAAATAGTTGTATGCTGTACAAATGGATGAAATTTATGGTATAATGTACACTATATGGTTGATGAACGAAGAACTTAAGAATTACTTGACAAAATCATGTAAGCGCTAGTATAATTACGTGTTTGTATAAAGCGTTCATAGAGGTGTGATATGGAACAGTATGTGATCAAAGGTGGAAATCCGCTGGTAGGAGAGGTGGAAATCGGAGGCGCTAAGAATGCGGCGCTTGCGATCTTATCTGCTGCAGTTATGACGGATGAGACCGTTACAATAGAAAATGTACCTAATGTCAGGGATACCAACGTTTTACTCAATGCCATCGAGGAGATTGGAGCGCGGGTAGAGCGGCTGGATGCTCACACGGTAAGGATCAATGGATCTTTTATCCGGGATTTTAATGTTGACAATGAATTTATCCGAAAAATACGTGCATCTTATTATCTGATCGGCGCACTGCTCGGCAAATATAAGCGGGCGGAAGTGGCGCTTCCGGGCGGATGCAACATCGGCGGACGGCCGATCGATCTGCATATGAAGGGCTTTAGGGCTCTGGGCGCAGAGGTGGATATCAAGTATGGTCTGGTGCGGGCTTATGCAGAAAAGTTAACCGGCACCCACATTTATCTGGATAAGGTGTCTGTCGGGGCAACCATCAATATTATGATGGCGGCGTCCATGGCAGAGGGCAAGACAATTATCGAGAATGCGGCGAAGGAGCCGCATGTGGTTGACGTTGCCAACTTCCTGAACAGCATGGGAGCCAATATCCGCGGCGCCGGTACGGACGTGATCCGGATTGTCGGAGTGGAGAAGCTGCATGCGACAGAGTATTCGATTATTCCGGATCAGATCGAGGCAGGTACCTTTATGCTGGCGGCAGCGGCGACCAAGGGTGACGTTACCGTGAAAAATGTGATCCCGAAACATCTGGAAGCGATCAGCGCAAAGCTGCTTGAGATTGGATGCGAGGTGGAGGAGTTCGACGACGCTGTGCGCGTGGTGGCATCGAAGCCGCTGCGTCATACACAGGTGACGACACTTCCTTACCCGGGTTTCCCGACGGATATGCAGCCGCAGATGACAGTTGTGCTGGGAGTGGCCCAGGGAACGAGTACCGTGACGGAGAGCATTTTCGAGAACCGTTTTAAGTATGTGGATGAATTGACACGCATGGGTGCAAGCATCAAGGTGGAGAGCAACATCGCTATTATCAGCGGTGTGGACCAGTACACCGGTGCCAGAGTCAATGCGCCGGATTTAAGAGCCGGAGCGGCGCTTGTGATTGCCGGACTTGGCGCAGAGGGCATTACTGTTGTGGACGATATTTATTACATTGAGCGCGGCTACGAGGCATTTGATCAGAAGCTGTCACTGCTTGGGGCATTGATCGAGAAAGTTTCCGACGAAAAAGAAATACAGAAGTTTACACTGAAAGTATCATAGAATGGAAGTTTTGAACCATCAGGTCTGCTGCGGGAGGGGATCCCGCAGCAGACATTTTTTATTTCATAGGAAATACTGCGGAACGTTAATACAAGAAAGCAGAACCTTCCTATGAAATAAAAAAACGTTCTTTTGACATGATAGCGCGGAAGACAGACTTGGAGGATAACAATGGAAGCACAGGAAATACAACAGAAAGTGTTACATACTGTGAGAGGAGAACTGGCACTGCTTGTTGCAGTGCTGATTAATAGCTTCGGGGTGGTGCTGATGCTGCACTCCGGCGCGGGAATCTCTGCCATCTCGAGCGTGCCGTTCGCGTTTTCGGAAGTGTTTACGCGGATCTCGCTCGGCACATGGACATACCTGTTCCAGGGCGTCCTGGTGCTTAGCCTGATGATTTTAAGAAAAAGGTTTGTGCCGCAGTATCTGTTCAGCTTTGTGGTGGGATTTGTGTTCGGAGAACTTTTGGATGTGCATGAGGCGTGGATCAATCTTCTGTCGCTTACGCTTCCGAACCGTATTCTCTATTTTGCAATCAGCTATCTGTTGATCTGCATCGGAATTGCACTGTCAAACCGCTGTGGTCTGCCGATCATACCGACAGATCTGTTCCCGAGGGAACTGGCGGACATTACGGGCGCCGCGTATTCCAACATAAAGGTCTCGTTTGATGTGATCTGTCTGGCGGTGACCGCCGGCATGACGATCTTCTTTCTGGGACATCTCGACGGACTTGGAATCGGAACGATTCTGGCAGCGTTTACGATGGGAAAGGTGATCGGGGCGATCGGGAAATGGATGGACGGACATCTGCAGTTCGTGTCGGTTCTGACTCCCAAACCGGCAAAACTGTGTTAGAAAGCCCCCGGCAACCGGGAAAGCGTACAGGAGATAAGCTGTAGACAAAAAATGAGGGAACCATAACGTTCCAATGTAACCGGCAGCGGCGAATTCTTTGGAGTAAAATCCAGGTAGTTCTTCCGTGCCGCGTCCGGCATCGAATGCTGTGTCTTTCCACGTTTGGACAGTCCTCGGGGTGTGTCCGGCAATTCGCAGACAATGGACGGACTTCCTGGCAGCACTAGCCGTGCTTCCTCATAGACAATATAAAACCGCGCGAACCGAAACTCGTTGACATCTGCTATTGAAAACAGGGCAGATGCCAATTCAAACATCGGCTTCGCGCGGTTATGTTTTATTCGGGAGCACGGTGAGTGCTGCACGTAAGTCCTAAAATTGTCTGCAGGTTGCGGACACGCCGCGTGGAATGTTCCAAACTTGGAAAGACACAGCTCATCCAGGATGCCGGACGCGGCATGGTTAGAAATACCGGATTTTACGATCAGAATCGTCGCTGCCGGTTGCATTTGGAACGATGCGTTTCGCTAACTTCCCAGCCTACAGCTTATCTTCTGCCGGCTATCGCAGGCGCCGGATGCTTTTGGACACGACATTGACGGTTTAGAGAACCGCCTGAATATGCAGATCGCCCGCAGTTGACAGATCAATACAGGAACCGTCGTCCAACTGCACGATCGGTCTGGAAAGCTGCTTGTCGTTGAGCATGACAATGTTGGCACTACGACCATCACTTAAGAGGATGCGGTGGTTCTGGTAGGTGCCGGCGATCCGGTTGAGGAACGCGAGAACACATTTGGTATCGTATTTCTGCAGACCGTCACGCTCAAAGTTGGCGATAACCTGAAAAGCGCACAGGGGAGCACGGTAAGAGCGGGCGGTCGTCATGGCATCATAAACATCCGCGATCGCAACAACGCGTGCATAAGGATCAATATCGTTCGTCTTAAGACCGCTTGGATAACCGGTGCCATCACAGCGCTCATGATGAGAGAGTGCGGCGAGCTTGATGTGTGCATCCAGCGGAAGCGGCTTTAACAGTTCGTAACCGTACTGGGTGTGCAGCCTGACCTGCGCGAACTCTTCGTCGGTGTATTTGCCCGGTTTGTTGAGAAGCTCTGTTGGAATCTTGAGCTTGCCGATGTCGTGAAGCAGTCCGGCGAGCGTCAGCATGTCTAAAGTGGCGTCGTCTGCCTTGATCCATTTTCCGATCTGCCGACAGATCAGCGAGACATTCAGGGAATGTACATAGACGCTGTCGTCTGAGGAATGCATGTTATGTAACATATTAAACAATTCCAGAGAAGTCTTGCAGGACTGGAACAATTCGACGACCTTCGACAGGAGCGCTGATGTGTCTAACGGCTTGCCCTCGTTCACGTAGCCCTCAAAGCTGACACGGATCTGACTGAGCACGATCGTGTGATCCACCTGGAAAGACTGAAACTTCTGCGAAGTCTTGATTTTCTGCGAATAGGACTTGGGAGCCGCCTGCTTTTCTTCCCCGTCCACAATGCAGGCCGACTTGATATTATAAAAGGAAAGGCGCAGGATCGACTGCTTCGTAAGTTCTTTTCCTTTTTCAAGAACCACCTGTCCGCTGGGGGTAGTGATGTCTTTTGCAAGAACCATGCCCTCTTTTAAATTGTACAGTGCCAATTCTTTCATTTGCTTACCCCTTCTACCTATATTTACTACAACTACTTTCAGTATAGAAGTTTGAAAAAAGAAAGTCAATAAAAAGCTTGACATAGCGGAGAAAGGGGTGTAACGTATCAGACGTAGATTTGAAAATTCAATATTGTGTGTAAATTTTCTTATTCAGAGTGATGGAGATACATAGGATCTGTGAAGTCACGGCAACCCCTCTACGGAAGGTGCCAACCTGAGCGAGCAAATACTGTTATGGATGAGCGCTGTCAGAAGCGATATCCGCGATAGTTCGAACAATAAGAGGATTTGATTATCTATACGTCACTTCCACTTGTTTTTCGCAAGTGGTTTTTTTGTGTCATTTTACATGATGAGAAAGGGAGTAATAAGGAATGGAAAAGAGATTATTTACATCTGAGTCCGTCACAGAAGGACACCCGGACAAAGTCTGCGATGCAATTTCCGACGCGATTCTGGATGCGTGCATGGCAGAGGATCCAATGAGCCGTGTGGCTTGTGAGACGGCAAGCTGTACCGGATTTGTACTGGTAACCGGAGAGATTACCACAAAGGCAAAGCTGGATATTCCGGCGATCGTGAGACAGACAGTCAACGAGATCGGTTACAACGATGCGAAGACCGGATTTGACGGAAATACATGTGCAGTTATGGTAGCGCTCGATCAGCAGTCACCGGATATTGCCATGGGTGTAGACAAGGCACTCGAGGCAAAAGAGGGCGGGTTAAAGGATGAACTGGATACCGGTGCAGGAGATCAGGGTATGATGTTCGGTTATGCGACAAACGAGACACCGGAGCTTATGCCGTATCCGATTTCTCTCGCACACAAGCTGGCATTACAGCTGACCAGGGTGCGCAAGGACGGCACACTTTCCTATCTGAGACCGGACGGAAAGACACAGGTTTCCGTTGAGTATGATGAGAATGGAAAGCCGCTTCGTCTGGAAGCTGTCGTACTGTCCACACAGCATGATGATGATGTTACACAGGAGCAGATCCATGAGGATATCAAGAAATACGTGTTTGATCCGATCCTGCCGAAGGAACTGGTAGATGCACAGACAAAGTTCTTCATCAACCCGACCGGACGTTTTGTTATCGGCGGACCGCACGGAGATGCAGGTCTGACCGGACGTAAGATTATCGTAGACACCTACGGCGGATATGCACGTCACGGCGGCGGCGCTTTTTCCGGTAAGGACTGCACCAAGGTAGACCGCTCCGCAGCTTACGCGGCACGTTATGTGGCAAAGAACATCGTTGCCGCAGGTCTTGCAGAAAAATGCGAGATTCAGCTTTCCTATGCGATCGGTGTTGCCCAGCCGACATCGGTTATGGTAGACACCTTCGGAACCGGAAAGCTTTCTGACGAGAAACTGGTGGAAATCGTTCGTGAAAACTTCGATCTCCGTCCGGCAGGAATCATCAAGATGCTGGATCTAAGAAGACCGATTTACCGTCAGACAGCGGCATACGGACATTTTGGACGCGCCGATCTGAACCTTCCGTGGGAGGCAGTCGATAAGGTGGAGACATTAAAGAAATATTTGTAGAGTTTTATGAAAAGTTTAGACAATTTTACATAAAATAAATAGGTTTTTGGATGTTTCGTGTTATAATGGGTCATAGAATTACAGTTCTATGACCCGTTTTTTTGCGGGAATTTGCGGGGTGGACAAAGCAGACATGAAGTTCAAAAATAAAATTATCATTTCATTTTGTATTATCATATTTATCCCCATTCTTCTTGCGGTGGCGGTGCTTTTCGGATTCCAGAAGATCCAGCTGAAGTCGATTGAACAGACATACGGCGTGGAGAGTGACGATTACAGTTATTTTTCTAATTCCATGCAGCTGCTCAGCCGTTTTACGCGCGAGTCCTTTGAGACGCTTCTGGATCTTTCAAAGCAGGATCCGGATAAGCTGGAGGATAAGGCGTTTCTGGAGCAGATGAATGACACTCTGCGCGAGAAGTATTCGTATCTTGTCGTGCGCAGGGGAGACGAGCTGATCTATGTGGGAGATGATAAGGAGGCGTCGCTGCTGACGGATCTGCCGGCCTACGGAGGGGAAGAGTCCGGGGCAGACACCGGCATCTATGTCGACGGAGACAAGCAGGCGCTGATCAAGCAGATTGATTTTGTGTATACGGACGGAAGCCAGGGCAGTGTTTTTATTATCACGATCCTCGAGGAGACCGTGCCGGAGTTGAAGAGCCTGATGGCGGATGTGGGGATCTCGATTATCCTGATCTTAATCCTGACAGCATGTATGCTGACCGTATGGATTTATACAAGTTTTATCAACCCGATCAAGAAGCTGCAGGTGGCGGCGCAGAACATTAAGGACGGTAATCTGGATTTTACGGTGGATGTGGAGACGAATGACGAGATCGGGGAGCTCTGCCGCAATTTCGAGGAGATGCGGCAGCGGCTGAAGGATAACGCAGAGGAAAAGCTTTCCGGTGAGCGTGAGAACAAGGCGCTGATCAGCAATATTGCCCATGATTTAAAGACGCCGATCACAGCTGTGAAGGGGTATGCGGAGGGACTTATCGACGGTGTGGCGGATACACCGGAAAAGCGTGACAAGTACATCCGGACGATTTATAATAAGGCGAATGAGATGGATACGCTCATCAATGAACTGACATTGTATGCGAAGATCGATACCAACCGCATTCCGTACAATTTTGCAAAGCTGAATGTGGCGGAGTATTTTAATGACTGCATTGAGGAGATCGGGCTCGATCTCGAGGCGAAAAACATCGGACTGGCATATTTTAATTATGCGGACGAGGATGTCCAGATTATTGCAGACCCGGAGCAGCTAAAGCGCGTGGTTAACAATATCGTGGGGAATTCGGTCAAATATCTGGACAAGCAGAAGGGATTTATCAATATCCGGATCAAGGATGTCGGTGATTTTATCCAGGTCGAGATTGAAGATAACGGCAGAGGAATTGCCGCGCGCGATCTGCCTTACATTTTTGACCGGTTTTACCGTGCGGATGCGTCGCGCAATTCTGCGACGGGAGGCAGCGGTATCGGATTATCGATTGTGAAGAAGATTATTGAAGACCACGGCGGTAAGATCTGGGCGACAAGCAAGGAGTCCATCGGAACCGTGATGTATTTTGTATTACGAAAATATCAGGAGGTGCCATATGAGCAGAGTATTGATCATTGAGGATGAGGTGGAGATTGCAGACCTTGAGAAGGATTATCTGGAACTCAGCGGATTTGAGGTGGAGATAGAGAATGACGGAACCGTCGGCCTGAAACGGGCGTTGACGGAAGATTTTGATATGTACATCCTGGATCTGATGCTCCCGGGCATTGACGGTTTTGAGATCTGTAAGCAGATCCGGGAGGAGAAAAACACGCCGATTCTGATGGTGTCGGCGAAGAAGGATGACATCGATAAAATCCGCGGCCTGGGACTGGGAGCGGATGACTATATTACCAAGCCATTTTCGCCGAGCGAGCTGGTGGCGCGCGTGAAGGCACATCTGGCGCGCTATGAGCGGCTGATCGGCAGCAATACGCCTGAGAATGATACGGTCGAGATCCGTGGAATCCGCATCGATAAGACGGCGAGACGTGTCTGGGTCAACGGCGAGGAGAAGCAGTTCACGACAAAGGAGTTTGACCTCCTGACATTTCTTGCGGAGAATCCGAATCATGTATTTACGAAGGAAGAACTGTTCCGCCAGATCTGGGATATGGAATCCATCGGGGACATTGCGACGGTGACGGTACACATCAAAAAGATCCGCGAAAAGATCGAGATGAACACCAACAAACCGCAGTACATAGAAACAATCTGGGGAGTAGGGTACAGATTTAAGCTGTAGAGCTTAAATCGTAAGGATGTGTAAAGGTGTGCAAGGCAGGCGCTCCACAGCGAAGCTGTACTGAAATGAGCGCCTGCGCTGCGAAGCAGCAACAATCTGGGGAGTAGGGTACAGATTTAAGCTGTAGAGCTTAAATCGTAAGGATGTGTAAAGGTGTGCAAGGCAGGCGCTCCACAGCGAAGCTGTACTGAAATGAGCGCCTGCGCTGCGAAGCAGCAACGATCTGGGGAGTAGGGTACCGGTTTAAGCTGTAATTTATAATTTGGAAGGAGTGCAGGAAAATGAAAAAGTATGTAAAACCAGAAGTTGTGGAGACAAAAGATTATGCGGAGGGCGTGTATCTGGCGAGCGGCGGTTCGACAGATAATTCGTCGGGACCGGAAGAAACTGCCTGTCGATTTGGCAGAAAGGAAGCAAATGCGGGTTCGGACACCTGCCAGGAGTGCTCTAAGAGCGGCGGGCAGAGAAATACGCCGCTTCCGGGCGAGGAGTCTGCGCGCGAAGCAGATTTTACCGGATGTATCGACGGCAGACCGGTAAAGAGATCATAGGCAGTAGGATGACAGAGCGGGCGAAGGAGAGCACAGATGAGTGGGAAAAAAATTGCAATCATATACAAAAGTCTGACAGGGAATACCAGGCAGGTGGCAGAAGCAATACGGGATGCGCTTGGCGGTGAAGAGATTGTATACTTCGGTGAGCCGAAGCCGGACATTGTGGCGGATCTTTATTTTGTAGGATCCTGGACGGACAAGGGAAGCTGTGATGGAACGGTTGGTGAGTATTTGAAACAGCTGGAAGGAAAAAAACTGGCGGTTTTCGGCACTGCCGGTTATGGTGGCTCCAGAGAATACTATCAGAAGCTGGCGTGCCGGGTAACGGAGTGCGTTCCGGATACCAGTGAGGTGCTCGGAAGCTTTTACTGCCAGGGGAAAATGCCGATCGGAGTGAGAAACCGCTATGTGGCGATGCTGCGGGAGCACCCGGAAGATCAGAAGCTGAATGCGAGCGTAAAAAATTTTGACGAGGCGCTTTCACATCCGGATGAGAAAGATTTTGCGGATGCAGGTCAGTGGGCACAGACTATGGTGGATGCGGTTTAGAATATGGAGATCAGAATTTTATTTGAAGACGAGCAGATTATTGTCTGCGAAAAGCCGGCAGGTGTGGCGGTACAGACGAAAAGACTCGGACAGGCGGATATGGAGAGCCTGCTTAAAAACAGGCGGGCGGGGAAGGGCGAACTGCCGTATATCGGAGTGGTGCACCGGCTGGATCAGCCGGTATCCGGAGTGATGGTGTTTGCAAAGACGAAGGAGGCGGCAGCCGCACTCAGCCGGCAGATTGCGTCGGGGCTGGCGGACAAGTTTTACTATGCCGTGACAGACGGGGTGCCGGAAGCCGGAAAGGGGCAGTTTACAGATTATCTTCTGCGTGACGGCAGAACCAATACGTCTGCGGTTGTAGAAAGCAGTACGCCGGGAGCAAAGAGGGCAGAGCTTTCCTACGAGGTTTTAGAGCAGAAAAACGGGCGCGCCGTTCTTCGGATTCAGCTGGGAACCGGCAGACATCATCAGATCCGCGTGCAGCTGGCACATGCAGGGATGCCGATTGTGGGAGACCGGAAGTACAATTTTAAAGAGAATATGAAGCCGTCGGGGGAACCGCTCTGCCTCTGTTCGTACAAAATCGGGTTCAGACACCCGAAAACACGCAGAAATCTTGCGTTTGAAATTGACAACCCTTTCCATTTATCATAAAATCATTAGTTGTGCAGGAGCTGCACACAGACAACCTTGAAGCTGCTTGCAACGGCAGTAAGAGCTATGAAAAGGAGATAGATGATGGCAAAGGACAACAAGAAATTAGTAGAAGCGATCACATCGATGGATGTTGATTTCGCACAATGGTACACGGACGTGGTAAAAAAGGCGGAGCTGATCGATTATTCCGCGGTAAAGGGATGTATGATCATCCGTCCGGCAGGCTATGCGATCTGGGAGAATATCCAGAAAGAGCTTGACCGCAGATTCAAAGAGACCGGCGTGGAGAATGTATACATGCCGCTTTTTATTCCGGAGAGCCTGCTCGAAAAAGAGAAGGATCACGTGGAGGGATTTGCACCGGAGGTTGCATGGGTAACCTACGGCGGATTGAACCCGTTGCCGGAGCGTCTCTGTGTCAGACCTACATCTGAGACGCTGTTCTGCGATTTTTATAAAAATATTATTCACTCCTACCGTGACCTTCCGAAGGTATACAATCAGTGGTGCTCGGTGGTACGCTGGGAGAAGGAGACGAGACCGTTCCTCCGTTCCAGGGAATTCCTGTGGCAGGAGGGACACACCGCGCATGCGACCGCAGAGGAAGCCGAGCAGCGCACGATCCAGATGCTGAACCTGTACGCGGACTTCTGCGAGGAGGTACTGGCAATGCCGGTCATCCGCGGACGCAAGACCGAGAAGGAGAAGTTTGCGGGCGCGGAGGCTACCTATACGATTGAGGCGCTGATGCATGACGGAAAGGCACTGCAGTCCGGTACCAGCCACAACTTTGGCGACGGATTCGCAAAGGCGTTCGGTGTCCAGTATACCGATAAAGATAATAAGCTTCAGTATGTACATCAGACTTCCTGGGGTATGACCACACGTCTCATCGGTGCGATCATCATGGTACACGGCGATGATTCGGGTCTGGTTCTGCCGCCGAGAATTGCACCGGTACAGGCGATGGTGATTCCGATCCAGCAGTACAAAGACGGCGTCATGGATGCTGCAAAGAGCGTCTGCGAGCGCCTTGGAAAAGTATGCCGTGCAAAGCTGGATGACTCGGACAAGAGCCCGGGCTGGAAGTTCTCCGAGCAGGAGATGCGCGGAATTCCAGTTCGTATCGAACTTGGACCGAAGGACATCGAGGCAGGCAAGTGCGTGGTAGTGCGCAGAGATACCAGAGAGAAGATCGAGGTCGCACTGGAGGATCTGGAGCAGAAGATTCCGGAGATTTTAGAGACTATCCAGAAAGAGATGTTCGAGCGTGCAAAGGCACACCGCGACGCGCATATCTGGGATGCCCACAATTATGAAGAATTAAAGGACATCGCGGCAAACAAACCGGGATTTATCCGGGGTATGTGGTGCGAGGATCAGGCGTGCGAGGACAAGATCAAAGAGGAGCTTGCCGTGACATCCCGCTGTATCCCGTTCCATGATCAGGAGCAGATTTCCGGAACCTGCGTATGCTGCGGCAGACCGGCGCACAAGCTGGTATACTGGGGCAAGGCATATTAAGGAGAAGTGCGTGGATAAAAATGCAAAGATCAGCCTGCCTGCGAAGGTTGCGAGGATTCTGAATACCTTAGGCGGGCACGGATATGAAGCGTATGCGGTCGGAGGCTGCGTGCGCGATTCCCTGCTCGGGAGAACGCCGCAGGACTGGGACATTACGACCTCGGCGAGACCGGAGCAGGTCAAGGCTCTTTTCCGGCACACGATTGATACCGGGATCCAGCATGGGACGGTGACGGTTATGCTGGATCATGAGGGATTCGAGGTCACAACCTACCGGATTGACGGAGAATACGAGGATGCGAGGCATCCAAAGGAAGTAGCGTTTACCGCGAATCTTCTGGAGGATCTGAAACGCCGCGATTTTACGATCAATGCGATGGCCTACAATGAAGTGACCGGACTGGTGGATGCCTTTGACGGAATCGGCGATCTGGAGAGAGGCGTGATCCGCTGTGTGGGAAATGCCATGGAGCGGTTTTCGGAGGATGCCCTACGCATGCTCCGGGCGGTCCGTTTTGCGGCGCAGCTTGGTTTTTCGATTGAACAGGAGACACAGGAAGCCATTGCCGGACTGGCGGGCAATATAAAAAAGGTCAGTGCGGAACGGATTCAGGTCGAACTGGTAAAGCTTTTGACTTCGCCGAATCCGGGAGAGCTGAAAGTGGCATATCGCATGGGACTTACGGCTGTTTTTCTGCCGGAGTTTGACGTGATGATGGAGACGCCGCAGAACAATCCGCATCACTGCTGCAGTGTGGGAGAACATACGCTAAAGGCGATCGAAGCGGTGCCGGCGGATAAGGTGCTCCGGCTTACGATGCTGCTGCATGACATTGCAAAGCCTGCCTGCAGGACGACGGACAAAAAAGGTGTGGATCATTTTTACGGACATCCGGTGCGCGGAAGCGAGATGGCGCGTGGAATTCTGCGCCGGCTGAAGTTCGACAACGATACCATCGACCGGGTGTGCCGGCTGGTGCACTGGCACGATGATAATCCGGAGCTTTCCGGGAAGGCGGTCCGCAGGGCGGTGCACAGGATCGGCGTGGAACAGTATCCGGCATTGTTTGCGGTCAAGCGCGCGGATATTCTGGCGCAGAGCGGGTACCGGCGCGCGGAAAAGCTGGCGTATGTGGACGCATATGAACAGATGTATCGGGAGTGCATGGAGAAAAAAGAGTGTCTTACGATCCGGGAACTGGCGGTTTCCGGTCAGGATCTGATTGCAGCCGGAATGCAGCCGGGAAAGCAGATCGGGGAGATGCTGAATGAACTGCTGGACCGGGTATTGGAAGATCCCGGGCTGAATACGAAGGAACAATTATTAAAAATTGTGACAGGAAAGATTTCTGATCAAAACAGGTCATGAAATAAAAACCCCTCACATATGATGAAGAGACACGGCAGAGCAGCCGCAGATCAATCATATGGAGGGGTTTTTGTGTATAATCGACCGGAGCAGGTATTGGAGCAGTACGACCTGGAAGTGAGAGCGGTTTCCAAAGGGCGTGAAAGTTATATTTGTGATACAACACAGGGGCAGTTACTTTTAAAAGAATACAAAGGCTCGGCGGAGCGGGCAGAGTTTCTCTCTGCCATACTCGGGCATCTGGGTGGACAGGGACTCTTAACGGAGCAGGTCGTGCGGACGAAGGAGGACGCCCCGATTGCCGTCGCGGAGGATGAGACAAAGTATATGGTATTGACGGCTGTTTCCGGGAGCGAGTGTGACACCAGAAACCGGGCGGACATGATCGCGGGGGCGGAAAAACTGGCAATGCTGCACAACGCGGCGGGAACTTATTCGGAGACGGTTCCGGAGTTTGTCTGCAACGACCCGAATGAACTGCAGGAACTGTATGAGAAGCATAACCGGGAACTGGTCAAAGTCCGGAATTACATACGGTCCAAGAAGAAAAAGAATGATTTTGAAGTGCTCTTTTACGGGCAGTATGAGCGCTTTATGGAAAAAGCAAGGCAGGTGGCACAGGAACTTTCGGCGATAGGACAGGGCGGGCAGAGCGCCGGGTTTTGTCACGGTGACTATAACCAGCACAATATTCTGTTTTCCAAAAACGGAATCGGCATTGTCCATTTTGAGTGCTTTTCCTATCAGATACAGGTCAGCGATCTGGCGAATTACATGCGGAAAATGCTGGAAAAAAACAACTGGAACACCGGACTTGGCATGGATCTCATCTGTGCGTATGACCGTGTGCGCCGGCTGACTGCCGTGGAACTGAACTATCTGTATCTGTATATGGCATATCCGGAAAAATTCTGGAAAATTGCGAACCGCTACTATAACACACACAAGGCATGGGTGTCCGGACGCAATATTGAAAAGCTGGAAAAATTCATACGGCAGGAGGATGAGCGGGAACGATTCCTGGAAATGATGCGCCATTTCACCTTGCAGCCGCCCGCGTCCTGAGATAAAAGTTCCGCTGAGTTGTTTAATATGATATAATGAATCTTGACAGATTCATATTAGAAGTTCCGGTGGAACTTCGGATGCGCAGAAAGCAGCGCAAAAAAGATGATATAATGAATCTGACGGTACTTTTGCCGTAGAATTGTGTACACGATAAAGGAGCAGATATACTTGAAGAAGAAAATAGTTCGATGGATCCTGCCAGTCTGCATGATGCTGTTACTGGCAGGATGCGGAAAAAGCAGCAATACAGTTGTGACAGGAACTTACTATAATCCGTCAAAGGATGCGGAAAACACAGCACAGACCGTCGGGACGGAGGCGGATGCGAACGACGTGCTGGATGCAATGGAACAGGGGACAGAGCAGGAAGGCACGTCGATCGGAGCAGACCTGTTTTTAATCACCAACAATGATATGCAGGCGGAGTGTCTGATTTTAACACAGTTGAACTCCGGCAAGCAGTATATGTATAATTACACGATTGCTACCCGGTTCCTTGACAAATATGGCAGCCGGATGCCGGTGTCTGGATTTGACGCGGGTCGCATTATCCGTGTCGGGGAAAAAGATAAGCAGGGCAGGCTTGTGGAAGCGCAGATCTCCGATCTGGCGTGGGAATACCCGGATGTGACCAGATACAGTGTAGATGAGGAGCACGGTGCATTTAAGATTGCGGATACAAATTATTCGTATGATGAGGATCTGTTTGTGGTTTCGGACGGAAGTCCCCTCCAGCTTTCAGATCTGACGGCACTGGATACGCTTCGGGTGGTCGGAATTGACAAGAAAATCTATTCCATCTCGGTGACCACCGGGCACGGTTCGTTAAAGCTGGTCAATACCAGTGTCTTTGATGGAAGTTACATTCAAGTGGGAAGCAAGGTATTTGCACAGATTACCGGAGAGATGACGATTGAGATTCCTGAGGGAACATACACGGCAGCTGTCGCGAATAACGGATACGGCGGAAGTACGGAGATTACGATCACGAGAGGGCAGGAGACGGTTCTGGATCTTGAGACGTTAAAGGGCGAGGGACCGAAGTACGGAAGCATTCTCTTCGCAGTTAATGTTGAGGGCGCATGGCTTCAGGTAGACGGGCAGCTGGTGGATTACAGCCAGCCGGTGGAATTACAGTATGGCGTACATACGCTCACCGTGACGGCGGACGGTTATGATACGTACAGCAAAAAGCTGTTCGTGAATTCACCGGAGGCAACGATCGCCATCGGAATGACAGGCGAATCAGGAAGCTCGTCGACTACGACCGGAAGTGAGACGCAGTCATCGGAGGCAGACAGCAGTACATCGACAGGAGAGAGCGCAGACGGACAGGCGGGAAGTCTCGCGGGAAGCCTGGCAGGAAGCCACTCGGACAGCAGTCCCACGGGTTCGTCTTCCAGTTCATCTTCGGGTTCGTCGTCCACATCGACGGGAACATCGGACACGACGAGTGACGCTGCGCTGGATGCCATCGTAAACGAGATTCTGGATGATGATGGGGAGAGTACAAAGAGCAGCAACAGTTCTTCATCAGATTATCTTTCAACGCTGACGGAACTTCTTAAGGCTATTAAGGGAAGCTGAAAGAATTGTATCACTTTTTTAGGGGAATAGTACTTGAAAAAGTGATACAGGGAAGATAAGATAGATTTAGAAAAAAGCAGGAGGAATCTGAGATGGGATATAGAGAAATATATGAGTCATGGCTGAACAATCCGTATTTTGACGAGGCGACCAGAGCGGAGCTTCAGGCGATCGCCGGGAATGAGAAGGAGATTGAAGAGCGCTTTTACATGGATCTGGAGTTCGGTACTGCCGGACTGCGCGGCGTGATCGGAGCGGGAACCAACCGCATGAATATCTACACGGTGCGCAAAGCGACACAGGGACTGGCGAATTATATCTGCAAAGTGGGAGCACAGGCAAAAGGTGTTGCCATCGCGTATGATTCCAGACATATGTCCCCGGAGTTCGCCGACGAGGCGGCGCTTTGTCTTGCAGCGAACGGCATTAAGGCATATGTATTTGAATCGTTAAGACCGACGCCGGAGCTTTCCTATGCGGTGCGCAAGCTTGGGTGTACAGCGGGCATCAACATCACGGCAAGCCATAATCCGCCGGAATACAATGGATACAAAGTATACTGGGAGGACGGCGCGCAGATCACACCTCCGCATGACACGGGAATTATGGATGAAGTGAGAAACGTGACGGATTATGCTTCTGTGAAGACGATGCCGCTTGAAAAGGCAAAGGCAGATGGTCTGTATCAGACGATCGGCGCGGATATTGACGATCCGTATATTGCGGAGCTGAAAAAACTGGTGCTTCATCAGGACTGCATTGACAAAGTTGCATCCGAGTTAAAGATTGTATACACACCGCTTCACGGAACCGGCAACCTTCCGGTACGCCGTGTGCTCAAAGAGCTTGGATTCACGAATGTCTACGTTGTGCCGGAGCAGGAACTGCCGGACGGCGATTTCCCGACGGTAAGCTATCCGAATCCGGAGGCGGCAGAGGCATTTGCATTAGGACTTGCACTGGGCAAAAAAGTAGATGCCGACCTGATTCTTGCGACAGATCCGGACGCGGATCGTCTGGGTGTTTATGTGAAGGATGCACAGACCGGAGAATACCACAGCCTGACCGGAAATATGTCCGGATGCCTGATTGGCGACTATGTGATCGGACAGCGCAAGGAGCTCTTCGGACTGCCGGAGGACGGCGCATTTATCCGTTCGATCGTATCCACGAATATGGCAGATGCGATTGCGGCATACTACGGAATAGATCTGATCGAAGTGCTGACCGGATTTAAGTTTATCGGACAGAAGATCTTAGAGTTTGAGGAGACAGGAAAGGGCACATACCTCTTTGGTATGGAGGAGAGCTATGGCTGCCTGCCGGGAACTTACGCGAGAGATAAGGATGCCGTTGCAGCATCGATGATGCTGTGCGAGGCGGCGGCTTACTATAAGACGAAGAACATGACACTCTGGGATGCAATGCTTGCCATGTATGAGCGTTATGGCTACTACAAGGATGATGTGACTTCCATCACATTAAAGGGAATCGAAGGACTGGCGAAGATCCAGGAGATTATGAATACGCTCCGTGAAAATGCTCCGGCAGAGATCGGTGGATACAAAGTGACGGCGGTGCGGGATTATAAGCTGGACACCATCACGGATACGGCAGCGGGTGCAGTGCGGCCGACAGGTCTGCCGAAGTCGAATGTTCTTTATTACGAGATGACCGACGGGGCATGGGTGTGCGTCAGACCGTCCGGAACCGAACCGAAAGTCAAATTTTATCTCGGCGTAAAGGGGACATCGCTCGCGGATGCGGACGCAAAATCAGAAGCGCTCTCAAAAGCGGTTCACGCATTGATCGACACCATGATGTAAACGCTTCCCAAACGTAAAAAAGCTCGGAAAATCCCCATATTTTGGGGATTTTTCTTGACAAAGAAAGAAAAAACAAGTATAAATATGAAGTAGGTATTTTGAGAACCTCGAATATTATTTATATTGAAAATCCAGAGGAGGAATTTTTAACATGAACAAAGCAGAGTTAGTTGCAGCAATGGCTGAGAAGACTGAGTTAAGCAAGAAGGACGCAGAGGCAGCATTAAAGGCATTTACAGATGTTGTTGCTGAGGAATTAAAGAAGGGCGAGAAGATCCAGTTAGTAGGATTCGGTACATTTGAGGTATCTGAGAGAGCAGAGAGAACAGGAAGAAATCCGCAGACTGGTAAAGAGATGACAATCGCAGCTTCCAAGGCTCCGAAGTTCAAGGCTGGTAAGGCTTTAAAGGATATGATCAACGCCTAAGTGATATATAACCCAAAAAAATTTTTAGCCTTGAAAAACCCAAAATGTACAAAACTTACTGATAATAGCTGGGTTATTGATTGGTTAATTGGAGATTAAATAGCAATATATAAGACCGTAGCCGTAATGGTTGCGGTCTTATTGTTGCTTTTTGGGATTGTATTCAACAAAATGGTTTAATTTACGTCTTTGTCCTCTACAATATAGACAAGGCTCTCTATTGCGTTTCTGAAACATTAACCTCGTTTTTGGTGACATAGGATATTTATGCTTTGTGTTTTTCTTGCATGTCCACCAGAATTTTTGGCTTGACTCATCAGAAACTTCATCCGGAGTTACTGGTAGTAAATAATTATCTATTTCATCGAGTTCATCTAATAATTCGGGATGATTATGAGCAAATGAGTTAAAACCAGCAAGTATCTTGGTCCCTCTGCAATATGGACATTTGGTAACTCCATTAACCATATCATTTATGTTAGCACCGTATATACCATTGCATTTTGCGCATTTCCATTTTATCCAAAGATTTGATGTGTAAAAGGTATCATAAGGAGTCCGTTCATTATCAGAACTCCATAATTCAACATACTCTGGATATATAGCTGCAAAACATTCCTCTTTTATATTGCGTCCTACCTTATAGCATTCAGGACACTTTCCACTACCCATGTGCCTCAAGGCAAATGTAGCTTCCCACGTGTGGTCACAATCCTTACAGACCCATTTTACAGACTCTTTTCCGTTAGGAAAGGCTTTAAATATATCAATTTCATTACTTGGATCATATTCTTCAATAAGCTCTGGATGCACGTCCCCAAAACTCTCGCCTTTGCGAACCTTTGTATGAGAACAGTATGGGCATCCCTTTGTTGGGGTGTTGTGTGATTGTGTCATTGCTCCCAAGGTAGATTCAAAGGTTTCGCCGCAAATGAGACATTTCCAATGATAATAAGTATAGTTAATAGCTTTTGCACCTTTGATGGAATCCAATTTGACATGGTTTAGATCATTTCTGTACATTGCCGCAAGGTCTGGATATTCTTCGGAATATGGCTTTTTTCTAAATAGTTTGTTACTACATTTTGGACAGTCAACAAATACATGCTTGCCATTTCTTAATTTAGTTCTATTGGCAATAGGTGAATCCCATTCATTACCACATTTCTTACACTTAAAATGAGCTTCAATCTTTGAATTAGGTGCTAAAGAGCATATATCAACACCGCTGCGTTCATTCGTTTCAAAATCGTAAATAGAAGTCAATTCGGGACATATAGTAAAGATATCGTTCTTACCAAGTATTATGGCATTCTGTTTTCCAGTACAAAATGGACATCCATCAGCTCTGCCATTGAATCCTTTAATGCTTTCTTCCCATTCATATCCGCATGCTTTATCTCTCCAATGGACAGAATTATAGGAATTGGCAGAAGTAAGGTTGATGTCTATCCCTTTGTTTCTCTTAAAATCCCAATATTTTACTAACTTAGGTATAGAAGCTACCGGAGTAATACGGTCTACACTATGTAAATAGCATTGATGACAACCTCTAAATGTATAAGAACCCTTCTTTCCATCTATGCGCGAAGCCAAAGGAGCAGACCACTCATATCCGCAATCTGGACATTTCCAGTTTATTGGAATATCTGAATTTCTAAGAGGAATGGAATATATGTCAATATTCTTGTTTTTGTCGAAATTAAAATATCTCCTGGAGTCTGGAATAAGGGTAAAAACATCGGTGTAGTCTTTTTTTGTTACAAGTTGCAATTCACAACATTTACATTTGCCGGTACCTCTGGTTTGGCTTCGAATTTCCGTAATCCAATCATATCCGCAGTTTTTGCATATAAAATGAGCTTTTTGGGTAGAGTTTGACTTTGTTTTGCGTGGATCAAGTGGGTTATTATCATCCCAAAAGCGATAGATGGATTCTACTTCATTACAGAATGGGACGTTGACCTTTTGACGTTTGACAGTGTTGTAATGGGGACATCCGGCGACAATATAGCCACCGCTTCCGTCTTTTTTTACCTGTGACTTAAGCATCGCGGACCATTTTCTGCCGCACTCCCGGCAGTACAGATTAACAGATATAGACGAATCAATTCCCTGTGTATGGATCAAGTCAAAATCGTTATCCTCATCAAGCATGTCAGAAAGTCCTATTACAATAGTCAATGCATCATTGACACCTTTCATAATAACTTTATTCGATTCATGACATGGGCATTTGCCGGAACTTCTGTATCTTGCTTTTACAGAAGAAGTCCAGGAATACCCACAATCCGTACACTTCCAATATCTTGGCTCTTCAAGATGGACAGATACTTTGTCTGGCTCATCTGTATTTAATTCAAAATCCCACATTTTAAGCATGTGAGGTATATCAGATACTTTCTTTCCCATTTTAATCCTCTAGTTTGAATAATCCCTCAATAACATTGCTTCTTGATTTGGAAATCTTTTTGATGTCAGTTGTAGCAGTAATAATATCATTTTCAAGTGAGTCGGCTTTAATTATTTCATCCGTCTGTCTTATAGCACCTTCTTTTGCTAATAATTCATTAGCAATTTCGGGGTAAACATAGGTTTCAACAACAGATTTATAGGCTTTCAGTTCTTTTTCCAGTTCCTGTATTCGTTTTTTATTTTCGGAGTTCAATTCTTTTAATGCGGAAACTGTATCCTCTAATTTTTTGCGGGCAATCACTTCGGTATCATATTTTCTTGATAGTGTATTGTATCGTTCAAAGGTCTGTGCAGCTGAATCAGCAATCATCTTATAGTAATTATCCCTGTCTGTAATAGCTTTGATCAGTGTATCTCTTGAACGGTTTGTATTTACTAATAGCGCTGCGTCGATCGTTTGATAAGATACAGATGTAACATAGTGTTCATCAACTACAGTAGCTTTTAGTTCTTCAATATATTTCATGGCAATAGGAGTGCGCCTTAAAGTGGTTGCAGGATAATCCGGATACCCATTTGCATTGATATATTTAACTATTTCAGAAGCCTTTAATTTTTTAATATTTCCCCGGCATTCATCATTAAAAAATTTCTTAATTAAGTCTAATAAGACATCATCCTCAATTTGTTTGGGTCTAGCCATTATTTTCTCCTTCATGAACATATTTTTCCAGCAGGTAAGCTTTGTAAGAATAATTGCTCGAATTTAGTTTTAGTATTGCCTCGTTTATGTTTTCAGTGTTACCTTTTCCTTCCATTACGGACTGCACGGCAAGAAACAGTGTTTTGCTGTCTTCTTCGATATGGCGTTTGTAAATATCATCGCTGGAAAAGTAGGAAGTGCCTTGTTTCCTGTAATAAACACATTCTGGACAATATCCAATTTCTCCATTAGGACCAGAAACATTTATACAGTCTGAAATAGAGCCGTTTTGGTATTGTGATGAATAACATATGCCGCCGTCTGATAACAGCTTAAATTCATCCGCAGGAGGGAGGTTGTCAGCATGTGATAATTTGTATTCAACATCTCCGCAGATGCATTTTCTGTATTGCCTATAGGTCTGGCACTCAATAAACTGAGTGACATTTGAATAATAGTGGCTTGCCATTTCAATATTCGTGTGTCCTCCAAGAAGCATAGCAGTAACAGGAGTGGCACCTTCCTGCATAAGATTGATAAATGCTATATGTCGTGTGTCTCCTAAATGTATGTATCTGATTTCTTTATTCTCATGATTCACCTCCCCGTTATCATATACAATGGTATAGCCGTATTTTTCATGAACGATTTCCTTGAAAAAATACTTGAGAATAGTGTTCATATTCATGTATGTAAGAAAACGGCTATCAGAGTGCTTATGCTGTCCCCATTTCCTGTAATGGGGATCCGTTACAAACAGAGTGTCTATAGCTGTGTGTTCGTATTTATCTGTTTCAATTATATAGTTTTCAATGATTTTTCCTAAATAATCAGGAATAGGAATCGGTTGCGTATGGTACGCATCTGATATTTTGTAGGATAATTCGCCGCCGGCTCCTCCTTTGAGCAGATTCCTTCGAAGCTTAAGGTGATATCTTCCATCTGAATTTTTATATATGCAATCTCTTTCTGTTAATAGAAATTCTCTGGGACGAAGCGGGATAACAGCAGTAAGTATCCACCAAATATATAAAGGATAATAAAAGAATCGGTCTTCTGGGGATATATCAGAGTTCCAATAATCTTTTATGATGTCATCAAACTCAAAGTATGAGTCAAAATCAGCAAGTTCCCGCTGGTTAAAGCCTTTTTGTGAGCCATATTTAATATCCGCATAGAAATCAAGGGCAGATATCAGTCGTTCCATTGCTTCCGCATTATCATCTGTTACAAGCAGTGATAAAAAATCTGAAATTCGATTGACAGAATATAGTCTTAAATCAGACATTTCACCACAGACTTCTTCATAGCCTTTGTTAAGCAAGTGTTTAATATCAAGCAGAGTGTTCTCGATGCTTATAAGCTCATTCTTGCCAAAGATGGATATACAGTATACCTTTGCATAGTCTGTAAAATCCTCAAATGAAAGATGAAAGACAAGTTCATACTTTCTGTATGAGAACCTGTTGAAATCAAAATACAGACCAATATTTGCGTATTCATTGGTTGTATACCATTTGCTATCATCAAAGGTGCAGTTATCTTTTATGACACCGGCGCGCTGAAACTCATGAAAACGATCTTTGGCAGAAGGTACAGATAAGGAATCAAGTTCTATGAAGTTAAGATTTGATAAAAACAGGTTTTCTGCAAGCGTTACATTCATTAAGTATTCTCCTTTATTAGCTTTTCATAATCCATAAATATTTCTTCTCCGTAATTTTCTCTTATTGCGCAGAGCATTTCATCCATCTTGGGCGCAATAACATCCAAAAGAATATTTTTATATTTTGCCTTTTCAAGAGTATCTTTCGTGGAAGAATAGAGATTTCTGATGCGGTTGTATTCTTCTATGAGGAGGAAAAGTGTAGAACGTGTGCTGATTTCATATTTGCATCCAATACAGTTTCGTTTAGTTGCATACGGACACAGCTTTTCTAACGCTGACATAAGGCATAAGCATTCGCTTTGTTTTGAGAAGGCTTCGCCAGATCCTATTCGGTGAAGGACTGATAGAATATCAGTTTTTTCTGTAATAAGGCTATAAATCGTTTCCTTTGCAAACTGCATTCCTCTATCTACGGTATTCACAACAGTTTCTATTTCCTTTGGACTTAAATCAACTAGCTTGATAATGTTTGTCTGGTTTCTTGGAGATAAATCATCAAACTTTTCTCCTACAGCCATTTTGAGCAGCATAGAGGACATGAAAGAGAACACTCCTCGTTCTAACAGTTCAAATGCCACAAATTCAGGTGTCAGTTTGTTGAATTTGGCATCTTTAAGGTATTCGAAAGTTGTAGCAGCAATATGACCGTAAGAACCCTTGTGGCTTCGTACATAGGCTGCAAGATAATATCCTTTCACATGGTATCCACGATCGTCAGCAGGGATATTTTCATCAGCAACCATATAAATGTCCTGCAGGAAGGATTTAGTAGCCGAGCGGGATCTGAAATCATTATTTAGAAATAATCCACCGATTTCTTCGCCCATATATCTGTTTATTTCTTGATATGTGCTTACCTTTCTTACAATGGGCGCATCCGGTGTGCCTGCTTGGTTTCTGTGAGCCTGTGCAAGCGCAAATAGTTTTCCTATAAGGGTTTCGCAGGATGTGGGAATATCAAAGCTTATAGGGATTACATCACTCGAAGAAGCTGTTTTGTTGGGGGTAAGCGGAAGCCAGTTCATGCGTTTGGTAATGGATAATAGAACATATCTTGCGTCATTATCGCTAAATTCGTCATTTTTAATCTTTTCAATTACTTCCTCGGAAGAATAAGGAAGTATAGGATGATAAATCCTCTCCATATCTGTCATTCGAAGTGGACGAATAAAGTGAAGTGCAAGATAAAGCCATGTATCTGTATAATTTTTTGATTCAGCGGCTTTCCGAAACATCTCATTATTTTCAATGTAATCTTCCGAAAAGAGATAATACAAAAGGCTAATATAATCATCAAAATCATATGCCTCGTTTTGAATATCCATCGTGTAGCGTTTGTTTAACACATAATCTTTTTGATATGCAGTCTTGTGATTGAGTTTGAGCCAGGCAATAAAAAATGTAAAAATATCACCATGAGCTTTTATGAGTTCAAAGGTAGCATTTGATAAAAGTTCTTCCATTTCATTATCGCTATAGAAAAACAGTTCTTTATTTAGCCGGTAGAGCATAAAGTCAACAATATAGTGCGTTGTTTCTTCGTCTACTTGGGTTTCGGATTGGAAGATATTATATAATTTATAGGTTTCAGGAAACTTTTCCTTGAAATACTCATATATAGAAACATCCTTGTTCCCAAGGAAGGGTGTTAGCTTATCCGTAAAAAGCTCTATTTGTTCGTCAGAGAGTATTATTTTACCGTTTTTTTTACGGATAGTTTCTCTGAACCATTCATTGTCTATAAAGAATGTGATTATGCAGTCGATAGGCTTATCTGTATTTAATTCATTGATAAAATCTTTAAATTCCTTCATTATATTTCTTCTTGGCAGCCCAAAGAGTGTAATCAAAGGTTTCATTAGTGATCTTTGAAAACTGCTTTTCAAGTTCTCCTTTATTATTGATGTAGGTTAATGCGCTTTCGGGAGATGTGTCTCCTCTAAAAGCCATAAGAATACCAGGTTCGTTGATGCCAGATAACACAAGTTGAACCGTAAACCAGTGTCTGAACACATGAGGAGAAAGTGAGTGTTCCATAAGGGTTTGTCCATAAAGAACAAGTTCGTCATCATTACTGTTTAGATATATAGGAATCATTTCTTCCTTGATGATTTCCCTAAATTTGTTGTAATAACTGTCATAAGTAATGGCTCTTCCCTGTCCGTTTACTGAAAATGCACCGTAGTCAGCCTCATAAGGTTTATTTTCCATATATGCCATATAGATCTCATAGGCGTCCTTGTATGCAGAAAGAAAAATATCAGGAACCTTTGCTATGCGTTCTTTTTTGATATTGCCAACAGATAACAGATCACTGCGAAGATTTAGTTCATCTCTAAGATCTATGGATACTCCGCAAAGTTTTCCATTGACTTCCCTTATTCTTATTCCTGCGCCAAGAGGAGAATCTATGCGTCTTACATTACAGGCTTCCGATGGGCGAAGTCCCGCAAAAGCCTGATGCATAACAAGTCCTAAAAGCTCTGTATGGTTAATTGCAATATGGTCAAAAAGAAGCGTAAAAGCCTTGTTTGGAATATCTCGAAAGATGGGCTCTTTGGAGGAAGGAATATATTTCACATCAAACTGTGGAATCATCTTCTTAATTGCTTTTCCGTATTTATCTCTTACAGTAATATATCTGTATAAATCAGCACTCTTAATTTTGCAGCCGGAAGATTTATCATTTGTGAGATTGATATAGAAATCAAGAACCGCTTTTATGCATTTTTCTACGGTCCCTTTTCCTCTGTGAACATACTCGTCATCATCAGGAAGTTCATGCATTCCATAGGCATTAAGAAAATTCCTGCCAATATCAATCGTGAGATCGGAAAGAGAAGATATTCCTATTGTAAAAAATGCATAGTTTAGAAATTTATTGATAAAAATGAATCGATTATTTCCATCTTCATTAAATTTTTTTACTTTTTTATTTGGATTTTCAACATACCTGTGAAAGTCAGTAAATGTCCGGGTGCCATCTGCATGATTAAGGACAATAAACTGCTTCGTAACGATGAGATTGTTGCCATAGACAAAGGAATGCCTATAGATTGAGAATCGTTCTGCCTTTTTCATATAGCTCTCCTAGAAATAAAAACAAAGACAGAAAAAAGAGTTGCCAAACAGCCGAATGTGTGTTAAAATATATCAAGTAAAAAGAGCAACAAAAAACTAGAGCATCTAAATCCGAAACCGCCAAGTAAAGGAAAAGGTGCTTTTTTTCTGTCTAAAATTATTTGGACTATTATACCACAGGGAACAAGTGTTTGCAAACAGAATTTGCCGGCATTATAGGAGGTTGATATTATGAGATTAGATAAGTATTTAAAAATTTCCAGATTGATTAAACGCCGCACGGTCGCTAACGAAGCTTGTGACGCCGGTCGCGTCATGATAAACGATAAGGTCGCAAAGGCATCTGCTGATGTGAAAATTGGAGATGTAATAGAAATTGCGTTTGGACAGAAATCTGTAAAAATAAGAGTCCTGGATATTCAGGACACTACAAAGAAGAATGAAGCAAAGGATTTATTTGAATATATTTCTTAAACTTACCAATATTGGTTTTGCTATTATTTTTTTAAAATGTACAAAACTCCAAGGCATTTGATTTGTATTTTATCTGGTTTTGTACATTTTGAAATGAACGTACAAAACTAAATAAATCCAGAAAACATAAGACTTTCAGAAGTTTTTATAAAATGTATAATAAAATTAGGTTATTGATATAGAGATAGCAGAGTGGATTTTGCGGTTGCAGAATCCACTTTTTTGCTTTCAGGGAAAAGGAACCTTTGGAAGCAGGAACGCTCCGCAGGCATAAGGAGAAGAAGATGAGACTGGATAAATTTTTAAAAGTGTCCCGGCTGATCAAGAGACGCACAGTGGCGAATGAAGCTTGTGACGCCGGCCGTGTGATGGTCAACGGCAAACCGGCGAAGGCTTCCGTGAATGTAAAAGTCGGCGACATTATTGAGATCGGTTTTGGAACGAAGACCGTGAAAGTCCGCGTGCTGGATCTGCAGGATACGACGAAAAAAGAAGAAGCCAAGGATTTGTTTGAATATGTATCATAATATGAAAAACCTCCCATATACTTTCTAATAGAAAAGGAAAGCGGGAGGTTTTTTTATGGAGGAAAAGAATTATAATAATACGGCAAAATCACATAAGGTCCTGCTGGTAAACCGGGGAAACGGCGCGTTTTCCGGTGTTGTGGATGTGCTGTCTTTTGATGTGGCGGAGATTCTGCTCGAGACGGAACTGGGGATGCTGCTCATCAAGGGACAGGATCTGCACGTGAACCGACTGAGCCTGGAAAAAGGGGAAGTGGATATTGAGGGACGGATTGATTCCCTGACCTATTCGGATGTCAAAACGGCGGGAAAACAGGCGGAATCTCTTCTGGGAAGGTTGTTCCGGTAGATGGCGGTAAGCACATCAATCTATCAGGAACTGCTGTTTCTCGGGAGCTCTGTGCTGGTCGGAATGGGACTTTTCTTTCTCTATGATATCCTGCGCATTTTCCGCCGGATTCTTCCGCACGGAAATATCTGGATCGGCGTGGAGGATTTTCTGTACTGGATCATTTTTACAGGCGTGGTCTTTGTCCTTTTATACCGGGAAAATGACGGCATGGTGCGCGGGTTTGCGTTTGGCGGTCTGCTGGTCGGAATGGCGTGTTATTATCTGCTGCTCAGCCGCCTGATCGTGCACTGTCAGGTGTGGATCTGGAAAAAAATACTGGGAATTATTGGAAAAGTGCTGGGATTTTTCGTGCGTCCGGTGTGGAAAACCTTGAAAAAAGTTGGGGCATTTTGTGGAAAACGATTGAAAAAGTTTGTGAGAGCGGTTAAAATAGGTTTATGTAAACTGTAAATTGCTACACAGATGCAGGAAATGAGGGACAGGAATGGCAGCAAAGAAGAGAAAATCAAATCGGAATAACAGGGCGGGCAAGATCTGTATCAGCATGATTCTGGTTGTATTTGCAGCGGCAATGTCTGTCCAGATTGTAAAAGCTTATCAGAAAGATCAGGAGTACGCCAGAAAGCAGGAACAGCTGGAGGTGCAGCTTCAGGATGAGACGGCAAGGCAGGAGGAACTTCAGAATTACCAGTCCTATACACAGTCCCAGGAGTATGTGGAGGATATTGCGAAGAGCAAACTGGGACTAGCCTATGACAATGAGATTATATTTAAGGAAGAACCTTAAGAACATAAGAATGACAGAATAAAAGGAGCCTTACCCGGAGAGATCATCCCGGATAAGGCTTCTTTTTTGGCTGTTAAAGTGTAATCTGATCGATCGCGTCGAGTTCTTCTGGCGTAAAGGAAGTATGTCCGACAATGGCGATATTGTCGAGAATCTGTTCCGGGCGGGAAGCACCAATCAGCACGCTGGTCACGTCACCGTCCTTTAAGATCCAGCTTAATGCCATCTCCGCGAGCGTCTGTCCACGCTTTTTGGCAAGCTCATTGAGAGCGCGGATCTGTGAGAGACGCTCCGGCGTAAGTGCGGTCTCCTTGAGGAAACGTCCGTCGGTCGCGATGCGGCTGTCAGCCGGAATACCGTTTAAATAGCGGTCGGTGAGCATGCCCTGTGCCAGCGGTGAAAAGGCGATAATGCCTCTTTGCAGCCTTCTGGCAGTATCTTTCAAACCGTTTTTCTCGATCGTGCGGTCAAAGATGGAGTAGCGGTTCTGGTTGATGATAAACGGGCACTTCAAGTCGTTTAGAATCGCACATGCACGTTCCAGTGTCGGACCGTCATAGTTGGACAGACCGACATAGAGTGCCTTTCCGCTTTTGACAATGGAATCGAGAGCGCCCATCGTCTCTTCGAGCGGTGTCTCAGGATCCATGCGGTGATGATAAAAAATATCCACATAATCCAGCCCCAGGCGCTTTAAGCTGGCGTCCAGGCTTGCGATGAGGTACTTGCGGCTGCCCCAGTTGCCGTAAGGTCCCGGCCACATATCGTAGCCGGCTTTGGTGCTGATTAGAAGCTCGTCCCGGTACGCAGAAAAGTCGTCCCGCAGGATTTGTCCCAGGTTGCGCTCTGCGCTGCCGTAAGCGGGACCGTAATTGTTCGCAAGATCAAAATGCGTGATACCGTTATCAAAAGCGGTGCGGCACATTGCCTTCATGTTGTCATAATGTCCGGTGTCCCCAAAATTGTGCCAGAAACCGAGAGAAACCATTGGAAGCTTTAAACCGCTGGCGCCGCAGCGATTGTACTGCATGGTATCATAGCGGCTTTCTTTTGCCATATAACCCATAAGAAAATCTCCTTTCATATCATGGTGGCTATGCTTTTGCGTACATTATAACACCGGCATGAAAAAATGTGGTAGAGGAATATTTCTGGATGAACTTCCTAAAAGGCACGAAGCGCTTCAAAGTCCATGAAACAGACAATGGAACCGATATTTTGGCGAAAAGTTTTTCAAAAGGGGTCCTTCCTTTGACAAAGATTTTCCGGGAACAACCCTATAATCGATGTCGCCCGCGAAAAACACCGGGACAGACCGGAGGCGGGAATGGAGGTAGGCGATGAAAAAAATGAATGCAAGACAAATGATGCTCTGTATGGCGGGAAGTGTAATGTGCAGTGTGGGCGTGATGGGGTGTTACCCTCTGGTGCCGGCGTATTTTGCGGCGCTGTATCTGGAGCGGGTCAGCGGGCCGGTGCTGCTCGGTATGATGTACATAGGAATGTTTGTGTTTATGCCGACGGCGGCAGCAGTAAAGTATGCGGTGGCGCTTGTCGTGGTGATGGGAGCAATCCGGCTCGTGGAATGGGCCAACGAGGGATGCCCCTCCTATATGGCGGGCAGTATGGCAGCGATTATTACCATGATCCTGTCGGTGGCGGGGGGACTTCTTGAATGGAAGGATCAGCCCGGAATTCTGGCGGCGGCGCTGGAGGGCGCGTTTATATTGGGAGCCGTGATTCTTTTTAACCGTGCCCTGCATATGATATTACACTGGGGAAGAAAGGCGGGGGTGCCGGAGCGGCCGGATGGAGGAAGAGAGGAGCGGCTGCTGGGGTATGCGGAATCGTTTCAGGGCTTGTCCCAGGTTTTTCACAGTATGAGTGCCGCACATCAGAACGGTGCGGCGGAGGAACTGGGACAGATACAGAACGAGCTGACTGGAAAGATCTGCGCGTCGTGTGACGCGTGTGCAGTCTGCTGGGAGAGAGATCCTGCACCCTTATACGGCGCGCTGTCGGGGATCCTTTCCGCGATCTGGAACGGAGAGACTCCCGGGGAGGAGAAAAAGCAGGAGCTTGCACAGTATTGCAGGCACAGCAGCGATATGGTGGAGGAGGCGGTGCGCGTCTTTGAGCGCGTCAGCTTAAACCGGGCATGGTACCAGAGACTGGTGGAGAACCGGGAGGTGATAGCGGAACAGCTGGATGCGATGGCGTATATCATGCAGGACTGCGCCAGGGAGGAAAAAATTCTGGACGTGGGGGAACGCCATGTCCTCTCGGAGATTCAATACCGTGCGAAGGAGCAGGGGATTGTGGTGGAAGAACTGCACCTGATCGAGGCGGTGGACGGAAGGATCCGGATTGACGCAGTGCTAAAAAGCCGGCTGGGAGGCTGTGTCGCGGTGAAGACATTTCTGGCGCTCTCCGGCGCCGTGCTTGGAAAAAAGCTCCGGACAACCGCGGATGCGCGGACGTTTATTGCGAAGGAGCCGTTCCGGTTCCTGATCTACGAGGACACCGCATACCGGAGCGTGCAGGGAATTGCGCGGGTGAAGAAGGATGAGGCAAAAATTTCAGGCGACAACTTTTCTTTTCTGGAACTCGAGCGAGGGGAAATGCTGCTTGGACTGTCGGACGGCATGGGCTCCGGGAGCAGTGCCTGCAAGGAGAGCGAGATGGTGCTGGATCTTGTGGAACGTTTTCTGGAAGCAGGGTTTTCCCTGGAGACGGCAATACGCATGATGAATTCGGCGATGGTGATGAAAGGGGAAAATGACATCTACTCCACGTTAGACCTCTGCATGGTGAACTTGTACAGCGGTATGGCACGCTTGTACAAGGTGGGAGCGGCGGCTGCCTTTATCCGGCGGGAGGATGAGGTGGAGTGCATTGCATCGGAAAATCTGCCGGTGGGGGCGCGTGCGCACCTGGATGCAAAACCGAGGGAGATACAGCTGAACGACGGTGATTTTATTGTCATGGTGACGGATGGTGTGTTAGAATACTTACATGTTCCGAAGCCGGAGGAGACGATGCGGGAAATGATTCTCAGTATCAAAACCAACAATCCGGGAATTCTGGCAAAAAAGATTATGGACAGAGTGATGCTTTTTACCGGCGGGCGCGCACAGGACGATATGACGGTACTTGCGGCGTGCATCTGGAAAAAGGCATAGAATAGAATGTGGAACGATAGAGGAAATGCGATGCAGAAGAAAGGAATGGAACTGGAGGGGCTTGTTAAATCCGGGGATGTGGTGCTTGCGGGCGTCTCCGGGGGAGCGGACTCGGTATGTCTGCTGCTTATGCTGCTTGAGTACCGGAAGCACTGCGATTTTTTCCTGGAGGCGGTGCACGTGGAACACGGGATCCGGGGAGATGCCAGCAGGAGAGACGCCGCGTTTGTTAAAAGGCTTTGCGAAAAGCGGGGCGTTTGCTGCAGGATTTATCCGGTGGATGTCCCGGCGTATGCAAAGGGACACGGCCTCGGCGTTGAGGAGGCGGCGAGGAAGCTCCGCTATGAGTGTTTCAGGGAGGCAGCAGAGGACTATGACGGCAGACCGGTGAAGATCGCGCTCGCGCATCATGCGGATGATAATGCGGAGACCATGCTGTTTCGGCTGATCCGGGGGAGCGGACTCCACGGACTCTACGGTATGCGCCCGGCGCGCAGGCTTGCGGAGGGCGTCACGGTAATCCGGCCGCTGCTTGGAATGGAGAGAGCGGAGATCGAGGCGTATCTTAAGGCACAGGGACAGCCTTACTGCCGGGATGCGACCAATGAGGATACCGACTACAGCAGAAACCGGATTCGCCATAAGGTGATGCCGGAATTAAAAGCGGTGAATACGGGGGCGGTGCATCATATGATGCAGAGCGCACAGATGTTAACGGAACTGTCGGATTACCTGGAGGAAGAGACGCGCCGGGCGGCAGAGCGCGTGTGCCGTGACAATCCGGATGCCTGTGTGATTGATGCGGTTCTTTTTTCGGAATATCCCGTGCTTTTAATCCGGGAAGTGCTGCTTGGGGCGCTGCAAAAAGTGGCGGGCAGCAGCCGTGACATCGGAAGCGTGCATGTGGAAGAACTGTGCACACTGTATACAAGACAGGTCGGCCGTGTGATCTGCCTGCCCTACGGCGTGCGTGCGGAGCGCGTGTATGAGGGAATCCGGCTGTACAGGGAAGCGCCGGCGGCTGATATGGAACGGGAGAGCATTGAGATTACCGGGGAGATGCTTTCGCGCGCAGAAAAGGAAGAGGTGGTGCTTGCGCTGCCGGATGGCAGGCTGCACCTGCGGATACGTGATTTTTCGGGGAATATGCAGGAAATCCAGAAAAAAACATATACGAAATGGTTCGATTATGGTAAAATAAAATCTGGTCTGCGGCTGCGCAGAAGAGAGAGCGGCGATTACCTGAAGATAGATGCTGCCGGACATACCAAGAAGCTGAAGGAATATTTTGTCAATGAGAAGATTCCGGCGGCGAAGAGAGACGCTATATGGCTTCTGGCAACGGGGTCCGAGATCCTGTGGGTGGCAGGCGGGCGCATCGGCGCCGGCTGCAAAGTCGGAGAGAATACAGAAAAGATATTAGAAGTACGGTTAAGTGGAGGAAACGATTGTGAAGATCAAGAAAATTAACGTTCATCTCACAGAGGAACAGATTGAGCAGAGAGTAAGAGAGTTGGGAGCCGAGATCAGCAAGGTGTACGGAGATGAGCCGGTATGTCTGATCTGTATTTTGAAGGGATCGGTATTTTTTACCTGCGAACTGGCAAAGCGTATTACTTCACCGGTTGAGATAGAGTTTATGTCGGTATCCAGCTATGGATCAGGCACAAGTTCCAGCGGCGTGGTGCGTATCGTAAATGATCTTGGAACCAGTATTGAAGGCAAGAATGTGCTGGTAATTGAGGACATCATCGATTCCGGCAGAACTTTAAGCTATTTGTTGGAGAATTTGAAGACAAGAAATCCGAAGACACTCAGACTGTGTACGCTTCTGGATAAGCCGGACCGGAGAGTGGTGGATGTCAATGTGGATTATGTGGGATTTGTCATTCCGGATGAATTTGTGGTAGGATACGGTCTCGACTACGACCAGAAGTACCGCAATCTGCCGTATATCGGATTTGTTGAGATAGAGGAATAAAGGAGAAATCGATTGAATAGTAAGAGAAGCAGTTACAGAGGATTTGGCATCTATCTGCTCCTGATACTTGCCATCATAGGTATCTGGTATTGGATGGACGGAAACACGTCAACCAACAGTTACACGCGGGCACAGTTTGAGACTGCGGTTGCAGATGGAAATGTTGCACAGCTGAAGATTGTACCGAACCGCGGCGAGGTGCCGACCGGTAATGTATACATTACATTTAAGGACTCCTCGACACAGGTTCTGGCGGTAAACGATGTAAATGATATAGAAGACTATCTGCGCGATCAGCAGTTTACGTCTTACACCGTGGAGAATCCGCCGGAGCAGAGCTGGATCGTGACGATACTTCCGTATCTGATTATTTTTGCGGCGATGTTCATTTTCTTCATGATTATGACCAATCAGGCGGCTGCCAATTCCGGCGGCGGCGGTAAGATGATGAACTTCGGCAAGAGCCGCGCAAAGCTCATGACAGATGACCCGGCAAAGCGGGTGACATTTGCCAATGTGGCAGGTCTGAAAGAGGAAAAGGAAGAGCTTGAGGAGATCGTGGATTTCCTGCGTGCCCCGAAGAAGTATACCAGGCTTGGCGCGCGTATTCCAAAGGGTGTTCTTCTCGTGGGACCTCCGGGAACCGGTAAGACACTTCTGGCAAAGGCGATTGCCGGTGAGGCAGGCGTGCCGTTCTTTAGTATTTCCGGTTCGGATTTTGTGGAGATGTTTGTTGGCGTCGGCGCTTCGCGTGTCCGTGATCTGTTTGAGGAAGCCAAGAAAAATGCGCCGTGTATCGTGTTTATCGATGAGATCGATGCTGTCGCAAGACGGCGTGGTACCGGTATGGGCGGCGGTCACGATGAGCGCGAGCAGACATTGAACCAGATGCTCGTTGAGATGGACGGTTTCGGTGTCAATGAGGGAATTATCGTTATGGCGGCGACGAACCGTGTGGATATTTTGGACCCGGCGATCATGCGTCCGGGACGTTTCGACCGGAAGGTGCATGTGGGACGTCCGGATGTCGGCGGAAGAGAGGAGATTCTTTCTGTTCATGCGAAGAACAAGCCGCTCGGGGATGATGTCGACTTAAAACAGATCGCACAGACGACTGCGGGCTTTACCGGCGCGGATCTTGAGAATCTTCTGAATGAGGCGGCTATTATCGCAGCGAAGGAAGACCGTGCGTATATTACACAGACGGACATCAAGAAGGCGTTTGTGAAGGTGGGAATCGGCGCGGAGAAAAAGAGCCGCGTGATCTCAGAGAAGGAAAAGCGTATCACCGCATTCCACGAATCCGGTCATGCGATTCTGTTCCATCTGCTTCCGGATGTCGGTCCGGTCTATTCCGTATCGATCATTCCGACGGGAGCGGGAGCTGCCGGTTACACGATGCCGCTGCCGGAGCGTGACGACATGTTCAACACGAAAGGCAAGATGCTGCAGGATATTATCGTATCTCTGGGAGGACGTGTGGCGGAGGAACTTGTATTTGATGACATCACGACAGGGGCATCTCAGGACATCAAGCAGGCGACCCGGATGGCAAAGGATATGGTCACAAAATACGGAATGTCAGAGAACATTGGTCTGATCTGCTACGACAATGACGACGATGAGGTATTTATCGGCAGAGACCTGGCGCACACGAGAGGCTATGGAGAGGGCGTTGCGACCACCATTGACCTGGAAGTGAAGCGGATCATTGACGAATGTTATGAAAAAGCGAAGCAGATGATTGCGGAGCACCGCGACGTGCTGGATGCCTGCGCGAATCTTCTGCTGGAGAAGGAAAAAATCAGCCAGCAGGAGTTTGAGGCATTGTTTGAGCAGTAATTGTGCATAACGGCAATGAAAAAAGAAAAACCGGGCAGAAGGTACTATACAAAATGAATAAAAACGTGCGCACAAAATTGTGAAGTTTGTGCACACTTATCTGGCGGGGCATGCTATTATAATAACCGTAAAAACCCCCCAATACATTATATATAGTTTTTGCTATACCCCATAGTAAAAATACCTTCTCCTAAAAAGACAGCAGTTCGACAGGCTGTCTTTTTTTTACCTTCTAATAAAAATATTTGAAATGGGATATGTTTTATTATAAGAATATCGGAGAAAATGAAGTTCCAGAATGCAACCGGGGCGGCAATTCTTTGAAGCAAAATCCGAGGATTTCTTCCGTGCCGCGTCGGACATCGGGTTCTGTGTCTTTCCGCGTTTGGACAGTCCCCGGGGTGTGTCCGGCAAAACCGCAGACAATGAGCGGACTTTCTGGTGCCCCTAGTGGCACCGCTTCGCAGACAATATAAAACCGCGCGAACCGAACTCGTTATCATCTGCTATTGAAAACAGGGCAGATGACAACTCAGACAGCGGCTTCGCGCGGTTATGTTTTACTCAGTGGTGCCAACAAGGGGCACACACAAAAGTCCTTAAATTGTCTGCGGTTTGCGGACACACCACGTGGAATGTTCCAAACTTGGAAAAACACAGATGATCAGGGATGTCCGACGCGGCATGGTTAGAAATACCGGATTTTGTGATTAGAATTGCCGCCCCGGTTGCATCTGGAACGTGATAGTCTCTGGTTCTTATAATAAAACGTATCCCATTTATTGTCTTTTCTTGCGGAGATTCACAAACGTGAGATAGATATCATAGTAGATATTTTCACGGTTCTGCTCCGTAAGCATCTTTAAATCGTTATATAATTCCCGGTCGCTTAGAATCACATCCACCATATCAGGATTGTACTCGGTGCCGCGCCCTGCTTTCAGTTCGTTCAATACCACATCGAACGGTTTCGCGCGGTGGTAATTGCGGCTTAAGTAATCGGTCGCTGCATCCAGACAGTCACAGATGTGGATCAGGTCGATGGCGTCCCGGTACGGCGAGGCGGTATTGTCAAAACTGAGCGGATAACCGCGGGTACCGTCGTAGGAGCGGTGATGTCCGAGCGCAACCGGCTGGTAGATTAAAAAGTCCGGATCGGACGACAGATAGTCGGAGCCCTTCTGCGGATGTGTCTGAATAATGTTGAATTCGTAGTCGTTTAACTTGCGGTGCTGCGTGTTGATGATCGGGATCATGCCGTTTTTCCCAATATCGTGGAACAAAGCTGCGGGAACGATATAGTCCAGTACTTCCGCGGGGGAGGCATAGACATTTCCCTCCAGATAGGAGGACGGAATCCGCAAAAGCTCCGGCCGTGCGGCTAAAATATGTTTTCCGATCGCTTCTGCGAGATAGGAAACCATAACGGAGTGTGTGAATGTCGTGAGATGTCTGGTTACGACCAGATCTACGATAAAGTTCATTTTTTCCATACGGTTCTGGAAAGTCCCGAGGATCAGCGGGTGAAACGCCACCAGCTGGACACCGTTGTTTAACGTGTAGGAATTGAGACTGGCAGGCTGATTCATCAGATAGCTGGTAATCAGATTGCGGTAGCGCCGGTAAGTTGCCTGCTTAAACTCTTCCTTGAAATGCGTATGCCCCAGCACGTCGATCAGGTTGAGCGGCAGATTGGTATAAAAAGCAAGCAGGTCAGGCGAGGAAACCTGACCGATGGTCTGCATCTTGTGGACATAATAATCGTCCAGGATCTGCCAGGCGGCTTCCCAGGTGATTGTACCATTGCGTGCCTGCACATAGTGGTAATTAAATACTGTGAATACAGGGCACTCATAGATGGAACCATGCTCGTGCAATATCTCGGAGTAATAGATCTGCGTCATATTCTCCAGCGAGGACAGGATCGCGGATGGTGCAATAACACGTTCAACGTTAAGAACAGCGCCGTACGCGCGGAAATCGTTGATTGCACAGTCACAGAGCTGCGGAATCCGTGGATTGGTGGTATCGTACTGACAGAATTTGGGCATGGTACGGATCTGACAGAGCTCCTCCCAGAGCCGGTAAGCGGTCTCAATGTCTAAGATGCCAAGACCCGGCGCCACCCGGATCAGATTGTAATAGGCAATAAAAATATAGTCGCGGCTTGCAGCCGATTCAAAGAATTCAATCTGATCGCGGTAAGAGAGCACTTTGGTGTAGAAATATATAGTCTTATCGCGAGAGGTGGGCTCTCCGGTTCGTGAGAGCTCCATGTATGAAAAGCCGGCGCAGATATAGAGAAAAAGCAGGCTTTCCGTATCGCTGCGGTCTTCATAATGTGGAAGCAGAATATCAATAATGCGGATCAGCAGAGCCGGTTCGGTATAGTTGCTGTAGTAAAAATCACGGCAAAAAGAAAGTAAAAGATCATATCCCTCATCGGACAGAAGAGCAGGATTGCTGCTTAGCGGATAGAGATACTGTTCAAGCAGTATCTGATTGTCCGCACAGCGTTGCTGCTGGTCGTCTGCACATGCGCGAAGTGTTGCCAGCCATTCCTCACGGCTGGCAGGCTCCAGAAGGTGATCCTCCCAGGCGAGACTGTGCATGAAGTTGTCATAGTAAGTATCAAAAAAGTAACGGATATCCGTGTTGCTGATCATGTATTCCTCCGCCTGCGCATTTAAATATGTGTGAAAACCACCCAATTTGTCCATAAGCGCAAATATAATAATATTATAACAAATAGATCATAAATGTATATAGTAATTTGGATATGCAGGTGGTCAAAAACGTGCATCAACGGCTAAAAAAGAATTAAGAAAATTTAGAAATTCTTTATTTGCCCCTGCCTGTGAGGAGGAATACAATAAAGGTGCGGACGGTAAGATCCGTTGCCGCAAGAATGGAACAGGGAGGCAGCCATGTCGAACACGACAAAACTTGCACTGGAGGCATCACTTAAAAAGCTTTTGCTTAAGAAGCCGGTGGATAAGATTACGATCAACGATCTGACGGAGGACTGTGGGATCAGCCGCATGGCGTTTTACTATCACTTCAAGGATATTTACGACCTGATTGAGTGGGCGTGCCTGGAGGACGGAAAGCGTGCGCTTGCGGATAAGAAGACGTACAGTACGTGGAGTGAAGGTCTGGAGCAGATCTTTGAGGCGGTACTGGAGAACAAGCCGTTTATTTTGAATGTTTATCACTCGGTCAGCCAGAAGAAGATCGAGAGCTATCTCTATAAGCTGACCTACGATCTGCTGGCGGATGTGGTAGAGGAAGAATGTCGTGATGCGGCGGTTAGCGGGGAGGACAAGGCGCTGATCGCAGAGTTCTACAAATACGGCTTTGTGGGTATGATGCTGCACTGGATCGACGGCGGCATGAAGGCGGATTACAGAGAACTTGTGCAGCGGCTGAGCACGATGCTACGCGGCAGTATCTTAAACGCCGCCCGGAATTTTGAGCAGAAGCAATCAGCAAGTTTAGCAAAAGAGCCGGAATGATAAGTTTTTTATCATTTTAATCTTTTTGTAAATTGTGTCATTCACCTGGGCAGACTAAGATAAGGACACAAAGAATTTACAGCATAACTGGAAAGGTGGTAGTTACGATGGGAAAAGGAAAACATATAGGACTTGGCGTGGCTGCGCTGGCAGCCGGAGCAGGTGTGGCGGCACTGGCGGCAGGCAGCCATAAGAACAACGGCGAGCGTGCGCAGAAGAAAGCGGTCGAGGAGAAGGCGAGAGCGGAATACCGCAATACCGAGCGCGGCAGGCATGAGAAGAACAGCAAGGGTATCTACTATACCAACGGTAATTACGAGGCTTTTGCGAGACCGAGAAAGCCGGAGGGTGTGGATGAGAAGAGTGCCTATATTGTCGGCAGCGGACTGGCCTCTCTGGCAGCAGCCTGCTTCCTGGTGAGAGACGGTCAGATGGAAGGTTCCCACATTCACATTCTTGAGGCAATGGACATCGCGGGAGGCGCCTGCGACGGTATCAATGATCCGACCAGAGGATATGTGATGCGCGGCGGACGTGAGATGGAGAACCATTTTGAGTGTCTGTGGGATCTGTTCCGCAGCATTCCGTCGATTGAGACGCCGGGCGTCTCCGTTCTGGACGAGTATTACTGGCTGAACAAGGAAGACCCGAACTATTCCCTGTGCCGTGCCACAGAGGAGCGCGGCAAGGATGCGCACACAGACGGCAAGTTCAATCTGAGCCAGAAGGGCTGCATGGAGATCATGAAGCTGTTCATGACAAAGGATGAGGATCTCTACGACAAGACGATCGAGGATGTGTTCGACGACGAGGTATTCAATTCTACGTTCTGGCTGTACTGGCGCACGATGTTTGCTTTTGAGAACTGGCACAGTGCACTGGAGATGAAGCTCTATTTCCAGCGTTTCATCCATCACATCGCGGGACTGCCGGATTTCAGCGCTTTGAAGTTCACGAAGTACAATCAGTATGAGTCGCTGATTCTGCCGATGCAGAGATACCTTGAGGAAGCCGGTGTTGACTTCCAGTTTAACACCGAGGTAACGAATGTCATTTTCGACATCAAAGATGACAAGAAGGTTGCCAAGGCGCTCGAGTGCAAGGTCAACGGTGTGGAGAAAGGTATTGTGCTTACGGAGAATGATCTCGTGTTCGTGACAAACGGAAGCTGTACCGAGGGTACGATTTACGGTGATCAGAATCATGCGCCGAACGGGGACGCGGAAGTGCGCACGAGCGGCTGCTGGAGCCTGTGGAAGAATATTGCAAAGCAGGATCCGTCTTTTGGACATCCGGAGAAGTTCTGCTCGGATGTGGCGAAGACGAACTGGGAATCTGCAACCGTGACCACGTTGGACGACAAGATCATTCCGTACATCACGAATATCTGCAAGCGTGATCCGAGAAGCGGAAAAGTTGTGACCGGAGGTATCGTAAGCTGTAAGGATTCCAGCTGGCTGCTCAGCTGGACGATCAACCGCCAGGGACAGTTCAAGGATCAGGATAAGGATAAAGTATGCGTGTGGGTATACGGTCTGTTCACCGATGTACCGGGCGATTATGTGAAGAAGCCGATGAAGGAGTGTACCGGTAAGGAGATCACCGAGGAGTGGCTGTATCATCTGGGTGTTCCGGTGGAGGAGATCCCGGATCTGGCAGAGAACAGCGCCGTATGTGTACCGACGATGATGCCGTACATCACAGCGTTCTTTATGCCGAGAACCAAGGGCGACCGCCCGGACGTCATCCCGGATGGCTGTGTGAACTTTGCGTTCCTCGGACAGTTCGCGGACACACCGCGTGATACGGTCTTCACGACGGAATATTCGGTCAGAACCGCAATGGAGGCGGTATACGGACTGCTCGGTGTAGACAGAGGCGTTCCTGAGGTATGGGGAAGTGTCTATGATGTCAGAGAGCTGCTCGACAGCAGTGTGAAGCTGATGGATGGAAAGTCTCCGCTTGAGATCGAACTGCCGGGACCGCTCAATGTATTGAAGAAGCCGCTGCTTCGTGTGGTCAAGGGAACCGTCGTGGAGAAGCTGCTCCGGGATCATGATGTGATCAAGGATGGTATGTTATAGGGAATCCTGATGTGTAGAAAACTCTGATTTCCTGAATGAACGGCAACGCCCGGAAAGCCTTTGGTTTTCCGGGCATTTATTGAAAATAGGTGACACTTTTTAAATTTATAACTTGCATATCTGCTTAGGCTGTGATATAATTTACCTCTGTCAGGACACATTGACAAATGGGCAGATTCCCGAGTGGCCAAAGGGGACAGACTGTAAATCTGCTGCAAATTGCTTCGGTGGTTCGAATCCACCTCTGCCCATGAATTGTTGAAAGAACCATTGCCGTAAGGTAGTGGTTCTTTTTTGCTTTTCACAAAGTTCAACGCGCCTTCATGACTGGTTTACCGGTACCGATCTTTACAAAAAGAATCTGGAATCCTATGTGAGAAAAGAAGGTATGCAGATGAAAACCAAGGTCAGTATTGTCGCCACTGTGACGCTTCTTATGGCGATCGGATTTATCTGTATGAAAAATGTGCCCGTCGGACGGATTGTTTTATCCGTTGTGTGGGTATGTCATGTCATCTACTTTTTTTGCTTTGTAAAGACATTTCCGGAAGAAAAAACAGGAAGCGGGGGAATCGAATATGAAGAATAAACGCAGCCTGCATTTTTGTAATCCTGCTGGTGGCGCATATGGTCCAGCACAGAATGTCTGGCACTGCATCATAATACATGCAGGAGAGGAGTGCTTATAAAAACCAGATTTTCTCGTTTGTGGAGGAGATACTGGTCGCGCCTGCATCCAAAAGAGCGAGGATGTCTTCCTTTTCGGAGACCAGCCCGCCGGCAATGACCGGTGTGGAGGTGGACTGACAGACTTTGGCGATGACCTTGGGCATCAGTGCCGGCAGGATTTCGATCAGATCCGGGCGGGAGGATTTGACCTGGCGGTCGATGTTCTCGTATGCCATGGAGTCAATCAGAAACAGCCGGAGGATTGTAAAGAGCCCCAGCTCCTTGGCGCGTTTGATAAGTGTCGGCTTCGTTGTGATAATGCCGTCGGCATTCGTGTATTTTTGAAGAAAGTCGACTGCCACTTCTTTGGAACTCAGTCCGTTGATGAGATCCAGATGGACGATCGCAAGCTTTCCGGCGGATTTGACGGTCTCCACGATGTCACTGATGGTGACGATGTCGCCGTATAAGATAAAGATAATGCGGCTGTCGCTGGTCAGGCATCTGGAAAGACCTTCGTCGTCTTTGACCGCTGCAATGATGGGAGAATCCTCCAGGGCTTCTTTAAATAATTTCTTCATGACAATCTCCTGTATTCGGTGAATTAATAAGGTCATCATGCCGATCGCATGATGACCTTATTATATAATAAAGTGAGATTCTTTGAAAGCGCTTATTTTGCAGGAACATTTCTGGCGGCAATGATGTCGACACCAGTTCCGGCAACGTCGGATAAGACCACATCGCCGATCTTAAGCGGTGCATTGACGGTGATATCCTTTAAGGCGTTGACACAGTCGAAAATCCTGCCTTTCGGAATGTCGGAGGCTGTTTTCACGTTTGCCATCGGGTAGATGCCTCCGTTCACCCGGACCGTCGATGTTACGATACGGGTCGGATTCGTAACTTCCTTTCTGGCGTAGGCATCGCCTCTCGGACAGGTATTGCCGGTGACGGCGGTGACGGTAGATCCGTCCATGGTAACTGTGATGGCGCACCCGAGCGGGCAGCCGATACAGGTCAATTCTCTTGTGCTCATGATGATTCCTCCATTCTATTTATGAATTTTCTTCAATGCGGATTGTGATTCTGGACAGATCCGGGAATTCAGCAAGTTTTTTCTTGTCGAGAATTACCTGCTCCATCTCGCCGGGAGCCATAACCGGACGTTTGCGCTTGCTGATTAAGGTGTCATCAAAGTAAGTCGCAATCGAGCAGTTCTTGTATACCGCGCCCACACGGAAGCGGACGGTTAAAGTGTCGTCCATTTCGGTCGGACGGACATATTTCGGAACGGTGTAGCGCACGCCGTCCACCGGGAAAATCTCGACGGATGCGGCATCTTTGCTGGAGCCGTTTTGGATATAAGCGGCGGCATTTTTCCCGGCTGCGGTTGCTTCCTGGGAAACATAGTCCACAAGGTCATGTACATGAAGGACATTTCCACAGGCGAACACGCCGTCGATGCTGGTCTCTAAGCTGTCATTGACGATTGGACCGGAGGTGACAGGATTGATGGCAACGCCTGCGCTGCGGCTCAGTTCGTTCTCAGGGATCAGTCCGCAGGAGAGAAGCAGGGTGTCGCAGGTGTAGCGCTCCTCGGTTCCCGGAATCGGTTTGCGGTCCGGACCGACTTCTGCAATCGTGACAGCCTCGACACGGTTTTTGCCCTCAATGTCGATGACGGTGTGGCTGAGCTTCAACGGGATGCCGAAATCATCCAGACACTGTACGATGTTTCGCTTCAGACCGCCGGAGTAAGGCATCAGTTCGGCAACTACCTTGACCTTCGCGCCTTCCAGCGTCATGCGGCGTGCCATGATCAGACCAATGTCACCGGAACCTAAGATGACAACTTCGCGGCCCGGCATATAGCCTTCCATGTTGACCAGACGCTGTGCCGTACCTGCGGAAAAAATACCGGCCGGACGATAGCCCGGAATATTTAAGGCACCTCTGGAGCGCTCACGGCAGCCCATGGCGAGAATGACCGCTTTTGCGTGGATTTCAAACATGCCGTCCTCGCGGTTCATGGCGGTTACTTTTTTTGTGATTACGTTTCCGGACGGGGCATCGGCAGCGATGTCCATGACCATGGTATTTAATTTGTACTCGATGCCGCGCTCTGCCACCTGCTCGATGAAGCGGGAAGCGTATTCCGGTCCGGTCAGCTCCTCCTTGAAGGTATGTAAGCCGAAACCGTTGTGGATGCACTGGTTTAAGATACCGCCGAGCTCTTTGTCTCTCTCGATGATTAAGATGCTCTCGATGCCGTGGTCTCTTGCGGATACAGCGGCTGCAAGTCCGGCAGGACCTCCGCCGACGATGACTAAATCATAGTTTTTCATAGTAGAATCCCCCTTTAAATCTCTTTGTTGATGCCGATGACGATATTGCCGCCGACGCCGTTTTTGGTAATATCAAACATACTCATTGGTACTTCTCGCTCTAAGATCTCCATGGTACGCGGGGAGCAGAAACCTGCCTGACAGCGCCCCATGCCGGCTCTTGTGCGGCGTTTTACTCCGTCGAGGGAGCGGGCACCGAGCGGACGGTGAATGGCGTCCATGATCTCGCCCTCGCTGATCATCTCGCAGCGGCAGATGATGTTGCCATATTCCGGATGCTCTTTGATCAGCTGATTGCGCTCCTCCATGGAAAGTGTCTCCGGTCTTAAGATGCCTTTTCTTGTGGAGATAAAATCTGTTTTTTTCGTAAGGGAAAGAAGATCAGCGGCGATACCTGCGACCATCTCTCCGATTGCCGGTGCGGAGGAGAGTCCCGGAGATTCAATGCCGGCTGCGTTGATAAAACCTTTCGCGTCTTCCGCTTCCCCAATGATGAAATCGTTGCCGTCTTCGTGTGCGCGCAGACCTGCAAATGAGGTGATAACCTGGCGCATCGGAACATTTTTGACGCTCAAAGCAGCAGTCTTTGCGAGGGAATCCAGTCCGTCCTGTGTGGTGTTGACTGCTTCCTTATTCGTGACATCCACTGCGGTTGGGCCGACTAAGAGGTTGCCGTGTACGGTAGGAGTGACAAGCACGCCTTTTCCCATTTTGGATGGAAGCTGGAAAATCGTGTGCGATACATGCGTTCCGGCTTCTTTGTCGAGCAGGCAGTATTCGCCTTTGCGGGCGGTAATATGAAGCTTGTGTTCACTTACCATATTGTTGAATTCGTCAGCGTGAACGCCGGCGGCATTGATGATAACCTTCGCCTCAAAGGTTTCCGGTGTGTCTGTGTCGGTGTGGATGGTCTCTAACGTGTAACCGCCGTCTTTTTTCTGAATGGAAGTGACTTTGGTATTTAAGAAAAAGGAAACACCGTTGGTGTATGCGTTTTCCGCAAAAGCCATGGTCATGTGGAACGGGCAGACGATGCCGCCGGTCGGGGCATACAGACCGCAGGTCACGTCGTCGCTTAAATTCGGCTCCATCTGAAGCAGCTCTTCACGCTCTAAGATGCGCAGACCAGGTACTCCGTTTTTCTCACCCTTTTCTAAAAGGGCATCAAGGCCGCTGCGGTCCTGATCTTTGGTGCATACAACGAGGGAGCCGTTTCTCTTAAACGGAATGTCGAGGTCTTTTGAGAGGGCATCCATCATCTCGTTGCCGCGGACATTTAACTTTGCCTTTAAGGAACCTGGGGCTGCGTCGAAGCCTGCGTGGATGATGGCGCTGTTGGCTTTGGAGGTGCCATCACAGACATCCTCTTCGCGCTCAATGACACAGACGTTCGCCTGGTATCTGGATAATTCTCTTGCGATTGCACTGCCGATGACTCCGGCACCGATAATTGCTACATCATACATAATACATTCTCCTTTTCTTTGAAATACAAAAAGAGCAAGGCAAACAAAAACGATCTCATCGTCTCTGATCTTACCTTGCTCATGTCTCTCGGTAATCCTTATGAATTTAACTATATTATAACACGAAATGAACAGGATGCAAGACCTGATTGAAAAAAACAGATCCCGTATCCGACTTTGCAAGAAAGTGCCCCATATTATCACGAATTAGGGTATAATGTGAATAAGCAATGAGCAGTGCAGACAGGAGAAGTGGCGCGTTCTGTGCTGGCACAGAGAACGCGCCGCTGCGAGTGGCTGATAGTGCGAATGCACGTCAGCGTGAAAAAAGCGAAGCGTTTTCACGCGGCACTGCGAAACCGAGGTGGACGAATTTGCTCCATATGAACGCGCCAGCGAGCCGGGGAAACCGGAGGTTTACCGGGCATTTGCCGGAGCGCGATATGCATTGCAAAGAATATGCGAGTGGCTGATAGTGCGAATGCCCGACAGCGTGAAAAAAACGGAGCGTTTTCACGCTGCACTGCGAAGAAATGCCGGACACCTGCGTGGAAAGGACAACATGTCATGGGAAGAGGAAGAAGTGAGAAGCAGAAACAGAAGCTGCTTTACATGGCGCAGCTTTTATATGAGAGAACAGACGAAGATCATCCTGTGACGACGCAGGAGGTGATTGACTATCTGGAGGCGAACGGAATCCGCTCGGAGCGCAAGACAGTGTACACCGATATGGAGGAACTGGAAGATTTCGGGCTGGACATTATACGGGTCAGGGAACGCCCCGGCGGATATTATCTTGCCAGCCGGAAATTTGAACTGGCGGAATTAAAGCTGCTTGTGGATGCCGTGCAGGCGTCGAAGTTCATCACGACGAAGAAGTCGAGAGAGCTGATTGCCAAGCTGGAGACGCTCTGCGGCAGGGAACAGGCAAAGCAGCTCCACAGACAGGTCGTGGTGACCAACCGCAGCAAGGCGGTCAATGAAAACATCTATTATAATGTAGATATGATTTACAATGCCATCGCAGAAAATGTGAAGATACGTTTTCAGTATTTTGAATGGACGGTCAATAAAGAGATGAAACTGCGGCGGGACGGCAGTTACTATGAAGTGAGCCCGTGGCTGCTCTCGTGGGATGACGAAAACTATTATCTGATCGCCTACGATGACAGAAGCCGCGATATCCGCCATTACCGTGTGGATAAAATGCTAAAGATCGAACTTACGGCGGAAAGCAGAGAGGGGAAGGAGCAGTTCGGGAACTTTGATGTGGCGGCATATTCCCGAAAAACGTTCGGCATGTTCGCAGGGGAGGACGAGACCGTGACCTTAATCTGCGAAGACGCCCTCACGGGAGTCATGATCGACCGTTTTGGCAAGGAGGTTGCGATGCGACGGTATGACGGGACGAGAATCCGGGTGAGGGTGAGCGTCGCGGTCAGCCGCCAGTTTTTCGGCTGGCTGGCGGGGCTTGGCGCGGCAGTTCAGATCGAGTCGCCGGAGCCCGTTGCGCGGGAATACCGCGAGTATCTGGAAACTATTTTGAAAACATACGGGGAGCAGGAACTATGAGAGAGCGCACTTATGAGATAAAGATAGAGGGCGTACCGATCATTGTCACGAAAAAGCGGATGAAAAACATGTACCTGCGCATCAGCAAGGAGGATGGCACGGTGCGGATCTCAGCGCCGCATCAGATGAGCGATGCGCGGATTGTGGCATTTGCCGGAGAGCGGATCGAATGGATACGGAAATACCGGCAGAAGTACAAAGAAGCCGGAGAGCGCCGTTCGGAAAACAGGGAGCTGGATGCGGCGGAAATCGCGCGCAGAAAGAAGCTGTTGAAGCGGGAAGTGGAGCGTCTTGTGGCAAAATGGGAGCCGGTGATGGGCGTGAAGGTCTCCGGAATCACGATCCGGCAGATGAAGACGAGATGGGGTTCCTGCAACGTGCAGACGCATCACATCAACATCAATCTGGCGCTCTTGTCCAAGCCGCCGGAGTGTCTGGAATACGTCGTCGTACATGAGATGACGCATATTCTGGAGGCAAGCCACAATCAGCGCTTCTGGGGATTCATGACGAAGTTTTACCCGGACTGGAAGCGCGTGCGAAAATATCTAAGTGACGAGACTGTGGATTAGCGTGCCGGAAGAAGCGGGGCTGACGGATCAGATAAACTGATTGGTCGCCGGATCGTACTCGTAGTCTATATTTTTTAATGCAGAGATAACCTCTGCGACATCAATCTGGTAGATTGCGGCAAATTCTTCCAGCGACGGGTAGTGGTCACGAAGCTGTGTGTTGACAAAGCTTAAGAGCATGACGGGATCTTTGGGAAGTGTATTCATGGTATGGGTTCCTCTTTTCTTAATTTTATGTTAAAATAGCACGGCACACGAGAAATTGCAAGAGGTGAAACGAATGGGACAGAAGATAGACAAGGAAGTATTTGATAAATTTTTTAAAGAGAGTTACTGCACCGTCGAATATGAGACGGTCAAGGAGGAGTTTGAGCGGATCGCATCGATCGGGAACGATCTGTTTACGGGAAGCTATGAGGCGAGAAACCTGAACCGCGAGAACTTTATTTTATATCTGACCAGTAACAGCTATTGTGATTTTGAGGCTGCCGTGCAGGAGGCGATGGATGATCTGAACCCGGAGATTCTGGATGCGGTGATGGATGTGACGGAAGCGCAGGAGGACGGCGATGAGATCACGGAGGTTTACTGGGATACACAGCGGGAGTTGCTGCATGATTTTCTGCTGCGGCTGTACGATGAAGTGATTTCAACATGGAAATAGAACAGAAATGCGAAAAGGAGGACGTCTTATGGCGAAGGCAAGCTGTGACAGCTGTGTATACAATGTGTACGATGAAGATGACGAGACCTACTACTGTGAAGTGGATATGGATGAGGATGATGCGGCGAGACTGATGCAGGGACATTACAGGGAATGTCCGTATTATCAGCTGGACGATGAATATGCGGTGGTAAGACACCAGATGTAAAAAGAAAAAGGATGTGTATTGTCAATGTGACTGACAGATACACATCCTTTTTTGGTATATAGCCAAAAGATTTGTTCGGCGGACAAGGGTAATTTTGGCGGATATGCAGTTCGTAGTTGAATGTTTTTGCTTTGAAGCTTTTTGAACGGTATTACTTGAAAATATAACTTTTAAGTTTATATGATATGTGTTCTATTTTAAATGAATACGTTTGTTATAAGCCGGATTCAGAAAAAGCAAGAAACAAAAGTTGATACAAGAAAATAATTTGCTAAAAAACAAATTTGAGGAAATGCATAAAAATTAGGAAACAGTTTCGGAAAAATAAAAGGCAGACCATAATGTCACGTAGTCTCTTTTTTTAGATTTTCTAGTGCAAACTGGCAAGATTGAACGACGAGTTCGTTTACGGATATATTTTCCTGTTGTGCTATCTGAGATAATTTATCAGCTAATTCTTTAGGAATACGGTATGTTCTATTTACATATTCTGGATGTTTGATTTCAAATTTCATCATATCACCTGCCTATAATATATTTTACAATTATATTTTAGTGCTTATATAATGTAAAATATACACAACAAAATAACACATAAATTATTTAGTGTGTAATAGATATAAAAATATGAAATATAAAAGCACATATAAACATGCGTGCAATATTGCATTATGAAAATAAGTGTAGTATTATGCTTGTAATGGGGAAGAAAAGGTAGGAATGCAAAACCCTATTTATGTTACATTCAGGAATGTGACAAGAAAGGGAAGATAAAAAATAATGGAGGAAAAAGAAAGATGAAGAAAAAAGGAATGATAGCGGTACTGGCAGTATTGATGATATTATCATCTACATCGTCAGCAGCAGTTCATGCAGAGGATTTATCAGCAGAAGAAGTGCAGAAAGTAAGTGATCAAATATGTAAAAGCAGTAGTGACAAGGTGTATAATCATTTGATCTATAGCGTTAGCTATGACGGAACAATTACAATCCAAGGAATTGATAATGCAAATGAAAATGCCAATATTGAACTTGTGATTCCGGCAGAAATAAATGGATGCAAAGTCACTACGATAGCAAGTAGCGCTTTTTCTGGATGCGTAAATATCAAAAGCGTTACTTTAAATGATGGATTGGTGACAATTGGTAACTGGGCGTTTGACGGAACATCCATATCTGTGGTGGATATCCCTGCTACAGTAACAACAATAGGCGAATATGCATTTAGCAGTTGCCTTAATCTCACAAAGGTGACTTTTCAAGAAGGATTGAAAACAATAGGAAATTATGCATTTACAAAGTGCAGCTTGCTTACTGGAAATATTGTAATTCCTTCGACAGCAACTGAAATAGGAATAGATGCATTTTCTGGAACGGCAATTACTGGGCTAAAGATAGAAGAAGGAGCATTAGGAATTAAATTAGATGGTAGAGCGTTTACTGATTGCGCAAATTTAAGTGAATTAGAGTTAAACCGTGTGACAGTCATGGATTATATGTGTTTTAAGAATGATATGGCAATTACGAACGTTACTTTGCCACAAGGATTACAAATAATAGGTACACAGGCATTTTTAGGAGCTAATAATCTTGGGGGCAATTTGATCGTTCCATCTACTGTTACATCTATTGGCGATGAGGCTTTTAAGGGAACATCTATCGAAGGACTGACTGTTGAAGAGGGAAATGAAGGTATAACGATTGGATATGACACATTTAGGGAATGTGTTAATCTGAAGTATGCGAATCTGTCTAACCGGCTAAAACAAATAGGCTATGATGCATTTTGGGGTGATTCGAAGTTGGTGTGGGTGAGGATTGCAGATGGAAATTATCCGCTTGAGATTTGTGGAAGCGCATTTTATGGAGCAAAGCATTTAAAAGCAATCTCACTGCCGACAAAGTTGACAAAGATAGGGAATTGGACATTTTATGATTGCTCCGAGTTGAAAGATGTTTATTATGCATCTTCACAGGAAAATTATAATACATATGTGACAGTAGCGAACGGACATAATGATCCTTATTTTAACGCTACGTTACATTTTAATTCTCAGGGACCGGATGAGTGGCCAAGTACAGTTTATACCGGATGGATGATAATTGATGGAAAAGATTATTGGTATGAAAACGATGTGTTACAGGGATATGATCCAAATAATGCGGACTATCGGGGAAAAGAAATCTATGACCCGGATTCGGACGCGTGGTATT
>ERZ827104.157-NODE-157-length-80266-cov-10.047063_pt1 | contig 80266 bp, 13 predicted proteins | sample MGYA00519781_ERZ827104 | MGnify/ENA primary metagenome ERZ827104 (study PRJEB31778, sample SAMEA3449257) | human gut metagenome | biome: human gut; feature: human-associated habitat; material: faeces | place: United Kingdom | collected 2010/2012 ...
TTTCAATGATTTTGTTTCTACTATTCATAGCGGAATTTACTTTTTCAATTAACAAAACTTATTAAAGTTTCTAAATCTAGTGGTAATTTTAATTGAATTGGTGTATAATACTCATCGGTTGGGTGAGTATTTTTTAAGTTAGAATTCATTAAATTTTCCATACTTAAATTATACTACAAAAAAAGGTTCATTCCCAGATTTTAATCTGAGTTTGAACCTCTTTTTTATTTTTAGAAGCTGTTTATTTTTTTACAGCCCCTTTTTTTGTAGTCATGGTGTTATTGTGATTGCGCTATATATAATCTCTAAAGATGACCATCACGACGACAATGATTAGTCGTTAAATTATTCTTTTAAATTTCATTTTCTATATAGTAAACTGTGACTTTTCTGGTTCTGTCACTAGTAGTATATGCTATTTTATGATAATATCAATAGTAGAAAAAAAGCAAAAAAATTTTAATTGAAAAAGTAGATTTTTGAGAAAAAGTTATTAAAAATTATGTTTTATTTGCCTCAGATTGCTGTATTGTATATAAAAAATAAAGTTTACAAAAGTCGTTGTAAACAAAGCGTAATTTTGATATACTATAGATGTCCCAGTAATGGGAATAAATTTTATACAGGAGCAAAGACAAAATGAATTTTTTTAGTTCTAAGGAGACAAAGAACTAGAAAGGAGGTACTCTTTGGAGTATCTTATTGTCTTAGTGATAATATTGTATATATTATCAAAAGACGATAATGATGGCAATAATTCTTCTAAAAAGAAGAAATAGCCATCATCTAGCCTTTGTTTCCTTGTAAAATGAGAAAAGAGCAAAGGTCGCACCCTTTGCTCTTTTTGTTTACTATATAGTAAACGTGACATTATCTAGCCTTTGTCCACTAATAGTATATGCTATTTTATTTAAAATATCAATAGTTACTAAAAAAAATAATTTTTGTTAATTGAAAAAGTAAATTCCGCTATGAATGGTAGAAACAAAAAATTAAATGTTCTAGTTAATAAATGCTAAATTATTAAACCAATAAGGAGTGTAAATAGTGGAAGAGTGATAATTGAAAATATAGTGGTAATCACTACACTAGATGCTGCAAGATCTTCATTATAATTAAACTTAATCGCAAAGATTGTTGTTATTGCAGCACAAGGACATGCTTCTAATATAAATACAATTTTAAGTAGGTTTGAATCAATATTAAGCTTTGACATTAAAAGTATTATAAAAAGGCAGATAGAAGGTATTATGATAAGTCTTGTAATAACCGTTAACCATAAATATTTATTTTTTAAAACAGGTTTGATTTTACTGCTTGCAATTATCATTCCGGTTATTATCATACTAAGAGGAGTATTCATATTGCCAATTAGGCTTAATGGAGATGATATTAGACTTGGAATTTTTATTTGAAAGAAGAATATAAAAAGTCCAAAAATAAGAGCATATAAAACTGGTGTTTTAGCTATGCTTTTCATAGCTAGCTTGATATTAAAGCTTCTGCTTACAATCATATAGCCAATTGTCCATAAAAGAATGTTAAACATGCTTACAAAGCTAGATGCATATATTAGACCTTCTTTACCAAACATTGCTTCTATAAGGGGAAAACCCATATAAGCAGCATTTGAAAATATTAAGGCAAATCTTAAGATATTCTTATCATCAATTTCCCAAAAATGAGTAATTATAAATGTGATTATTAATCCTATAAAAAGAAGAAGAATACTTGCTAGAAAGCTCCATAGAATATTAATTAAAATAGAACTGTCATAGGTTGTATTATAGGAATTAATAATCATACAAGGAACTACTAAATAAACTAGTAAGTTAGAAAATGATTTTTTTGCGGATAAATCAATTAGCTTTAATTTAACTAAAACAAAACCAAGTAGAATCATAATAAACATAATTCCAACTTGCTTTAATGATATAAGTGCTAAATCCATTTCAATAACCTTCTACAGTATTTTTTAAATGCTTTTTCATCATCTCTCGTGCAAGATTACAATCGCCTTTTATAATTGCATCTAAAATGCTAATATGCTCATTTATAGAAGCAATATATCTTTGTTCATTTTGCTTATTTGATAAAAACCTTATTCTTTGCGATAAATCCATTAAATGAGCAATATCTTTATTAATTAAATTATTATTTAATGATTGGGAAATGCTTAAATGAAATAATTTATCTATATCATCGCTATCATTAACGGGTGGCTTTGATTTTTTATTAAGCAATAAATTATTAAAATATTCTTTCCATTTGAGACAAAGGCTTTTATCCATAATAGGTGCAGCCTTAGAGCATATTTCGGGTTCTAACATTAATCTATATTCATATACCTGACTTACGTCACTAAATGATATATTAGAAATAATTGTTCCTTTTCTTGGTATAATAGTTAAATATCCTTCGCTTGCTAATTTTAAAACTGCCTCTCTAACGGGTGTTCTACTAACTTTAAGCTTTGATATAATATCTGTTTCATTAAAGATACTTCCTGGTAATAAGTTACCCGTAATTATCTCTTTTTTTATATAACTGTAAGTATCCATTTGTATACCTCCTGTGATATATCACTAGTATATCACTGAATATATTTGAAGTCAAATATTTAGAAAATCTTTTTAAATTTTATCTAATAAAAATTTACAAAAAAAGACAGCAAAAATAATGCTTTTATATTAAAAATATTACAAAGAAAGTAAAAATAAGCCTAGAGTTTGCTTTACTTTTTAAGGAAAAAATATGTTGATAAAATTTATTTTATAGTTAGTCATAATTACAAAAAACGACAAAAAAGTTAAATTTTCGTTATTTTAAAACCTTTTCAGCAAGTGCTTTTATTGCTTTAAGCGTGCGCGTGTAGTATAATATCAATGTAGTAGTGGAATTTATTTCCATTTTAAATTAGAAGAAAATCAAGCCTTTAGGAGGTTTTATTATGAAAAAAAATATATTTGTTAAAATGAAAAAAATGAAAGGAATATTAAGCACAATTTTGGTGCTTTCTTTTAGTGCAATTTTAGTCGGTGTTGGTGCTAAAGGTAATGTGGATGAAGCTGATAATAATTCATCTCTTTTAGCTTCTGATGACTCAAATAAAATTGTTAGAAATGCTAGTACTCCTGCATGGAATAATCCTGATGATCCTGAGGGATATCCAAGTAGTCAATATGGGGTATACTATAACGATCATTCTTATTGGTCATATGGTGGTGTTGATGACTATTGGAGTAGTATTTCAAATTCAATGAGCATAGCTTTTAAATGCCGTGATTGTTGGAGGTATGATGATTTTTCTATTTTTGCTATTAATGATGGTGTTACATCCTCTTCGAGCGATATAACTGTAAATAGTGATGGAACACATACTTTAACTATTCAGAATGCTTATCGTTGTGTTTATCAATGGGTTGAAAATTTTGTATATTTAGGAAATGGCTCCCCAATTGCTTTTTATGATTCAAATAAAGACGGAAAGTATATTTCTAGGATAAATTTTGTTAAAAATTCAAAATTACAGGTTGTTTCAAAATATGCATTCTATAATAATTCATATCTTGAGGAAATTGATTTATCAAATTGTACAAATTTAACTAGAATTGAAGATGGTGCCTTTGAAAATTGTGTTAATTTAAAAAAGGTAATTTTACCTAATAGTGTTGTTTCTATCGGTAAGAATGCATTTAGAGGTTGTACAAAACTTGAAAGTTCAAATAATACACAAATTTTAAATCTTGAAGGTGTTACTTATATTGGACCAAATGCTTTTTATGGCTGTAGCGGTACTGAATTTAAGACAATTAATTTACCTTCAACATTAGTTACATTAGGTACACAATCTTTTTATAATTGTGAAAATCTAGAAGCTATTACAATTCCTGAAAGTGTTACACAGGTTGGTGATGCAACATTTTATGGTTGTCTACATCTGACACAAGCTAGGATTTATAATAAAACTCTTTCTGCTGAGGAATTTTCTCAATGTACATCGCTTGCAAGTGTAACATTAAATAACGAAATTACGGTTATACCAGAAAAGTGCTTTAAAAATTCGACCTGTACTAACTTGTACCGTACAATTGGAGCTGATGAAGAAAATCCTGATGGTAATGATACTATTCAAGGATTTCCACTAAATCTTGCTATAATTAAAGAAGAAGCCTTCTATGGCTCTTCCATTTTAAAGGTTAATCTTCCAGATGCAACAAAGACGGTTGGTAATAGTGCATTTGAAGCTTGTAAAGCAATTACAACTGTAGATTTAAATAAAATTACATCGCTTGGTGAGCGTTCATTTGCTAATTGTGCTAGTACATCTTTAACCCAAATTACTATTCCTGAAACGCTTGTAGATTCAACCGAAGAAAATGGAAATACAGTCTTTGCAATTGGCTCACATGCGTTTGCAAAATCAGTCTATATAAATAGTGCTACAATTAACAATTATCAATTTGGTGAATATATGTTCGAAGGTTGTTCAAGCCTTTCTAATATTAAATTTAACCAGTTATCTCAAATAACAGAAGTAGCAGAGGGTACATTTAAGGATTGTACAAAATTTAACGATTTAGAATTATTTAAATCTAGTGCTTTAACTAAAATAGGCTCTTATGCATTTAGTAATACTGCTTACACTAATTTAACTGTTTTAGGTACAGTTAATGAAACAGGTGAATATGTTCTAGCTTATTCTAAAAAACTAACATCTTTAACTGTGAATGCTAAGCAAATTGGTGCTTATTTTGCATATCAATGTCCTTTACTTGATACAGTAACTATTGGTTCAAATGCTAATGTAACTGAAGCTAGTACTTCTCCAATTGGACGAGATGCTTTTGCAGGTAATGAAAAGCTAGTTAATATCACTCTTGATAATACAACTTACCTAGGTGAAAGAATGTTTGCAGATTGTGAAAAACTTAAATTTGTAACAATCCCCGCAACTGTTAAAGCAATTGAACCAGGTGTATTTAGTCGTGATGTATTACTTGAACATGTTGTATTTGAAAATACATTTGCTGGTCAAGATATGTTTGAATATTGTCAAAGCCTAAAGGCTATTGAAATTCCCAATTTTACGAAGCTTGATGATTATGCATTTAGAAATAGCTATCTTGAATCAATTGTTCTTCCAAATTCATTAGAGACAGTAGGCACTGGAGTATTTAGTAATTCATACCATTTAACTTCAATTACATTTGGAAATGGTATTATTGGTAATGAAATGTTTAAGGATTGTACAGCCTTAGAATCAGTTACAATTCCAGCAGGAATTACAGAAGTAAGAGCAAATGCCTTTGATGGCTGTACAAAACTTACAAATATCACTTTTGAAAACGATAAGATTGGTGATTACATGTTTGCCAATTGTACAGGCTTATATACAATCACAATTCCAATAAATATCACATCAATTGGTGAGCACGCCTTTGATGGCTGTACAGCATTAGGTACAGTTGTAAATGGTGTTAAAGGTACTATCAATAACGAGTCTAAGATTTGGTCAAATTATATGTTTGCCAATTGTACAGGCTTAACAACAATTACAATTGAAAATGCAAATAAAGATAAGCTTGGTGGCTATGTTTTCTATAAAGATTCAGCTTTAACCGAAATTTATTATTTATCAGATGTAATTAGTGAGCATATGTTTGATAGTTGTATATCTTTACAAAATGTATACTTTAAATTGAATGGTTCTGAACCATTAGTTAAAACAATAAAAAATAATGCCTTTGAAAATTGTCAAAGCTTGGCATCCATTACTATTCCATCATCAACAACTACTGTTGAAGATGAGGTATTTAAGGATTGTTTAAAACTTGCAACGGTTGAAATTGCAAAGGAAATACAATCCTTAGGTCAGGGACTTTTATATGGATGTAAAAAGCTTGTTTCTCTAACAATTCCATTTATTGGTGCAAGTCGTGCTACAAAGCTTAATTATGACACAAATGAGCATACACTTGGTTATCTTTTTGGAAGTGGTTGGGATGGAACTAATATTACACAAAACTACAGCAAAGATAATTCAATTGAATATACAATTCCAAATACATTGCATACGCTTGTAATTTTGGATGAGGAATATTATTCATATGGAGCATTATCTAATTTTAAACCAGTTCAAGCAATTACTCTTGCTTCTAATTCTCATTATCTTTCTGATTATGTATTTGCAGGATGTGAATCTTTATTAACTCTACAAATTCCTGTTGCTACAACAAAATTAGGATCCCATTTATTTGAAAATTGTACATCTTTAACAAAGGTAGCATATGAAACTGATACTACAAATAAGACGGCTATAACTGTTATTCCTGCATATATGTTTGCAGGCTGTACAAGCCTTGTTGACTTTGTCCCTTCAAATTCAACATTTGCTTCTGGTGCTATTTTACTTGAAAACATTAATACAATTGAAGAATATGCTTTCTTTAATTGCTCATCACTTGCTAAGGTTGGTTTAAATCATTCAATTACAGTAATACCAGAGCATTGCTTTGATGGTTGTGCTATGCTTACAAGATTTGCTGATATTAAATCAACAACAGAAGAAGAAGCTGATGGATTCTATCCAAATGTAGAAATTACAACAATTATGAATTATGCTTTTGCAAATTGCGATTCTTTCACAACTGTAACTATTCCTGCTACAGTTACAACTCTTGGTGAATTTGTATTTTCAAGCTGCGCTAAACTTATATCTGCTAACTTAGAAAATAATACCTTAAGTGATGGATTATTTGCAGAATGTGAAGCCTTTACTTCATGTTATATTAATCCTGAAATTACAGCAATTGGAGCGTATGCCTTCTATAATGATGATAATTTAATTCATTTTGGATTTATCGGTGAAGAGGAAGATGCAAATGGATTACAATTAACTCATAAGCTTACAACAATTGGAGCGTATGCCTTCTATAATTGTAACAAGATTGGTGAAGTTGAATCAGAATATCCTCTAATTATTGGTGGAAAAATTACAGTAATTGGAGCGTATGCCTTCTATGGTATGACTAAAATTGCTACATTTGTTATTCCTGATAATATAACATCAATGGGTGAAGGTGTAATGAGTGGTTGGACACATCTTGAAAATATTACGCTTCCATTTATAGGAGAATCTACAAGCGCAACTGGAATTAATGGTGTATTTGGTTATATGTTTGGAAAAGCGGTTGTCGACGGAATTGAAGCTACTAATCAACCATATCAGTATAATGGAAGCTATAGCTGGACAAAATATCAAAATTTCTATATTCCTAAAACAATTAAGACAGTTACAATGTCAAATAAGTTAACAAGAATACCTGAGTTTGCATTTGCATCATGTTCATTTATTACAACTTATAATTTTCCAACTAAGACTAATTTTATAATTGAAACATATGCCTTAGCTAAAAATACACAATTAATTACGCTTGTTATTCCTAACAACTGTGTTAGAACTGATTATGGAATGCTATTTGGTGATTACAATTTAGTTGAACTTACTATGCCTCATGTTGGTCAAAATATAAATTCAACAGGTAATGCTGGTAAGATGGGATATATTTTCTCTGATATCAAATATGATAACTCTTATGAAATATCAGGTGACTACGGATATGGATATGCTCCAACATCATTAATTAAGCTTCATGTTACAAATGAATCAACTATTATTTCATATGGAATAGGCTACTGGTATAGACTTCAAGAACTAGAAATTAGTGATTCTGTACAGGTAATTAATTACTATGCATTTTATAGGCTATATGATTTGAAAAAACTAACAATTCCATTTGTTGGATATTCAAGAACATCTACAGGACGTGATGGTACATTAGCTTATATTTTAAATGGATATGATAGTAGTTCTGGTCAATATGCTGTTACACAATATTATAACAATAATGGTAAAATTCAAACTTATGGTACATATTATTTGCCAAAGAATTTTGCAGAATTAAATGTAACAGATGCAACCCAAATTGCTGTTGGTGCATTATCCAATATTACTTCTTTAAAGAAGGTTACTTTAAATGAAAATAACGCTAAAAATAAAGGTATTTTATCAGTAGGAGCATATGCATTCTACAATTTGAATCAGCTTGAGGAATTAACAATTCCAACCAGTGTAAAGAATATTGGTGAACATGTATTTGAAAAGTGTACAGGACTTCAAAAGCTTACTGTTCCATATATTGGTCTTGATAAGGATAATTATGATGATGCTTCTTCAAATGAATTTGGTTTATGGTTTGGTACTGAAGCAAATGCTGCATCAAATGCTGTAAAACAATATACATATAAGGATTCATCATCTACAAGCTACTATATTCCTGCTTCTTTAACAGAAATTGTAATAACTAATGTCAAAAATTTAGCAAGTTATGCTTTCTATGGTATGACTCAACTTACAAATGTAAAAATTGAGAGGAATGAATATTCAACAATTGATTGCGCTTCATTTGGAAGCTATGTGTTCTATGGTTGTACAGGTCTTACAACATTTGCAATACCTGAAAAACTAGAAACTCTCGGTGTTTCTATATTTGAAAATTGTACAGGTTTACAATCTGTATCATCAGGTAATAATTTCACTACAATTGGCCAAAGAATGTTTGCTGGTTGTACAGGCCTATATAATTTTGATTTTAAGGATCATATTGAAATTATTGATGATGAAGCATTCTATGGTTGCGTTAACCTTGGTGCTAAAACTTTAAACGAACTATTCCCTGATAAATATCAAACTACAACGGAATCTTCATCAAGAGTTAATTCAATTGAATTAAATAAGGTTACGACAATTGGATACGCAGCATTTTATGGATGTACATCTTTAGTTAATTTAACATTCAATGAAACATTAACAAAAATTGGTGATAATACGATTCACCAAGATACAACTAAATCTCAAGAGAAGGAAATCCAAGGTGTATTTGAGGATTGTATTAATCTTGAATCAGTTATTATGAATAATATCATTTTAAGCGAAAGAATTTTTGCAAATGATGCTAGGTTAAATAATTTTGTTGTTAAAGAAGGAACAAAGATTATTCCTATTCAAGCATTTATTAATTGTATAGGATTAACAAATATTACACTATCATCAACTCTTGAAGAAATTCAAAAGGAAGCATTTAAAAATTGTGAAAATCTTGAAAGCGTCAACTTACCTGAAGGACTTATCACAATTGGTGATAATGCCTTTGAAAACAGTGGTTTAAAGTATGTTATCCTACCATCGACTTTAGGTACAAATACTGAAACTGTAAATGGTTCTATTGGCGAATATATTTTCTTAAATAATACTAAACTTAAGAAGGCGGTTTTAAGAAATGCTTTAGTTGGTGTTGGTATGTTTAAGAATTGTACAAATCTTAAAAATGTATTCTTGAATTACGGTATTGTAACAATTGAACAAGAAGCGTTTATGAATACAACTAACCTAACACTTGTTGCACCAATCCTTGCATATCAAGCAATCGCTGAAAGCTTAGACGATACAACATCATCTGATATTAAGGTTGAATTCCCATTGGCTGGTGAGAATAATAGTGTTGTAACTGTTAAAACAATTAAAAAATCAGCATTTGAAGGTGCTGAATCCATTAACAATTTAAATTTAAATTATATTGAATTAGTTGAAGATAGAGCTTTCTATAGCTGTAAAGCAATTACATCATTGAGCCTACCTGCTATGTTTAATGCCTCTGGTGCAAAATATGTTTTTGCAGAAAATATTAATTTAAGAGATTTAACAATATTAACACCAAATCTTGGTAAGTTTATGTTCTTTAATGACGTATCACTTGATAATGTTACCTTGATTGAGGATACTATTACAGCTCCTGAAAGTGCATTTGATGGCTGTACAAGTCTTACTACTTTGCAGCTTCCATTTAGCTTACTTAATATTGAAAAGAGAGCATTTGCTCAAACCGCAATTCCTACAATTGAAATTCGTGAGATGATTAATAGATTAGGTGATGAAGCATTTAAGGATGCAACATCATTAGTTTCTGCCTATATTTATGCATCATTTACTGAGGATTCACAATATTTCGGTACAGGTGTATTTGAAGGCTGTACATCTTTAGAAACGGCATGGTTCTATTACGCTCTAACAAGAATTCCTGATAATACGTTTAATGGGGATTCTAGGCTTACAAATGTATCACTAATGACAACAAAACCAAGTTATGTAATTAATGATAGTGATAAACCTTATTTGAATGAATCAACCTGGACATATTGGGTATTAAATCCAAAGAAGGTTGCTCAAGATACTAAGATTTCTGCATTAACTGATTTAGGACAAACATTGTCAATTGGTGATAATGGAAATTGGTATGTTAACGATGAAGATACGGGCTATAAAGCATATACTTCAACAGGAAATATTAATATTCAAAATTACTATTATTATATAGGTAATACAAAAGCCATGTATAATGGCAAAGGAATATTATCTATTACAAGTACAGATGCTGATTATAAAATTTCCTCAAACCGTACATGGGAAATTATGGACGAAAACGGAAATTGGCAGGATACTAACATTAAAGCTTATACGCAAAGAGAAATAAGTATTACAAAGGGTGACGCATCTAAAGGTGATTTTAACTATTATGTTAATGGCGAAAAGTCATCTAATGAATATGTTACATTTTATAGTAACCGTTTAACTAAGCAAAATAGAATTTGGTATATTGATGGAATTTCAACTGATATTTTAGCGGAAACTATTACTATTCCATCTTCTAAATCGTATTATGTTCTTGATGGTGTTGTAACAAAATATGTTGATGAAGGACGCCTAGGCGATTTTAGTCAAGCTGATGGTAATTATACAATGATTACAACTAAAGCATCAAATGCTGAGGATTCGACAGAGATTGATACATATTACTATAATTATAATGGACAAAAGACAGATTATATTTTTAGAACTGTTACAAGAAAAGGCGATACAATTCAATCTGATGTTCTAACAAATACAAATGTTCAAAAGGTTGGCTACTACTTATTTAATAATGTAAGAAGCTCTTATATGGTAGGTAAAAATGACATCTGGACGGATGTGAATGGTAAATATGCTTTAAATGATGTAGTTACTGATTACGATGTATCATACACTGAGATAAATAGGCCTAAGTTTGATAATACTTTAATGGTTTGGTATCGTGCTGATGGTACTGAGCTTCAAAAGGGTTATATCATAAATGAAGGTGTTAAATCATTTACTTATGACGACTATAATTTAAAGATTGATGGCAACTATATTTTAGTTAATGGTCAAAAGGTTGATGCTTATGAGGTATCTAGTATAAAGCCATCTTATAAGACTATTGTTACAGGAGACAATGTAACTAATAACGATTTATATTGGTATGTCGGAACTGAAAGAACAAATGTAAAAGCTTATAAGAATAATAATCTTCAATCTGAAATCATAAATGAAAATGATAAATATTATTGGTATATTGATTCTAAAAAGGTATTAGAGATTGCAACTCCTTATAAGAATTTTGCCGATAGAAAATGGCATCTTAATGATAATGAAAAAAATGATTTAACAATTGAAATTTATCACAATTCAGTTAATAGAACGCCTGAAGCAAGTGTAGGAAAGAATAATTATTGCTGGTATATAAACGGTATTAATTCAAACATTTCATCAATTAAGGAATTTATTCCAGTTAGCGAAATTACATTTATTTGGAATCAAGAATTCAGCAAATCAGGTGATTTACCTAGCAATTTTATTGAGGTTGGTGCATATTCGTTTGCCGGAACTACAAACCTTAATTATGTTAATTTAAATGGAATTCAAACTGTTGGTGAACATGCATTTGATGGCTCAGGATTACTAGATGTAACTATTCCTAATTCATTTGAAGAAGGACAAATAGGTGGTTATACATTTGCTAATAATAAGTCTTTAGCTTCAATTACATTTGAAACTACTGTACTTGCCCCTCACATGCTAGAAGGATGCACAAGCTTAACTGCAGCTACTCTTGTTGAAGGTGTGACTGAGACACCAGAGGGATTATTTAAAGGATGCACAAGTTTAAGTAAGGTGGGTCTTCCATCGACTTTAACGCGACTTGGTGATTATACATTCTATGAATGTAAAGCTCTTAAGAATAATGAATGGACTTCTATTATTATGCCTGGTCAAACAACAACTGATGGTATGGCAAAAGAAGCTGGTAATTTACTTGAAATTGGGGCCTATGCGTTTGCATATTCAGGAATTGTACGTATTAAGATTCCTACATCAACAAATATAATTGGTAATGACGCATTTGCATATTGTGTTGATTTAGCTGAAATTATTTTTGAAAATACAACTCTAGGAGAAGAAATGCTTCTTGGTTGTACAGGCCTTGAGCATTTAACACTTCCAGAAGGTATTACATCAATTGATGCGGGTGCTTTTGCAGACTGTGTTAAGTTAATATCTGTTAAATTGCCTACCACTCTAACATCAATTGGTAAGGGTGCATTTAGTGGTTGTATGAGTATTGAAATAATGGAATTACCATTTATTGGTCAAGCTAAGGGTACTTCAGTTGGCGAAGAGGCTCTTCTTGGATGGATTTTCTCGACAACAACTAATACAGATGCTATTAATGGTGTAAATGGCAAAAAGCCAATGATTAATGTTTCACAAATATATTCTCTAAATGGTGAAAAATCAACGGTCGATTATTATATTCCAGCTAGTTTAACATCACTTCGTATTTATGGTGAAAGTGTAATTGGTTATGGTGCTTTTAGTGATATTACAAGTCTTACTAATTTAGTAATTAATGATAATGATATTACTGCAATTAGCGACTATGCCTTCTATAATTGTAGCCATTTAACGAATTTAGTTTATACTAATGATGACTATGAAATTGTAAATCATGTTATGACTATAAAGTCTAAGGATTACAACATTAATCTTATGCCTGGTATTATAACAATTGGTAATTATGCTTTCTATGGATGTAGTAATATTGAATCTATTAGAATGGAAGGCAATGTTACAACAATTGGCGATTACGCATTTGCGAAGTGTACAACACTTGCAAGAATTAATAATACATTAGATTCAGCTAGAGCTACTATTTTAGCTGATAAGACATATACCTATAAGAGTGTTGAGTATCAAGGTAGCGAGGATATTATCTATGATTTAAATATTTTAGATGGTGTAACATCTATTGGTACTTACGCTTTTGATAGTAACTTATATCAATATGTTAGAATTCCAAATTCAGTTACTTATATGGGTCAAGCCTTATTTGCGAATATGCCTAATATTATTGTTCTTTCAATTCCATTTGTTGGAAGGGAAAATCCAAAAGCTGATAGAAGTGATGAGCTTACTCAAAGTCCAATTTATACAATTGCGTATATGTTTGGTCGTGAGGCATATGATGGTGGATATAAAGTAGATCAAATTAAGGATGGAGCAGATGATAGGAATTTTGCTAACTTTGCAGGTAATACATCATATCTTCCTTCGTCTTTAAAAACCTTGTTAATTACAAACGCAAATGGTATTAAACGTAATGCCTTAATGAATTTAACTACAATTGTAAATTTGGAAATTAATGATTCAATTAATTATATTTACCAGGCTTCAATGTATAACATGGGTAACTTGAAATATATTAAAGTTCCATTTACAGGACATACTTTAATTAAGGATGAATCTAATCCGTGGGCGAGCTTACCTTCTACAAACTATAATTATGGTTTCTATACTGCTCCAGGCATTTCTTATTATAAATCATTTGGTTATTTCTTTGGCGAATGTTCTGGTAGTGTTGGCGACTGGTATCGTTCTTATTATCATTATGAGAATGACCCTTATTGGCATAATACATACTGGCTATCGAATTTTATTCCTGGTGTTGAACGTGTTGTATTAACCAAGGAAACGCATTTATATTCTTACGCTTTTACAAATGCTCAAAAGTTAAAATCAATATATTTGCCAGAAACCTTAAAAACGATTGGTTCGAATGATTTCCCAACAACCAATAGTAATACAGGTCATGTAGATGACTTGACATATAATTATGATGGTGGATATAATAATGATTCTCCACAAGTTAATAATTCGTATGGATTCTATGGATCGTGGCGTTATTATAGAAATGTATCTGTAGCGTTCTATAATTGTACATTACTTGATAATTTGGTTTTACCAACTAAATTGGAATCAATTGGTACATTTACATTTAATAGATGTACATCTCTTACAAGCATAACACTTCCTGCAAGTGTTACAAGCTTAGGCGAGTCTGTTTTTGGATATTGTACATCACTTGAAACTGTACGAATGGAAAATAAGATTATTGGTATATTAATGTTTGATCATTGTACTAATCTTAAAACTGTAAGTACAGCTTATCGCTTTGATTCAATTGCTGAACAAGCATTTACAGCTTGTACAGCCCTTAAGAATTTCTTATATGATGGATGTGGTGAAACTGAAGGATTCCATTTATCACCTAATGTTCAAATTGGCTTCCAAGCATTTAATGGCTGTACAGCCATTACGAATGTTCATATTGTAATGGACGTAAGAACAAGCGAAAATGGACTTTCGTACGATGCTCCATATATTGGAACACGTGCATTTGCTGATTGTACAGGTATTGTTAATGTCGTTGTCGATGGTGGAGAAATTGGATATAATGCATTTGCAAATTGTACATCCCTTGAAAATGTTCATGTTAAATCTGGTATTATCGGTTATGGTGCTTTTGGATATTTCTATTTTGAATATGGTTATCATTGGCATGATACTAGAACATCTTATAATAAGTTAACTAAATTAGTATCAGTTACATTAGATGAAGGTGTTACGAAGATTTATCAGGACGCATTTATTGGAACAGGTATTACAAGTATTGTTATTCCTGCGAGTGTTGAAGAAATCGGTAAATATGCATTTGGAGATTGCGATTCTTTAACTACTGTAACTGTAAAGAATAAGATAATTGCACCTTACCAATTTGCAGAATGTGATAATCTTGAAAGTGTTTATTATGATGCTAATAATCTAGAATCAATAGGTTCTCACGCATTTGGCCATGATCCTTTAATGAAAATTTTTAGACCATATAACTTAAATGATATAAAAGGCTATAATGAATCTGATTATAAGGTTACTATCGATGGGGTTGAAGACTTCTTTGATGTAATTATTTTGAGTAATATTACAACTGGTAATGGACTATTTACAGGATATTCAACTGAAGGATATGCTGATGATGAAACAAATTATTCTAATAACGGAATCTTTAATCATGAAACACAAAATACTGGAGTTGTATCAGCTAAGATTTTAAATGATAAGATTGGAAATCATTATTTCTATAATGCTAAGTCATTAAGAGTAGTAGAGGTATTACCTTCTGGTGTTGCGATTGGAACAAGTGCATTCTATGAAAATACTGCTCTTGAACGTATATATTATGCAAGCGTTCTTGATGATAATTCAACTTTCGATGGAATTAAGCTTCCAAATAATACTACAATTGGTAATTATGCTTTCTATGATTGTAAGAGTGTAAATAATCTTGTTACAAGAAATGTTTCAATTGGAGCTTTTGCCTTCCAATTATGTACAAGCTTAAAGTCCGTTAATATATTTAGTGGTAGTATTGGAAATTATGCATTCGGTCCAACTACGTATCGTGATTATGAATCTTCAGCAGGCGATAATGCGTTGACAAACATTACTGAGCTAGTTTTAGGTGAAGGTGTATATTCAATAGGTGATTATGCATTTGCTGGAATTAGAATTTCAAATTTAGTTTTACCTAAATCATTAGGTACGACTATTGGTGATACTAAAGGTGTTGTTGGTTCATTTGCTTTTGCAAATATTACAACCCTAAAAACGTTAGATATTAAAGGTCAAATTATAGGACATTATATGTTCTATCGTAATACTGCTTTAGCAACTGTAACCTATGATTCATCTAATTCTTTGGATTACATTGGATATTATGCATTCTATAAAGATATAGCATTAACAACATTTACATATAGCGTAGAAGAAAAGAACTATTTTGTCATTCCTGAATCAATAACTACCTTTGGTTTAGATGGTTATAGTAACTCAGGTGCATTTAGAAATACAGGAGTTGTTACGCTTGAACTTTTAACAACTGCAACAGGACCTTACCTATTTGAAGGATGCTCTAATTTAACAACTGTATATTTAAATGATGAAATTAAGACTATCTCTGCATATCAGTTCTATAATGATCAAAAGGTTCATTTGCTAATTAGCAATAAATATAAGGATACAATCAATGCTGGATTTAATTTAAGTGAAAGTATTGTAAGAATTGGAAGTTATGCATTCTTTAACTTCTATGATGAGGCGATGAACTCAATTGATATGGAGCATAATACTAATCTTGAAATAGTTGAATATGCTTCATTTGGTGGTTGGAGAAATTTAAGAAGTGTTGTAATGCCATTTGTTGGATATCAATATGGAGTGTACAGTGGTGTTGAAAATGGAGCTAATAGATTTGATTATACTTTCTCATCAGGAGATAGTGATTCAAATTATTATGTTTCGGCCACATATTGGATGCCTAAGATTGAATATGTAAGAATAACAGCTGATACTGCTCTTGGTCAGTATGCATTCTATCGTAATTCAACAATTGAGACTTTAATTTTGCCAAATACACTTAATAGTATTGGTCTTGATTTACTTCGTGGTACAACTAATCTACAAAATCTTACAATTCCATTTGTTGGTAATACACGTGGAATTACAAATAAGGTAGAAGCTACTTTTGGTTATTTCTATTATAATTCTGAATCTTCAATTGAAACTATTATGCAATACTATGTAGCGCCTAATACTTTACCAGTAAATGGAGAAGGTGTATTGCTTTCAGATTTAAAGGCTTCAAGTAGCCTTGATGAATCAGATATTGACTTTAGTTATGCTAGTGATGTTTTAGCCTCAAGTTCTAATGCTAATAAGGCTGTAACTACAACTGATAGCGATGGTAATAAGCATTATGTTCCTGTTGGTACATATCATAGTGAGGTAACTGTAGGTTATGGATATATCCCATCAAGAAATCTTAAGATTGTATCTATTACAGATGAAACAGTAATTGGTACTGGTGCATTTATGAATTTCTCACATATTGAGCAAATTAAATTAAATGATAAGATTACATTGATTGATAAATATGCCTTCTTTAATTGTACTTCACTTGGTTGTGTTGATATTGGAGATAGTGTGAATAATCATGACCATGAAATTGGTCAAATGTGTAATGAATTTAATGTTCCTACAAGTATTGTAGAAATTAGTGATTATGCTTTCTATAATTGTAGTTCGTTTACAAGCATTAATTTACCTAGCCATATTATGACTCTTGGTAATTTCTCATTTGCTTCATGTAATGGAATTACAACCTTAACTATTCCTGAAACGTTAAAAACAGTAGGAAGCCATTCATTTGCTAATTGTAAGATGCTAACTGGTTCAATTGATTTTAAGGGTCAAGCCTTTGGTGAATATATGTTTGCAGGATGTGATGGAATTGAAAGCCTTACTATTCAAGATAGTATTACAGAAATTCCTAATGGTGCCTTCTATAATTGTAATAAGCTTGCTGATGTTACATTCCAAGGTTCATTTAGAAAGATTGGATCATATGCTTTCTATAGCTGTTCTGCCTTAAAGAATATTGAATTTAAGAGTACGGAATCAATTGGTGATTATGCCTTCTATAAGTGTACTACATTATCAGAGATAATATTGCCAGAATCATTAACTTCAGTTGGTACACACGTATTTGCAGAATGTTCAACATTACGTAAGGTAACCTTGAATAATACTGTATTAGGAAAGTATATGTTCTATAAGTGTGTTACACTTGGTGGATATGATAAGTCAGAAAATAAGGCTTTAAATCCAATTATATTTGCTGAAGATACAACCGTTATTCCGGGTTGGTGTTTTGCATATTGTCATGAGCTTTCTGAGGTTAAATACCCTTCTTCCTTACAATTGATTGAAGATTATGCTTTCTATGAGTGTAATATGTATCTTAAAGAAGTAAAACTTCCAGATGGATGTGAGGTTTTAGGTGAGCATGCCTTCCAGCAATGTACAAGCCTAACAACTATTTATCTTTCTGCTAGTATGGAAACGATTAAGTCTTATGCCTTCTATGGATGTATAAATATTCAGGAAATTGTTGTTCCTCAAGGAGTAAAGATTGTCAGTGATTATGCTTTTGCAGAATGCTACGAGTTAACTACCATTAAAATTCCATCTTCAGTTACATATATTGGTCGTGGAGCATTATATGGTTGCGTTAAGCTTGAATCAATTTTCTTACCATTTGTAGGTGCATATAAGGGTGGCTCTCGTGATGATGCATCACTATTTGGTTATATATTTGGTGGCTTAAATGATACATATATAGCTGCTGATGGTTCGATTAATAACATGACATACGTTCAATCAAATGCTAGTTCCTTCTGGCAATTTGAGCAAAGATATTATAATGTAAGAAGCTTTGATAGTAATTTTGCACCTATTGCAATTACAGAAGAAGATGAAAGTAAGGAATTACATTCAACATTATATTATGTACCAAAGACATTAAAGACAGTTAACATTACAAATGAAACTGTATTTGGATATGGTGCATTTATGAATTGTGATTGGCTTCAAAATTTCTACTATCATTATATTGATTATTCTGATTATAATTTTGCAGGAAATTATAGTGCAATTCCTGATGAACAAGTTACAACCATTACAAAGATTGATGATTATGCATTCTTTAACATGGGTGGATTATTAGGGTCTTCATTCCAAAGAAATGGCAACAAACAAACATCAGCTATTGCTTTACATGATGAGGCATCAACAAATAATACATATGGATTCTTTGGTACTGAGGAATATATTGGAGATTATGCATTCGCGTTAATTGACAATGAAAACTTTATTAATTTGGTACTACCAGCGTCTTTAACATATATTGGTAAGTATTCATTCTCTAATTGTGCTAATCTTGAAAGTGTAAGTGTTAAATCAAATATTTTAGGTACTTATACATTTGGTTATTCACCTAAGCTTAAGAATGTAATATTTAATTCTGATATTGAAACCTTAGATGAAGGCGTATTCTTTGAGTGTAAGCAGCTATTTAATATCGAATTAACAGATAAGATTAAGTATATTAATGATTATGCATTCTATAATTGTGATAGCCTTGGTACTTTAAATAGTACTGGCACAATTGATTTAAAGAGTGTTGAGCATTTAGGTAGTTATGCATTCTCTGATTGTGATTCGTTAATTAATATTACAATACCAAACTCAGTAATTAAAATTTTATCTCATACATTTGAACACTGTATTTATTTAGAGAAGATTACACTTCAAAATGCTTGTATGGGATCATATATGTTCGCATTTAATGATTCACTTGAAACAGTAAGCATTCCTTCAAGTATTGTCAAAATTGATGATCACGCGTTTACATATTGTGCTAATTTAAAGAATGTAGAATATGCATCTAAGATAATTGGCGATTATATGTTCTATGGTGTTGGTCGTGGAAGCGCAGGATTTACATTCAACTTTAATACTGAGGATCTACCTGATTCAAATGTAACTAATTATGTTTATATTACATCAGATATTACTAGGGTCGGTGAATTTGCCTTTGCTTTAATTAGTGAAGTAGAAACAATTAAGTTTGAAAATGTAAATGATAAAGCTGCAAATCAAGGTGATGCTTCTGAAAATAATTATTTAGGAGACTTCGCCTTTGCCTTCACATCTATTACAGAAATTGAACTTCCTAATTCAGTTACATATATTGGTGAGGGATTAGTTGCTGGTTGTCAATTGCTTGATACTATAACCCTTCCATTTGTAGGAAGTAGACTTGGTAATGAAGGGGTTAAGCAGTCATTATTTGGATGGATATTTGGACAAAATTCGGATGCTAATAATGCAAGATTTGTAGCTAAGTCTGTCTTTAGTGAAACATCACTTGCAAACGAAAAGGATGCTCAAATTTATGCACCTGAAGAAAATAATAAGGATTATGAACCAGAATACCATTATGGTAATTCAATTGAATCTTCAACAAAATATAGCTTTATTAAAGAATTTGATGCTTTAGCTGAATTTAAGAAGATAGGTCAAAATACAACATTACAAAAGGCTTCTGATGTATTACAATATGAATTCTTTATTCCTGATAATTTAAGAAATATAACAATTATAAGAGAAACAATTATTGGATATGGTGCATTTTATAATATGCATAATGTTAAGGTTATTAATTTGCCAACTGACGAGAGAAATACTTTAACACAAATTGCTATGTACGCCTTCTATTATGATTATAATTTGACAAATCTGTTTGTGCCTAATTCAGTTACAAATATCTCTATCAGTTCGTTTGCGGGATGTGTAAGACTTCAAAGTATGACATTACCATTTGTTGGTACCTCTCGAGGCAGTACTTTATCTTCAGCTTCTGTATTTGGATATATATTTGGTCAAAATCCATATATGTCAGATACTGATGTAGTGCAAGAAATTCAGCTTGTTCAATATGATGAAGCTGGAAGAGAATTAAAGCTTCAAGCTACTGAACAGGTATTTACTAATGTGCCAAGAAATCCTGGTGAAAGTACATCTGTAATATATTATATTCCAGCAGCTTTAAATACTGTTACCATTCGTAGTGAATCCCATATTGGATATGGTGCCTTCATGAACTGCTCAATGCTTGAGCATATTAACCTATATTCGGATAAGGATTTTGATTCTAACGGAAATATCGTTATGACTGTTCAAGAGATTGGTCATTATGCCTTCTACGGTTGTATGGGACTTCGTGAAATGTATATTCCAAGGAATGTAACAATTCTTGAAAGTTATACATTTGGAAATTGCCATAACATTGAGCAAATATCTCTTCCGATAGGTCTTACTAAAGTAGGCGAAAAAGCCTTTATGAACTGCGTTAGCTTGAGAAATTTAGTTATTCCTAAAACGGTAACTGATATTGGTGCTTCAATTGATGGTGAATATAATGGTGCTATTTTTGAAGGCTGTATGTCTCTTGAAAATTTATCAATTCCATTTGTAGGTCAAAAGGCAATCAAATTAACAGATGAGGATCCATCTGCATATTCAGGTCTTGGCTGGTTATTTGGTTCGACAAAGCCTGCTTATGATTTATATTCTAAGAGAATGCTTCTAAATAGGTTTAAATATGATGAGGTAAGAGCATATATTACGCAAACTCTTAAAGAAACATATGACGAAAAGTATGAAAAGCTTCTTGCTCGTTATGTTGAGAACTATAATAAGACAGTTGATGCTTCAAATGTAATTACTATAGAAGATGTTAACGATTCTATTAAGTCAGCATTAAGAGAAGATGCATATGATGAAATCTTTGAATCTATTTTAGATAGTAGTGATGAAACAATCGAAGGTTTATATGATGATGCTCGTGAATCATTCATAAAGGTTAATTTCTACGAAGTTTTACAGCGTGATTCCGCTTTAGCAACACAAGAGACTAAGTTCTATGTTTCAGAATCTATCTTAAATATTACTTTAACAAATACATATGTAATTGTTTGGGATTCATTTAAGGATTGTAAAACATTACAGGTTGTAGATGTTACAGCTTGTGAGGATATGCTATCTTATATTGGTGAGTATGCTTTCTATGAATGTGTTAATTTAAAGGCCTTTATTCAAGGTGCTGATGAGACAATTTATGAAGGAAGAAACCTAAGAAAAGCTATTGAAACACATGCAAATACAAATTATATGGGAGATGCAGTTTATACTCCAAATCCTACTGATGTTAAATTTATTGGTCAATATGCCTTCTATGATTGTAAGCTATTAAGTCATTTTGAAATGCCATCTAAGATTGAAACAATTGGACAGTATGCTTTCGCAAAGTGCCAATCATTAAGAAAGATTGTAATTCCAAAAACAGCTGGAAATATAGGTAAGTCATATATTGGTGATCATACTTTTGATTCTGCCGGATTAACGGATATTGATATTAAAAATACTATAATTTCTAATTATATGTTCTTTAATAATGATTCTCTTGTAAAAATTATAGTACCAGAATTAGATAGTGTAGGTATATATGCATTCGCAGATTGTGATGCATTAAAGAACATTTATTTCTATGATGACACAATGTCTGATGGAATGTTTAGAGACTGTGATAGCCTTGAAACGGTTTATGTTCCAATGTGGGTTACAAATGTTGGCGATTATGTATTCGCAGATTGTGATAAATTAATATATGTAATTCAGGATAACGGAAGAGCAACTGAGGATGGCTCAAGTAATACTGGTAATATTGGACAGTATATGTATATGAATGATATTAAGCTTCAACATGTATATTACACTAAGTCAAATGTAGCTTCAAATTTAACAAAGGATAATTATTATACTGAGCAAGAAAATAATGGAAAAGCGCTTTGGGTACTTGGATTCAATGATAATATTTCTGTTATTGGTCAATCAGCCTTTGAAAATTGTAGTAGTCTTGAAGAAATATTATTTACGCATAATGCTAAGTATTCACGTATTATGAATCGTACATTCTATGGTTGTTCAAGTGTTACTGAGCTTAATTTCACATCTAATATTGAAATTATTGGTAATCAAGCATTCGCAAATTGTACAGGACTTTTAAATATTAATTTCTATTATGAAACTGAAGAAGGAAATACGCTTTCAAGTCTTAAAACAATTGAAGGATATGCTTTCCAAAATTGTCGAAATGTTATTAATCTTGTTGTACCAAATACTGTAACAGAAATTGATGAGGGTGCCTTCAATAATATGGTATCTCTTGATACAATTACTCTACCATTTGTTGGTAAGACATTTGAAATAACTGATTCAATTGATAGCTTATTTGGTTATATCTTTGGTATTGAAAAAATTGATGAGGATTTAACGACAAATCTTATATATCGAGTTGATCAAAAGATATCATCAAATGGTGTTTATTCTTGTTATCTTCCTACAAGCTTAAAGCATGTAATTATTAATGGTCAGGATCAAACTAAGGTTAGATATGGTTCCTTTAGTGAATGTGCTAAGATTGAAACAATTGTAATAACTGATTCAGTTGATACAATTTATGATCAAGCCTTTGCGGGATGCTCTAGTCTTATGGAATTTAACATTCCAAATAGTGTTATATCAGTTGGTGCTTATGATTTTGATCGTTGTGTAAGCATAACTAATATTTCAATTGGTACTGGTGTTAAGACAATTGGTGAATACGCATTCAAGGATTGTATTTCACTTCCAAGCTTAGTTATTCCAAACAATGTTGAGTCAATTGGTAGAAATATCCTTTCAGGTACTAAGAATCTTGAATCATTATTCGTTCCATTTATTGGTAGCGAAAGAGGAAATAATAATTCTAAGGAATCTGTATTCGCTTATTTCTTCGATTTTGATGCTCCTCAAGCACCATATACTTATAATGATTTAAAGATTATTACAAATGAACCTGATACGACTAATTTCTATAAGACTGTACAATACTATCAATCAGAATATAGTGATGGATATTCAACTATGGAAACTTGGGGTTATATTCCAAGAAAACTCAAGATGATTAACATTACTGATGAGACAATTGTTGGTGTTGGTGCATTTATGCAAATGCAGGACGCAGTAACGATTAATCTTAATGAAGGAATTACCTTAATTGATGATTATGCCTTCTATAAGACTCAATCATTTAGAATAATGAATCCTGATAGTGATTATTCTGAGGAGGATATTAATACGTTTGGTATTAATATTCCAGTTAGTGTTACAACAATTGGTGACTATGCATTCGCCGATATGAATGCTCTTACAAGATTAAGAACGCCATCACAGGATATGGAATTTGAAACATATGTCTTTGCATATAATCATAATTTAGTTAACCTAAAGCTTACTAATAAGCTAATTGGTGAACATATGTTTGATTCTTGTGATAATAAGAACTTTACTACCCTTGTAATTCCTAAGATTACACATAAGGTCTTATATAGCATTTCTCATAATTCACCAATAATTTCAATTGATGAAATTAATGGTGATATTAGACCATACGCATTTGCAAATTGTACAGGATTAACTACTATTTCATTTGAGATAGGAGATAATGATACTAATGGTGCTAACTATCTTGGTAAGTACATGTTTGCAAACTGTACTGGAATTGAAGAATTATATGTAACAGATAACATTAAATATATTGATGAAGCTGCATTATATATGACAACTAGCCTTCATACCTTAGTATTACCATTTGTTGGTGCTGAGGTTGGTATTGAGGGAACTGAAGAATCATTATTTGGTTGGATTTTCGGTTATAATGCGAGTGCAAGTTCTGATTTAGTAGAGCAGGTTACACAAATTAGAAATATTGATGACCATACACTTGATGTAATGACATCTATTCCTAAGGGTCTTGTTAATTTAACTGTAACTGATGAAACCGTAGTTGCATATGGTGCATTTAGTAATATTAAGACAATTACAAATTATGTATTTGATAATATTGATGTTTCTAATATTAACCAAATTAATAATCAAATTCTTGAAATTATTGGTGCATATGCCTTCTATAATAGTGGAATCACATATTTAAATTCTAAGTCTACTGGCGATACTATATCAGTATATAATATTAATATTCCTTCTAATGTAAAAGAAATTAGAACTCATGCGTTTGCGGATTGTCAAAATATTATTTCACTTCGTACAACTAGCACAATGACTGAGGACGTTATTGAAGATTATATATTCACAAACTGTGATTCACTTGTTAATATTCTTTTTGAAAATAGTTATATTGGTGTTCATATGTTTGATGATTGTGATGCACTTATCAATTTAACAATTTCTAAGTGTGTTACAAATGTTGGCGATTATGCCTTTGCAAACTGTGATTTACTTGCTAATCTAACATTTGAAAATGAATATATTGGTAAGTATATGTTTTCTAATTGTCCAAGCCTTGTAAATGTTGAGATAGCAAATTGTGTTAAGATAATTGATTTTGCAGCATTTGATCAATGCTACAATATTGAAAATTTAACAATTCCATTCGTTGGTCGTACAAGAGATATTGAATATAGTGAGCAAGCATTATTTACTTGGATTTTTGGTCAATATGATTCATATGCAACAGAGGATTTTGTTGATGACATTGATGATGTTTTTGAAACAAATACGATGATTGTAGCAGTTCATGTATCAAAGGATGATTCGGCAGCTGAAATGAAAGAAGTAATTGGTGTTTATCCAGAGGCCTTAAAGAATCTAACAATAACAGATGAAACGCTAGTTGGTTATGGAGCATTTAGCGACGTTAATGTTGCAAATATTAAATTTACTAATACTAATGATTCAGAAACTAGATTTATAAAGACATTTAGTGATTATTCATTCTACCAATCTGGAGTAGTTAATCTTAATAAAGATAGTAACTATAATATTGTTATTCCTACAAGTGTAGATTTAATTAAGTCACATGCCTTTGATTCATGCTACAACATTGAATCATTAAAGCTTGGTGAAAAACTACATTATGATTCTTCAGTAGAAAACGCTATTGAGCCTATTGGTGAATATGCCTTTGCTAATGAGGCTAAGCTAGTAAGTATTCTATTTGAAAACAACTTTACTAGTCAGCATATGTTTGATAGTGATACTGCCCTTAAGGATGTTACTATTTCGGATACAATTGAGGTAATGCGCTATGCAATGCTAAGTAATTGTTCAAATATTGAAAGAATTACAATGCCATTTATTGGTGAGACTGCTACAAATAATGAATCTGAAAATGCAACGTTTGGTTGGTTATTTGGTGATTCAGTCCTTGAAACTACAAAGACAATGTATCAAATAACACAGGAATACACAAAAGCTGAAACAATTACAGCGTATATTCCTTCAAGTCTATATAGTGTAACAATCACACTTGGAAATAGAACGATTGATAATGGAAATTCAAATGTATTTGTTCCATTTGGTACATTTGATAATGTAAGAACTCTTCGTGAGGTTTATATTCCAACTGATAGATATCTTGAAAATAATAATATTACAGTAAATACATATAAGATTAATGAATATGCATTTAGGAATACTGGTCTTGTTGATATAACAATTCCTAGCAAGGTTGATGAAATTAAACTTGGAGCATTTAAGAATTCAGCTAGACTTGAATATGTTTATTTTGAAAACGAAAGTATGTTAACAGCTCTTGATGATGAAGCATTTAGTGGTTGTACATCACTTGTTCTTGAATCCTTACCTTATGGTGTTACATCAATTGGCTCTGAGGCCTTCTACAAGAACACTAGTATGATTCGCTTTAATGTGCCAAATAGTGTTGAGACAATTGGTTTAGGTGCCTTTGGTCTTACAACATCACTCGAAGAAATTAGTATTCCATTTGTTGGTAGACATGCTTATGCGACTACATTTAAATCACTTGAGGAATTAGTTGCTGAGGATAAATATGATTATCCTGATAATGGCTTTGATTCAAGAGAAAGCTTATTTGGTTGGATCTTTGGTTCAAAGAAGGAAGCTAATGGCGTAGTTGAAGCTAAGCAGGCTTGGAATAGTGGTCAATTTGATGCTATTAAGCGTAATAATACAACATCAAGCATTGATGGTGTAACATACACACCAGAGTCATTCTATGTTCCAGTTAGTCTAAAGCGTATTAATTTAACTGAGTCAATTGGTATTGGCTATGGTGCCTTTATGAATTTAAGATATGTAGAAGAAATTGTTCTTCCAATTGAATTAAAGTTTATTGGAAAATATGCCTTCTACGGTGATTGGTCTCTTGGCGGTGTTGATATACCTAGAGGTGTTGAGATTATCGGCGATGGAGCCTTCGCAAATTCTGGTCTTGAATATGTAGAGGTTTGGAATAAGACTGTATCTGATAGTGAATTTGCTAACTGTAAGAGGCTTCATACTGCTATTTTACATGATACAGTAGAAGAAATTGGCTATGGTGTCTTTACAGGATGCTCATTACTTGAAAATTTAACTATTCCATTTGTTGGTGAGCAAAATTATAATAATGATCGTCAAGCATCTGCTAGTACATCATTTATGTGGATTTTTGGTGATGACATCTGTGCTAATTTAATTGAATTTAAGCATATATGTCCAAATGACAATGGAGAATATTTAATTCCTGTTACAAGCTTGAAGGAGGAAATGACTCGCTTCACTTTAACAACTCAATGCTATGGTAATGATATAATTGGTGGAATGTTACCAAATTCATTAACTAACCTAACAATTACTAATCAAAAGGTATTTGCATATGGCTCTATGTCTAGTATTTCTCATTTAGTTAATAATGAAAAATATCATCCAGTTTTAGCTGAAACATTTATAAATGAGGATAAGACTAAGGTTGGAAGAATTAATCTATATTTAACTACAAATGAGCTTGTTGAATTTGGACCTCATTCATTTGAAGAATCTAATTCATTTGAAACAATTAAAATGCCAAATAGTGTTAAAAAGATTAGTGAATATGCATTTAGTAATATGGATAGCTTAGAGTCTGTGGTCTTCTCAACTAATAGTGAATTAACAACAATTGGTGCTTATGCCTTTGCGGATTGTGATAAGATAAGAAGCATTACATTACCTGATAATATTAATGTATTAGGTGAACATTCATTCTATCACCTAGATAGTCTTGAATCATTTGACTTTAATAAGGTAATTGAAATTGGCGATAATGCATTTGAAGAATGTGCAAGCTTAAAGACAATTAATTTAAGAAATGTATCATCAATTGGTGCATATGCTTTCGCTCATAATGATGCTTTATATAATGATTGTGAGGATGTTCTTACTATTCCTGCAAGTGTAGAGTCAATTGGTGCTTATGCCTTCGCATATTCTAATGGCTTAAAGGACTTTAGGCTATTAAATAAGCTAATTGGTGAATATATGTTCTACAATTGTTTGGGCTTTGAGTCAGTTACTATTCCAGCAAATATTGAGGCAATTGGTGCTTATGCCTTTGCTGATTGTACTAATATTAGTGGTAAGAATAATAGTGAGGGTACATTTGATGCTAAATTAGCAGTTAGCTTTGAAAATAAGCTAATCGGATCTCATATGTTTGATGGATGTGTTGGTATTACAAGCCTTGTAATTTCAAGCACGATTGAAGAAATTAGAGATTATGCCTTCGCAAATTGTACAAGACTTGCTGATATTGAATTTAATAATAAGCTAATTGGTGAATACATGTTCTTTAACGATACTGCATTAGAAGCAGTCATCGTTCCTGAAAATATTCAAGAAATTAGAATTGGTGCCTTTGAAAACTGCTCTAATCTTGCTAATCTAACTCTTCCATTTGTTGGCAAGGAAAGAGCCAATAATAATAGTGAGGAAGCTTTATTTGGCTATATCTTTGGCTCAAAGAGAGAGACAACTGATCAGGCTAAGATGCAATTCTTTGCAAAAACTGATGATCCTTACTACGATGATTTAATTGAAAGAGCTACATCAGAGGATGAAAATTATGAATTTGAGGCTAAGATTCCTGCAAGTCTTAAGAATGTAACTATTACAAATGAAACAATTGTAGGATATGGTGCATTTAGTAATGCTTCTGATATCAATACGATTACATTTGCTAATAATAAGGATGGAAATTCTACTTTAGTAGCAATTGATAATTATGCCTTCTATAACTGTAGTGGACTTGAAAGTATTACAATTCCTAATAGTGTTCAAACAATTGGCTATGCGGCCTTTATGGGATGTGATAATCTTAAGAGTATCATCTTACCATTTGTTGGCCAGCTAAGAAATAATGCATCTACAGCTGATATTACAAGAAATGCTACTAGTGTTAAGACCGGTGAACGTGCCTTCTTTGGTTGGATCTTTGGACGTAAGATAACAAGTGCTTCCTTAAGAAGCCTTAGCTCATCAGCATTATCATATAATGTTCCTGAGAGTCTAAAGACAATTCAAATTACTGACGAGCTTGTTATTTCTGATCAAGCATTTAGGGATATTACAACGATTGATGAAGTAATTCTAAATGAAGGAATTATCACTATTGGTGAGGAAGCCTTTATGAATACAGGAATCAAGCAAATTACAATTCCTGCAAGCGTTGGTCTTGAATCTGAAAAGGCTGTTTTAACTGAAACTAGAGATAGTAAGCAATATGGATATATTGGTGCTAGAGCCTTTATGAATGCTTCAAGCCTTAATACTGTAAGCTTTACTCCTGAATCTCATGTTTATGAAATTAAGGATAGTGTATTTGAAAATGCTATTTCCCTTGTAATGACTAGTCTTCCTAATAGCGTTAAGCTTATTGATTCTCGTTCATTCTATAATACAATCAGTATTACTGAATTTACGATTAGTAATAATGTTCTAGCTATTGGCTCATATGCCTTCGCAAATGATGAAGATAATAGAACTAAGACTAAGCTTCAAAAATTTAGCTTTGAGGATAAGTGTAAGATTGAAACTTTAAGTGAGGGTACATTTAAGAATGCAACTAAGCTTCAAATGACAACTCTTCCTGATTCATTTATAAGAGTAGAAAAATATGCCTTTGAAAATTGCTCATCAATTACTGAATTTACATTATCTAATAATGTTGAATATATTGGTGAGGCAGTATTTAGAGGTGCAACATCACTTGAAACATTAACAATTCCATTTGTTGGAGAACACTTAGGTGCAAGTGTAGAAGTTACTATTAAGGAAAGAATGTTTGGTTGGATTTTCGGATATAAAGAAGGAGCTATAACTGATAATAGTTCATACAGTATTGTAGATTCATTACGCAATGTTCATATTACGGATGATATAAATATTGCAAAATATGCCTTCTATAATTTAGCTAAGGTTGATTATATAGCATTAGGAAATACGATTGAATCAATTGGTGCCTATGCATTCGCCGAAAATAAGAGCTTAAGTGTTGTTAGATTTGAAGAAGGCTATAAGATGACAGCTGTTTCAGATCATTTATTCCAAAATGCCACAGCTTTAGTTGGATTTAACCTTGGTGGAAATGTAACAGATGCTAAGGAAGTGTCATCTATTGTAAGAAGACTTCCTGATAGTGTTCAAACAATTGGCGCTTACGCCTTTGACGGATGTAACAATGTAGGATTTACTGATTTTGCAGTATCTAGCAATGTTACAGCAATTGGTGAGTATGCATTTAGTAATACTTCTAATATGGTAACCTTTACTTTTGATGATGTTTGTCAAATTGCCACTCTAAGTGAGGGTACATTTAAGAATGCAATTAAGCTTCAAATGACAACTCTTCCTGATTCATTCACAAGAGTAGAAAAATATGCCTTTGAAAATTGCTCATCAATTACTGAATTTACATTATCTAATAATGTTGAGTATATTGGTGAGGCCGTATTTAGAGGTGCAACATCACTTGAAACATTAACAATTCCATTTGTTGGTGAAACCTTAGGTGAAAGTGAAAAAGCTACAGCTAAGGAAACAATGTTTGGTTGGATTTTTGGTTATAATAATGGTGATATAAAGGATAATGCATCTTATAGTATTGTAAACTCATTACAAAATGTTCATATTACAAACGATAAGAACATTAGCCCATATGCCTTCTATAATTTACAAAATGTTGATTATGTATCACTTGGAGATACAATTGAAACAATTGGTGAATATGCATTCGCAAATAACAATACACTTAGTGTTGTAAGATTTGCGGATGGATATAGGATGACAACTGTTTCAAATAATCTATTCCAAAATGCAACAGCTCTTCAAGGCTTCAATTTAGGTGGAAATGTATTAGATACAAAGGATACAACAGCCATCGTAAGAAGACTTCCTGATTGTGTAACTACAATTGGTGCTTACGCGTTTGACGGATGTAGCGATGTACACTTTATCGATTTTGCCGTATCTAATAATGTTACTACAATTGGAAAGTATGCATTTAGTAGAACTTCATCAATGGTATCATTCTCATTTGATGAGACTTGTCAAATTAAGACCTTAAGTGAAGGTACATTTAAGGATGCAATTAAGCTTCAAATGACAACTCTTCCTGATTCATTCACAAGAGTAGAAAAATATGCCTTTGAAAACTGTCAATTTATTACTGAATTTACACTTGGCAATAATATTGAGTATGTAGGTGAGGCCGTATTTAGAGGCGCTACAAGACTTACGACTTTAACTATTCCATTTGTTGGTTCTTCACAAGGTCTAGCTACAATTGATAAGTCATATGAAACAATGTTTGGTTGGATCTTTGGTATTATAGATGAAAATGAATTATTAATTGATAATAATAACTTTAGTATTGTAAATTCTTTGCGTAATGTAATTGTTAAGAATGATACAAACATTAGTGAATATGCATTCCATAATGTAGATTTAATAACATATGTATCACTTCCACGTACGCTTAAGGAATTAGGTGCACATGCATTTGAAGGATGTACAGCCCTTCAAAGTATTCGTCTTGAAGAAGGTATTCAAATTGAAATAATCAATGAATCCACATTTAAGGATAATACTAATCTTCAAGGCTTTAAGCTTGAGGATGATTCAGAAGATATTTCAAGAACTCTTCCTGCAGTTGTTACAAGAGTTGAAGCTAATGCCTTTGAAAACGATGTAACAATTGAAACATTTACTCTTGGAAATACAGTTACCTATATTGGTAGTGAGGTATTTAGAGGATGTACAAGCCTTAAGTCTTTAACATTACCATTTGTTGGTTCTCAAAGAGGTAATACTAATGCTGAATCAGCATTCGGTTGGATTTTCGGATTAAAGAATCGAACAGCCTTAAGAAGACTACAAAATAATTTAAATTCTTATGCTGTGCCTACTAGTTTAACTACGGTTGAAATTACGGATGAAACTATAATTGCGGATAACGCCTTCTTAAATTGTGATAATGTTACAACAATTACAATTAATGAAGGAGTGACTACAATTGGAAGCTCAGCATTTGAAAATACTGGTATTACAAACTTTAATGTTCCATCAACTGTTAGTACAATTGGAGCATCTGCTTATAAGGATTCTTCAAATATGGTAAGTATTACATTTAATGCAAATATTATTACTAGAATTGAAGCTTATACTTATGAAAACTGTTTAGCTTTAAGTACTTTTGAAATTCAATCGGCAATTAACTTTATTGGTGATTATGCATTTAATAATACAGGCCTAGCAACTATTACAGTACCTAGTACAGTTAAGACATTTGGAGAATATACATTTGCACATTCTCATAGCATGACAGCTGCTACTGTAGATACATCAATTCTTGGTAACTATATGTTTGCTGAAAGCGAAAATCTTCAAACTGTTTCCTTAACTAATAGTAAATTAACTACTATTTCTACTGGTGCATTTATGAACTGTACTACATTAGTTGTAGAAGAAATTCCTGATAATATTTCAACAATTGAAGACTATGCATATTATGGCTTACATAATCAAAAGGCATGGAATTACAAGAGCGCTTTAACTAACATTGGTAAATTTGCATTTGCAGATAACACAGCAATTACATCATTAACTCTTCCAGCAACAATAACTTCTATTGGTTATGGTGCATTTAATGGTATGATTTCGTTAACAGAAATTACAATTGCTTATGTTGGTGGCGGAGATGCTACTAATAGTGATGATACTGGTTCTACATTTGGATTTATCTTTGGATATATGTCAAAGACTAAATCAAGTCTTGAATATGAAGCAACTCAAAATGGAAATACTTATCAAATTCCTTCAACATTAAAGGTAATTAATATGTCATATAATTCTAATAGAAATTCTATAATTACGGATTATGCATTCCAGGGATTAATTACTATTGAAAATGTTAAATTGCCAATGAGCTTGAAGAGTATTGGAACTTATGCATTTAATAAGATGTATGCATTAACATATGTGGAAATACCAATTTATACAACTGTTATTTCACCACAAGCCTTTATTGATATTGAAAAGCCAGGTACTGATGTTAACTTCTTTATCATTGCTTTCTATGATCCAGAGAATATGCCAGCTAAGAATGACAATGTAATTAAAGATTCTGAAAGACCAGCTAAGTGGGCTATTACAAAGAACGAAAATGAAAATGACATTTATCTTGGCGAAAATGGTCAAAATCTTCTTAAGGAAGAACATGAAAAACAGGTTTCTACGGGACATTATGAACGTTGGTATACTAAGTATTCTGTTCATATTGAGTCTAAGGAGATATTCATTTACGAATATATGCCTAAGTATAAGAAGCTTGCAAATGGTTCGTATGAAGGTGCATTTAAGATTATTGGTTATACTAATCTATTTATGGGTGGTGCAATTGTTGTACCTGCTGCATATGGTGGAAGACCAGTAGTTGAAATTACTGATGGTGCAATTGCAAATTATTATAATACGGCTAATGCTGATAGTACTGATTTATATGTCGATATAACTACATTTGAAATTGGAACTAATATTGTTAAAATTGGTGATCACGCCCTTCCTGGTGGAATGGATATGACCGTGTATGTTAATAAGACATATAAGGACGCTAAGCTATATGCTGGTCATGAAAGTGATTGGATTGGTTATAATGATACTGTTAATCCACAAAGCGGTAATGCTTTAGTATATTATGGATTCTTAGATACAAAATCTACCGATTTGGATACATTGAATTTAAAGGATCATCATTATACTGAAAATTATACTTGGACTAAGGGATCAAGCCAATTCCCTTATCAAATTTTAACTTCAGGATTGACTTTAAGATTAACTGAAACTGACACATCTGAATATGAGAATCATTCTGATCTTGCTCTAAACTATATTGGTTCTGAACAAACACCAGAAGCCTATGTTTCTGATCGAGCAATTCGTGTAAATCATAAGGCAGTTACTTATACACTAAATGATCAATATCATATTAAGTACTCTAATAATGTAAGTATTACTAAGGAAGGTTATATTGCAACTGTTGAAATTCAAGGAAATAATTCAGGATTTGTTGGTGTTCAAACAATTACATTTACAATTATTCCGGCTGATTTAACTGTTACTATAAATACATCTAAGGTATTCGCAGAAGAAGAACGATGGGAATTTGGTAACTTTACAACAGAGGTAGATGGATATCAAACAACGGGAATTGACCAATTATATGGTAATTTATATACAACAAATTCAAATGATAAAGATTTTGAGAATATAGATGGTGTTAGAATTAACCGTAATGATGGCGCAAATGTAGGTATTTACAATAGCAGTAATTCCTTGGATACAATTCGTTGGTATTATCAATCATTTGATAGTATTATTCCTGGTGTTAACTTCATTGGCAGTTCTAATGATTACTGGAAGGTAATTAAGACTGATAGTGAAGGAAATTTAATTGATGTTTCTGAAAATTATAATGTTATTTTAAATGTTAAAGTTGAAATAACTCCTCAGCCATTAGCTGTTTATTGGTCTGAGACAACTCATGAGTATGATTATAGTGCAACGGGAGAAAATATTCATAAACCAGTTGCAGTTACTAACCTACCTGAAAGTCTTGTACCATTAAAGGTTACTATTATGGGTTATGATTTATCATCATCTAAGCCACTAGATATTGGTACACATACAGCTTTAGTAGAAATTGATGTAGATAGATTAATTCCAGATAGTCGTAATAATGTTTATAAAAACTATTTATTAGTTCCTTCACGTATTACTTATCGAATTACAAGAATTGAGGTTCCTGTTCCAATTGTTTCATATCGTTATAAATATGATGGTGAGGAACATGAGGTTGCAATTTCTCGTAATAATGAATTATTTAACCTTTATTACAAGGAAGAAGACACAGGCCGTTATTACTTCTATAAGCTTGATGATCCAACTAAGTATTATCGAGATGAGGTAAGAAATGAAAATGGTGAATTAGATCCAACGGCAGATACTTGTTACCATTCATTTAAGGTAAAGGATATTGGCTCATTTAAGATTTATGCAATTTTAAGATATCCTCAGGCATATATGTGGGATGATTATCGTGATATTTATTATCGAGAAGAAATTATTACACTAGATGCATCTGTTGAAAAGGCTGATCTTGTTGTTAATATTTCTACAGGAACTAAGGTTGCTTATGGAACTAATGAGATAAGATATAATCTTAATGATCTTGAGGTTTCTGGCCTTCTTGATGGTGATACTGTTAGTGGATATTTAAGCTTTATGCCAAATGTTCATGGAACACTTTCAGCTAATAATATTAATAATGTTTCTTATAAGGTGATTGATGCTGAAGGCAAGGATGTATCTGAATTGTATAATATTAGCATTGCAGGTTCATTTGAAATTGTATATCCAGAAATTGAATACGACGCTCAATATTATGAGGGAAATTATAAGCCAGGAATGAAAGAATCATTTACAATTATTCCGAAGAATTGTAGTGATTATAGTGTTCAATATAGTGTTGATGGTTCTAACTATACATCTGATAATTATGTATATTCAAAAGCTGGAACATATACTATATACTTTAGAATTGAAGCGGATATGAGAGAAACAACCTATGGAAGTATAACATTTACAATTACTCCACTTGAACCTAAGATTCAAGTCGTTGATGAAACTCATATTTATGATGGTAATCCAGTTAAATTAAATTATACTGTAGATGCTTCTTTAATACCTACAATTAGATATTATTATGGTCAAAATACAACATTAGCTTATTCATCAGCTATTAATGCTGGTTCATGGATTGCTGTATTTACAATTCCTACAGATAAGTATGGTAATTACACATCTGTTGAATATAAGTATAATTTTGAAATTGAAAAGCGTGAGATTAATGTAGAATTAAGTGAGTCTAAGTTATTCGATGGTAAGGCTTATAATGAAGTATTTACTTTAACTAGTATTCATAACATGTTAGCTAATACACATTTAGCACTTTCTATTGAAACTAAGGGCTACACGGTGGGAGTATATTCCAATAGTTTATTAACAATAAATACAAGAATGTACTTAGAAGGAATATCAAATGATGAGGATGTAAGTCAAAACTACATAATCAATATAGAAAATATTACAATTGAAATTTGTAAGAATTATGCAAATGTAAATATTTCTAATAATGTTCAAGTGTATACTGGAAAAGAAATTATAGTTCCAACGATTTCATCGACTGGTACAGTAAAGTCATATTCATTTACAGGCTTTGATGATGGTAAGCTTCCAATTAATGCTGGTATTTATGAAATGATCGTTGAAATTGCTGATTCAGATAATACATTTGGTGGTACATTTAGTTTTGATGTAACTGTTAAGCAATGTGAATTGATACCATTACAGGAGTATGAAACTACAATTTATGATGGTACAATTCAAATCCCAAGAATTTACTTTAGTAATGTTGATTTTGAGCCTGTTATTACAGTAAGAGGTAATGCTGATCCAATTAATATTGGTACATATACATTAGATATTAGATTGAATGAATATTCTAATAATTATTCATTAACAACTAAGACTCTTACATATGAAATAACAAAGCGTGATATTAAGATTGTTTATAGTAATGACAATGTTACATGGTCAAACGACTTATTTACAGTAGCAATTACAAATGATTTAATTGAAAATATGCCAACTGCTGATACTGCAGCTGGAACTATTACAACTAAGTCAGGTGCTGTTGGAAACTATAACAATAGTAACGTAAATATTACTTATGATGTTTTAAGAAATGGAATTTCTGTAATTGAAAATTATAACATTACTTATGATGTTAATGTTGCAATTAGATATGAGCTTCTTGATATTAAGGTTTTAGTTAATGGAGTAGAAGCCACAAAAGATAGCGATAATAATTATTCATTAACTGTTCCATATATTGGCTCATATTACGATGTTACTGTTGTAGCTAATAATACTGATATAGCATACTTCTTCAAATATAATGCTGATTACACTTTATCTGAAATGAAGGTTAATAATGTTGGTAGATATACAATTGACTTTGTTGCAATGAAGGAATTATTCGAAACTTATTATGGAACTTTAAGCTTAACTGTTGAAAAGATTCAATTAAGTCTTGAAATGGATGACCTAACAAAGTCATATGATCGTTATCCTGTTAGTCCATCATACCGTATTTCACCTGATCTTTCATATGAAATAACACCAACATTTATGTGGCGTTATCAAGATGAAACGAATGAGGTTGCATTACTTGCTCCTTCATCAATTGGTAAGTATTTTGTAGTAGTAACAGTAGAAGATACTGACAATTATTATGGTTTCAGTAAGAGATTTGATTTTGAAATTACGAAGGGTAATTCTAACTTAATCATTGATGCTTTATATAAGGAACATACTTATAATACTAAGGCAGTTGAAAATCCTTCTGTAAGCTCTTATGTTGAAAATGGTGAATACACATTCGCTTATTATCAATTAGTTTCTGATAATTGGATTTTACTTGATTCTAATCCAGTTGATGTTGGTACATATAAGGTTGTAGTAACACTTGTTGGTACCGATTTATATGCGGCTGACACAGCTCAACTTGAATTTAACATTCTACCTGCTAAGGTTTCAGCAATGTTTGATTCAACTGAATTAACTTACAATGGATTAATACAAAAGCCTACAGCTAAAGCAATTGATTTGTTAGGACAAGAATTGAATATTATTTATAGTAGTCAAGGTTCAATTAATGCAGGTTCTTATGAATTAACTGTAACAACAGATAATAAGAATTATGAATTAATAAACAATACTATTATGTATAATATTACTAAGCGTTTATTAATTATTGAAGCTGAAGATGAAAATTTTGTACAAGATGGAAATGAAAATTGGTCAAAAGTATTTACTAATAAGAATGTTTCTCTTGCTAGTACAGATAGGATTTCTGGTAAGCTTTCATTAATTAGAAATGGTTTAGGTAGATTTACAAGTATTGATGATTTTGCTTGGGTAGAAGAACTTACAATTGTAAATTCATTAAATCAGAATGTAATTGACAATTATTACATTCGATATTTATTAAATATTTATGTAAGAAATAAACCTATCGCGTATGAATTAGCTGATACCGATGTTGATTTCACAGGTGATGAGCTTTCTGCTAACTTTACTGTTTTAACAGATGATGTAACAGTTGTTTACACATACGAAGGAACAGATTATAATGAAATGCCTAAATTTATTAATGCTGGAAGCTATCATATTGTAATCAATCTATCAAAAGAAGATTATGAATCTTGCACTGTTGAATTTGATTTTGTAATAAATAAGATTAATTCAATTGTATCAATTAACGTCGAAGATAAAGTATATGATGGAATTAATAATTTCCGGTATATTGAATCAAATGGTTCAGTAACATGTAACGAAATTTACTCAACTGTTGATGCAACATCTGCAAATGTTGAGTTAAATATTGAAGCATTAGATAAAGATATTAATTATATTATTAAGTATTATAATTCTTTAGGATTTGAATTAGATGCTGCACCAGTCAATGTTGGTACATATACAGCTATGATTGTTACTCTTGAATCTGATAATTATCTTTCAACCTCAGCTTCATGTGAATTTGAGATTACAAAGGTTGATCCGAATATAATTATTGATGAAAGTGGATATCAACACATTTATGGCTTGAATCAGGTTTACTCTGAATATGGTACTAATTCATTAGAAATAATGATCAATACAACAAGTTGTATTAATGTTAAATATTATAGTGAGGATATGACAGCAATTTATCCAACTAAGCCAGTGAATGCAGGTAGGTACGTAGCTGTGATTTCAACTGATGAAACTGCTAATTACAATGCATTTAGAACGTCAATTAGTTTTGAAATTGTGAAGAAGCAAATTATTATTCGTGGAGACTATTATCATATCTTTGATAATAATATTGTTAATATTAATCTAAATGATTTAAATAATTTTGAAATCTTTGATGTTCAGACTGGAAATAATATAGTTAATGGTGAAACATTTACATTGAATGGAGCATTAATTACATCTGATTCAATTGAAGGATTATATAAGTTTATTACAGTTGATGATATTTCAAATCTTGAAATGTTTAAAACAGTTAATGGCATTAATATATCACTTCTTGATAATTATGAAATCAAGATTGAAGTTTCAATTGAAATTGGTAAGGCTGATGCGGATATTACTGTTAATGATGTAAATGTTACATATGATGGTGAAGCACATGGCTTAGATGTTATTTTCAACAATGAAATTGTAGGAAATTATGTTATTACATATTCAATGACAAACCCAGAAGGTGAAGAATTAGAGCATAGCTTTACTTCAGAATTGAAGTTTGTTAATGCAGGTTCATATGTTGTATATTACAAGATAGTATTTGATAACTATAAGACTATTACAGGACAAGGTAATATCAATATTGGAAAGACAAGTGATTTTGATTTAACTATGGCAAATAGTTCTATTCAATATACTGGTCGTTCAATTGAAATGCCTCAATTTACTACAGTATCTGATGGACAAATTAGTGCTGTATTTATGGATGAAAACGGTAAAGCTTTACCTTTAAATCCACAAGCAATCGGAGCATATACAATTAAAGTTAGTGTATCTGAGGGCACAAATTATAAGGCTAAAGCATTTGTGTTTAGCTATGAAATTACAAAACGAGTTTTAACTGTAAACTGGGGTTCAACTACTGAGTTTACATATACTGGATCATCAATTATTCCACAATTTAATATTTCTAACCCTACTACAGAAGAATTGAATGCAGAATGGTTAATTATTGATGGTGATGGTGTAAATGTTGGAGCTCATCAAATTAAAGTTAATATTCATAATGATAACTTTATCTTAGATGAATCAACCGAGGTATTTGAATATCAAATCTTAAAAGCCAATATTGCATATGTTGATGAATTAGAAACAACATATGTTAAGGGTGGATATGATTTGAATAAGAATGCTAAGGAAGGTATTCTATATGTTGATTCTGATGGTAATAATGTTGGTGTCTTTAATGAAACTGGTGAATATGAGTTATTTGCTAAATTAATTAGCAACAACTATAGTTGGCAAGATGACTATGTAGGTCAATTAAGACCATTTAGGCTAATTGTTAACAAAGCTAATATTAGTGACACAAATGCTAATGTTTTAGTAGATAAGATTAAAGATTATCTATATACTGGTAAAGACATTACACCTTCAGTAAATGTACGTCAAAACTTCACATTATTAATTGAAGGAGTAGATTACGAGGTTGCTTATTCTAATAATAATGGAATTACGTCAACAGCTATGGTAACAATTACAGGTATTGGCAATTTTGAAGGAAAGATTGAAACTACCTTCAGAATTGTAAGTAATTCATTATCATTAAATGGAGATTCAACTTATGAATGGTACGAGACGTCAGATGGTAAAACATTTATTAAGAGTGAGCATGCGCAAAAGTCAAAGACAAGAGCAATTCTTGCAAATGTATCAGTTCGTACGTCTATAGCCGATTTCTTGGCTAACTTTGATGCTAGTCAAAGAGATAATATTAGAATCTATGACTGCAATAATAATCTAATTAAGCATGATTCTACAGATTTTATCGGTACAGGTGCTCGAATTGAATTGAGAAATTCAGTTGGTACATTACTTGATACAGTCTATGTTTCAGTATTAGGTGATATTGACGGAAATGGAATTATTGAAGCTGCAGATGTTGTTATGATTAATAAAGCATTAAGAAATAACAAATTAAAGAATGAATTCTATTTTGCAGCAGATGTAAATGGTGATGGTGAAGTAACTTCTGCTGATTCACGTTTAATTAGCATGCATATCAAAGGAACTTATGATATCTTCACCAAGCAATATTTATAGGTTGATATACTTATTTGCGGCGTGAGTCTTAAAAGACTCATGCCAAATAATAAGTATATTAGCCAAAAATTTTATAAAAATGTTTCGAAAAACTATAAATAGAGGGGTTATTGGTTGTAATTAAGAGCATTTGGAGTTAAAATTAATGTAGAGAAGTGTCGAAAAAAGATAAAAATAGGAGTTGGTTGTATATGAAACAAACAAACTATATAGAGAAAAATAAGAAGAAATCAAGGTTTACAAAGGGCAAGATTGCTATCTTTGGTCTTTTAAGCTTAGTTATTGTTACTATAGGTTTAGTGTTTATTTTTAATTTTAGAACGAATAAATCAAGCCCTGGTGTTGTCAAGGGAAAGAATTATACAATTCTTGACTCTAATTCTGCGACATTTAACTATCGATTAATTGACAATAATGGTACATATGATTTAAGTGCTAATGGCTTTAGTAGTACTAAATATGCCCAAATTATTAGTGTTAGTACGCAAACTCCAGCGGGAGCAGATGGCTATAACATTAAATTTCCTGAAAGCATTAGGGATAATGGTATTGATTATCAAGTTAAGCAAATTAACTGTACGGTTGATTCTAATGGAGCAAAAATTACGGATAGTCATTCCTATTTTAGTAGCTTTAGCTATAATGCCGCATTAAATACTGCAGGTGCAAGCTTTGTAAAAAATATAAAAAGGATTGAGGTTCCTAACCGAGTAGAATATATTGAGGTTGGTTCCTTCAATGGTCTTGGATATGTTGAAGAGATGAAACTTCCATTTGTTGGTACAAAGCGTGGAAATCATAATTTTGATGGAAATTTAGGAGCAGATGGCTATAAGTCTGCATTTTTATCAATCTTTGGATATGGCTCAGTATTGATGGGAAGAGAGGTTTCTTCCTTAAATACTTTGGGATTTTATAGCTTTGATTATAAAACAACGTATATTGATCAAACTCAAGGAAATACTGTTATTCAATCTCCTACTATAACATTGGGTTATCAAGGCAATACAAATGGTTTTGATGGCGCAGGTACAACCCTTTGGGTAACAGATAATAGCACATCTAGTGATGCTACATATTTATATATGCCATATTATCTAAGCTCAGTTGAAATAACTGATGAGGTATATGTGGCTCCACGTGCATTTTATAATATGACAGTACTTAAGGATGTAACAATTAGTTATAATAATGATCCTAATTTTACTAATAAGTTTACTGATGCGTTAACAATGGGAGAATATGTATTTTATCAGTGCTATAATTTGCACACAGCTATATTACCATCAAATTGTGGTACGATTGGAACAGGATGCTTTGCAAATTGTACTAGATTGGGTGGAGCTGCAGTTGAACTTAATGGGAATCCTATAAACGACTCAAACGGTAATCAAATTAAAGGAAAATTAATTTTGCCAGAAGGATTGAAGGAGATTTCAGAAAGCTTGTTTGCAAATTGTGCTAGCCTTAGTGAGGTTACATTACCAAAGGGCATTACTGCAATTCGTTCAAAAGCTTTCTTAGATTGTATTAATTTAAGTGTTATTAAAAGCTCTTCTGTGGATGCTAGTAATAATCCTGGAGTAATTACATTGCCTCAAACAGTAACGAGCATTGGAACTCAAGCTTTTAGAAATTGTAAGGCATTCACAAACTTTTCTGTCCCTGTTAATGTTACATCAATTGGAAGTATGGCCTTTAACGGATGCTCGAAATTAGCAAGTATTACTTTACCATTTATTGGTAGTAAAGCCGGTAATTCTAACTCAAAGGAAGCATTATTCGGTTACATTTTTGGTGAATATTCAGAGCTAGCTGATGGCACAAACGATGGAGCATTAAGCTCGGCATATCAGGTTGTTCAAAATGAAACTGGAGATCCTAATGAGTCTGATACAACAAAGAAACATTCGTTCTTTATACCAGAAACTTTAATTAATGTAACAATTTTAAACGAAACAGTTGTAGCGCCTGGTGCGTTTATGAACTGTTCAAAGATTCAAAACATTAGAATAATGTCATCACAAGCAGCCGGTACAAAGGATACTGTTACAACTATAGCAGAAGGTGCTATGTATGGATGCTCTAGCTTGAAAGAAGTGTCTTTGCCATTCGTTGGTGCTAGTGATTCCGTTTCTAATGGACAATTAGGATATATTTTTGGTAAAAATTTATTTTCAAATACAGAACAAGTTAAGATTATAAATGAACCAAACAAATATTGGTATATTCCTAGTGGCTTAAAAACAGTTACTTTAAATCACCAAACTGTATTAACAACATACTCATTCTATAATACCTTTATGGTAGAAAATGTAATTATTTCTAAAGCGACGCAAGAAGCTCAAAGAAATGTTTTTTATGGCTGCAAGAATTTAACAACCTTAGAAATTCCCTTTGTTGGAAAACAAAGAGGAATCGATGTAGGTTCTTCTAATAGTAATAAAAATAACTATGGATATTATTCCGATGGTAATGATTATTGGTGGGAGGATCTTGCAGTAAGAAACTCAATGGTATGGTTATTTGCGCCAATGGGCTCATATGGCCAGGAGGTCGATGGGTACTATGAACATTGCTATATTTCAGGGTCATGGAGATATTCATCATATTCAGCATCTATACCAAATTCATTAAGTACAATTACAATAACGAATGACTCAGCTATTCCTAGCTATGCATTTAGAGCTTTTACAAAGCTTAACACAATTGAAATTCAAGATACTATTGTTTCTGATAATAAAGGATTAGTTTTAATAGATGGTGGATGTATGACAGGCTGCAGTAGTTTAAATACATTAGTTGTTCCATTTATTGGCGCTGATTATAATAATAACAGTCAAAATAATTACACACATACAATTGGCTGGTATTTTGGAACTACTGCATATAGTAATTCTTATGTTGCTAGTCAATCAGGATATGTATATTATATTCCTAAATCTTTAACAAGAATTAATATAACGGGCTTAATCTCTTCAGTTCCTGCATATGCTTTTGCCAATATGACATCTTTGTCATCAGTTGCAATTCCAAATGCTACAATTACAACAATTGGAGATTATTCTTTCTATTGTGATAATAATCTTACAACGATTAATTGGCCAAAGGCTCAATTTAATAATGTAGCTAATTATGCTTTTGCAAATTGCTCATCATTAGGAGAGATGGATAATTTTATACCAGCAACTGTTTCAACAATTGGAAATTATTCATTTATGGGTACATCCATAACGGGAATTAGTACGGTACTAAATGCTAAAATTACATCCATTGGGAATGGAGCATTTAAGAGTTGTTACCAAATAACTGAATTTGATTTTTCAAAGTATACTGCACTTTCAAGTGTTGGAAATTATTTGTTTGAAGACTGTGGAAGATTAGTCAGTGTTAAAAATATTAAATTTTTAACTAATTACATGTTTAAGGATTGTATTTCACTTAGAGGTGTAAACTTAAATGAATACTATACTTTACCAACATCAAAAAAGCAAATTCCTGAAGGATTATTCTATGGTTGCTATAATTTATTAAGTAATGGTGTTGCTGGTGGTCTAGAATTTGATAATTCTTCATCTACAATTGATACTATTGGTGCTTATGCATTTAAGGGATGTTCATCACTTACTACGTTTACGTTACCAGAAAGCATTATTCAAATTGGTAATGGAGCATTCCAGGATTGTACACATCTAGAAAAATTAAGAATTAATCGAAATTGTGTCTCAATGATTGCTGGTACTAATAAAAAGACTAATGTAGACGATTTAAAAAACGGAATTTTCTATGGATGCAATAAGGATTTCTACTTAGAAGTTTATTATCAAGAAAGTCAATGGCCAACTAATTGGGGCTATAATTGGAACTGTTACTTCCCAGTAATGGTTATTGGTCAAAATACAGATGATATGTTTAAGTACTCTTATGATGAGGACTTAAAGGGATATGTAATTGTAGGATTTAATACTGAAGATTATGTGTTTGTTACAACATTGTCATCAGGATTGAAGCAATATTTGTTAAGTGATATTGTTATTTTCCCCTCAACATATAATGGTCTTCCTGTTAGAGGTATTATTAGTGGTGCCTTTGATGGATATGGAGACAATTACTTTGAAAAGGTTAATTCATTTGTCCTAGGTGAAAACTATGTTGAAATGGGTGCAGGAGTTTTAACCTTTGAAGCTTCACATACAGTTTATATTTATTCCCAAATGACTGTTGCACAAGCTACTAAATATGCAACTGCAGCAACGGCTTCAGGTAATTTTGTACCTGAAACGTTGGGTGCTCAAGCTAATGCTAATGCAATTACAAACTATTATGGAACATCATATGGTAAAGAAGATGTATATATAGCAAATGGTATTGTTTTCTATAAGGAAGCTTGGCGATTTGTTGGTACAACACCAACTATTCTTATGTCTGCCCTTGATTTTAAACTAGAAGATGATTCATATACTTATAATATGGGTGATGCAATTGAACCAAGGATTATAGAAATTGGTTCAAATGAAAATTGCATTAAATATGTAGATTCCACAATGGTTAGAGAAAATCAAAAGGATATTATTTATGATCGTTTCTATAATTATGATTCATCTACTCATCAATATAGTAGGATTCCTAGCTTTGATAATGTAATTGTTAGATATAGTAATAATGTTAATGTTGGTACCGCTTCAATTACCTTTACATCTAATACTGGATTTTTATATGGATCAGCAGTTAAAACATTTACTATTACGCATTATGAATTAATGCTTTTCCATGAAGCAAATGAATCTGATAATATTGAAAATGAATTTGGGTATGGATATCGCGCATATTCAGATGTATTTTTGGATTATTATTATAATTTAGAAGGTATATCTGATTATAAGGATGCTATTTTGAAGGTAAAATACAATGGCTTAGGATGGTCAAATGATCAATGGACAGTTTCAGGACAAGCTCCTAATCTTCCTACTGGCTATGTATTAAAAGGAAAATTGAAAACTGAAAGTAATGATGTTGGACAATATTGGTCTGATAAAAAAAATGGAAATGGTGGAGTTTCAGGCTTAGGCTTTGTTTGGGAAGGCGGATACCATGTCTATAATACTAAGGGCCAAGAGGTTACTAATAACTTTGTACCAGTAATTACATTGTTTGTAGAAATTACTCCATATGATTTCATTGATTCAGATATTGTATGGGATGGTGAATGGAATGCTGCAACATCTCGTTATGAATATAAATATAACGGATTAGAGCTAACCCCAAAGCCTTATATTTACGATGAAGCATATGGTAAAATGGATGCTGAATTTATTGTAGAGGTTACTCCTACAAATAATACGGTTGCGATTGATCCAGGTACAATTGGTACAATGACAATTGTAAGCTACAGTAAAAACTTTGCATATAATGGTCAGGCTGGAACTACATTTACAGCAAATTTCGAGATTGTAAAAGGAGAAGTAACAATTACAATATCTTCTCAATATACATTGGATGAGGACCATAATTATTATCGATATAATGGTGGCTTTAGCTCATGGATAGATACACCACCAACCTTTACAATGGAAATTAATGGTCTAGGGCCTAATTCAGTTTTAAATGGTGAACTCATTACTACAAGTACTAGTACTAATCTAGAAAAGGGTACATATTCTTCTGATTCTAATAATTTAAGTCGTAAAGGTGATTTTAATTGGGATACAAATATTTATTCAACAGGATATTATATTGAGTCTTCACATCGATTAACTAACGATGCTGATCCATCTTTAGGTTTTATGGATGAAACTCAAAAATATAACGTTACATTGAATGCTACTTGTGAAATTAAGTATGCTACAATTGATTATAATCTATCTATCAATGAATATTTACCTACTGACAATCCTAATGGTACTGTATCATACAATCAAGAAATAATTTCAATTGATGATTCATTACAGGTATTTGAAAAGAATTTCTCTCATGATGATATAGGTGCAATTGATCCATTATATATTAAGTATGGAATTGATGGATACGAGCACAATTTAGGTGCTATATTCTATAATAAGTTTACAAATAATCCAACTGTAACAATTACTGAAAATAGTAGTCATACTAGTGGCTCAACATATATATTTAAAGAAATTCCAGGTACTGGAGAAATAGATTTAACATTAAAAATTGAAAAAACAAATTATGAAACTGTAACTAAGAATATTAAACTTGTTTTAACAAAAGGTTTATTTAAATTTAAATCACTTGATAAGGAATATGATAGAGAGCCAGTAAATGTATTGAATGCTCTTTTAAGAAGACCTTCTGATTTGGATTCAAATGTTGTTAAGGAATTTAAATTCTATGATAAGGATCATAATCAAGAATTAGCATCAGCCCCAAGTGCAATTGGAAGCTATTATGTCAAAGTTAAAATGACTGGTAGTCAATATTTTGAGGATTTTGATGAAAGAATTGATTTTAATATCACTCCTCGTAGCTTAATTATTCAAGTTGATGATCCGATTTCTTCTAAAGAGTATGATGGTCAGCCTTGGTCTTATGTGTCTGGTGCAAACGGAACGGGAGATACAAACTCTACAAGACCTAGCTTGAATTTGTTAAGTGGAGATTCATTATTTGGTTCATTTAAGTCAATTTCAAGTGCTGTTAAGTTATACAAAGCATCAACTACAGGCGATTTCTATGTTGATGGATTGTGGCGAGTTTCCAATGATGCTTTAGGTGACCAAACAGGTAATTATGTTGTTGTATTTAAGGGTGAATTTGAAATTTTACCTAAGCAATTTAAATATAAATTAAATGTTGACTGGTCTGACAATAATCAAGATGCATCAGGAACATATGTATTTACATATGATCAAGCATACCACTATGCAACAATTACAGTTTCAGATCCTACATCAAATTATCATATTTATTATAGTGAACAAAATCCTGAAAATGGAGCAGTAGAGGTTGATTGGTCAACTCAACCATTCTTCTATTCACAACCAAATTCAGGTACTGAGTACTATACTACATATATTAAGCTTGTAGCAGATAATTATGAAACTAAGTATGACAGCGTTGTAATTAAAATTAATGGTAAGGATGTCGAAATTATATGTGATACAGCAGATAGGACATTTGCATATGATGGATTTGAGCATTCAATTAATGTCACTACGAACCCATATTATGCGGATGTATATTATAGTCTATTAGCTGATGCACCAGATAATATTAGTAATATTGATTTTGATTCTATAACAAATTGGACAACTATTCCTCCTGTTGGAATTGATGCTGGAATTTATCATATAATCGTTAAGGCAAGTGCTTTAAATTATAATACAAGTTATAAATATCTTCCTATGGTTATTGATAGTAATTTAGGCTCTCAAATGACAATGACAATCACACCTGATAATGTAACATATGATCGTCAAATGCACGGATTTAAGATTTCTAATTTAGGTTCAGGAATTAATATTCAAGATCTTACTATCAGAGTTGCTATGGATGATGGTAACAAGAATTGGTTAACATACAACCTATCTGAGATTGTTGTAGGTAGTGCCAATTATCAAGTGGATTTATTTACAAAAGCTGGTACATATGATATTTATGTTGAAATACTAAAGCATGGATATCGTCCAATTAAGAAAAATATAACAGTAAATATTAATCCTCTATCCCTAGATTTGAATTGTGATTTCTATCAAGGCCAATATGATGGTGAATATCATTCAGGTATTTTATCTAACTCATCAGCCGATCGCTTAGTTATGACAGGCTCTCTTGAGACAAATGATTTATCATATCAATATGCTCAAGTTGTTAATGGTATTGAAAAAATGATTCCATTAAAGGTTGAGTATGGTACTGTTCAAGGAAATCAGATTGTTTATTCTCCAGTTATTGCAAGATATAAGAATGTTACTGGTGCTCCTATTCCACTTTATATAAGAGTTTCTGGAGATAATTTTGAAGAGAAAATCTTTAGTGGAACAATTCTTATTGAAAAAGCTACAAATATTCAGCCTAATTATACGGATGAAATTGAAATTGAATATTTAGCTCGCCCTGTCACATATAATGATTTAGGTGTAACAACATTCCATGATGGTCAAAAGACAATTAAATATCGTGATGTTATAATTGCAGGTGATGGTACTAAATCACCAGGTAATTATAGGACAGCTCCTCAAGATTTAGGTTGGTACTATGTTGAAATCGACTATGCAGATACTTCAAATTGTGAAGGCACTTCAATTGAATTTTATTTTCATATTGTTCCTCGTGTTCTAACTGTAGAATATACAAAAGAATACGAATATACGAGCGAAACAATTGTACCTCAATATACTGTAACGACTGGAACAACTGATGTTGTTACATATAGTATTGCATCCTTTGATGGTGCTGGTAATGCTGATACATGGCATATAATTCCAGGTACATATTATTTCAAGCTTAATGATGATTATAATAACCCTAATTATGTTTTATCAGCATCAGATAGAGGTTTAATTGAATATCGGATTATTAATCGTAAGGTTTTAATTTCATTTGATGCAGAAAGAGATTATAAGGCTGATGTATTTGAACTTAATGTTGATTATACAAGCAGTAATGCTAATACTAATTCTGATTCAGGATTCAGTGTAACAGCTCTTTTATCAAACGACACCTTAAAAGCTAAAATAAAAACGCGTTATTCATCAGTAGGAACATATACTTACCGTATTACATACGTATATAATGCAGCAAGTGGTCAATGGGAATTACATCCAAGCTATACGCCAAAGCTAGAAGCTTTCACATTAGAAAATCTCGAATTATTTGATACAAATACAAATGCTCCAGAATTATATTATGATGTTGTATTTGATGTAAAGCTTGTAATAAGCTATCCAGAGCTTGATGTTGATGCTCCTGAAGAGCAAAAATTTGTTTTCGATGGATTCAATAAAAACGCTAAGGTTGCAATAACAAGTAGCTACCCAGGAATTATTACTTGGAAATTCTGGACAGGAGATGTTACTGAGGAAGAAGCAACAGATATTTCTTCAACAAACATTAACTTCCGTAATGTAGGATCATATACATTAAATTATGTTATTTCTGCAAGTAATTATAAAGAAAAACGTGGTAAAGTTAGAGTCATCATTGATCAAGCTAGTATTTCTACTGATATTGATTCTTTCAGTGGTATATATGATGCAGAAAAGCATAGAACAACATATACGATTCATACGTCACCACTTTATTTGACTGATAGTGAAAAGCCAAAGCTTTATTACTTTAAGAAATCTATATTAAATAATGTATTGGGCATGAGCTTAAATGATTTATACGATTTCTTTGATAGTGATACACCAGAAAATAATGCTTTGTTTGCATTATATGACTCAAAGAGAAAGAATCCAGATTCAAATGGAGACTATATGATTGATGCTGGCGATTACTATGCTGTATTGTATAATCCATCAAGAATTGATTCAAACATTGGTAAGGTGCTTCAAATCAAGGAAATAAGACTTGAACAAAGAACCTTATATTTCAAAACAACGCTTACAGATCCTTGGAAGAGATTTAAGGTTTATGATGAAAGTAAATTTGAAATGCCAAATGGTGTTTGGTTTGTTAATAATGTATTTAGCTCAACATATGATGAAAGTGCTAATTCTAAGAATAATTTAGCTAATGCTGGATTAATTCCAGGGCATGTTATCAAGGATATTAGCTTGGCAAATTATACATTTACTACATCGTCAGCTGATGCTAAGGGTGATTTTGATGGTGAAAATAATGGTGATCCATATGAGATGGAAGGAGACTTTGAGTTTGTATTCTTTGAAATAAATGCTAATAATAACTCAGTTGTTGAAAATTATCGTCCTGCATTTACAGAACTTGATGATGGAAGCTACCCTATACAAATTACAATTAAACGTGCGGAATTAAAGGATTTCTATGTTCAAGATAGTGAAGTTGAATATAATGGTCATAACATATTACCAAAATATACAACAAAATCTGATGGTCAGGTTGAGACCTTATATATTAAGACTGATTCTGATTATAATGAAATTGATGGTTCAATCCTAACTGATCAAACTGATGTTGGTTATTATCGTGTTTATATTCATATTGCACAAGGTAAAAATTATCGAGCATGGGCTGGAAGTGATCCTACCACTGATCGTGATATTTATATAAATGGCAAGTGGTATAAGATTGCAAAGGTTCATTGTATACCTAAGAATGTAAATGTTCAATGGGAAGAAACCTCAGTGGTTTATACTGGTAAGGATATTTATGCTAAACCATATATTACAGATGTGTTTGGTAATCGAATTGATTTCCAATATGAATTATTTGATTCAAAGCGTATTAGTGTTGGCTATAATATTCCAATGCTTAATGCTGGCAGATACTTTGTTAGTGCTTTACCAACAAGTACAGTAAATGCTAATAATTATATTCTTAATTATGATTCAATCCAATTTAACGTTACTAAGCGTATTATTAATATTAAATATATAACTAATGAAACTTGGTTAAAAACAAATTGGTCTAAAACATTTACAGAAAATGATACTGAAAATATTATTGGATTTAAGGATTCATTCCCTGGGTATAATTTGGAATTAACTTTAAAAACTAAAGCTGCAAAGGATGGAACCTATAGAGAAGCGACATCATTTGATATTAATGCTAAGGTTACAGATCCTTCAGGAAATTTCAAATATGATAGTGGAATAAATATATTTGATGGTCAAACATATTATGTAGCTGATAACTTTGAATTTACAATTGGTGATGGAGATGTTGAAGTTACATTAATTAGCAAGGATCTTAAGGTATCTGCTGCAGATGAGGATACAAAGTTTGATAATCAATATCATTCACCAAAGGTTGATGTTATAAGCCATGCATCTGGCTATGATATTCAATACAAGTGGGGATATTATGATGATGCAACCGATTCATTAGTTGACCCTGTTGGATATGAGAATACTGCTTGGTCAGCTATAAAGCCACAATTTATCGTTGTTGGTACATATTATGTTGGATATCAGGTTTCTATTGCTGGAGAAGATGGTAACGAAAGCTTAGAGGTCGGTCATGTAATAATTAGAATTAGACAAGCAGATGCATATTTGACCGTATCTAATTTAAATAGAACATATACAGGAACGACATTTGATACTTCCACGATTGGTATTAGTGGAGGCTTTAATGGTGATTTCAATTCAAGCGGAATTGAAACATCTGGTAATAGATATAAGCTATTAAGGTTTTACTTTAAGACTTCAGGTGCTCCGGATTCTGATTTTTCTGAAACATTACCAATCAATGCTGGTAGGTATGTTATAAAGATTACATCAGATTCAGATAATAATCCTAATTATTTACAAAACTATACAACATTAGATTCGATTCAAAATATGTTTGAATTTGAAATTACTCCAGCCGTTTTAAGACTTGATTATAATGTTGATTTAAAGGTAAAGGATGAAACAAATATTACATATGATAGTAATCCAGGTTCCTCTGATTTTAGAAGTATTGAAACAACTGCTCAGTTTAATCAAAACTTCTTCATCGGAAATAATACTGTAAATAATACAATTCAATTATCAGGCCTTTTAGGCGCTGATAAGTTCGAATATCATATTTATAGTGCTTCAGGACAAAAATTATCACGTATGACTTATCTTTACTCAAATGCTGTAGCTACAGGTAATGGAGTGGATAATTCATGGCTATTCTATAATAATGATTTGTTTGGAATGGAATGGAAAACAACAAATGGAACAAGTGATAATTCATATAATTATCGTATTATTCTTCAATTTAAGCTTCATGCTCATTATCCTGAGATGACAGTAAGAGAGATTCCAGATGTTATGGTTGATTATACTGGTAGTCCAATTAGTTTTGCAACGTCATTCAATAAGCAATATAGTACGGACGTTATTAATTATGTAGATGATCCTTCCTCACAATATTGTGTAATTCACTATGGTAAGAAGAATTCAACTAGTAATTTAGATTATACTTTAGATGACTATGAGCAAACAGCTCCTGGTGTATATACGGTTTACTTTATGATTTATGCCGATAATGCTCAAGATTCTTCAGGTAATTTAGTTCATTTTGAAAATTATTATGGAAGTGCTAAATTTACAATTAATCCTAAATCTCGTGTTGATGATGGCTTAACTGTTTCTTCAAATCTTCTCAATAAGATATATGATGGAATAGCATATGATGAAAACACTTGGAATTCAATAAAGAATAATAATGGTGTTCAATTTGGAGAAACTCTTCCAAATCAATGGTCAATTTCTTATTTCGTTGCCCAAGAACAAATACAAGGAAGCGGAGATTGGAAGATTTCTGGTAAAGAGCTTTCTAGTGTGACAAATGCCGGTGATTATATCTATCGTTTAAAGATTCCTGCACAAGGAAATTATGCAGAAACGGTTATTGAAAACCACTTTAAGATTGATAGAAGAAAGTATCATATAAGCTCTAATAATGGCTCACCATATCAGGTTATGTATTCTGGTGTATACTGGAATTATGATCTTGTAAGTGCTTTAAATGATGGCTCATCTGATTTCTCAGTTCAAAGACAAACGGGAAATGGTGATGAAGGATTGCTTGATGGTATTTATAATCATAAGCTAATTACTGCATTGCTGATAAGTAATAATTCAATTGTTGGTATCTATACTCAAGCCGGAACTGATAAGGGTATTATTAATATTCGTCCAGAATTCCATGTGATACGTGATGCAAATAATGTTGATGTAACAAATAATTATGATTTCATTTTTGACTTCGAGCTTGAAATCACAAGAGGTACAATTACATTAGGAACAAATATTCCTAGTGATGGAATATTTAACTATGATGAAAATAGTGGCATTAGATTTGAAGCCTGGATTGTAACACCTACTGGATATTCTAAGGGCTCTAATATTGAATATGCTGAATATGATTTTGCAACAGGAACATATGGTTCTTGGACAACATCAACTAATCTTAAGACTGAAGCAGGCACTTATCAGTATAAGGTAAGAGCGACTAAGGTAGCCAACTTTAATGATCTTCTTGATCAGGTATATACATTTGAAATTAAGAAGGTTAGAAATAGCTTAAGCATTGATTCGCTTGATAAGGAATATGATGGAAATCCTGTAAATCCAGTATTCCATACATATGATTTTAACGGTACTGTTTCAGCAGCTCTAAGTGCTGGAAAAGATGTTGAGGTTAAATATTACGAGAATAATAATGGTGTTAGAGGTGGAGAAATCTTAGGACCTACACCTACAAATGCTGGTACATATTGGGTAACTATTAAATATGGTGATACAGCTAACTTTATGGGTATTCAAGAGGAAAAACAATTTACAATTACACCTCGTGAACTTGTTGTTTCAGGATATGATACTGATTTGACTTATAATGCAGAAGAACAAGCTCCTAACTTTACAATTCTTACGAAGACTGGCAATAATAGTTTTAATTCTAATAATTATGAAATATTCTATTATAGCCAAAATGATTTGGTAAGTCCGCTATCATCTAAGACTAAAAATGTTGGCGATTACCGTTTAGTTATTAAACTAAAAGGAAGCGGAGCATCAAGTGCTGAAAATAATTATTCATTTGGTGAAGGAACTAAAGAATTCTACATTAACTATAGAATTAATAAATGTGTTGTTATATTCTCCGCTTCAATGAATTATAAATATGATGGAAATATTCCTGTAATTGGATTAAGCTATATTCAAACACTTGCATCTAACCCACTTCCAATAGGAGTTGTCCTTAACTCGGCAATTAAGGCTAAGAGTCCAGATGCTAAGCTATATGCAATTAATTGTTCTTATACAGATGTTGCATTTACTAATAATTTTGAATGGAATAATACTCCATCTTCTGTACCATTATTAGTAAAGAATAGTATTGCAGAAAATCTTGACAATTATGATATTAGACTTGATCTTAATTTAAATGTTGCATATGATACTGTGCCATATGTTGTTTCTAAATATGAAGGAATTTATGATGGTGATTATCATACAATAACATTTACATTTAGTGGTGATGATAATGCTGAAATAAGATATTCAGCAAAAGCTACTAATGATATTTCAGAATATTCTACAACTATTCCTAAATTTAAGAATTACACTTCAAATCCTATTCATATTTATGTTGCAGTAAAATCCACAACATATACAAATGGTGAATGGAAGTTCTTAGGTCTTGATCAAGCAGCATCTGATTATGATGAATTTACGGTTAAGATTGATAAGGCAGATACTAGAATTACTCCTCCAAGTATTGATTTAAATAAGATTTACGATGGAAAAGTAACTCCTAATCCAACAAATATTGATTATTTATCATATGGTGGAGATAACCTAGATAGCAAGCTTACTTATACATATTACGTAAAACAAGGTAATCAATATGCAGAATGTAATAGTGTTCTTCAAAATAGAACAAATGTTGGTGAGTACTATTTGATTATTTCTCTAGAATTTGATTCAGGAGATAATTACAATAATACGGCGACAGATCCAATTTATTTTGCAATTAAGCCTCGTGATTTAGTAATTAAGATTCCAAATAAGGTTAAAACTTATGATGGAAATGCTTGGAGTGCATTGCTTGCATCATCTGCTTCAGAACAAGGAAGACTTCTAGATGCAACATTTGAAAAGGTTCCTGGAATTGAGGAATCTGGTCTTGTAAATGGACAAGCTTTTAGAGGTACTATTTTAACAAAATCTGTAAATAGTGGTCATTATTATGGTGGTATTGTTGGTTCAACCTTAACTGATCTTGTTTGGAAGAGTGGATATGGTTTCTATGTAGAAGGAGATACTAATTCAATTATTCTTTCAAATAACTATAATATAAGTATTGAAACAACAATTACGATTGATAAGGCTGATTTAGATATTGAATTCTTTGATGTAACTCATATCTATACTGGCCAAGAATATTTCATAACTCATACTTGGTATAATTATCCTATTGTATCTGGAATTACACAAAGCGCTGATTATGATAATTATATTCAATATTCAAAGGATCCTCTAGGACATGGTGCTCCACCATCATCTTGGAGTAATGTTCCAATTGGATGTAGTTTTGGTAGTTTAACTATCTATATTAAGATTGAATTACCTAACTATAATATATTCCAGGATACTAGAACAATAACAATAACTTCTATTCCATCAAAGATTATTGTTACTGACTGGGGTTCATTTAAGGCAAATCCTGAGGATATGATATATAATGGTTCACAATATACATTTAATGATATTCAAATGACATCTAGTATTGTGGGAGATACTAGAGTGCCATACATAAGATATTATGAGCTATTAGATGATGGAGCAACTTACCAAGAATTATTAGATTCTAATGGTAAACCATATGCACCAGTTAATGCTGGTAAATATGCAATAACATTATGCTTAGATGCTGATACAAATAATGGCTATGATAAGTATGAATCATTGAAGCAGCCTTTTGAAATTAGAAAGAGATCAGCAAAGGTTTATTGGGCTTCAGAAAAGTGGATAAAGGATAGTGTAACAGGAATTGTAACTCATAGAAACAATTATACTGGTAGCGTAAATCTTCCACTTGGACGAGTATATGGAATTCTAAATGATGCACAAGGACATCTTGAAATAATTCCACTGGTTGTAACACCAGCACAAGGCTATAATTGTATTAATGTTGGTGTTCAAAAGGCAATTGCTCAAATTCAAGCAGGTATAGGCCCTGGAATTGTAAATGGATTATCGCAAGCTAATTATGATCAAAATTATGTTTTAATCAATAATGAATGCGATTTCGAGATTATTAAATCTACGGATATCGGTGGAGGATCAAATTCTAATCCAACCTTCCCAGATGGTGGAGATCATCCAAATAGTGGCGATGGTAATGATGATAATAATCCAACAAAGCCAGATAACAAAAATAATCCTGATAATCCAGATAACAATTCTAAATTTGAAGGAATTAGATTTGAGCTTAAGCAATATGATCCAACTGCTCAAACAGCTAATACACCATTTAAGTATAGTGGAAACTTAAAATTATACTTTACAGTAACTTACTTATATAGTGATTCTACAACTAAAGTATATTACTATGAGGTTGAACCAATTTCATTATTAACTGTGGCAAATACTAAGTTTGTTATTAAGACAATCTACGATAGTACTTGGCAGACATTTGATACTAATCCATCTTGTCAATTTGACTTTATTCTTAAAGAAATTGTAAAGACACCAGAATTTGAGGTCGATGCAGTATTAAAGGATAATCAAAATTATGCATGGAATACAAATGGCGATACAGCTGATTGCAAAATTATGGTTCAGTTAGATCCTCTTGAAATAACAGATTATGTTAACGACATTAAGCTTACTAATCCGACATCTAGTAGCTTGTTGTTAGCTAAAAATGCTGACGGTTCTGCAGCAAAAACTGAATATGACCAGACAAGTGCTGATCAAAAAACAATTGTAACAATTAGGGGAGGATTAGTTGGCTCTCAAACTGATATAGTTCTTGACTATTCTTCTGGAGCATTTGATATATTCTATGGTAACAATATGAGACCTACAACATCAAATCCTACCGAGAATGCTTACTACGTTGTTAAGAGCAAGGCTTCATATCCTATTAGTTTTGAATTTGGTGATTACTCAACTTATAAATCTGTAATGGAATCAAATGCAAGTAATCCTGATTATATGAATCAAAATAAAATGCCTACTACAACACCTGCTTTCAACCCTGCATTCACATTTGAAATTAAAACCCCAGAACCTACATATTTACAGTTAACTAATTCATCTACAGTTAAGTTTGTAAGCTATGAACAAAACTTTAGTTTAAATACGTTAACTTATACATATGATGTTTCAAATGACGATAGATATACAGCCTTAGCATCTAAGACTGTAGCAGAAAGAAAGAATTCAATTTATAAATTAAGCCATTTACCTCAAAGAAAGACCGTTTCTGATTTATTAACAAATAACTTTGTAAATAATTTAAAACACATTGTTGTTTGTGATTCTAATGGAAATGTAATATTTGATGGAGCAAATGGTACTGATTTATCAACCGCATCAACGGATTATATTGGAACTGGATCATATATTTCTTTATATGACAGCGATGATAGCGTATCAAGACTTTTAATTGATTGCGTAGAAATTGTTGTAGTTGGTGATTTGGATGGAAATGGAATAATAGAGACTGCTGATAAAACAATTGCTAAGGATTTTGCAAAGAAATTTACAAAATTAACAGAGCCAGAAATAAATGCGGTTAAATACATAGCAGGTTTGACTGGTACCAAAGCAAAGATTGAAACAGCAGATGCAACAAACATTGGTGCAAAATCTAAGGATACACATAATCAACTACCTGATTATGAATATTATCTAGATAATATATTATATAATCAAAATTATTCTTTTTCGTCTTAATAATTTTTGGGTGACTGTTAATTACTAATGGTCACTCAAAAATAACATAAATTTTATTCATATTATGAAAGGAGTGAATATAATATGATAAAAAATATAAAGAAAAAAATTATATTATTCTTCTTGATTGTTTTATCTATATTTGGTTTAAATTCAATTATTAGTACATCAAAGATAGATGAAACTGTTAATGCTGCTGGAACAAATATTAATCAATGGGTAAGCATTGCTGGTACTAATGTGAAAGTTAAAGTATGTTATACCGAAGATTTATTTGTGGCAGAAGATTACTCAAATTGTATAACATCTGTTCCTACATCCGGCGAATTTTATATGACTGCGTTTGTTGATATAGGTACTTCTTTATCTAGTATGCAATTAGTGTGGGATTTGAATAGTACTGAAGTTGAATCTACTACGTCTATTTTGGGTATTGATGTTACAAATGATGGTAATGCGTTATGGGATAATACAACATTAGATGATAAATCTGATCAAGTAACTGGTAGTATTAGTAATCCAAGAAGAAAACCGTTTTCAAAATTACCAAGTTTACCTGGTAGAACAACTGGATCAAATTACATTGAAGGTAACGCTGAGAACTATTTATATACAACAGGAGTAACTGAACCATCCCCAATATTAACTAACTCACAAATTTTTTATGGTCCTGGTCAAACAACTGGTGATATATCTAGCGGAATATATGCAATATTTAAAATAAGGATAAGGTTAAATTCAGGTGTTACTACTTTTAGTTCAACCTGTACAAGTATGCGTGCAGCAGAAACTACTGGTGGTAAAGTATATGGTGAAAGTCCTAGTGATTTTAATGCTTCTCTAGGTGGTGCAGCTTTAAGTGATAATGTAGATACAACTGTTACAGCTACAAATGGTTCTACAACTAAGAATGCAAGCTTAATAGAATCAAATACAACTGCAAACTTTAATTTTGATGCTACCGCAAGTACATCTACAACCTTTAAAGTTAAGGTAGATAATGGAAAAGGAAGTATTGATACAAGTACTATAAGTAGTAGTAGTGGTATTACTCTCGACAGTCCTACCCCAACATCTGATGGATATTCATTCACATGTAGTAATACGCAAAGAGGTATTTTTTCAACCGTATCGTTTAAGGTTATTTCTGAATCGAAAAATAATTCAAAAACTTATACAATAAATGTACAAAGAATGCCTATTATTACAGGAATGACATTTACAAGTAATGGTGGTTTTGCAAATCCTATTATTACTACAAGCTCATCAAGTTCAACAACTGGAGTTGTAAGTTCATTTAATGAATTACCTAAGGGTACATATTATGTTTGGGGGTCAGCTTCTTTACAATCATTTAACGTAAACTATACATGTGATGCAAAAAGCTCATCTTACAATATTAATAATGGTGGTAATCAAACTGGAAATACTTTCACAGTTAATGCTAAAAGCTTTACAATTAGCTTAGGCTATGACGGTTCAAATAATGCTACTGAAGACTATGTATTTAACTATATGACGATTGCTGATAATGTTGGACTACAAAATGTTACAGGTACTGTAGCAGGAAGTTCTACAACAGCAACAGTCACATCGACATCAGCTACAGAATATAAAGCTACATTCCCTTATAAAGATGCAAATGGACATGTAATTACTTCAGCAAACATTAATGCTACGCTTACTACACCTTCTTTAAGCTCAGTTGAATATAGTTTTAATCAATCAAACTGGACTTCTGGTAGTGTAGCACCAGTTAGCTTTGCTAGTGGTAATACAACAACTGTATATTTTAAAGTAAAAGATAATTCGACTAGTGCAACTAAGATTTACACGGTTAATGTAGAAAGAACTGTAAGAGATAATACAGATGCTTCTGTAACTGTTACAAATGGTACTTCACAAACTGGCACCTTAAATAGTTCCACATTATCTTTAAACTTTACTTTCCCTGCAACAGCTGCGTCTCAAACAACAATTAAAATTAAAGTTGATGCTGGCAATGGTGAAATTACAAATTTATCATCAAATGTAACTAATAATGGTGTAAATAATGGAGAATATACATTAGTTTTAAATTCTTCGGTAAGAGGTAAATATGATGTAGTAACCTTTGATGCAGTTGCTCAAAATGGAACAACAACAAAATCATATACTATTAATATTCAAAGATTACCTATTATTACAAATATTCAATTTACTAAGGTTGGTTCAACTGGAGTAAATCCAATTTTGACATCTGGTTCATCAAGTCAAACTGATTCTGTTGTAACCATCCCAAGTACAGGACTTCCTAAAGGAAATTATTATGTATGGATTCCAACTGGGGTAACAAAGTTTAATGTAAGCTTTACTGCAGATGCATTAAGTGCATTATTTAATGGAAGTACTTACAATGACCCTGTTTCTGTAGCATCTACAACAATAAATGCTAATACATTTACTATCAACTTAAATTCAAGTGATGCAAATAAAACAGAGGTATATACATTTACTGTAAAGACAATGGTTGATCACACTAGTTTAAAAACAGTATCTGGTCGTGTTACACATGGTTCAAATATGGGGCAACTATCAGGAAATGCAAGTACTGGATTTAAGCTTACATTCCCATATAGTGATTCAAATGGTAATGCTATTACAAGTGTTGACGTTACACCAACTGCTACAGACCCAACCTTAAGTACTGTTTATTATAGTACAGATGGTGGTGCAAACTGGACACAAGTGCCAACAGTTGGATATTTCCCTGTTTCAATTAATACTTCAACTAATAATGCTAGTGTTAAGATTAAAGTAGAAGATAATTCTTCTCATAATTCAAAGGAATATGATGTAACAGTTGAAAGAACTGTTAGTCATGAGGTAGGCACTGTTGTTGCAATTAGCGGGGCAACTCCTTCAACTGCAACACTTTCTGCTACAACAACATCTACTAACTTCACTCTTCCTGCAACTGCTTCTTCAAGTACAACAATTAATGTTACTGTTGATAGTGGAAAAGGAAAGATTGATTTATCAACGTTAAGTGGTGCAACTTATAGTTCATTGTCAAATGGAACTTACTCTTTAATTCTTGATCCGACAAATCGAGGCTCATTCTCAACAGTTACATTTACTGTAATTGCACAGGATGGTTCTACAAGCCAAGCATATACTGTAAATGTTCAAAGAAAGCCTATTATTACCAATATAACATTTACCAAGGATGATGGTCTAGTTGACCCAATTATCACTAAGGGTAGTGCAAATTCAAGTTCAAACCCTGTTACTAATTTTGTTGATTTAGCAGAAGGAACTTATTATTTATGGGTATCACCAAATGTAGCTCATTATTTAGTTAATTATACAGCTGATTGCGTATCTTCAACATATAATGGTACAGCTTATGCTAATACAACCGTACAAATTGGTACAACTGATTTAATAATTGTATTACTTTCAAGTGATTCTAATGTAAAAGCTACTTACAAATTTGTGTATAAGACGATAACTGCTAATACGGGATTAAATGATCCTACAACATCTGTTACAGGTACATCAACAACAGGTACGTTAGATTCATCTACCTTAAACTCAGACAATGGTAAAGATTATGTGGTTAAAGTTCCGTATCTTGATAGCCTTGGAAATACTATTACATCTGTTTCAGTTAAAGCACCATTGACTACACCTAGTAGCTCAACCCTTGAATATTATGATGCTTCAACTGGTACATGGAATACAATTACAAGTTCAACAGGAACACCTGTTGCAATCGATGGTACAACAAATCAAGGAAGTATTAAGTATAGAGTTACTGATAAGGTAACACATGATTTTGCTATTTATAATGTTACTGTTGAAAGAGAGGCTGCAGATACTGATAATTCAATCGCAAGTGTAACTGTTTATGATGTTACAAATAATAATGTAGTAAGAGCAGGTACTTGGACCGGTGATACATATACAATAAATAGTAACTTACCATATAATTCAGCTATATTACGTTTTGTAGTTACAGCTACAAGCCAACATGCTAAGCTAACAATTGAAACTCAAACATATGGTAATACAGCTTCTCATACTCATAATATTACTACAAAGAATCAAGCTGTTAAGGTTAAGATAACTGTAACTCCTCAATCTGGTCAAACTGCAGAATACTACATTGAATATTATGTTGCAGATACAAGAAGTACTGATAGAACTTTAAATCAATTTGAAGTAAGTGATGGCTCAAATATACTTACACCTACATCTGGAATATTTACTCCAGGAACTGCGGCTCCATTAACACTTACTTATGATATTCCTTATAGTGTTAATTCACTAACTGTTACCGCAAATGCAACTGCACTTGGTGCAAAGGTATATGGTGCTAAATCAACAACCACATCAAAAATAGTTAATATTACGATGAGTACATTTACTACAAGTAGTCCATCAAAAACTTATAATTATTATGTTTACTCTGAGGATGAAAAGTGGTCTGATGCTTATACAATTGTAATTAACCGTTTACCTGCTAATGGTTCAGTTGGTCTTCAAAATTTAAAGGTTAATGGACAAGATGTATATGATACAAATGGTAATGCCTTTGCAAGTCAATTGTATACATCATCTCAAAATTTAGAGTATACATTAAATCTTGGTGCCGGAAGTAATTATGGTTCAACTGCTACCGTAACTGCAAATTTAATTTCAGGTATTGGTAATGCAAAATTAAATATTTCTCAAGATAATAAGCTATCATCTCAAAAGAAGGAAACAATCGTAGTAACTGCTACATCTGAAGATGGACTTGTTGTTGTAAAATATACAATTACTGTTTATACTGCAGATGAAGATAAGACAATTAGAGATTTCAGCTTACTTGATGCTGTTGCTTCAAATATTATAAATAATGTTGTTGGGTCTAATCCACAAGATTTAAAGGATGAAAATGGTAGTCAAGTATTTAACTATGCTAATGGTGATACCAATGTAGTTGCGACAATTAATTATGCAAATAGAGAAATTTTCTTCCAACTATTATTACAGTCATCAGCTGCTAGAATATATTATAAGTCTGGAAGCATTTGGAGACCAGTTACTACACAAGTTAATAATCAGCTTACATTAGTTGAAGGCTCAAATAAGTATTCATTCGGTATTGTAAGTGAGCTTGAGTATTTAAAGACTGGCGGACAAAATATTGTTCCAACTGATGTTTATACATTTGATCTAACACTTAATACTGGAGATACTGAAAATCGTTTAGCAACATTTGCAGCTACTATTGGTGGAGTTCCAATTCCAGCTAAAGAAATATTATTTAGTCCTGATAGTGATAATATAATAATTCAAAATATTAGTAATTATACTCAAACTTCCATGATAATAACTGTCAATGTTACAAAAATGTCTGCTAAATCTAGTGTTTATTTTCCTGATGATTTATCAAAAGATAAACTAACATATACTCGCTCTCTTACATTAGCTAGTCAAAATACTGAAACATTCAGTATTATGTGTGCACCGGAAAAGGGAAGTAATAAGACTTATACTGTCAATGTGATAAAAGGAAGCGCGACATTAGATGCTAATAATGATATAGGAAATGTTAGTATTAGCGGTTCAAAGCATGGTCAATATTATAATCAAGTTCCAACTGCTACAAATCAAACCAATCCAGAAATTATTACATTAGATGTTGGCGATACAAAAACAACTATTAATGTTGCTTTACCAGCAGGTTCTAAAGCTAGTCCAAAATTAAATGTTAAATCACCTACTGATTCATCATTCCAATCTGTATCTTTGACTAATGGAAGCTATAATCTTGATGTTTCAACAAGTACAACTCAAGCATTAGAATATTTACTTGAGGTTTATGCAACAGCTGAAAATCAAACTGATGGAACAAAGTATTATATTAAGGTCATTGTTCCAATAACCTCTGATAATTCTGGTCTTGATAATATTACTTCAACGGACCCAGATGTTGTAATTAGTGATATTCCGGGAACTGATAATAAGTTAATAGAAGCTAAGCCTGGTACAACTGATCTTCCAATTAATGTAACACCAGCTGATCCAAATGCTACAGTAACTATTACAACTCCAAATGGTTCAAATTTAACGTTTACACCTAACGGAACTGATTCATCACAAGGAATTGTTTCTGGTTTGAAGCCTGGAAATAATGAAGTTACAATTACAATTACAGCTCCAAATGGTGATGATTCAACTTATACAACAAATATTTGGGTTGATGAAAATCCTGATTTAGATAATATTGAAGTTTATGATGCTACTGATACTTCAAAATCATATGGATTAGATCCAATATATCAACAATCAACATTTAATTATGTTGTAAATGTTCCTTATTCAGTAAATTCTACAATTTTAAAGTATGCAATTTCTAATACAATTGATACTTCTAAGTTAAATATTAGATACTATCTTGGTTCATCATCTATTTCTAATACATTTAATTCTGCATTAGAAGCAGTTATTAACACAACAAATGACATAACTGTTAAATTGGTTGTTTCTCAAAATTATTCAAATGCAACACCTGCAAATCCTCTTGCAGCTGGTACAAGAACTTATACAATTGAGTTCAAAAAGGCTCTTCCTGGTACTGATCGTGATTTATTATCAATTAGTGCTAATGGAGATCCAGTTCCGGATAATGGTAATACACCATATGCTCCTGGTGAGTATGTGCTAGAATATGGTAGAAATCAGTCTTATGTTGATTTAACTAATATAACTTATAATGGTAAGTCAATTACTGTTACAAGTACTGATACAACATTAACTGCACTTACAAATGATAATAGTTCATATCGTGTAATGCTAAGTGCTGGTAAGGCTGTTACTGTAACCGTTATGGTAAATGCTGAAGATGCAACAGTAGCTCCAAATATTTACAAGTTTGTTTTAGTTGCTGCTAATAAGGATAAGGATGTTGCAAATCTAGAATTATTTGAAAATAATCAAACATATGTTGATATTAATAATAATTCATTAGTATTTAATGCAAATACTCCTCAATATCCATTCACAGCTAAAAATTCAACAAATGTATTAACATTAAGAATTACTAAGCCTCAATATTCAACTGTTGAAATTGGAGGCGTTGCTAAGAATGATTCTTATGGACAAACTACATATGATTATACAATTGACCTTTCTAACACTGTATCTCCTAATAAGTATACTGTTGATGTTAGATTGCTAAGTGAATATTATGTTGCTTATGGTCAAAATCAAGCAGATGCAAGTGATGCTTATAAGATTGAAATTGAGCGTCAAGCGCTAGATAATGATGCAACATTATCAAAGCTTGTTGTAACTATTGATGGTGTTGCTCAAACTATTTTTGCAACGAGAACACCTGAAGGAACATTTAATATTCCAAATGTTGGAAATGCTACTTCAATTAATGTAGAAGCAACTCCAACAAAGAGTACAACTAAGATTAATGGTTCATCTTCTAATCCATATACTAATTCATTTACTTTAGGTGGAAATACATCAAATGGATATAATTATCAAATTGTTCTAAGTTGTGTTGCTGAAGATGGTACACCTCAAAATTATGTATTAGAAATTTCACGTGGTCCTATTAATGCATCTGACGATAATGGAATTATTTTAATTGAGGTATTAGATTCAAATAATGCATATTATATTGCACAACAAGGAAATGCTGCAAATAATGTTCAACAATTTGATCAAACACAATTACCTTATACAATTACAATGCCATATGGTGCTAAATCATACACGATTAATGCACAAATTCTACAAGGCTCATATGCAAAGCTTTATATTACTGATGGTACTGGAAGCAATGATGTCCAAACCGCATCTCGTCAGTTCCAAATTGCATCAACTATGTATGGTACAACTATTACTCATAAGGTTTATGCTATAAGTGATAGTGGTATTAAAGGATTGGAATATACAATCACTATTAAGTTTGAAGAACCAAATGTTGATAATTCTTTAAAGAGTTTAACAGTTGATAGCTATGAGCAAATTACATCTACTACACCAAACAATCCGACATTTACGATTAGCAGACCTAATAGTGTTACAACTGTTGATATTGCTGCAATTGTAAGTGATCCAACTGCAACAATTGCATCTAATAGTCATTTAGGTCGTCTATCATTAGTAGAAGGTCAAAATGTATTTAATGTAACTGTAATTGCACAAAATGGAGATCAACAAACCTATACTATTATTGTAAATCGTGACTATGCAAATCCAACATTAATGGATTTAGGTGTAACTGGTGAGGCATTATTAGATTATGATACAAAGAAAGTAACTACATTTGAACCAAATACAACAAAGTATTTTGTAAGAGTTCCATATACAAAAGAGACTGCTGATATATATGCATATTCATCAAGTGTTAGCGATGTAATTTTAGGTACAGGAACAAAGAATCTTCTTGTAGGAGATAATAAGTTTACAGTTAAGATTACAAGTGTGCATGGTACTACAACCGAATATGAGCTTCATATTTATCGTCTTCCAGAAGAAACTATGAATGCTTCTCTTGATTGGCTAAAAGTATTCCAAGTTGGTGCTGATAAGAGCAATCTTATGGATGGTTCTGATCGACTTGAATTAAAGGATGAAAATGCTAAAAAGATTTCAGACGTATTTAATTCTGATAAGATTTACTATGGAGTTTATAATGTAAATGGTAAAGTTGGCTTATTAGATGTTAAGTATGACACTGTAGTTCATGGTAATGAATTTTATGATTCTCCAGTTGTTAATGTATTAGGTGCAGATAATCTTCATATCGGTAAGAATCAAGTAGTAATTCTTGTTACTGCACCAGATGGAATTCATCAAAAGGCATATGTTATTGAAGTAGAACGTGATGACATTGCTTATAATGTTCTTGAAGATCAAATTGAATCTGATGGATATACTCTTGAAAAAGTAGTAGACAAGCTTGAATATAATATTAACATTGGTAAGAAGAAGACATCTGAAGTTGATTTCTTATCATATATTGAAGCTTTAAATGCTACAGGCGATAATGCTGAACAAGAACTAGAAATTACTTATAAAACAAACATTGAAAATAATCCTGATGATGTAATTATTGAAATTGCAACTAAAGATGGAATTACAAAACAAGTTATTTTCCATGTTGAATCTACAAGTAATCATAATAATGCAGACTTCTGGACATTCTTCCCACTTATTATCTTATTAATTATTGTCTTAATTATTTTAATTATGATTTTAATTTCTGTTAATAAGGATAAGTATGGAAAGATTACTAGAAAGGCTGACAAGAAGTCAGATAAGAAAGAAAAAGCAGCGAATAAATAAGTTAAAGGAGGATTACTATAATGTTAGATAAAGTGTTGTTTCAAATAGGAAGCTTCGAAGTAACAGTTTTAGTGGTCGTCCTTGTAGCCTTATTAATAGTCTTACTTGTTGCTGCAATGGCTTTTAGACAAAACTATATCATACAAGTAAGATTATCAAGGCTAATGGATGCTGAAAGTGCTAAGCATAACCACGAAGGTTTTGTTACATTATTGCGCAAACGCAAGAAAAAAATACTAAAGAACTCTCGTCAAGTTTCCCCAGCTATTGTTATCTTTTCGCTAGATAACCTTGGTGGGGTCTACGTGGGCTATAAAAATCAAAGACTTTTAATGCGTACAATTTCTGATGTATTTACAGAAGGTCTAAAAAAACAAGAATTTGTAACTCGTATTGACTTTTCTAAATTTGGTTTAATTGTAACTGATAGAAATCGAGAAGAGGTAAAGGAATTCATTTTAAAATGTATTGAACGTTTAAATGAAATAGAATTTCCTAATTATGGCTATTATACCTTTGATGTAACATGTGCTGTATATGAAGCGGTTCCTCTTGAAAATCCTAAGGATGAGGTTGCTCTTGCAATTCAAACACTTAAATATGCAGTTGTTAAGGATGGTAATATTTATTACTATTCGCAAGACGTTCTTGATAAGGTAAATAAGTTAGAAGAAATCAATGCTTCTAAAGAAAGTGCGATGGAAGAAGGATGTATTATTCCTTATGTTCAACCTAAGGTTGATTTTAAAACTGGTAAAGTTGTTGGTGGAGAAGTATTAGTTCGTTGGATTAATGATGATGGCTCAATCAAATATTTCCCTGATGAATTTGTTCCTTTGTTTGAATCAAATGGATATATTCGTCAAATTGATTTAAAAATGTTTGAAGCAGCATGTATAATTCTTCAAAATGCAAAAAACACCGGCCACGACATTGTCGTATCAACTAATTTTTCAAAACTCACATTAAATAGTTTAAGAAAAATAGATCAACTTCTTGAAATCACCACAAAGTATGGTGTTAATCCTTCAAGTATTGAAATTGAAATTACGGAAAGTGAATTTGTATCAACAAATCAAGCATTTACAGCTTCAATTTTAAGATTACGTCAAGCGGGCTTTAGAATTGCTATGGATGATTTTGGAAAAGATTATTCTTCATTATCATTACTTACAGAAAATCGTTTTGATACTATTAAGGTTGATAAATTCTTCTTTGAAAATAGCTTAGCTACAGACAAGGAGAAAAATATTGCCAAAAATATTATTAATCTATTATCATCAGTTGGTTGTAAGATTTGCCTTGAAGGAATTGAAACTTTAACATGTCTTGACTATCTTGCAACTGTTAATCGTCAGGTTTTATTACAAGGCTATTATTTTTCAAAGCCTATTCCTGAAGTTAAGTTCGAACAGTTCCTTGATACTATTTTCCCATTCAATTATCCAGTTGATAGTGATAAAATAAAGCCACAGGTTATTGTGCAAACGGTTGAAGTAGAAAAGAAGGGTGTAGATGCTACTGATACAGATACTAATAATCATACAACAATCAATGTCACTACAAATACCCAAAATGAAGCTCTAGATTCATTGAAAGCTCAAATGTCTGAAATGCAAAGGAAGTTTGAACAACAACTACAAGAACAGCGTGAGTTGACTCATAAACGAGATATAGAGCTTATGCAACAGCAGCTTGAATTTATTAAAAAGACACAAGAAATGCAAGCTAAGAATAAGCCTGTCGAGCTTGAAACTCAATTGATTGATAATCGTGAGGATGATAGAGTTAAACGACTTAAGGAACAACTTGATGAACTTGAGCGTGAACGCGAACGAGATCGTCGCGAAAGAGAACGTGAAAGAGATAGAGAGCGTGATTCTTATCGCGATAGAAGAGATTATGATGATTTACAACAACAAATACGTGATTTAAAAAATCAACAAAATAATAATGGTCCTATGGGATATCCATACCCATATCCTCCATATGCACCATATCCTTATCCATACCCATATCCTCAACAGCAACAACCTCAACAAAATATAGATGTTGATGCTTTAATTGAGAAATTATCAAAGAAGCAAAAGGAACAGGTTGATAGTGCTATGGATGAAATGAAGGCTCAAAATCAATCACTTCAGGATCGTCTTGATGCTGAACGTAAAGAGCGTGAGGAACTTGAAGCTATGCTAAGAGATATCCAAACTAAGGGTGAAGAAGAGGAAGCTGATGAGGCTGAACAAGAGCGTGAGCAAGAAGAGGCTGATAAGGCTTTAACACTTGATGTTGATGCCCTTCCTGTTGATGATGATAACGATACAGATGAGGATGCTGATAACGATGCAGATGATGATACAAATTCTGAAAATGAAGAGCCAGTAGAAAAGTCTGAATTAACTCTTGAGCAAATCGAAGCCTTAGTTAAAAATTATCAGGATAGATTCCAAGAGGATTGGATGAGTCATGCTAAGGAAGAACTTCAAGGTGGATTTGATGAGCTTGTCAAAGGTTTAAGGTTCTATAAGCTTCAAAATGCTGAAAGAAAAACTTTTGTTGATAAGGTTAAAAAGCTTTCTCCTGAGGTTAAGCAAATATATAACATCGTAAAGAATGAATTTATGAAATATAATGGTGTAACTAATAAGCTTACAAATTCTTGTGATGTTTTATATAAGGGTCGAAATCAAATTGCAAAGATTAATTTTACTAAATCAAGGGTAAGATTATATCTTGGACTTAATCCTAATAATGCGGAATATGCCAAAATTCCACATAAGGATTTATCAAACAAGCGTGCTCATGCTAGAACGCCATTCTATATGCTACTTAAATCACCACTTTCAGTTAAACGAGCTAAAAAGCTTATTGCTGATTTAATGGTAATGCATAACTGTGAGGAAAATTTAAATTATAAACCTATAGATTATGCGACTAAGTATAAATTCTTTAAAAAGGATCAAAAAAAGTAATTTAAAATATGGTTGTGAAAACTGCTTTTAAAGTAGAATTTCACAACCTTTTTTATTTACAAAAATGCTTCATAGAAGAAAATGAAAAAAGTTATAATATACAAATTTTATTGAATTTTATCAAAAATTTAAAAATCAAGAGTTGGTGTTGATAAATGCCACTGCTTGAAATTCGTAATGAAGGATAAGGAAATAGCTGATGTACTGGCTTACTAGTTGAAGAAGTAAATAATATGTAATAAAGAATATAGAGGTATTTAATAATACTGTTTTAATTAAAGGATACCTCTTTTTTTGCTCATAAGAATTAAAATGCCGAAATTTGCTAATATTTTTATTTAGTGTTATAATGTGTAATAGGATATTGATAATTTTAGCAAAAAAGAGGCGATGTTACGTGAATAAGAAATTTTTATATATATCAGCTAGTGTTTTAGTAGCTACTGCTGCTTTCCTTGCTGTTTTTTTACCAATAAAATTAAATAAAACAAAAGATAATAATAAAATTACATCAGGAAGTTTGGTTAATGCAAATGGTGCTAAATTGAGCTGGGATGAACTTTTAAATGAAAAGTCTGATACTGATAGTGATAAAAATAAAATTGTTGTTGAAGAGGATGTTATTACTTATGTTGATTCAGCCTTAGATGGTGAATTGACTCTTCCTACCTCCATTGTAGGAATCGGCGCAAACGCCTTTAAATATTCTAAACTTCAAGCAGTTAATTTTAATGAGGGCTTGGTAACAATTGGTGTTGATGCTTTTTTAGAATCATCTTTAATAAAGCTTTCTTTACCAAGCACGGTAACAACCATTGAAAAGGATGCTTTTTGGAATTGTACAAGCTTAACTAATATTACATTAAATGATGGTCTTCAGGTTATAGGATATAACGCTTTTTATAATTGTCAATTTACCTCTTTAATAATTCCATCATCTGTAACGACTATCGAAGAAGGCGCATTTATTAATTGTAATAAAATCATAGGAACGGTTACGCTTCCTCAAAATATTACTGTAATAAAAAATAGTACATTTAAAGGCTGTAGCAGTGTAAAAGAGTTTGTATTAGGAAATGTTGAAAATATTGAATTTCAAGCATTTTTAGAATGTACATCATTAGAAAAAATTAATTTGCCTAGCACATTAACAAGTATTCAAGATGATGCATTTAGAGATTGTACTAAGCTTAGTACGCTTGCATTTCCAATTGCACTTCAAAGTATTGGCTCACACACCTTTGATGGTTGTAGATCATTAGAAACGGTAACCTTAAATCAAAATATTGCAAAACTAGGAGTTGCCACATTTAGTAATTGCATTAGCTTAAATTCAATTAATATACCACAATCAATCAATTCAATCCCTGATTCATGCTTTTATGGATGCAGTTCATTAACAAATATTGATTTAAGTAGTGTAGAAATAATTGGTTATAACGCATTTTTTGGCTGTAAGAACGTAACATTTGTATTAGATGATAATGAGAATGTTCATTATGTTGCATCAAAGGATAAGGATTTTTCTTCGTTAGAACAAATATCAAACGATAAATTTAAAGAATATGCTTTAAAAAATTATTATATAAAAAAAGTAGAGGGTAAAATCAATGAAAATAATTAAGAAACTTATTTCCTTTACAACAGTAATTTTTAGCTTATTTTTTATCATTAGTTGCTCTGAAACAGCTTCAACAACATCTAGCATCGAATTGTTAAATATCGAAGCTTCAGGCATTAATAATGAAACAGTTTATCAAGGCTTTAGCTATTCTAAGTCTTCATCTGTAATAATTACAGCCACTTTTAGCGATGGAACTGAAAAAAATGTAACAAATGATGCTAAATTTGGTAAAATTTCAACCTCAAAAGTAGGGCCTGTTGAACAAAATGTAAACTATACATTTAATGGCAAAACAGTTTCTACAACATATGAGGTTTTAGTTTTAGATTACAGCTCACAACGAATTAATCTTGATACAGCTAATGTAAAAACAATTTATAATTTAAATGAAAAATTAACTCTTAATAATTTACGTGTTACAGCATTTTATCCTAATGGTGCTCAAATCAAAGTATCACAATATGATGTAGAATTAACGGATATTTATAATGTTAAATGCGATATTAATAAGACGTTTATTCATGATGGTGTTTATGATGTTAAAATTTCATATCAAAATTGTAATTCAAGTTTTTCGATTATGGTATATAATGATGAAATGACATCATTCCATTATAAGGTAAGTAATTCTCTTGATTATGAAAAAAATCAAAATGTTAATTTTTTAAATGGAAAAGATTTATTTAAGTCTTTATATGCTAATGTTTATATGAAGGGTGAGAATTGCACATATGATTATAATGCTTTGACATATAATGAAATGAATTATGAAGCATCTCTTAAAATTAAATCTTCTATCTCAAATGAAAAAACAGATGGGTTAACTATTGCTGTTACAAGACCAGTTAAAGTTGTAATGCTTATAAGACTTGATGCAAATACATTATCTATTCGTGACAGTAGTGAAATGGTAATAAAAAGATATGGTATTACTTCAGGTGTTGGCTATGTAAGCTTTGAACTTGAAGCTGGTACTTATACTATTTCATCTGTTGATAGTTATGCCTATATTTATGATTTATACTTTGTGTATGATTCGGATTTAAATTTAAAAAAATATGATACGATTGAAATTGATAAATCATCTTTAAAGGATGAGTATCATTATAATGATTCATTTGATGTTAATAACTTTAAGGTTAATGGCATTATTGGCTCTTCTAAGGAAGTTCTTGATGTAAATAATTATAGAATTCAATTATATTATAAAGGAAATGAAGTTTCAGACTTTAGTTTTGAGGGTGAATATCAAATAAAATTATCATATATAGGTAACGATTTATGCGATGAACCAGTTAAAAGATATTCTATTAATTTTAACTTTACAGATATGGATAAATTATATTTAAGCAAAATTGTTGTTAATGAGGTTTTAGTTGATATTTCTAAAAATCAATTTAGTTATTATATTATTGTTGATAAAGATATAACTGAAGTTTCATTGGAACTTGAAAGTGTTGGAGAAGGTATTATTACGGTTAATGGAATTGAATATACGAAAGGTATGAAAGTCTCAATAGGTAAAGAAAGTATAAAAATTAACGTAACGGATGGCTCTCGAACAACCGGATATGAATTAATAATTAGGGAATGACTTGGAGATGTTTGAATGAAAAAAATTGTCAATTGGTTTTTGTTTGTTGTAATTTTAGTTTGCATGTTAGTTGCATTTGGATTGATTATTTTCTACAATAATAAAAATTATAAAACAAAAATCACTGAGGTTTTAATGCATGATATTGTAATAGTTGATATTAATGCCATGTTATAAGCCTAACTTTAAATAAGAATGAAGTATTGTTCTTTTGGAAAGATGAAATTATATGTATTTAGTAGAAATATCAACTATGTGCTTGCATTAAATGGATAATATAGCAAGTTAGCAATAACAATTTTTCAATATTTGAAAAAAATAAAATGAGAGGAGGATGTTGAGTTTTGTTATCTGCTCGACAAATTATATATGAGATATGGATTTTTTCCTAAAACGATTTGGAAGCTATTTAATGGAAGTTTTAAAAGACAGCTTAAGAAAGAATTACATGAACCTAAAGTAGGTACTGTAATGAAGAATGCCAAAAAACGCTATAAGGAAATTGTTGAATCAATTCAAGAGTTTGATAAAGGAGATAGATTCCTGTTTAATATTTTAAGCTGTGCTATGCTTTCTTCAGTTTTATTATCAGTAACAAATCATTATACAGTATCAGAAATTACAAGTTATTATAGTAAAGCTATGAATACAAAGATGTTAAGGAAAACAGTAAAGAAGAGTACTGCCTATACAGCCAAAGGCAGGGAGATATTAAAAAATCAGGCTAAAAATAGTGAACTTCAGTCTAATCCTTATTCTTGGGTATTTGAAATTCAAGATGGTGAAAATCTAAATGAATATACAGCAACCTTTAAAACATGTGGCATTTGTCATTTGATGAAGGAACTTAATCTTGAAGAATATATTCCTGCAATGTGCGCTTTTGATTATGATATGGCTAAATTAAATAATACCGAATTTTCAAGACAATATACACTTGCATCGGGTGGTCCTTATTGTGATTGTCATTATAAGCATAATGGTAAAATAAAAAAATAACAAAAATAAAGGCCGAATGAAAAAAAGGAAATAACAAAATAAAAAAGGTAATGAATTTAATGAAATTATTAGTGATTTTACTTTAAGTTGATTGCTTTCTTTTTAATATTTAAAATATAATATACAAATTTTTATTTCAAAAATTGACAATTTTACCAAGAAAAAGTATAATAGTTTATGCAAAGCAGTAGCAATACTGTGACGCAAAGCTATAGGGTCTTTCTAAGATAGCCAGTTGCACAAGCAAGGCTATCTTTTTTCATTTATATATGCTAAAATTGTTGTGGAGGTTTTACTATGCGTGTAAGAGATACAAAAATATATATATTATTGACAGCATTAGTGTTCTTAATGGTAGTAACATTTAATATTTTTTACATTTCAAGTTTTACCACCCGAGCAAAAGAATTAACTTATAGTGATGCTATTAATGAAACTAAAAGTAACTTGATAAGTGTTTCTGAAAGAATAATTTATTATGAGCATGAATTTGAAACTAGTAATTATACTAATGTTGAATTAATCGAAAATCCTAAGGATAATTATATGGGATTATTTGATTATTCTAATTATGGTAATGTAGCTACAGCTTTGTTAAACTCGCAGGATATAGAGACAATTAATGCAGTTAATAAATACTATTTGTATATTGTTATAGATGACAGGCTAGGAAGATTAGATTTAGAACGTATTTTTGAGCCGGTTTCAAAACAAGGCTTTTATCTATTTAAAGGCTTAAACGGAGAGTATGTATATAGTGATTTAAGCTATGATCATTTTTTTACATATGTAGCTCCTGATGATTCAGACACCTTTACAAATATGAAAAGCAAAATAGAAAATAAAGAAAATTTTGCCAATTTTGTTCGAATTGATGATGAAACCAAAATTGCATCTGGTATTAGTTTTGGAAAGGATTTTTATTTTTGTCAGTTTTTTGATTTGAATGAATATAAAACAAAAACTAAAGGTGTTGTAGTAATGGGCTTTATTTTGTCAGGTGTTATGGCATTAGGAATGGCAAGTATTATCTTGGTGTCAATTTATGCATTGCACAAGCAAAACAAGCTTATATCAATTTCAAGACGTGCTGCAAGACGCAGTGATGCTATTATTATTCGTGCGACAAGAAGTGGTCGTATTTTTGAAATAAATCATAACATTCCAGATTTAAATGGTAAAACATATAAAAATATTTTTGATTTCAAAACTGAAAATGATGAAAAATTTAAAGAATTAATAAAAAAACAAGATAATATCATGGCTTGTTTTGACGGAAAAGAAACTAAAAGATATATTGATTTTACAATATTTAAGTATAATTATACTTATTACCTTGTTGGTCGTGATATAACCGATGCGTATTTAAATAATGAAAGATTAAAGGAGTTAACAAGTAAAAATGCTATAACAGGTTTACCTAATTATTTCTCTCTTGTGGCAAATTATACTAAAATTAAACAGGAAAGTTTAAATAGAGTAATTACATTTTTATTAATTGATTTAGTTGAACATGAAGAAATAAGTAGTGTATTTGGAACCCCGACATATAATGCAATTCTTGATGAGGTAGCTAGTCGTATTCAAAAAACAATCGGCCAAAACAATCTATATCAAATTGAGAATAATTTGTTTCTTTGCACGCTTAATGCTAATATGAAGGAAGAAAATGGAAAGATGATTGAGGATTTAATTAATAATCTTCATCAAACAATTGAAATAAAAAATAATACATTGTATGTTAAATATAAATTTTCTTCTTATGATGTCATAAATGTATCTAAAACAAATATTTCTCTTGACGATATTATTGATTCATTAAAGGTAACTCTTGATGTAGCCTTAAAATCAATTAATCGTGATTATATTAAATATGATGCTACAATTCAAAATATGATTAATCATCGTAAGCAAATGCAAGAGGATTTAGTTAAGGCCTTAGAAAATAATGAATTTATGATGTATTTCCAACCTCAATATGATGTTCTTGAAAATCGTATTGCTGGCTTTGAGTCATTGATACGTTGGAATAATCCTAAATATATTAATATCTCTCCTCAAGAGTATATTGAACTTGCTGAGAAGAATGGTTTAATTATTGAAATAGGTAACTTTATTGTAAAAGATGTATTTAAAAATGCTAAATTATTTGAACCATATGGAATTGCTATATCTATAAATGTTTCTCCAGCTCAGCTTTTCCAGGCCGGATTTGTTGGATTTTTATTAGAGGAATTTGAAAAGAATAAGCTAAAACCGGGCTCAATTGCTGTTGAAATTACAGAAACATTCTTAATGGAAAACTTTAGTGTTGTTATTGAAAAACTTAACATTTTACGAAATCACGGCTTTAGAATTCATCTTGATGACTTTGGTACGGGGTATTCATCCTTGCAGTATCTTAAGGAGCTTCCAATTGATACGATAAAAACAGATAAGGAATTTATTAAAAATCTTGAGAATGATAAGACTTCACAACTTATTATTAAAGGAATTATTGGAATGGCTAAGTCAATTAATTTATCCGTAATATCGGAAGGCGTTGAAACAAAGGGGCAAGCTGAAATTTTAAAGCGAGCAGGGACTAATTATTTCCAAGGATGGTTAATCTCTAAGGCTGTCCCACTTGATAAAGCTCTTGATATGGCTAAAAATGGTGTAGATATTAATATGAAAGGTAAGTGATATAATGCTTGCGACAAATGCGTTTAATATTGTAATTACAATTACCGTAATTCTTATTATTGGTAGTTTGATTTATTTATTAATAAGATTAATGCTTCATAATGAGGCGAGATATCGAGAAGATAAAAATATTCTTACGGCTGATATGATTCCTAATTCCAAGATGAAAGGAATAGTTGATAATTATATTGCTCGTGTTGGTAAATTTGGTTCTTTTTATGTTATGCAAATTGATATTGATAACTTTAAAGGGTTAAATGAATTATATGGTCCTTCAAGATGTGACCAGGTTTTGCAGGAGCTTTCATACCGCATTACTAGTGGGGTTGAGCATTCGGTTGTATCTCGTCTTAATGATGATAAAATATTTGTTCTTGTTAAGGATGATGTTAATTATGCGACCGTTGAGGAAGATGTATCTAATTTAATTGTGAAGTTAAAACAGACATACGAAAATGGCCATCAAACACCAGTTAATTTAACTGTGTCTGTTTCAATTGCATTATATCCTACTTGTGGAACAACCTATAAGGCCCTTTTAAGATCACTTGAATTAACTAATTACGTTGTTAAACGTAATGGTGGAGATAATTACATGATTTACTCATCTGATATTGATAGTAAAGAAACTTCGAATATGGATTATTTCAATGAAATTAGAACGGCAATTGATGATGGACAATTTTGTCTTTATTATCAACCAATTATTGATATAAGACAAAAAAAGCTTTTAGGTTTTGAAACCTTTTTAAGATGGAATCATCCAACCCAGGGTGTATTAACACCAGATAAATTTATTAAGATGCTTGAAACTAGTGGAGATATTAATTATATCTCTAAATGGGGTGTAGAGCAAATCGTAACTAAAATGGGTGAAATCCAATCTCACATTGGCGCCAATGATTTGATATACACGAATAATATTTCAACTAAACAGCTTATGTCAGATACTTTAGTAGAGGAACTAAAAAAGCTACTTCATAATACTAAGGCAAATCCTCATAAAATAGTTTTGGAAATTGAAGATTATATGATGTATGATAAAATGGATCAAGTAAAGCTTAACTTATTAAGACTTAGAGATTTGGGCTTTAGAATTAGTGTTGATGGTCTTAAGCTTGATTATGCAGCCTTATCTCAAATTGAAAAGGAACCAATTGATATTATTAAACTAGATAGATCATTCCTTAAGGATATTAATAATAATAAAATGAAGGAAAAATTTGTTGAGATGCTTGTAGATTCAGCTGAACACATGCATCGTATGGTAATAGCAGAAGGTGTTGAGGTATATGATCATATTTTATATCTTGAAAAAAATAATATTCAATATGGTCAAGGTTATTATTTCTCAAAGCCTTTTGAAGATAAATTTGTTTATGAGTTCATTGTTAACAAGGATTTTGAAGATAAATTAGATTTAAAGCATGCTAATTTGGTAGCTAACAATTTGAGTGAAGCTAAAGAAGTAGAGACTTTGCAAGAAAAAGCCAATACCCAAAAGCAAGTCGATGATGAAGGCTCATCAGATAATATAACAATGTAATTAATAAAACCTCTAGTATTTTTGCTAGAGGTTTTATTATGTGGATTAAGTTAAATCATCGTAAGAAAAAATAAAAAGATTTTAAGCTTATTTTTTAACTCTATTTAGGTAAAAATGCCCTTTTTGGCATTTTTTAGAGAGAAAATGGTAAAAAAATATAATTGAATGATACTTTTTAAATAATTTTTCGAAAATATAAAACTTTATAAATATTTGACAAAATTTAACACTAGTGCTAATATCAAATTATAAAATATTTTATAGTATTTTTAGTTATTTTAGAGGACATATGAAAGCTTATAAAGATGATAATCGCTTTTTTAATTTAAGGTCTGATGTTTATTTTAAACATTTCTTTTCGGTTAAAAAGATGCTAGCTATTTTCTTGTCAAATCTATGGAATCAAAATGTAAATGAAGCTGATATTATATATGATAATACTGAATCAACCGTATTAGATGGTAAAAAGATAATTTATGATTAGTAGCTTCGGTTTCACTTAATGGATATCAAAAGGAAGTTAGACTTAATCTTGAGATGCAAAATAGAAATTATGATTATTTAGGTCCAAGAATGGACGCTTATTCATCAAAAAAATATAGTGAAGCTCTAGAAAAAAGTGAAAGATACGATATGGCGAGTGTTGAATCAATCTGGATATTAGGCTTTGATGATATTAAAGATTATGTTAAAACTCCTACAAGATGGTATGAGGAAGCATATCTTTCAACAAGCGAAGGCGTTGTATTAAATGAACATCGACGTGTCAGTATGATATTCTTGAAAAATAAAGATAAGTGTCCTATAATAGAGTTAAGGAAAATGTTAGAATTCTTTGATATTGATAACAAGAATAATTTACCTGTTGTTGAAAGTCAAGAGATGAAGGAGGCTTT
>ERZ827104.172-NODE-172-length-75306-cov-8.353989_pt1 | contig 75306 bp, 63 predicted proteins | sample MGYA00519781_ERZ827104 | MGnify/ENA primary metagenome ERZ827104 (study PRJEB31778, sample SAMEA3449257) | human gut metagenome | biome: human gut; feature: human-associated habitat; material: faeces | place: United Kingdom | collected 2010/2012 ...
TGAAGCCTTCTGAAAAAATATTTTAGTTTTTTCTGCTTTTACTCTTGACTTTTGCGGAGAAATGTGTATTTTCCCACATTTTGTGGTCAATATGCACAAACCGGACAACCGGTAGCGGAAAATTCGTCCAGCTCCGGTGAAGGGAGCCGCACACGGGCGCTTACGCCTCGGCAATGACCTCGCATTCGACGAGCACGTCCTTGGGCAGGCGCGCCACTTCGACGCAGCTTCTGGCCGGGAACGGCTCGGAGAAATACTCGGCGTAGATGGCGTTGACGGTGGCGAAATCGTTCATGTCCTTGAGGAACACAGTGGTCTTGACGACCTTCGACATGTCGCTGCCGGCAGCCAGAAGCAGGGCGCTCAGGTTGCGAAAGACCTGGTGTGCCTGCGCGTCGACGCTGTCGGCGATGGCGCCGGTGGCGGGGTTGATGCCGACCTGGCCGGACGTGAACACGAAGCCGCCGGAGATCTGTGCCTGGGCATAGGGGCCGAGCGCGGCCGGTGCGCTGCTGGTAGAGATGGTTTTCATTTGCGTTACCTCCAATTAGTCAACTTTTACGTGATAACCGTTTTGAATGAGTTGATCGAGCACGTGGTCGCCGTGTTCCCTGCCGCCGACCTCACAGGCAACATGCACGTCGATCTCGTTGGGGTTGAGTCCGGCGGTGAGCCGGTCATGCTCCACGGAGAGGATGTTCGCGCCGAGCGCGGCAATGTCGTTGAGCAGCTTGCCGAGGCTGCCGGGCCGGTCGAGCAGCGTGACCGTGAAGCGCAGCCGCCGGTGGCGGGACACGAGCCCCTGCTCGATGATGCACTGGATGAAGCTCACGTCGATGTTGCCGCCGGAGAGCAGACACACGACGTTTTTGCCCTTTACATCGACCTTGCCCTTGAGCACGGCGGCCACGGGCGTGGCGCCGGCGGGCTCGACGATCTGCTTGCAGCGCTCCATGAGCAGGAGCACGGCCTCGGAGATATCCAGGTCGCTGACGGTGACAACGTCGTCGGCATATTGCTGGATGAGCGGGACGGTGATGTCGCCGGGCGCCTTGACGGCGATGCCGTCGGCAATGGTGACGGCGGTGTCGGTCTGGACATAGGTCCCGGTGCGGAACGACTGTGCGATGGCGTCCGCGCCCTCGGCCTGCACGCCGATGACCTGTACGCGGGGGTTGATCTGCTTGATGCACGCGGCCACACCGGCCAGCAGGCCGCCGCCGCCGGCGGGCACGATGACGATATCCGCCGTGGGCAGGTCGCCGAGGATCTCGAGGCCGAGCGTGCCCTGGCCGGCAATGACCTCGGGGTCATTGTAGGGGTGCAGGAACGTAGCGTGCTCCTGCTCGCAGATCTCGCAGGCTTTGGCGTAGGCATCATCGTAGCAGTCGCCCGCGAGCACGACGGTCGCACCATACCCCTCCGTGGCCTTTGCCTTGGCGATGGGCGCGGTCTTGGGCATGACGATCGTGGCCGGGATGCCGAAGCGGTGCGCGGCATAGGCCACGCCCTGCGCATGGTTGCCGGCAGAGGAGGCCACGACGGCGCCGGTCTCGCCGCGCTCGACGAGCGCCGCGATCTTGTTGCTCGCGCCGCGGATCTTGAACGAACCGGTCTTCTGGCTGTTTTCGTATTTGAGATAAATGTTGCCGCCCGTCATGGCCGAAAACGTGGCTGACAGGTCGAGCTCCGTGTGGTGCAGCACGCCCTTGAGCCGCTGTGCCGCGCGTTCAAACTCCTGCAGTGGGATCTCCACAGCAAACACCCCCGTAGAATTTCTGTTTGGGTCTTTCTGCTCTTACTATACCGCGGGCGGGCTGGAAATACAAGCGCTGTGCGGCAAAATGTCCGCGCAGAAGAAACTTTTTTGGCCGGCTGTCCGCGCAGAGAAAACATCCGCAAGTGACCAGCGAACGGGCGCACGGCAAATCTTACACATTTCTTAAAAAGTGAGAAATCGGTTGAAGCTGTGCACGGCGCGGGGGTATAATGCACCCGAAAATGGGAAAACGGCGCGGAAGATCAGGAGGAGACATCATGCTCAATATTCAGCATTTTACCAAGACCTACGGCGAGAAAAAGGCCGTGGATGACCTGAGCCTGCACATTGCACCGGGCGAGATCTACGGCTTCATCGGCCACAACGGCGCCGGCAAGACGACGACGCTCCGGGCGGCCGTCGGCATTCTGCAGTTTGACGCGGGCGAGATCACGATCGGCGGCCACTCCATCAAGACCGAGCCGCTGGCCTGCAAGCAGCAGCTCGCCTACATCCCGGATAATCCGGATCTGTATGATTTCATGAGCGGCATCCAGTACCTGAACTTCATCGCCGACATCTTCGGCATCCCGGCCGCAGAGCGCTGGGCGCGCATCGAGCCGTATGCCGATGCGTTTGAGCTCACGGGTGATCTGGCGCAGCCGATCAGCGCGTACTCGCACGGCATGAAGCAGAAGCTCGCCATCATTGCGGCGTGGATCCATGCGCCGAAGCTCATCCTCATGGATGAACCGTTCGTCGGCCTTGATCCGAAGGCCGCGCACCTGCTCAAGGGCATGATGCGCGAGCTGTGCGACGCCGGCGGCGCGATCTTCTTCTCGACGCATGTGCTCGAGGTCGCCGAGAAGCTCTGCGACAAGGTGGCCATCATCAAGGGCGGGCGGCTCATCCGCTCCGGCACGATGGAGGAGGTCAAGGGCGACGACAGTCTCGAGGATGTGTTCCTGGAGCTGGAGGATGCATCATGCTGAAAACGCTGCTGAAAAAACAGATGGCGGAGATCTTCCGCAACTATTTCTACGACCCGAAAAAGAACAAAATGCGTTCGAAGGGCGCGACGATCGCATTCCTGGTGCTGTACGTGCTGCTGATGGTGGTCGTGCTCGGCGGGATCTTTGCGGTGCTGGCCGTGGGCATTTGCGCGCCGCTGGCCGCGGGCGGCATGGGCTGGCTGTATTACCTGCTCATGGGGCTGATCGCCGTGTTTCTCGGCACGTTCGGCAGCGTGTTCAGCACGTATTCGAGTCTGTACCTGTCCAAGGACAACGACCTGCTGCTGTCGATGCCGATCCCCGTGCGCTGCATCATGACGGCGCGGCTGCTGGGCGTGTATCTGCTGGGACTGATGTACTCCGCGGTCGTGATCGTGCCGGCCGTGATCGTGTACTGGATCACGGCGCCGGTCACGGCGGGCACGATCGTCGGCGGTGTGCTGATGGTGCTGATCGTGTCCGTGATCGTGATGATCCTCTCGTGTCTGCTCGGCTGGGTGGTCGCGCGCATCAGCCTGAAGCTGAAAAACAAGAGCTTTATCACCGTCATTTTGTCGCTGCTGTTTCTCGCGGCGTACTACTTTGTGTACTACAAGGCGCAGACGCTCATCACGCTGCTGGTGGAAAACGCCGCCGTGTACGGCGTGAAGATCCGCGGCTCGGCGTATCTGCTGTACCTGTTCGGCAGCGCCGGCGCGGGCGACTGGCCGGCGATGTTGATCGTGACGGTCACGCAGGCGGCCCTGCTGGCGTTGACGTGGTATGGCATCGCGCGCAGCTTCCTGAAGATCGCCACGGCGACCGGCAGCGTGAAGAAGGTGCGCTTTCAGCACAAGGCCGTGCGCGCGCAGAGCGTACAGCGGGCGCTGCTGGGCAAGGAGCTGCGCCGCTTTACCGCCAGCCCGAACTATATGCTCAACTGCGGTCTCGGCATCCTGATGCTGCCGATCGCGGGCATTGCGCTGCTCATCAAGGGCGGCGTACTCGGCCGGACGCTGGCCGATGTGTTCAGCGGCAATGCCGGTGTCGTGCCGGTGCTGATGTGCGCGGCAGTGTGCCTGCTTGCGTCGATGAACGATATGGCCGCGCCGTCCGTGTCGCTCGAGGGCAAGCAGCTCTGGCTCGCGCAGTCGCTGCCGGTCGTGCCGTGGCAGGTGCTGCGCGCGAAGCTGGACGTTCAGCTCGTGCTGACCGGGGTGCCGGTGCTGTTTTGTGCGCTGTGCATGGTCATTGTGCTGCCGGGCGGCGCGCTGGAGAAGGTGCTGGCGGTGGCTGTGGCGCTGCTGTACACGCTGCTGAGTGCGCTGGTCGCGCTCGCGCTCGGCCTGAAGATGCCGAACCTGACATGGACCAACGAGGTCACGCCCATCAAGCAGAGCGGCTGCGTGATGCTCTCACTGTTTGCCAACTGGGTGTATGCGCTGGCGCTCGGCGGGCTGTACTTCCTGTGCGGTAATGTCCTGAGCGCGGCGGCATATCTGGCGATCTTCGCCGTCCTGACGGCGGCGGGCAGTGCGCTGCTGCTCCACTGGGTGAAAAAGCAGGGCACGCGCATCTTTGCCGCGCTCTGATCGGAATAACGAAAGCCGCCTCTGTCCAACCGGACAGAGGCGGCTTTTTGCTGTGTGTTTTGGTGGCTTACAGCACGAGCGACGGCGCCGCGTAGACACGGGCCTTGAGCTCGCTGTTGAGCATGTACAGCCCCTTGGCGTCGGTGCCGAAGAGCTCCATCTTCGTGATGAGGTCGGCCGCGTTTTTCTCCTCCTCGCCCTGCTCCTTGACGAACCAGTCGAGAAGCTGCATGGTGCGGAAGTCGCGGTCGTCATATGCGGCGGCATAGATGCCGTTGATGAGTGAGGTGACGTACTGCTCATGCTCGAGCGCTTTTTTCAGCGGGGTTATATGGTCGCCGCGCGTCCAGTCCGGCGCGTCGACGGCGCCGAAGCTGACGGCGACGCCATTATTGAGCAGGTACTGGAAAAACAGCAGCGCGTGGTCGCGCTCTTCCTGCGCCTGCACCCGATACCAGTTTTCAAAGCCGTCGAGACCGGCGGCCGCGTAGTAGTTGGCGAAGTCCAGATAGAGATAGGCCGAGTAAAACTCCTTGTTGATCTGCTCGTTGATGAGCCGGGCAACCGTTGCGTTCATGAGAATACCTCCTAGCAAAAATAAGAATCATTCTTGTTTTCTATCATACAGGATTTTTGCCGCTTGTCAAGCCCTCCGGAAGAAAAATTTTCTGGCGCGGGCGGCTGTTTCCTGTTAAGATGGGCGGGAGAGAAGCAAAAACAGAAAGCGGAGGAACGAACATGGACTACAACGAAGTTTTACAGCGGGCGCGCGCACGCATGGCGCCGCGCTGCAAGGTCTGCCCGGAGTGCAACGGCCTCGGCTGCGGCAACACGATGCCCGGCCCCGGCTCGAAAGCGCCCGGCAACGGCGCGAATGACAACTGGCGCGCGTGGCGGCGCTGGCGGCTGAACATGGACACGATCGCCCCGAACACGCCGGTGGACACGTCGCTGGCGCTGCTTGGCCGGACGTTTTCCCTGCCCGTGATCGCGGCGCCCATCGGCTCGCTGCGCGCGCAGTTCCATCCCGAGGACGACATCCGCGACTACAACGCCTGCTGCGCGGCCGCGGCGGCGCAGACCGGCATCGCCACGAGCTTTGGCGACGGGCTGGACGCGCGCGTGTTCCCGCACGGGTGCGAAATGTCGAGGGCACACGGCGGCATTGGCATCCCGGTCATCAACCCGCTGTCGATGGACACGATCCGTGCCAATCTCGACATGGCCAACGCAGCGCACCCCTTTGCCGTGAGCGTGGTCATCGACTCGGCCGGTCTGCCGCATCTGAAGGCCGCCAGCCCCGATGCGGGCAGCAAGACGGTGGCGGAACTGCGCGAGCTGTGCGCCTATGCGCACATGCCGATGATCCTCAAGGGCATCATGACGGTGCGCGGCGCGGAGAAGGCCGTGGAGGCCGGCGCGGCGGCCATCGTGGTCTCGAACCACGGCGGGCGCGTGCTGCCGGGCAGCGCCGCGACGGCGGACGTCCTGCCCGAGATCGCGGACGCCGTGGGCGATCGCGTGAAGATCCTCGTCGACGGCGGCATCCGTTCGGGCACGGACATTTTCCGTGCGCTCGCGCTCGGCGCGGACGCGGTGATGATCTGCCGGCCGTTTCTCATCAGCTACTACGGCGGCGGCACGGAGGGCATCGTCACCTACGTTGAAAAGCTGCGCGCGGAGCTGACGGACGCGATGTATATGTGCGGCGCGCGCCGGCTCAGTGACATCACGCGCGACATGGTGCGCGAGGTGCGCTGAGGCACGAAACGCAAAAAAGCTGCGGAGCATTGGCTCCGCAGCTTTTTTCTTTGCAGCAGACGATCAGAAGTCCGCGTTGCCGACCGTGCGCGGGTGCAGCTCCACATCGCGGATGTTGCTCACACCGGTCAGATACATGACCATGCGCTCAAAGCCGAGGCCGAAGCCGGCGTGACGGCAGCTACCGTAGCGGCGCAGGTCGAGGTACCACCAGTAGTCTTCTTCGCGCAGGCCGAGCTCCTGCATGCGCTTGGTGAGCAGGTCGAGCCGCTCCTCACGCTGGGAGCCGCCGATGATCTCGCCGATACCCGGCACGAGGCAGTCCGCCGCGGCGACGGTCTTGCCGTCGTCGTTCATGCGCATATAAAACGCCTTGATCTCCTTCGGATAATCCGTGACGAACACGGGCTTGTTGAACACGTGCTCGGTCAGGTAGCGCTCGTGCTCGGTCTGCAGGTCGATGCCCCACGCCACGGGATAATCAAACTTGTGGCCGGAGTCCTGCAGCAGCTTCACGGCGTCGGTATACGTGATGCGGCCGAAATCGTTGTCCACCACGTTGCGCAGGCGCTCGAGCAGCCCCTTGTCCACGAAGGAATTGAAAAATTCCATCTCCTGCGGGCATTTTTCGAGCACGGTGTTGATGATGAACTTCACCATCGCCTCCATGCACTCGAGGTCGTCGTCGAGGTCGGCAAACGCCATCTCCGGCTCGATCATCCAGAACTCGGCGGCGTGGCGCTGGGTGTTGGAGTTCTCGGCGCGGAACGTGGGGCCGAAGGTGTACACGTCGCCGAAGGCGAGCGCAAAATTTTCGGCGTTGAGCTGGCCGGACACGGTCAGGTTCGTGCTCTTGCCGAAGAAATCCTTGGAGAAATCGACCTTGCCGTCGTCCGTGCGCGGGATGTTGTCGAGGTCGAGCGTCGTGACGCGGAACATCTCGCCCGCGCCCTCGCAGTCGGAGCCCGTGATGATCGGGGTCTGGACGTAGACAAAGCCGCGGTTCTGGAAGAACGTGTGCACCGCCTGCGCCGCCACGCTGCGGACGCGGAACGTCGCGCTGAAAAGATTCGTGCGCGGGCGCAGATGCTGGATCGTGCGCAGGAACTCCACGCTGTGGCGCTTTTTCTGCAGCGGGTAGTCCGGCGCGGACGTGCCCTCGACGGTGATGCTGTCGGCCTTGAGCTCGAACGGCTGCTTGGCGTCCGGCGTGAGCACGAGCTCGCCGTGCACGATGAGCGCCGCGCCGACGTTCTGGCGGGCGATCTCATCATAATTGTCGAGCTTGCTGCGGTCCATGACGACCTGCAGCCCCTTGAAGCAGCTTCCGTCGTTGAGCTCGATAAAGCCGAAATTCTTCATGTCGCGGATCGTGCGTGCCCAGCCGCAGACGGTCAGAGTCTGGCCGCCGAAGGCTTCCGGGGATGCATAGATACCGGCGATGCGCTGTCTTTTCATGTCATCAGCCTCGTTTCCGATGGATTTTTCAATATAACTTCTTTATTATACGCACTCGGCGCGGTTTTTTCAACCGGTTCTTCGCCGCAGATGCACAAAACCGGCGGAAAAACCGCCGGTTTTACGTATCTTTCCCGCCGTCAGGCGATGATGTGGATGGCCGCGTGGTTATTGCGCAGCGTCACGCCCGTCGTCACGCCGCCAGCCTCGCCGTCGCGCGTCCAGGCCACGGGCTCGTCAAACGTGAAGCGCAGCGTCTTGGACTGCACGAGAATGACGTTTTCGTTGTCATAGTTCTGGTTGAGCACGCCAGAGATGATGCGGCTCAGGTCGCCGAACTGCTTCGGCTGGCGGATGAGCAGCGTCTCAAACAGGCCGTCGCCGAGGCTCACGAGGTCCTTGCGCAGGCGCACCATGCCGGCCACGGAGGTCGAGTTCGACACGCCGCCGAAAATGAAGTCGCCGTCGACCGTGCCGCCGTCATACTCCACGTGCGCGCGGCAGGGATCGATGGTATTGAGCCGGCCCATTGCCTCGAGCACGTAGGCCAGGTGGCCGAGCGCCTGCTTTTCGTTTTGCGGCGTCTCGTAACTCACGGCCGTGAACGCGCCGAAGGCCGCCACGTAGGTGAAAAAGCTCTGGTCGCCGAAGCTACCGACGTCAAACGCCGTCGGCGTGCCGGTCACGATGCGCAGGGCGGCGTCGGTCGCGTTTTTCGGCAGGCCGAGCGTCGATGCCACGTCGTTGGTCGTGCCCATCGGGATATAGCCGAGCGGGGGCGGATTCGGCACCTGCATCAGGCCGGATACGACCTCGCTGAGCGTGCCGTCGCCGCCGATGCAGGCCACGGTGTCATACTCCGCCGCGTGCTGCGCCGCCATCAGCGTCGCGTCGCCGCGCCCCTGCGTGAAGTACACCGTCGTCAGATATCCGCCGCTGTCGAGAATGTTCATCACCTCGCCGAAGCCGGTTTTGTAGCCGCTGCGTCCGGCCATGGGATTGATGATCAGCATCATGCGTTTTTTCATAGTCAGCCTCCTGTCGGGGTAGCAAAAAGGGCATGGCAAACTGCCATGCCCCCGAGATCGTGGAATCAGCCAAGCTCGTTCATTTTCTGAGCCATCGCAGACTTCTTGTGCGCTGCGTTGTTCTTGTGGATCAGACCCTTGCCGGCCGCGCGGTCAACAGCCTGGACAGCAACTTTATAGGTACTGACGGCTGCGTCACGGTTGCCTTCGGCAACAGCCGCATCAAACTTCTTCAGGTTGGTCTTCAGGGCGGATTTCTCAGCCTTGTTTTTCAGGTTCTGCAGCTTGGACTTTTCGTCTCTCTTCATTGCGGACTTGATGTTCGGCATTTCTCAATCGCCACCTCCTCCTATAAAATTCAGTCATGGATATGACCGTGCAATGTTCTGCAAGTGTTGATGATATCATCAAACCCTTCAAATTGCAAGCCTTTTTTTCGAATTTCATTATAATTGTATCCATTTGTGGCAACGCTTCCAGAGAGCCACAAGATGTGGCGTCAGAAAGGAGCTTTGCCATGCCAAATTTCCCACGCACCGACCTCGCTGTCGAGGCGGAAGCTATCCACCGCAGCACCGCCGCCGTCACGGAGCTGCCCGGTGTGCGCGCCGAGGAGACCGAACGCTGCGGTTTTGCCGTGACGGAAGTGCACGTACTCGATGCCGCAGGAGAAAATGCGTTATGTAAACCGATTGGCGACTACTACACCATCGCGCTCGATCCGCTGCTGCGCCGCGAGGACGATTCGTTTGAAAACGCGGCGCAGGCGCTCGCCGAGCTCCTGCGCCGCGTGCTGCCGCTGATGCCGGATGCGTCCGTGCTTGTCGTCGGGCTCGGCAACCGCGCGATCACGCCCGACGCCGTCGGCCCGGACGCGATCGACAGCGTCATGGTCACGCGGCATCTGCGCGAGCAGCTTCCGGAGCACTTCGGGCAGTTTCGCTCCGTGGCCGCGCTTGCCGCCGGTGTGCTCGGCACGACCGGCGTGGAGTCGGCTGATATGATCCGCGCTCTGACGGACCGGCTGCATCCGGACGCCGTCATCGCGGTCGACGCGCTCGCCTGTGCAGAGCTGGATCGCCTCGGCCGCACCATCCAGCTCACAGACACCGGGATCACCCCCGGCAGCGGCGTCGGCAACGACCGCGCCGGGCTCAGCCGGGACACGCTCGGCGTGCCGGTCGCGGCCATCGGCCTGCCGACCGTGATCGACGCCGGCAGCTTTGCCAACGACCCCCGCGCGGAGCAGATGTTCGTCACGCCGCGCAACATTGACGCCGTGGTGAAGGATGCCGCCAAGCTCATCGGCTATGGCATCAACCTCGCGCTGCACGACGGTCTCACGATCGGAGACGTGGACATGTTTCTGTCCTGAGAGAATGTTTCACGTGAAACATGCCCGCCGCGTTTCGCATTGTTTCACGTGAAACATCACAAAAATTTGCCGCATGGCCTCCAGGCGGTTGAAAACGCCGCCGCACGCTGTTATAATAGTTGCAAACACAATTCAGGGAGGCAAACCATGGGCAAAATCATTGCCGTCGCCAACCAGAAAGGCGGAGTCGGCAAGACGACCACGTGCGTGAATCTGACCTGCGCGCTCAAAAAGCGCGGACGGCGCGTGCTCCTCGTCGACTGCGACCCCCAGGGCAACAGCACCTCCGGCATGGGCGTGGACAAAACCGCGACGCCCAACTGTTATGACATGCTGATGAACGGCGCTGCTGCCGCCGACTGCATCCGCAGCACGAAATATGGCGATGTGCTGCCGGCAAATATGAACCTCTCCGGCTGCTCGGTGGAGCTTGTCGGCTCCGAGCAGCGGGAATACATCATGAAAACCGCACTCGCCGCAGTGCAGGACGATTATGACTTTATCCTCATCGACTGCCCGCCGTCGCTCGAGCTGCTGACGATCAATGCACTCGTCGCGGCTGACAGCGTGCTCATCCCGGTGCAGTGCGAGTACTACGCGCTCGAGGGTATCGCCGACCTCATGCGCAGCATCAAAATGTGCAACAAGCGCCTGAATCCGGAGCTGGCGGTGCAGGGCATCGTCATGACGATGTACGACGGCCGCACGAAGCTGTCCGACCAGGTCGTGAACGAGGTGCGCAAATTCTTCGGCAAAAAGGTCTACAAGACCATGATTCCGCGCAATGTGCGCCTGTCCGAGGCGCCGAGCCACCGCAAACCCGCCATCGCCTACGACAAAGAGTCCAAAGGCGCGCGGGCATACCTGCATCTGGCGGGGGAGCTCATCAAGCGCGAGGAAAAGGCGGCAAAGGCGGCGCAGGAAGCGGCCGCAGCCGCCGCGATGGAGGTGGAACATGGGTAAGGACGGGAAGAAAGGTCTCGGCATGGGGCTCGGCGCGCTTTTCGGCGAGGAATATCCGGCGCCGCAGACCGAGCGCGCGGAAACGGCGCCCGACCTGCTGCCGATCGAGAAGATCGAGCCGCGCGCCGACCAGCCGCGCAAGCGCTTTGACCCCGCGGCGCTGGAGATGCTTGCGGAGTCGATCCGCAACTACGGGCTCATCCAGCCGATCACGGTGCGGCCGCTCGACAGCGGCTTTTACCAGATCATTGCGGGCGAGCGCCGCTGGCGCGCCAGCCGCATGGCCGGGCTCAAGGAAGTGCCGGTGCGCATCTTGACGGCGGACGAGCAGCGCGCCATGGAGATGGCGCTGGTCGAAAACCTCCAGCGCGAGGACTTAAACCCCATTGAAGAGGCCAAGGGCTACCGTGCCCTGCAGGATGTCTACGGCATGACGCAGGACGATGTGGCGCAGAGCGTGGGCAAGTCGCGCCCCGCCGTTGCCAATGCGACGCGGCTGCTGGCCTTGTCCGAGCCGGTGCTGAAACTCGTCGAGGACGGCACGCTGTCCGCCGGGCACGCGCGCGCACTGCTGCCGCTCAGCGACCCGGAAATGCAGCTTGCCGCGGCGAAAACCGTCATCGACAAGGGCTTGTCCGTGCGCAGGGCGGAGGCGCTGGCCGCGCAACTGCTCAAGGACACGCAGGAAAAACCGGCCAAAAAGGCTGCCGGTGTGGACTATCTCGGCGAATGCGCGCGGCATCTCGAGCAGGCGCTCGGCCGCAAAGTGCGCATGACGCAGGGACGCAGGACCGGGCACATCGAACTAGAGTACTACGACGCGGACGACCGCGAGGCACTGCTGCAGGCGCTCGAGGGCATCGGCCGCAGAAAGTGATACATATAGAATACTGAGGAGACAGAGACACCATGATTGACATTCGATTGATCCGCGAAAACCCCGATCTCGTTCGGGAAAACATCCGCAAGAAGTATCAGGACGCCAAGCTCCCGCTCGTCGACGAAGTGATCGAGCTCGACAAGGCCAACCGCGCCGCCATCAACGAGGCGTCGAATCTGCGCGCAGAGCGCAATGCCCTGTCGAAAAAGATCGGCATGCTCATGGGGCAGGCGAAAAAGGATCCGGCCAAGCTGGAGGAGGCCGAGGCCGTCAAGGCGCAGGTCACGGCGCAGGCTGCGCGCCTGGCCGAGCTCGAAAAGCAGGAGGAGGAGCTCGAGGCCAAGATCCACAAGATCATGCTCACCATCCCGCAGATCATCGACCCCAGCGTCCCGCTCGGCCCGGATGATAGCTGCAACGTTGAGGTGCAGCGCTTCGGCGAGGCGGTCGTGCCGGATTTCCCGATCCCGTACCACACGGAGATCATGGAGCGCTTCGACGGCATTGATCTCGATGCCGCGCGCCGCGTGTCCGGCAACGGATTTTACTATCTCATGGGCGATATTGCCCGCCTGCACGAGGCCGTGCTGGCCTACGCGCGCGATTTCATGATCGGCAAGGGCTTTACTTACTGCATCCCGCCGTTCATGATCCATGGAAACGTGGTCGAGGGCGTCATGAGCCAGACGGACATGGACGCTATGATGTACAAGATCGAGGGCGAGGATCTCTACCTGATCGGCACGAGCGAGCACTCCATGATCGGCCGCTACATCGACCAGATCCTCACGGAGGATCAGCTCCCGCAGACGATGACGTCTTATTCACCCTGCTTCCGCAAGGAAAAGGGTGCGCACGGCATCGAGGAGCGCGGCGTGTACCGCATCCACCAGTTTGAAAAGCAGGAGATGATCGTCGTCTGCCGTCCGGAGGAGAGCATGGACTGGTATGAAAAGCTCTGGCGCTACTCCGTCGAGCTCTTCCGCAGCCTGGATATCCCGGTGCGCCAGCTCGAGTGCTGCTCCGGCGACCTCGCCGATCTGAAGGTCAAGTCCTGCGATATCGAGGCATGGAGCCCGCGCCAGCAGAAGTTTTTTGAGGTTTGCTCCTGCTCGAACCTCGGCGATGCGCAGGCGCGCCGCCTGCATATCCGCATTAAGGGCAAGGATGGCAAAAACTATCTCGCCCACACGCTCAACAACACCTGTGTCGCACCGCCGCGTATGCTCATTGCGTTCCTGGAGAACAACCTGCAGCCCGACGGCAGCGTCGTCATTCCCGAGGTCCTGCGTCCGTACATGGGAGGCAAGGAAGTCCTCGTGCCCAAACACTGAAATACAGAGAAAACAGGGGAGGCTGTCTCATGAAAAAGCCCGGTTGGCTCGACGAATTCAAGGTTTTCATCTCGCGCGGCAATGTTATTGACCTGGCCGTCGGCGTTGTTGTCGGCGGTGCGTTTACGGCCATCGTCACCGCGCTTGTCAACGATATCATCAATCCGCTCATTTCGCTCATCATCGGCGGGCTGGACTTTTCCGGCCTGAACATCGGCGTGTTCCCGATTGGCGATCTGATCATGTCCATCATCAACTTCCTGTGCATTTCGCTGGTCGTGTTCTGGATGGTGAAGATTATCAATCGGTTCAACCGCAAAAAGGAAAAGAAGCCCGAACCGGAAGCGCCGGCCAAGCCGACCACGGATGAGCTGCTGGCGGATATTCTGGCTGAGCTCAAGCTGCAAAACGGCCGTGCAGAGGCCGCAAAAACGCTGGACGCGGCGGAAAAGGAAGAATCTTCCGCCTCTGAGCGATAAAGCGATAAAATAACACTTGACAACCCGAGGCTCATATGATATAGTATATGAGCCTTGAGGGTTCAAGTTTATATCGCGGAGTGGAGCAGTTCGGTAGCTCGTCGGGCTCATAACCCGGAGGTCGCAGGTTCAAATCCTGTCTCCGCAACCAAATCTGTTACCGTTGTTGATACCATATCAACAACGGTAATTTTTTATTTTCTGTGCGTTCTGTTAAGGGCTTGACATTCCCTGCTTTTCGCGGTACACTGTTCCTGTCAGTGTAACTGACAGGAACAGTGGAGGCGAACGCACTTGCCGCACGAGGAGCAGAGAGAAAAGAATATCCGGCTGGTCACGGAGGTCGCGCTGGACTGTTTTCTGGCCAACGGGATCGAAAAGACCAAGGTCGCGGACATCGCGCTGCGCTCCGGGCTCACCGAGCGGTCGGTCTTTCGCTACTTTGAGACCAAGGCCGATCTGGTCCTGGCCGCGTCCCTGCTCTACTGGAAGCGCATCCTCGAGCGCATCGACCGGATGTCCCACACCGTGGCCGACGGCGGCACAACCGGCCTGCAGGACGCGGAAAACGTCCTCGTCTGCTATTCTCAGCTCTACCGCCTCGACCCGAACGGCATGCGCTTCACGCTCGACGCGGAGTTGACGCTGCATGCCGCGGGCAGACTCCACGAGATCAAAAACCAGCCGCCCGAGCCGTTTGAGACCTCCGGCGGCCCGATGGCCAAGGCGATCCGCAAGGGACTTGCCGACGGCTCGATCAGCCCGGAGGTCGACGTGCGGGAGATCTACTACAACTCCTACGACGCAATCCTCGGCATCATGCAGCGCCTGTCTATCGGCGGCTCGCCGAGCGCGAGCGCGCTTGATTACGACAGCCGGATGCGCCACCTGAGCCAGATGTTCGTGCGCGCACTCAGTGGCAAATAACCACATACACAGCAGATCCCGAGCGATCGGGATTTGTGTATACCCGCTTATGTCAGTTCGGCTGACACAAGCGGAGAAGGAAGACAGATATCAAAAGAAAGAAGGTCCGCAATGAAGGAACTGAAGCATTTGATGTACTTTGAGCGCCTGCTGGACGACGCGCACAACGAACTTGTCCGCCAGGCCGAGGCAGAAGGAGATCTGGCGATCGGCTATACCTGCTTTCACGCACCAGAGGTACTGCTGAATCTGGGCAGTTGCTTCTCGGTGCGTCTGCGCGCGCCGCACACCACCTCCATGGAGCTGGCCACCTACTACATGGCCAACAACAGCTGCGAGTTTTCCCGCGCGATCCTCGAGCGCGCGCTCGAGGGCAACTACGGCTTCCTGCACGCCATGGCGGGCGTCGACGTGTGCGAGGCCAACAACCGCGCCGTCGAGAACATGGAGATCATGCACACGCAGGGGGCGGACAAGGACAAATTCTTCTACTGCAACCTCGACATCCCGTATTCCGATGATGAGGACTGCGTCGAGCACATCTGTGAGCAGGTCTCACGCAAGATCCTCAAGCCCATGCGCGAAAACTACGGCGTCGATACCTCGGACGCTGCCATTCGCACTGCGGTCAGCGAGCACAACGAGGTCTGCCGCATCCTCACCGAGATCGGCGAGACGCGCAAGCTGGACAACCCGCCCGTCACGGGCTATGAATACGCCGTGCTCGTGCTCGTGAGCTACGTCTGCCCGAAGCGGCTAATCCTGCCGCTGCTGCGCGAGACGCTCGCCGAGATCAGGACGCGTGAGGCCGATGCGCAGAAAAACTACCGTGTGCGCGTCGCCGTCGTCGGCTCCGAGATCGACGACCCGGACCTGATCCGGCTCATCGAGAGCTGCGGCGCGCTGGTGGTCGCCGACCGTTACTGCTATGGCAGCTTCCCCGGCCGTCAGGAGATCGTGCTTACGGACGGCGAGGATGCACTCACGCAGGTGTGCCGCTGGTACCTGCAGCACACCGAGTGCCCGCGCCAGAGTGCGCTGCACCGCGTCCAGTACCGCAATGACCACGTTGCCCAGCTCGTGCACGACTTCAAGGCCGACGGCGCGATCTACGAGCAGATGAAGTTCTGCACCTACTGGTCGTATGAGCGTGTGATCGCAAACCAAATCATGCCGCGCGATTACGGCATCCACATCCTCTCCATCGACCGCCCCTACATCGCGGGGCAGAGCGGCCAGCTGCGCACGCGCGTGCAGGCCTTTGTGGAGAGTTTGGAAATGAAGCAGCTGCGCTCAGCGCAAAAGGAGGACAACTGACATGGCCTACAACCCCAAAACCGGCAAGGGCCTCGGCCGCTTCTATTCCGCCGAGCACCGCGCCTTCCGCGCCCGCGAATGGCGCGGCTTCCGAGACACCTTTTATGATTTCTTCCGCTGGCTGTATCTCTACGGCTTCATGGCCGCAAAGCTTGGCTGCCACCCGATCCTGATGGTCAAGGCCATGCTGCGCTACCGCTGGATGGTGTCCTATCTCACCGCAGCGCACATGGTCGACCGCCACACCATGGGGCTGCGCGGCAAGGAGCTGCGCTATGCACACAACCAGTTTTTCTCCGTGCTGCATAACTCCGTCCTTGGCGTGCGTGACATCATCATACGCGACAAGAACCTGCGCCCCAACAGCAAGCACGCGGCGAAGCTGCGCGAGAACACCGTCATGTTCGATGAGATGACCCCGCACCTGATCATGATGGGGTTCCCCACCGTGAAGTGGATCGACATCGCCATGTTCGCCATCGGTCTGCCGTCGGAGGTCGACCAGAACGCCAGCATGTTCTACATCGACGCCATGGAGCACCTCGGTCTGCCGGCGGACGTTTGCCCCGAACCCGCCGCCGAAAGCGGCTGCGCCGTGGTGGACGACTATCCGCGCGTCGGCAAGTGCTACTTCACCGGCACGATGCCGTGCGACGGCGCGATCTCGCAGACAAACATCCTCACGCGGCACTTCAAGGAGCTTCCCTCGTTCCAGATCACGCCGCCGCAGCGTGTCAACGAACCGGAGGTGCAGACCTATGCGGTCAAGAACCTGAAAAAGGGCATCGAATTTCTCGAGCAGCAGTTCGGCGTCAAATGGGACTGGGACGCCTTCTGGAAAAACGCCGAAATGTACAACGAGAGCTCGCACTGTATGATCGAGAAGTGGGACGTCAACTGCACCGAGCACCCACAGGTCTGCGGTGCGGCGCTGGCACTGCAGCGCGAATATGAGTTCATGGCGGCAGCCTGCATGGACAAGTTCATGATCAAGACGGACCGCCGCGTCACGAAGATGATGCTCAAGGGCTACGAGCAGGACAAGGCGGCCAACGCGCCCCAGCCGAAATACCGCTGCCTCGTCTGGGCATGCCCCGCGCACTATTACACCAACTTTACCTACTGGACGCAGCACTGCTGGGGTGTCACCTGCGTCAACGACATGGAGGCCATGCTCAGCTACCAGCCCATCACCATCGGCGACAAGGAGCAGGCGCTGGCCGATCTCGTGCGCTGCTATGAGAAGATGATGATGCGCTCGCACACCAACGGCGGCTATGTCAACCTGCTCGACGAGTGCTGGAAGATGTGCGAGAAGTTCCACACGAACATCGTCATCATGTACGACCACGTATCGTGCAAGAACGTCGGCGGTCTGCACGGCCTGTTTGAGGATCAGGCGCGCGAGCGCGGCATCCACCTCATCTGGATCCCGCACGACGTCATGGATCCGCGCACGGTTTCGCGCCGCGAGATGCGCGAGGCATTCAGCCAGTATATGGTCACGGTGCTCAACGAGAAGCCGCTTGACCCCACTCTGTTGGATTACGAAGACGCACTTAGCTGGTAAGGAGGAACGAATATGGCCTGGTATTGGATCGTGCTCATCGTGCTCGCCGCACTCTTTGGTCTGCTGTTTCTGGCATACATGACCAACGCGGACATGAAGCTCATCGAAAAGATCTACAACGCGCTCATCGCATACCACGACGACAAGGACGTCGAGGAGCAGATCTGACGCGCGCATCGGGGGGGCACCCCCAAAGCAACAACAAGTCGGGGCGGTCAATGACCGCCCCGACTTTTGCGTCTGCGCATTCTCCCGCAAAATCCGGATACAGAGCAGCATTCCGGTCGGCTTCCCTGTTGACATTGCGTTCATATCTTGTTAAACTGCTTTCTGCGCCTTTTCGCGCAAAACAGACAGCAAGAAGGAAGAAAAAAGAATGAAACTTGTCAAAGCGTACAATAGCGTCAGCCTCGTGCTGCGCATCGTCATCGGCATGGTCATCGGCGCGGCGCTCGCCCTGCTGATCCCGAACGCCGCCGTGACCGCGCCCGGCATCGGCATCCTCGGCACCCTGTTCGTCGGCGCCCTGAAGGCAATCGCCCCGCTGCTGGTCTTTGTCCTCATCATCAGCGCCCTGGCCCAGTCCAAGGAGAAGCTGGGCAAGCAGTTCGGCACCGTCATCGTACTCTACCTCGTCTCCACGTTCCTGGCGGCCGTCATCGCCGTCATCGCGAGCTACCTGTTCCCCGTGACCATCACGCTGACCGAGGCCGTCTCCGACAGCGCGCCCGAGAGCTTCGCCGCCATCTTCACCGGCCTGCTCAACAACATTGTCTCCAACCCCATCGGCTCAATCGTCTCGGCCAACTATCTCGGCGTTCTGTTCTGGGCTATCGTGCTCGGCTTCGCGTTCAAGGGCGCGTCCGACACGACCAAGAAGTTCCTCGCCGACGCCTCCGAGGCCGTCACCAAGGCAGTGCGCTTCGTCATCAACCTCGCCCCGTTCGGCATCCTGGGTCTCGTGTTCTCCGCCGTGTCCACCAGCGGCCTTGCCATCTTTACCGAGTACGGCAAGCTCCTGCTCATCCTCGTCGGCTGCATGCTCTTTGCCGCCCTCGTCGTCAACCCCATCATGACGTTCATCGTCATCCGCAAGAACCCCTATCCGCTGGTGTTTAAATGCCTGAAGGAGAGCGGCGTGACCGCGTTTTTCACTCGCTCGTCCGCCGCGAACATCCCGGTGAATATGTCTCTGTGTGAGAGTCTCGGCCTGGATAAGGAGTTCTACTCCGTGTCCATCCCCCTCGGCGCGACCATCAACATGGCAGGCGCGGCCGTCACGATCACCGTCATGACGCTCGCCGCGGTGCACACGCTCGGCATCACCGTCCAGCTCCCGGTGGCGATCATCCTGTCTGTCATGGCAGCGCTCGGCGCGTGCGGCGCGTCCGGTGTTGCGGGCGGCTCGCTGCTGCTTATCCCCATGGCCTGCTCCCTGTTTGGCATCTCCAACGATATCGCTATGCAGGTCGTCGGTGTCGGCTTCATCATCGGCGTCATTCAGGACTCCGTTGAGACCGCCATCAACTCCTCGTCTGACGCCCTGTTCACCGCCGTCGCGGAGTTCAAGCAGTGGCGCAAAGCCGGCAAGGAGATTAAGTTCTGAGCCGGTCACTGAAATCGTTACAGCGCCTCACGGCCTTTCCCATGAGGCGCTGCTTTTCCTGCCGCATTCGTCAAATCCACAAGAAACCCTGCCGGATTTTTGAACAAATCCGGCAATTTTCTTGACTTTCCTTCTGCAATGCTTTAAAATGAAGCCACTGCGCACGGGCAAAGCGCAGCAAAAAGGACTATCAGACCCGACATCTGCGCGGCGCGCGCCGCACAGATGTTTTTCACGTCTGGATGGGAGAACGCATGAAAACGAAAAACACGAAAAGCTTCGCCAGCCGCTGGGGGTTCATCCTGGCGTCCGTCGGCTCGGCTGTCGGCATGGCCAACGTCTGGGGCTTTCCGAACAAAATGGGCAGCAACGGCGGCGGGGCTTTCCTGCTGATCTACCTGCTGTTTGTGGTCATCTTCAGCACCGTCGGCCTGCCGACGGAGTTCGCCATGGGCCGCCGCGCCGGCACCGGCACGCTCGGCGCCTATGAGAGCGCCTGGGGCACACGCGGCAAGACCGCCGGAAAGATCGGCGGTCTGCTCGGCTGGCTGCCACTGGCCGGGTCGCTGTGCATCGCCATTGGCTATGCCGTTATTGTGACGTATATCCTCAAGGCACTCGTCGATTCCCTGCTCGGCACGCTCATGACGGGCGACGCCGCCGTGTGGTTCGCGTCGTTTTCCACGCAGCCGTACTCCGTCATTCCCTACCACGTCGTTGTTGTTGTCGGCACGCTGCTGACGCTCTTTCTCGGTGCGCACAGCATTGAAAAGTCCAACAAGGTCATGATGCCGCTGTTTTTCGTCATCTTTGTGGTGTTGGCCGTGCGCGTGGCGCTCCTGCCCGGCTCTGCCGAGGGGTACAAGTTCATGTTCACGCCCCGCTGGGAGGCGCTCAAGGATCCGATGATCTGGATCTGGGCCATGGGGCAGGCGTTTTTCTCCCTGTCCGTCACCGGCAGCGGCATGATCGTCTACGGCGCGTACCTGTCCAAGGACGAGGACGTCGTGGGCGTGGCGCAGCACACGGCCATTTTTGACACCATCGCCGCCGTCGTGGCCGCACTCGTCATCATTCCCGCCTGCTTTTCCTACGGGCTGGACGTCGGCGCGGGTCCGAGCCTGCTGTTCGTGACGCTGCCGACCATTTTGCAGGACATTCCGCTCGGCCGGCTTTTCGCCGTCATTTTGTATGTCGCCATGATCTTTGCCGGCGTCAGCTCGCTGCAGAATATGTTCGAGGCCGTCGCCGAGTCGCTGCTGCACAAGTTCCCGAAGCTCAGCCGCACGGCCGTGCTCGGCATTTTGTGTGTGCTGTGCCTCGGGTTCGGCCTGCTCATGGAGCCCATCTCCAAGTGGGGGCCGTGGATGGATCTTGTGTCGATCTACATCATCCCCATCGGCGCGACGCTCGGTGCCGTGTCATGGTTCTATGTCATGAAAAAAGACGACCTGCTCACTGCTGTCAACACCGGCAGCCGCCGCCGGCACGGCGCGCTCTGGTACGGTGTCGGCCGCTATGTCTACGTGCCGCTGGCTGTGGTTTTGTGCTGCGTGGCGCTGTTTATGAACGTGGCGTTCTGAGCAGAAGATCGCATCGCCCCCGAGGGGAACGCATTGCGTTCCCCTCGGGGGCTTTTTTCTGCGCAGCGATCCGGATGCTCTGGCCGCAGCCAGACTGGCGAGCGGATTTTCAACGTGTATATTGGAAGCGATTCCAGAATATTGTATATCATGCACAATTTTTATAGACACTTTGGAAGCAAAGTGATGAAAATCAAACGGCAGATTGACGCCTACCACATATTGGAGTTAAAATTATAACACAGCAGCCGGCATAGAAAGGACGCGGCAGGAATAAGGAAAAGTGTAACCAGAATGGGGGAATGCAGCAATGAGAGACCTGAAGTACCTGACCTACTTTGAGGACCTCCTGCAGGAGGCCAACAATGCGCTCGTTGTCCAAGCCCAGGCGGAAGGCAAAAAGTGCGTCGCCTTTGTCTGCGAGAACACACCCGAACCGCTCATGAATCTGGACAACACCTTTGGCGTGCGCCTGCACGCCCCGAACACCGGGTCGATGGATATTGCGACCTATTACATGACGAGCCTCCTGTGCGAGACCAGCCGCTCCCTGCTTGAGCGCGCGGTCGAGGGCGGCTTCAACTTTGCCGACTGCGTCATTGCGCCCGACGGCTGCACGATGATCAACCGCTGTGTGGAGAACATGGAGCTGCTCCAGACCATGGGCGCCGGCAAGGATCGCTTCTTCTATGAGTACATGGAGATCCCGCTCAAGGCCGATGACAATGGCGTAGACCTGCTCGTGCTCCAGTGCCAAAACCACATCCTCAAGCCCCTGCATGACGCTTTCGGCACGGACGTGTCCGACGCGGCCATCCGCAGGGCGGTAGCTGAGCACAACCGCGTGTGCGCGCTCATCCGCGCGCTCGGCGACTTCCGCAAGGAGGCGCGGCCGCGCATCACGGGCTACGAATTTCACGTGCTGACGCTTGCGACCTACGTGGCGCCGAAGTATCTGCTGCTCGACAAGCTGGCCGAAACGCTCGAGGAAGTGCGCCGCCGTGAGCCGGACGGCAGGCCGTACCGCGCGCGCATCGCGCTTGTCGGCTCCGAGGTGGACGACAGCGAATTTATCCGGCTCATCGAGGACACCGGCGCCTATGTCTGCGCCGACCGGTTCTGCTTTGGCTCGCTGCCGGGGCGCGACCCGATCATGCTCACGGATGACGAGGACGCGCTCACGCAGCTTTGCCGCCAGTACGTCCACCGCGGCCAGTGCCCGCGCACGATGAACATGGAAAAAGTCTACGGCCGCAAGCAGTACGTTGCCGACATCGCCAGAGAATACCACGCTGACGGCATTCTCTACGAGCAGATCAAGTTCTGCGACCCGTGGGCGTATGAGCGCACGCTCGGCTCGGTGATGCTGCGCGAAGATTACGGCTTCCCGGTGCTGTCCGTGGACCGGCCGTACAACATCCGCTCCTCGATCGGCCAGATGCGCACGCGCGTGCAGGCGTTTATCGAGAGCATGGAGATCAAAAAAATACAGGGAGGTGTCCGGTAATGGCGACGATCCGGGGCAGACAGCGCATCGGCGACAAGCAACTCGGCGTGCTTTTTGACGGCGGCAAGGTCCGCCGCCGGCGCGAGTGGCGCGGTGTGAAAGACACCCTCTACGATTACGGCCGCTGGCTGTACATCTTCTCGATCCTGGCAAAGTTCATCGTCAAGCCGCGCAACATCAAGGCCATGTTCCGCTACCGCTGGATGGCCAACTATCTTGCCGTGCCGCACATGGTCGACAAGTTCACGATGGGTCTGCGTGACGAGGCGCTGCGCATCGTCCATACGTCCATGGACTTTGTGGTCTACGACGTGGCCAGCACCATGGACAATATCTTCCGCGGCGACCGCCGCACCGGCAACGACGTGGAATTCTCAAATCAGTGCGTGCTCACGGATGAAAACGAGATGACCGCGTTCATGATGGGCTTCCCGAACGTGAAGGCCATCCTGCGCGAGGTGCCGACGATGTTCGTGGCAAACCTCCTGACGCAAAACTCCACGACGCACTATCTCGACGTGGCGCAGCAGTTCGGCATCGCGGGCGATGTCTGCCCCATGCCGGAGGCCGAGGCCGGCATCTCCATCGACGACGACTTTGCGGTGCTCGGTGTCTGCGCCGTGCAGTGCAACACGACGTGCGACGGCTCGCTCATGGGCAACGGCCTCATTGCCAAGCGCCTCGAGCGCGAGTACGGCATCCCGACGTTCCAGCTCGTCGCGCCCATGCGCCATCAGGAGGACGACGTGCAGGCCTACGCCGCGCGGGACATCCAAAACGCCATCGCCTTCGTCGAGGAGCACACGGGTCAGCACTGGGACTGGTCGCACTATTTTGAATGCGCCAAGCGCGTCAACGACGCCACGCGCAACCGCCTCGCCTGGCTGGAGATGAACAGCACGCCGTTCCCGCAGTTTGTCGGTGCGCCGTTCTCGCTCTATAACGACACGAACTATATGGGCAACTGCGGCCGGTCGGAAAAATTTCCGCCCATCGACCGCAAGATCATGCGCTATGCCGAGCGCGGCAGCCGGGCGCGGCGCATGATGGCCAAAGAATACCGCCACCGCGCCATTGTCTGGGGCGTGCAGCCGCAGTACTGCATCGACATGCTCAACTGGATGGTGCACTGCTGGGGCATCGTGCCGCTGACGGATATGCTCTCGCTGGTCAACACGCGCATGATCGCCGACACCGACACGCCCGAAAACCGCGAGCAGGCGTTTTACGACATGGCGTGGCTCAATGAGAACATGATCATGCGCAACCGCACGCACGGCGGCTACAAGGTGCTCGTCGACGAGCTGTGGGAATTTTGCGAGACGATGCACGCCGACATGGTCATCATGTGGGAGCACATGTCCTGCAAGGCGCTCACCGGTATGCACGGCCAGTTCGAAGAGCAGGCGCGCGCGCGCGGCATTCACCTCGTCTGGGTCTGCCACGACCTGTGTGACCCGCGCGTCTACACGCGCCAGGCCATCCGTGACCAGCTCAATGCCTACATGCGCACCGTCATGCGTGAGGAACCGCTCGACCCGTCGATCGAGATCCTGCCGGACGAAAACGCCTGGTGAGAAAGGAAGGGGAACGATGTATCTGCCGAAATTTGCGTGGAAACTGCTCGGTGTGGGCGCGGGCGCGTTCGCCGTGACGTTCACGATCTATTTCTGGAACCTGGACATGAAGCTGCTGTCAGCCTTCGAGCCCGTGCTGCTGCGGCACTATGACCGCATCCCGCGCAATCAGCACCTGTGACCGGCCGCCGGTGCGCGGAAACAAAAAACAGGCTCCCGCCGCTGCGGGAGCCTGCTGTATTTTGGGGTCAATCGGCCTCGATCTCCTGGATCGTCATGTCGCGGCCGGAGAGCGGCAGGAGCTTTTTGCCGCCGCACGCCGGGCAGGAGAGGTCTTCGACATCGGCGATGAATTCCGCCCCGCAGTCGAGACAGCGGGCGCGACCCGCCTCCGTCTCGACGAGCAGGGGCACGCCGTCATACTCCGTGCCGTCGGTCACGGCGACCCAGCAGTCGGCGAGAAAGCGCGGGATGACACCCGAGAGCGTCCCGACGCGAACCGTGATGCTGTGCACGCGCGTGAGCGCCTCCTCGCGGGAGATGTCGCGCACCATTTTGAGCATCGCGTCGCACAGTGCCAGCTCGTGCATTACTTGCTGACCGCCTTCTTCACGATGCTGCCCGCGCGCTTGACGACGCCCTCGGCGACCTTGATCGGCATGGTCTCATAGGAGCCGGCGTGCCAGTCGCGCACCTTTTTCAGGTGGATGGCATCGAACTTGCACTTCGTGGTGCACAATCCGCAGCCGATGCACAGGTAGCTGTCCACCTTCGTGGCGCCGCAGCCGAGGCAGCGGGCGCACTCTTTTCTGACCTGTTCTTCCGTGAACGTGACGCGCGCGTCGGAGAATGTTTTGGCCTTGGCGGCGTTGTAGCCCGGCATCTGGCGGTGATCCTTGTCGAAATCGGCCGTCTCGATGAGCACATGGTCTTTGTTGAGCGCCTTGTAGACCCTGCGGTCGCGGCCGGCGGTGAGCGTCTGGCCGGGGTGCACGTAGCGGTGCAGGCTGATGGCCGCCTCCTTGCCGGCGGCAATGGCGTCGATGGCGAACTTCGGGCCGGTGTAGCAGTCGCCGCCGACGAAGATGTCCGGCTGCGCGGTCTGATACGTGAGCGCATCCGCCTCGGCGGTGCCTTTTTTCGTCGTCGTGAGCGCGCCGGTGTCGAGCGTGCCCCAGTCGACCGTCTGGCCGATGGCGCCGATGACGGAATCGACGGCGATCGTCTCGAATTCGCCGGTGCCGATGGGTTTGCGGCGGCCTTTTTCATCCGGCTCGCCGAGCGCCATGCGCTCCACGCGGATGCTCGTGACCTTGCCGTCCGTGCCGAGGATCTCGACCGGTGCGGTCAGGAAGCGGAACTGCACGCCCTCTTCCATCGCCTCTTTGACTTCTTCGGGGTCGGCGGGCAGCTCGGCCTCGCTGCGGCGGTAGAGCACGTACGTCTCGTCCGCGCCGAGGCGCACCGCGCTGCGGCAGACGTCCATGGCCACGTTGCCGCCGCCGATGACGGCGCAGCGCTTGCCGATATGTGTCTCCTGGCCGAGGTTCACGGCGCGCAGGAAGTCCACGCCGCCGTAGACGCCCGCGAGCGACTCGCCCGGGATGTTGAGCTTGGCCGACTTCTGCGCGCCGATGGCGACATAGAAGCCCTTGTAGCCCTGCGCGCGGAGCTGTTCGATGGTGATGTCTTTTCCGACCTCAACGCCGCATTGGAACACGACGCCCATCTCGCGCAGAATGTCGATCTCGGCGTTGAGCACGTCCTTTTCCAGGCGGAAGCTCGGGATGCCGAGCGTGAGCATGCCGCCGGGCACCGGGTTGCGGTCAAACACGGTCACGGGGTAGCCCTTGTTGGCGAGGTAGTAGGCGCAGCTCATGCCCGCGGGGCCGGCGCCGATGACGGCGATCTTCTCCGTGTACGGGCGGCCGATCTGGTTGAGCAGCTTCGGCACGTAGCGCGTGGCCTCGTGCAGGTCGTGGTCGGCGATGAAGCGCTTGACCTCGTCGATGGCAACGGCCTCGTCCACGCTGCCGCGGGTACACTCGGCCTCGCAGCGCTTGTTGCAGATGCGGCCGCACACGGCCGGGAATGGGTTTTCTTTCTTGATGAGCTCGAGCGCGTCCGTGTAGCGCCCCTGCGCGGCGAGCTTCAGGTAGCCCTGCACGGGGATGTGCGCGGGGCAGGCGGCTTTGCACGGCGCGGTGCCGGTGGGCACGACGTCCTCGTGATCTTCGCGGTAGTTCGGATCCCAGGTGCGCTTCGGGCGCAGGGTCTCGGAGAGCTTGACGTAGTTCAGCTTCGGCGTCAGATCCTCGGTCGAGCACAGCTTTTGGCCGAGCTTGAGCGCATTGCCGGGGCAGGTCTCCACGCACTGGCCGCAGGCGACGCACTTGGCCTCGTCCACTTCGGCCACAAAGTTGGAGCGGATCGCGTCGCGCGCGCCGTACATGAGCCCCACGCGCAGGCCGAAGCACGCGCAGGCGCAGCAGTTGCAGATGGCCGCGCTCTCGCCCGGCTCTTCAATGTTGACCATGTCGTGCATGAGGCCGTTTTCCTCGGCACGCTGGATAATTTCGAGCGCCTGCTCGCGCGTGATCTCCTTGGCGCGGCCGGAGCGGATGTAGTGCTCGGCGCCCTTGCCCATCTGGATGCACATGTCCTCGTCGAGGTGGCCGCAGCCGTCGCCGATGCTCGTGCGCGACGCCCGGCAGGAGCACGGGGACACGGAGAAGCGGTCGTACTTATCCAGATAGTGCGAGATACGCTCAAAATCGTTCACGCCGGGGATGCCCTCGAGCGCGCTCTCGACCGGGATGACGCGCATGAGACCGTAGCCGTCGGGGATCATGGCGCCCATGTTCGCCGCGAGGTTGCGGGTATATTCCTCGAATGCGCGGCCGACTTCCGGATGCGTTTCGAGCAGCTCGGCCTGGTTGACCATCATCTCGAGAATGCCGGGCGCGAAGATCTGCATGTAGTATGTGTCCTCGCCGAGCGCCTCGTTGCGCGAGCGGCGGAAGATGCCGTAGTAGACGAGGTTGTCGAGCAGAGGCTGCACCTCCTGCACGGTCTTGCCGACCTTCTTGGCCAGATAGGCCGCCGTGCGCTCCTTGCGCAGGCCGGCCGCGATGGCGACATCCGCTTCCTCGTCGGTCAGGATGCCCGCCATGCAGTAGTATTCGGGTGCGTTTTCGTCGATCCTGGTCGTGATGCCGGTGACGCCCCCAATGATCTTCGCCAGCTTCACGATCTTCGGTCTGAGTTGTGCCATGGTCTCTCCTCCTTCATGTTGTTGCGCTGAGATTGTCACCACTATAACATGTGTATGTGTGCCGGGGAAACGAAATTTTCCATTTGGCGCAATATGAAACACGCAGCGTCCAAATGTGCCGGAATCTGCCGAAAAAACAGGCCCCCGGAAAGCTGCGGGGGCCTGCTGCGGTGTATGGACTCAGAACTTGACGAAGCCGGTGGTCGTGCCCATCGGGTAGCCGAGCGTCCAGGCGCGCGCGCCGCAGTGGGGGCAGACCTCACCGCGGGCATTGAGCTCGTCGATAAACGCCTCGGCGCGCATGATGTACATATTCGTCTTGCGCACGTAGCGGCAGTGGTCGCAAAAGACCACATAGGTCGCAAAGCTGTCGTACACGCCGTGTGCGCGCTTTTCCTTTTCCTCGGCGGTCAGCGGCCGGGGATTGACATTCTGATTCACTGCCATGGTTCGTTCCTCCCCTGTCAGATCTGGTGCTCGCGCTTGACGCTGTCGTAGTGCTTGTTCAAAAACGGCACGACGACGGAGCGCATGAGCTTCATGTCAAGGTTATAGTAATAGATCACGAACAGCACGGCCAGCGCGCCGCCGGTGATGCCAAAGGCTTTGAACAGAAACTGCGCAAATCTGCATTTCATATCGGTTGACCTCCTTTACCAGCCCATGCTGTCGTCAAAGTCGAGCAGCGACGGATCGACCGGCTCCTCGTGCATGACGTTGATCATGTATTCGTTGACGGTGCGGCGCGCATCGGCCGGCGAGACGATGCGGTGATCCATCAGCGAGTGCGGCATCCACACCGTGTGGAAGCGCTCGTCGTGCTTGCGGATCTCCTCCTCGATCAGGCCCTGCGCACCGGCCATGCCCTTGCAGCCGATGTCGTCGTACATGACGATCATGTCGCAGTTGAACTTCTCCGCCGTCTCCCACATCTGCATCAGGTGGCGGTTGCCGCCGACGGTGTGCGTGCGCATCGGGGTGCGGGCGTGCCAGTCGGCCACGTCGCTCATCATGATGTCGCGGTCTTCCGTGTCGACGATGTTGTGGCCGGTCAGCGAGTCCATGTTGATCAGGCACAGGATGCCCCAGCAGTTATACAGCCACTGCACGCCGTGCGCATAGTATGTCGAGCCGCAGCTCCAGGCGATGGCGCGGTGGCGCGTGAGCGGGAAGGTGTTGATGTTTTTGCGCACGCACTTGTCGAAGATGCGCATGAGTTTGTGCGAGGCCTTGAGGAAGTACTCGTTGCCGCCCTGCTGATAGAAGTAGATGCGGAACAGCCCCTGGCACACGGGGTTGAGCGCGCCGTTGTTCGTCTTGGCATAGACGTCCCAGCGCTCGGTCTCCTCGCGGTTGAACTGGTTGGTGTTTTCAATGTGCTGGATGAACGTGTCCCAGTTGAACGGCTGGTGGAACTGCTCCTCAAGGAAGTGGATGGCGTCGTACACCTCGTGCACGCCAAGCTCCTTGCACGTCGGGTCGTCGTACATGAGCGGCGTCGTGAACGGATGCACGGCCTTCTTGCCGTCGTTCGAGAGCGCGCGGTACATGGCCACGTTGTCCATCATGTTCGCGTCGCAGGGGTTGTTCGTCGTGAGCCAGCAGTTGCCGATGTCGGGGTATTCGCCCTCGACGGCGACGCCGGTCTCCACGAGCGGCAGCGTGCACATGTCGCCCGGGATGCCGCAGCTCACGGCCTGGTCGACGTAGTACGAGCCGAGGTTCTTATTCAAAATCGGTACCATGAACGCCGCGTGCTGCTGGATGTTGATGCCGTAGTAGCCGGGGAAGCCGTAGATGATGTGCTTCGGCAGCGTGTAGTCAAAGGCGATCGTGCGCTCGGTCCACTTGTTCTCACCGAAGCGGCGGTCGGCGCGGATCTCGCGCCAGAGCGTCGTGATCGAGTCCGACACCATGCAGTCGATGGCTGTCAGGTCGGCGCGCAGGACCATGCCGCGGTCGCCCTCGATCCATTTGTCGACCATCATGGGCGTGGCAAGGTAGGCGCTCAGCCAGCGATACTTCCAGAATGCGCGGATCATGCGCACCGGATCGCGGCCGATGAGCCCGGCCATTTTGCCCCAGGTCTGCAGCCAGCGGGCGAAGGCATAGGCCGTGTCCTTCACGCCGCGCCACTCGCGGTGGAAGTAAAAGTTCGTGCCCTCGATGTACAGGTCGCCGAGATAGTGACACGCGTTGTCACCCCGCAGGAAGTGGCCGAGCGTGCCGTATTCTTCTTTGAGCGTGCGTTTGCGTTTCCACATAGTTGAGCCCCTCCCTTACGACTGCGCCTGGATCTTTTTGATCTCCAGCGACTCGATGAACGCCTGGAACCGGGTGCGAAGCTGGCCGGAGGCGGCGCTCGTGTAATCCTTCTCGATCTGGCACACGGGGATGCTGCGCGGCAGCTCGTAGCCCTCGTAGAACCACATGCCGTCCTGCGCGCGCTCGTAGCCCCAGTATTCGCAGAACTTCATGTTCTCGACGATGATGCCGTCGGCGCGGTATTTTTCCGCGAGATCGAAGATGTATTTCTTGCGCGCGATGATGTTCTCGGGGCCCATGGCGCGCGGGCACTGGTTGTTCCACATATAGTAGTCGGCGATGGACTGCAAAACGTCCTTGCCCTCCTCGAGCGGGATCTCCTCGCGGCCGGGCATCGAGCCGAAGCAGTAGCGGTCGGCCACGACCATGCCGCCGGCCATCTCGAGCATTTTTGTGAACTCGGGGTCGTCGATCTCGCTGCCGGCGATGAGGATGCGCGCGCGGTACCACGGTTTCGGGTCGGGTTTTCGCTCGCGCAGCTCCTGCAGCGTCTCGCGCAGGTACGGCAGGATGAGATCCTTCGGGCACGTGAGCGTGCACAGCTGGATGACGTGGAACTCATACCCCGTGATGACCGGGTTGTCCGCCATGCGCATCTCATTCATCTCCGTGATGATGCGGCACACTTCGTTGAACTGCTCGACAGCCTTGCGCAGCTTTTCCTCCGAGAAGTCCACGCCGTAGACCTTTTCGAGCGGCTGGATGATCTTCTGCTCGATCTGGCGGCGGTAGTAGCCCGCGTGCCATTCGGTCTTGCGCAGCGGCATGTCGAGATACGTGCAGAAAAACTTGTCGTTCGGGATCAGCTCGCAGTATTCAAAATACTGCTCCATGCGGTTCATCGTCGTGCAGCACTCCTGCCCGATGAGCGCGGAGATAAAGTTGTAGCCGCCCTCAAACGCACGCTCGAGGATGCTCTTGGAGTACGGGCACGAGCGGTTGGTCATGTAGTAGGTGGCCATGTCGGGGTTCGTGCAGTTCGGCGCGCGCAGACGCACGCCAAAGCAGTTGTCCGTATCCAGCAAAACCTCTGGTATGTACGAACAGTTCCATGCCAGCGCCAGCCGGCCATCCTTGCAGGCTTCCTGAACCAGGTCGTTGTTGGCCTGCTGCAACAGGTTCTCGAAATAGATCAGATGCTTCAGGTCTCTCATTCGCGCATTCCCTCCTTTGATGCACATGTCCCGCGCAGTCGATGAATATTCGACATTTTGTACAAGCACGGAACGTCAACACACAATTATTATAGGACTTTGTCCGAATCATGTCAATATGTGTAACAAATGATTATTAACGGACATTCCGCTTTTTTCTGCCTGAAAAGCGAAGGAACGGCAGAAATGGGCTTGCTAAAAGATAAACAAAATGATAAAATAAAACTGTATGTGCAAAAAATGTGCCGAAAAATCGGCGCCCGGACACGCAGGGGAAGCGCGTCCGCAAGAAAGGGGAACGAAGAAGATGGGCTACATGAAATATCTCAAGCTCATGAACCGTATGAACGCGGTCACGCAGGTGCCGCAGCCGCCGGTACCGCAGTTTGAAAAATACTGCAAGCTGTTCGTGACCGACGAAGAGTACGACATCATGATGGGTATGAAGCTGCGCGGCAACACGGAGGCCGACCTGCGCGCGCTCTACACCGGCAGCGACTGGGCCGGCACGCTCTACGACATGTGCCGCAAGGGCTTCCTGCTGAAAATTTATGACGGTGACGAGCCGACCTATGACCTCGCGCCGATGCTGCCGGGCTGGTTTGAGTTCCCGCTCTCGACCGGCGAGGACAGCGACACGATCCAGAAAGCGTCGGAGCTGTTTACCTCGGCCATCAATATGGTCACGACGCTCAACGTCGAGCCGCTGCGCACGGGCTACGCCGCCGTGAACAACCTCAAAAAGCTGCAGGGCGACAAGGGGCACATGGAGGTCGCGCTCCCGCTCGAGGGCAAGGCCGCCGGCAAGGTCGTGCATGTCGACCGCAAGCTCTCCAACGATACGACGAGCGTCGTGCCGAGCTATCAGCTCGAGGCGTATCTCGACAGTCTGCCGGACGATGCGCCCATCAGCGTCATGCACTGCTTCTGCCGCAACATCCGCCGCAGAGAGGGTATGCAGCCCAAGCATCCCACGCCGGATGAAGTCTGTCTGTGCGTCGGCAACATGGCCAAACAGATCATCGAGTTCGGCATCGGCCGTCAGGTCAGCAAGGCCGAGGCGCGCCGGATCCTCGTTGATTGCGAGAACAAGGGCTGCGTCCACCAGGTGTTCCACTACGCCTGCAACATGGACGAGGAGACGACCGCCATCTGCAACTGCGACACGCAGTGCTGCGAGATGCTCGGCTCCTACACGCGCGGCGGCATGCAGCCGCTGTATATGCGTGCGCACGCAAAGCCCGTCATCGTCCACCCCGAAAACTGCAACGGCTGCAACATCTGCAACCACTTCTGCCCGACCGTGGCCACCGGCTTCAACGCGCAGAGCGGCAAGGTGTTTGTCGAGTATCAGCGCTGCATCGGCTGCGGCGTGTGCGTCACGAAGTGCCCGAAGGACGTGCGCAAAATGGTCGACGGCGACCGCGTGCTCTTCTGCAAGCCGCTCAAGAAGGACCTGGTGCGCGAGCGCAATGTCCGCCGCCAGCCGAAGAAGAAATAAATGCACGAGGCGGCCATTGCCAAGGAGGTCTTTGACATCGCGCAGCAGGCGATGGCGGATAACGGCCTCACGCGCCTGACGCGCGTCGTCATGGACATCGGCGAATACTCCGCCGTCGTGCCCGAGCAGCTTCAGCTCGTGTTCCGCATCGCGGTGCACAACACCGCCATGGATGGCTGCGTGCTCGAGATCCACGACCTGCCCGGCGAGCTGGGCATGTACGTGCGCACGATCGAGGGCGAGTAGACGCATACATATTAAAATTTAAAAAACAACGCGGCAAGCCCGCAGGAACCGAAGTTCCTGCGGGCTTGATTTTTGCTGCACGGCAAAACGGCGCCGATCTGTGCCGCGAAAACGGAAAATTCGTCCGGCGCGCATATCCGCACGCAAATCCGCCGACAATAACCGGGAAGCAAATCCCGTAAACTGCGGCTTTGGAGGAATGGATATGTACAAAAAAGATTTTATTGACACCAACGATTTCACAAAACAGGAACTGCTGGACATCATCGACCTGTCGCTTGCCATCAAGCGCGCCATCCGCCGGGGTTATTATCCCCCGCTGATGAAGAATATGAACCTCGGCATGATCTTTCAGCAGTCAAGCACCCGCACGCGCGTGTCGTTCGAGACGGCCATGAGCCAGCTCGGCGGCCACGCGCAGTATCTCGGCCCCGGCATGATCCAGCTCGGCGGCCACGAGACGATCGGCGACACGGGCAAGGTCCTCTCGCGCCTGGTCGACGTGGTCATGGCGCGCGTTATTGAGCACAAGACCATCGTGGAGCTGGCCGATGCGTGCACGATTCCGGTCATCAACGGCATGAGCGACTATAACCACCCCACGCAGGAGATCGGCGACCTGTGCACCATCTGCGAAAATCTGCCCGAGGGCAAGCGGCTGGAAGACTGCAAGGTCGTTTTCGTCGGCGACGGCACGCAGGTGTGCGCCTCGCTCGGCTTCATCACCACAAAGCTCGGCATGCACTTCGTGCACTACGGCCCGGAGGGGCATCAGCTCAATGCCGACCACAAGCACATTCTGGAGGCCAACTGCAAGCGCTCCGGCGGCACCTGGGCCGTCACGGACGAGCGCGACGCCGTGCGCGGCGCCGACTTCATCTACACCGACGTGTGGTACGGCCTGTATGAAAACGAGATGCCGAAGGAAGAGCGCGTGCGCGTCTTTGCGGACTTCCAGGTCAACCGCGAGCTCATGCAGCTCGGCGCGCTCGGCTGCAAGTTCCTGCACTGCCTGCCCGCCACGCGCGGCGAGGACGTGACCGACGAGGTCGCCGACTCCGCCGCTTCCCTGTGCTGGGAGCAGGCCGGCAACCGCCTGACGGCCATGCGCGGACTGCTGGTATACTTCACGCGCTGCCGCCGCGTCCCGTCGGAGCTGGAGCTCGCCGCGGCGCAGGAGGAGCTCGACACCTTCCTCGACGCGCGGCTCGGCGGCTGCTGATACGCCGCAAAAGGAGCGACACCAATGGAAGAACGGAAAAAATTCCGCCTCGCAGACGTCATTCTCTCGGTCATCTGCGTTGTGTTCGTGGCGGAGGCGGCCGCACCCGTCGCCTCCATCGGCAACAGCCAGTATTTCTGGTGGGTGTTCATGATGATCGCCTTCCTGCTGCCATACGGCATGATCTCGTCCGAGCTCGGCACGACGTACACCGGCGACGGCGGGCTCTATGACTGGATCAACAAGGCGTTCCCGCGCTCGAAGTGGGGCGCGCGCGCCTCGTGGTATTACTGGATCAACTTCCCGCTGTGGATGGCTTCGCTCGCCGTTGTGTGCCCGGAGCTGCTCGGCGTGCTCACGGGGCTGAGCTTCGGCTGGTTTGCAAAGCTGCTCATCGAGCTGGCCTTCATCTGGATCGTCACGTGGATCGCGTTTTATCCCGTGTGCGACAGCATCATCATTCTCAATATCAGCGCCGCCATCAAAATGATCCTCGCGCTGACGGTCGGCGTGCTCGGCATCCTCTACGTCGTGAAAAACGGTTTTGTCAACGACATGTCTTTCCGCACGTTCCTGCCGGGATTTGACCTGCACAGTCTGTCGTATATCTCGGTCATCATCTTCAACTTCCTCGGCTTCGAGGTCGTGTGCACGTATGCCGACAATATGCGCGACCCCAAGCGCCAGATCCCGCAGGCCATCGTCACCGGCGGCATCGTCATCGCGCTCATCTACCTGTTTTCGGCCTTCGGCATCGGCGCGGCCATCCCCACGCACGAGATCAGCGAGGACTCGGGGCTCATCGACGCCGTCTCGCTCATGACCGGCCGCACGAGCGGCCTGTTCGTCGGCGCGGTGGCGCTGCTGTTTCTCATCACGCTTTTCGGCAATATGATCTCGTGGTCCATGGGCGTGAACTCCACGGCCGCCTACGCCGCCGAAAACGGTGATATGCCCGCGGTGTTTGCCCGGCGCTGGGCGAAAAACGACATGCCCATCGGCGCGGCGCTCACGAGCGGCATCGTGGCGAGCGTCGTGAGCATCCTCGGCATCATCATCGAGCTGCTCTCACCCGATTCGTCGCTGTTCTGGAGCTTTTTCGCGCTCAACCTCGTCATGCTCCTGCTGAGCTATGCGCCCGTGTTTCCGGCGTTTTTGCGCCTGCGTGAGATCGACCCGGATTCCGAGCGGCCGTTTCGTGTCCCAGGCGGGCGCGGCATGCTGCGCGTGCTGGCCTATGTGCCCATGGCGCTTATTCTCATCTCGATCTTCTTCACGGCGGTGCCGCTGTCGCTGGATGCGGACACGCTCTCATACTACCTGCCAATCACGATCGGGTCGATCCTTAGCATCGTCATCGGCGAAATTCTCATCGCGGCGCGATCCCGCCGCCATTCCTAGGAGGAAACAGTTATGGCAAAACGAATCATCGGCTCCACGCCGAAGCTCGACGGCTACCGGATGCCTGCGGAGTTTGAGCCGCAGGCCGGCGTCTGGATGCTCTGGCCGGAACGCAACGACAACTGGCGCGACGGCGCCAAGCCCGCGCAGAAAGCATTTCTGGATGTGGCGACGGCCATTTTGCAGTTTGAACCCGTGACGGTCTGCGTCTCCCCGGCGCAGTACCAGAACGCGCGCGAGCGCCTGCCGCGTGCCGTGCGCGTCGTCGAGATGGCGAGCAACGACGCCTGGATCCGCGACTGCGGGCCGACGTTCCTCGTCAATGACAACGGCGGCGTGCGCGCCGTGGACTGGACGTTCAACGCCTGGGGCGGCCTTGTCGACGGGCTCTATTTCCCGTGGGATCTCGACGATCAGGTCGCGCAGAAGGTCTGCGAGATCGAGCGCGTCGACTCCTACCGCACCGAGGGCTTCGTGCTCGAGGGCGGCTCTATCCACGTCGACGGCGAGGGTACCGTGCTCACGACCGAGATGTGCCTGCTGTCCGAGGGGCGCAACCCCGACATGGACCGCGGCGCCATCGAGCGCATGCTCTGCGACTATCTCGGCTGCGAGAAGGTGCTCTGGTTGCGCGACGGCATCGACCCCGAGGAGACCAACGGCCACATCGACGACGTGGCCTGCTTCATCCGCCCGGGCGAGGTCGCGTGCATCTGGACGGACGACCCGCAAAGCCCGTTCTATCAGCCGGCGCGCGATGCGTATGAGCTGCTCTCGCAGGCGACAGATGCCAAAGGCCGCAAGCTGAAGGTGCACAAGCTCTGCCTGACGCAGCAGCCCTGTCTGCTCGAGGGCGCGGCGACGATCGACGCCGTGGAGGGCACGATCCCGCGCGAAGACGGCGAGGTCGCCATCGCGTCATATATGAACTTCCTCATCGTCAACGGCGGCGTCATCCTGCCGCAGTACGGCGACGCGAACGACGCGCTCGCCGTGCAGCAGGTGCAGGCCATGTTCCCCGACCGCCGCGTGGTCGGCGTGCAGACGCGCGAGGTCGCCTTCGGCGGCGGGAACATCCACTGCATCACGCAGCAGCAGCCCGTGCCGCAGCACAGGTGACGCCATGGCCAGAATCGTCATTGCGCTCGGCGGCAATGCCCTCGGCAACACGCCGGCCGAGCAGCGCGACCGCGTGGCCGCTGCGTGCCCGGCGCTCGTCGGGCTCATCCATCAGGGGCATGAGATCATCATCAGCCACGGCAACGGGCCGCAGGTGGGCATGATCCAGGCGGCATTTGATACCGCCGCGAAAACGAACCCCAAGGTCGCGCCCATGCCGCTGCCGGAGTGCACGGCCATGAGTCAGGGCTATATCGGCTACCACCTCCAGCAGGGCATGCGCCGCACACTGCGCGCAAACGGCATGCCCTGGCAGGTGGCGACGGTCGTCACGCAGGTCGTCGTCGATCCGGACGACCCCGCGTTTGACGAGCCGACGAAGCCCATCGGCGCGTTTTACGACGAGGCCGCCGCGCAGCAGATGATGCGCGACAATCCGTCCCTGCGCATGAAGGAAGACTCCGGCCGCGGCTGGCGGCGCGTCGTCGCCTCGCCGAAGCCGGTGGACATCGCCGAGCGGCGCTCGATTTTGAACCTGCTCGACAGCGAGTATATCGTCATCGCCTGCGGCGGCGGCGGTGTGCCCGTCGTGCGCGATGCGCACGGGGATTATTACGGTGTGGACGCCGTGATCGACAAGGACTTTGCCTCCGCGTGCCTGGCCGAGGCCGTCGGTGCGGACTATCTGTTCATCCTCACGGCGGTCGATCATGTCTGTCTCAACTTCGGCACGCCGGAGCAGCGGGCGCTCGACGAGCTGCACGTCGACGAGGCGGAGACCTACCTGCGTGAGGGGCAGTTCGGCGCCGGCTCCATGCAGCCGAAGGTGGCCGCGGCCGTGCAGTTTGTGCGCAGCGGCTGGCGGCGGCGCGCCGTCATTGCCTCGCTCGAGCAGGCGCCGGCCGCCATGCGCGGCGAGAGCGGCACGCGCATCGTACCGTAAGGGCAAAAGAAAGATCCGGCGCTTCCCGTTGCGGGAAGCGCCGGATCTTTTCAGCCGGGCAGCTCCAGGATCGCCATCTCGATAAACGCGCTGGTAAGCTTTTGCACCATCTGATCCTCCGTCTCCGTCTTGCCGTGCTCGACCCAGACGGTCAGCACGCCGATCATGCTGGACGTGATGATGGCCACGAAATAGTCAAACTGCGCGGGATCGTCCGCCAGCGGCTGCAGCGCTTCGAGCAGTCCGGTGCTGCGGCGCAGACTGTCGAACAAAATGTCCGTCCGGTGGATCTCCACAAGCGCCTCCAGCACCGCGCTGTTGCGAAACCAGTATTGAAACACCACCTTGGCCAGACTGCCGCGCCGTTCGGGCGGCAGGGCGTTGTGCTCGGCAAACACGGCCTGAAATCCGCGGTCGCACAGCAGCGCCAGCACGTCCTCCAGACAGTCGAAGTTGCGGTAAAAGGTCGAGCGGCTCACCGTCGAGGCGCGCTGCACGTCCGTGATCGTGATGCGCGCGAACGGTTTTTCCTCCATGCATGCCAAAAGTCCTGTGCAGATCAGCTCCGTGGACGCCTGCGCGCGCTTGTCGTTCTTGATATGGTACATTTTGGCCTCCAACGTTCTGTATTTTACGGGACTATTGTATCACAAAAAACTTTGGTGTACAATAAGGACAATCCAAATTTAAGGGAGTGTTTCACATGAGCGAAAATGTGATCTTCTGCTACTCTGGTACCGGCAACTGTCTCGACATGGCGAAAACCATCGCCCGGGAGCTGGGCGATACGGACATCATCCTCATGCGCAAAGAGCCTGCGGTCACGGACGTGCGCGATGCCAAGCGCGTCGGCTTCGTCTTCCCGTGCTACGGCGGCGGTCTGCCCGGCGGCGTGGAGGAGTCGCTGCGCAAGATCCAGGTCGGCCTCACGGCGTACACGTTCGGTGTCTGCCAGTACGCGGGCTATATGGGCTCCGGCCTGTACAAGCTCAACAGCATGATCCCCCTGCGCTACTGGACGGCCGTGTCGCACCAGTGCACGTGCATCTGGCTGCTGCCGCACAGCGTGATGCTGCCGCCGGTGCCGCCCGCCGCGGCGCAGCGCCGCGCGGACAAAAAAGCCAAGCAGATCGCACAGGATGTCCTTGCCCGGGCAGTCTCGCCCAAGGCGCCGCCGAAAAAACCCGTCAACCAGCTTGAGAGCAGCGTCTGGCCGAAGATCGTGGCCGGCAAGGCGCAGAAGTTCGCCGTCAGCGATGCGTGCGTTGGCTGCGGCCAGTGCGCCAGGCTCTGCCCGCGCGGCAACATCCGCATCGAGGGCGGCCGCGCCGTCATCGGCGGCAACTGCATCCAGTGCCTGAGCTGCCTGCAGTACTGCCCGCAGCAGGCCATCTCGATCGGCCGGATTACCGACCGCCGCGAGCACTATCACAATCCCAACGTGACGGCCGCGGAGCTGACCGAATCGGTCATCCACATCGACTGAGACAGGTCTTTTCTTTCTACATAGCAGCCCGCCCGCCGGCGTTCCGGCGGGCGGGCGTTCTGCTTTGTGCACGGCTCAGACGTGCACGATGTAGTTTTCCTTGCGCGGGGCGGCCTCCGGCGCAGGGCCGGCAGCGTAGCCGAGTGCGATCGCGCCGACGCCGCGCAGCGTCTCCGCCAGACCCCAGTCGCGCAGCAGCGCCTTGCCGTCCGGGCTGTCAAAGATCTCGCGCTCACGGTTGACCCACACGGTGCCGAGCCCCTCGGCGTGCGCGGCCAGCATGAGATTTTCGAGCACGCAGCTTCCGTCGGCCAGATAATTTGCGCTCTCACCGTCGCCAAGTACGACCACGATCACCGGCGCGCCGTAGTAGGGGTCGACGTCCTTGCCGATCACGGCGGCGTTGAGCTTCGTGAGCCGGTCGCGGTAAGCCTTCGTCTCCACGGCGACGATCGTCGCCGACTGCCTGCCCATGGCGGACGGGGCGTAGGTGCCGGCCTCGAGCACGCGCGCGAGCACGTCCGCGGGCACGGCGTCCGGTTTGTAGGTGCGGATGCTCCGCCGGGTACGGATCAGTGTCAGAAAATCATTTGCCATACGATGACCTCCGTTCGAAATTTGTTACAAATAGTATACCATATCCGGCGGCGATGTGCTATAATATTCAATTAATTTCTATCCGCTGTTGCGCGAAAGGAGTTCCCCCAACCATGCAGAAGATCGCAGCATTCATCGTTTACAAACGCAAGCTCCTGCTTGTCGTCATGCTCATTCTGGCGGTGGTCTGCGCGGCGCTGATGCCCTTTGTCGGCATCAACACCGACATGACCAAGTACTTGCCCGGCGACTCGCAGATGAAGATCGGCATGGATCACATGAATGAGGCCTTCCCCGACGTGGCGGAGACGTACACCATCCGCGTCATGTTCCGCGGGCTGGACGCGCGCGACAAGCTCACCATCCGCGAGCAGTTGGCCGAGATCCCGAACGTGGACAGCGTGGCCTACGAGCCGGACAGCGACGACTACAACCGCGGCGACGCCACGCTCTACAAGCTCTCAACGCAGTATGACTACAACTCCGACGAGGAGGCGCAGATCGAGCGCGACGTGGCCGACCGCTTCGCCGACTATGACGTGGCCGTGCGCAGCGACGACACCTCGTCGCCGGACATCCCGCCGATCGTCATCATCCTCGCACTGTCGATCCTGACGGTCATCCTGCTCATCGCCTGCCCGTCGTATTTTGAGCCGGTGCTGTTTCTCATCACGATCGGCATCGCCGTGCTCATCAACCAGGGCACGAACATCTTCCTCGGCGAGACGTCGGATGTCACGGCGAGCATCTCGGCCATTTTGCAGCTCGCGCTCTCGATGGACTACTCCATCATCCTTATGAACCGTTACCGGCAGGAGCTGCAGGCCGACCCCGACCGCGAGGCCGCCATGACGCGCGCGCTCACGGCGGCGTTCGGCTCGATCACCGGCAGCTCGGTCACGACGATCGTCGGCTTGCTGATGCTGGTGTTCATGCGCTTCAAGATCGGCATGGATCTCGGCATCGTGCTGGCCAAGGGTGTGCTGTGCAGCCTGCTGTGCGTGTTCACGGTGCTGCCGGGGCTGATCCTCTGGGCAGACAAGCTCATCCGCAAGACGACGAAAAAACCGCGCGCGCCCAAGCGCGAGCGCAAGAGCCTGCTCGCGGCGCTCGGCCGCTTCAGCTACCGGTGGCGCGGCGCGATCGCGGCGGCGTTCGTGCTGCTGTTCGCGGGCACGTATGTCCTGCAGCTCTCGACGCAGATCGCCTACACCCTCACGGACACCGACCCGGTCGCGGAGGTGTTCCCGCCGGATAACCCCATTGTCGTTTTGTACAGCAATCAGGACGAGGACGCCGTGGCTGCGCTGGCCGAGCGGCTCGAGGACGATCCGAACGTCAAGAGCGCCATGGCCTACTCCACCACGCTCGGCCGCCCCTACACCGCCGCGCAGATGGCCGAGGTCGTCGGCGCGCTCGATGCCGGCATTCCGGTCAGCGCCGATATGCTGGGCATGGTCTATTATGATGTTTACAGCGGCGGCCGGACGGTGACCATCCCGGCCGGGCAGTTTCTGCGCTTTCTCACCGACCACGTGGCGAGCGACGCCGCCTTCGCGCCGTATCTGGACGCGGGCATGACGGCCAATCTTCAGACGCTGAAAAAATTCACCGATCCCGCCGCGCTCACGCAGCAGCGCACGGCGTCGTCGCTGGCGGACTTTCTCGGCATGGACGCCGCGGACGCAAAGCAGCTTCTGCTCTATTACTACACGCAGCACGGTGATGCGGACACCGGCGGCATGACGCTGCCCGTCTTTGCGGACTTTCTCGTCAACGAAGTCCTGACTGACCCGACCATGGCCGCCATGGTCGACGAGCAGACGCGCGCGCAGGCGGCGACGCTGCAGACCTTCACGGATGCCGACGCCATGACCGCGCCGCGCGGCTGTGACGCGATCGCGCAGATGCTCGGCATGGATGAGAGCACCGTCCGGCTGCTGTTCGTGGCATACCACACGCTCAACGGCGACCTGCTCACGGGCGAGTGGGAGCTGTCCATGCAGACGCTGGTCAACTTCCTGGCCGAGCACAACGACCTGCTCGACGACGCGCAGGCGCAGCAGGTGCAGATGCTCAGCCGGATCATCAACGGCTCGGTCGCGGGGACGAGCTACACCGCGCCCGAGCTTGCGTCGCTGCTTGGCATGGATGCCGGACAGATGCGCCAGCTCTACCTGCTCTATATCAGCCGCCACGGCGACACGAGCGGCTGGACGCTCTCCGTGCAGCAGTTTGTGGACTTCCTGTGCCAGGAGGTGCTGCCGGATGCGCGCTTCGCCGATCAGCTCAGCGGCGTCGACACGAGCCAGCTCCAGTCGGCGCGCACGGTCATTGACGCGGTCGCCTCTGGCCGGGCCTACACGGCCGCCGAGCTGACGAACCTGTTTCAGGGGCTGTCCAGCCAACTGAACCGCGGCACGATGGAGCTGCTGTTTCTCTACTATGCCAGCGTGTACAACAGCGACCCCACGTGGACGCTGTCGCTCCAGGGGCTGTTTGACTATCTGCAAAACGACATGCTCAGCGACGCGCGCTTTGCCTCCTTCCTGACCGATGATGTGCGCGCGCAGATCACTGACGCGCAGACGATGCTCACCGACGCGGTCACGCAGCTTCGCGGCAGCGATTATTCGCGCCTCGTGCTCACGACGACGCTGCCCGGCGAGTCGGACGAGACGAGCGCGTTCATCCGCCAGCTCATGCAGGATCTCGACGCCGTCACGACCGGGGATTACTACCTCATCGGCAACAGCGCCATGGTCTATGAGATGGAAAACAGCTTCGACAGTGAGCTGCTGCTCATCACGCTGTTGACGGCGGCGTCGATCTTCCTCGTCGTCGTGTTCACGTTCCGGTCGCTCGTCATCCCGGCGCTGCTCGTGCTGATCGTGCAGTGCGGCGTGTTCATCACCGTCACGGTCGTGGGTCTGCAGGGGCTGGAGATCTATTATCTTGCGCTGCTGATCGTCGAGTGTATCCTCATGGGCGCGACGATCGACTACGGCATTCTCTACACGAGCTATTACCGCGAGATGCGCGAGACCATGCCCGTGCGCGATGCGCTCATCGCCGCCTACCGCGGCAGCATCCACACGGTGCTCACCTCCGGTTCGATCATGGTGCTGGTCACGGCGGTCGTCGGAAAATTTTTCGGCAACCCGACCATCGAGCAGATCTGCCGCACGATCTCCATCGGCGCGTTCTCGGCCATCATCCTCATCCTGCTGTTCCTGCCCGGCATGCTCGCCCTGCTCGACCGCTGGGTGCTGCCGCGCGACCTGCGCCGGCGGCTGTATCCGCCGAAGGCGCCGAAAGCACCGAAACCGCCCAAGCCCCCGAAGCCGCCCAAAGCGGCGCGGGCGCCCTGGCCCTGAGCGGACGAAAAAGAAAAAACGGCGGCGTACCGAAATCGGTACGCCGCCGTTTTTGCGCTTAAAAATGCAGCAGCTCGATCAGCAGGATCCAGACCAGACCGTAATACGCGGTCACGGCCACCAGATCGTTCACCGTGGTGATCAGCGGGCCGGAGGCCACGGCGGGATCCACGCCCATGCGCTTGAAGAGCATGGGCACCGTGGTGCCGATGATGTTCGAGAGCAGCATGGACGCCATGAGCGCCACGCCGGTGCAGAACGACACCGAGAAGGCGAAGTACGCCGGGTGTCCTTTCGCCACCATCAGATACAGGCCGATCGCGGCGAAGGAGAGCAGGCCGAGGATGATGCCGTTGACCAGCCCGACCTGGGCTTCCTTGCCCACGAGCGCCAGCTTCTGCCGGCGGCTGACATCCTCGTCCATCAGCACCCGGATGGTGACGGCCAGAGACTGCGTGCCCACGTTGCCCGCCATGTCCAGCACGAGAGACTGAAAGCAGATCACGACGGCCAGATGGGTGACAACGCGCTCAAAAAGTCCCACAACGCTCGAGACTACCAGCCCGAGCCCGAGCAGAATGACCAGCCAGGGGAGCCACTTGGAAATGCTGCGGCGCAGCGGTTCCTGCAGATCCTCCTCCGCGGTCAGGCCGCCGAGTTTTGCATAGTCGTCGCCCAGTTCGTCCGCGACCAGCTCCGCCACGACCTGCGCCGTCAGCACGCCGCAGAGGCGGTTGTCGGCGTTGAGCACGGGGATGGAGTCCTCGGAATAGCCCCGGATGCGCTCCACGCAGTCCTCGATCAGCTCGTCCGTGTAGACATAGGGGTAGGACGTCATGAGGATGTCCTCCAGCGCGGTGTTCTCGCGCGCGATGATGAGCTCCTTGAGGTCGATGGCGCCTACCAGCACGCCGGCCGCGTCCACGGCGTAGAGCGTGGAGATGTTGTCGGTGTCCGCCGCCTGGCGGATCAGCTCTTTCGTCGCCTGCCGGACGGTCATGTCAGAGCGGATCGAGACGTAATCGGTGGTCATGCGGCTGCCGATCTCGTCCTCGTCGAACGAACTCAGGAAGGAGAGCTCCTGCTTGACGTCGTCGGCCATCAGGTCGATGAGCGCGCTGCGCTGCCGCCGGTCCAGACCTTTCAGGTAATCCGCCGCGGCGGAAGGATCCAGCAGCGGGAGGATCTCCAGCTTCTTGCGGATGCCGAGCTCCTCCAGATACTTCGGCATGTCATCCTCGGTGTATTCCAGCACGCCGGCCAGCGTGGCGGCGTCCAGCAGGGCGTAGAGCCGGCAGCGCTCGTCCCGCCGCAGCAGCTCCAGCGCCTCGGCAATGTCGCGCTCGTGGTAATCCTCCAGCTTCTTTTGGAGCTGCCCGGGCGCCAGATTGCCCCGCAGCAGCACGGCGATCTCGCGCTTATAGTCCGGGTGGCGGATGGCAGACGTGAGCGCCTGCGAAAGCGTGTTCTTATCAGACATGTCCATTTCCTCCTTGTGCAAAAAATTTGGGTACGCGGGAAAAATGGGCATGAAAAATCCGCTGTGCCTTTCCCGCATGCGCTTTGGGTATGCAGCTCAGGAAGGACAGCGGCTCCGGATGCGAAAAGAAACGGTCAGAACACGAACAGCGTCTTCCGGCCGATCTCGCACCGGGGATCTCTGCCCCGACTGTGACCCTGACTGCAACTGTCCATGTTCTCACCTCACTTGCAATGTGGTGTTCGGTTCAAAACCGTGGTCATTATAGCGCCCCGGATGCGAAAGTCAAGCCGTTGGCGCGGGTGCCGGGCAAAAAAATGTCCCGGCGGACACACGCGTCTGCGTCTGCCGCCGGGACACCCCCCCCTTTGGTGCTCCATGGCCGCCGGGGCGGCGGAGCCGTGTGATTTTTCCGGATGGTTTCAGTCCCAGTTGTCGGCCCAGTTGTCGCCCCAGTCGTCGGCGGGGTCGTAGTAGGGCGCGTCCCAGCCGGCGGCGAAAACATTGCCCGCGCTGTCGTAGGCGAGGCCGTCGGCGGCGAGGGTATATTCGTCCGGCAGGAAGAAGACGTTCTCCCCGTCGTAATAGCGCAGGCGGCCGCTCGATGTGTAGAACTCTGCGTTGTCGAGGTCGGCGTAGAGATCGGCGTCGCCGTTGCGGTAGAATACGCCGGCATACGTGCCGTCCGGCGAGGTCGTGTCGCCGGGGGCAAAAAACAGCGTGAAGCTGTTGCCGTCCGGGCTCACGGCAAAGTAGCCGCGGCCGTTGAGGAAGAGATACACGCCCAGACCGTCGCCCTCGTCGCGGATCGTGCCGCCGGACATGCCGTCCGGTGCGTAGGCGAGGTACTGCATGCGCCCGGTGTCGATGACGAGCGTTTCGCCCAGTGCGTCCTGCCAGATGCCGTCGAGCGTGCTCAGCTCGGCCGCATACACGTCGCTTTCTCCGGGGCCGAAGCGCGCGCCGTCGAGCCCGGCGCGGTCAGACGCGCCGTTTTGCCGCAGGATGAAGCCGTCGCCGTCAGGCACAAAATCATAATAGAATCCGTCGTAGTCGATCAGGGGCCGGTCGTCGATGACTTCAAATGTGCCGAAGCCCACCCGGCCGTACCACGTCCGGTAGTCATAGGTGCCGGTGTCGGGGTCGATGACGAGCTGGTTGCCGTCGTCGTCCACCCAGCCGCCGGTCAGCTCGGCGGCGGTCATGGCGGGCAGGTCTGTCAGATCGCCGTCAGCGTCTTCCGTGCCGCAGGCGGCCAGACTCAGCGCCAGCAGCAGGGTCAGCAGCAGCGCCGTGAGCTTTTTGAGATATGTTTTCATGCCGTCCTCCTTATCCGGTCAGCCGATGCGGAAAAACAGGCAGTTGTGCGCATCGACCGTTGCACAGTTGAGAATGTCCGCCTCGGGGCAGATGCTGTCGAGCTGGTCGCGCTTGGCCGTGTCGCGGTAATTGTCGGGCTGCGGCTCGGCGGCAAAGACCAGACCGTCATAGTCCTCGGGGAGGTAGACGACATAGCTCTTGGTGAGCACGTTGCTCCAGTCGCCGGTCTTTTCCCAGCTCGTGGAGTAGAAAAACTCGATCTCGTAGGTCTCGCCGTTCCACGTGACGGTGTGGATGTAGTGGTTGTTCCCGCGCTCGGTGTTGTTGTAGGCGCTCGAGGCCGTGAGCCACATGCCGGTGTAGTAGTCGTACAGCTCGCTGTTGGTCACGGAGATAAACTCGGTCGAGAACGCCGGGACGGAATCTTCCGGGATGTAGCAGTAGGCGTCAAACGCGATCTCGCGCAGGCCGTCGTGCGTCTCGTCGCGGGTCTTGGTCACTTCCCAGTAGGCATCGCCCACGGCGTAGCCGTCGCCGGTGCCGTGATAGCTGCACACGCCGTTGGTCAGCACGTAGGTACCGCCGTCCACGCGGGCGTTCATGTCCAGATCGTTTGCCTCAAAATATGGCGTGCCGCCCGTGACGCTCGAGAGCGCGGGCTCAAATTCAAAGCCCGTGTCGTCGTACCAGAGCCAGACCAGCTCCGTCGTGCTGCCGTCGCCATGGCCGAAGGTCATGGTCACGTCGCTCTGGCCGTCGCCGTCCAGATCGTCGAACGATGTGCTGCGGTAGGCAGTCGGCGCGTCGTCGAGCGTCATGGGAAACGCCACGCCGTCGAACCAGACCTGCTCGTCCTCGTCGTAGTAGAAGGCGGCGCTGTCGGTGTGCACGCAGATGCACACGGGCACACGCTCGCCGTCGCGGGTGATCGTGCCGTAGTCGGTCACGATGCCGGAGGCGCGCCAGTCGTCACCGGTCGTGTCGCTGCCGCAGGCCGCCAGGCTCAGCACCAGCGCGGCGGCCAGCACCGGCGCCAGACATTTGGTCAGATGTTTCATTCGATCCCTCTCTTTCTGTGGGGCGTTTGCCCGGGTGTGGTGCCGCCTCAGCCGTGTTCGGCCATGGCCAGAAGCTCGTCATGGCTCAGTTCCACGTTGCCGAAGCGGACAAAAATGCCGTTGGTCACGGCGCCGTTCCATGTCTCCGGATCGGAAAGCGGCAGGAACCGGAGCTTATCCAGATAGGGCTTCATATCCAGAAGCAGACGGCTGCCGGACACGAAGTCCACCTGCAGGATGTAGTCGCTCAGCGGTTGGACGGCCGCAATGTATTTCCGGTACATGTGCACTCCCCCTCCTTTTCCGGAAATAAAAAAATCCACTGTACAAGACCATTGTACAGTGGATCCGGCAGAAAACCATTCACCAGCGGTTAGGGTTTGCCGCCGATCTGTTCGCAAAGCTGCCGCCGCTTGGACTTCGCGTCGCCCGTGAGACCGAGCTTGGCATAGATCTGGTGGACGTATTGCTTCACGCTGCCCTCGGAGAGAAAGAGCTTGTGCGCGATCTCGCCGTTTGTCAGGCGCGCGGCGATGAGCTCTGCGACCTCCCGCTCGCGCCCGGTCAGCCCGGCGAGCGCCGCCGGGCGGCTGCCGGGCGTACACAGCGCGCCGCAGCGCGCGGCATAGTCCCGCATGCACTGCGCTGCCCGCTGCGGGAAATCGCCCAGCCCGTCCCAGGAGCCAGCCTCCAGCATGGGGCGCAGGCAGCGGCCGTTTTCCGCAAACGGCAGCAGCAGCCCGTCGGGCGCAGCGTCATGCAGCGCCTGCCCGAGGCAGCGGCGCGCCTCCGGCCGCTTGCCGAGCGCGGCATAGGCCGCGGCCGTCTGGATGCGCACGTGCAGCGCGACGAGCGCGTAGTGCTGCTGCGCGCACAGCGCGAGCAGCCCCTCGCTGCGCCCGATCACGCGCGCATAGGCGCCCTCGGCGAGACAGACCTGATTTTCGATCATCTCCATCATCGGGCGGCACGGCGCGAGAAAGTGCACCGTGTTCAGCGCGTGCTCCCGAAACAGTGCAGGGATCTGCGCCGTCTGCCCCGTCAGGGCGGCGCAGTAGGCACAGGTGCTGTCAAAAATGTGCAGCCACATCGTGTTGTGCTGCGCGAGCAGGGCAGCGCGCTTTTGCGCCGGGGGTTCGAGCGGGGCGGTATCCGCGCACAGGGCGAGCCGGCGCGCGAGAAAATCACAGCACAGCGCCATGTTCTCCTGCCCGTTGCCGGCGATGGCGGCGCGGGCGCGCTCGAGAAAGATGGCCGCGTCGGCAAAGCGGCCCCGCAGCAGGGCGGCCTCAGCATCTATGATCTGCTCCGCGCCCTGACCGTGCCCGTTCGTGAGCCGGTAGTAGTGCGGCATACAGGCGTTCATGGCTGCGAGCTCCTCGTCCAGCTTCCCCGGCGTGCGGTGAAACATCATCAGCACCGACGGGGAGCCGAACGTCCAGCTCCCCTCGTTGCGGATGCTGATCGCGGGGCGGGTCATGCGCGCGCTCGCACTGCGGTGCAGGCGGCTCATGGCCGCGATGTCGTTGTATTGCAGAAAGCTCATGATCAGGTCGCACTCGCCCAGCAGATTGTCCCGCTCGGCGGCCGGCAGCTCCGGCTGCGCCTCGATCGCGGCGAGCAGCAGCGCGCGCAGCTCCAGCATTTTCGGGATCTGCTGCCACGTGAACATCCGCCGCATCAGCACCAGCAGTGTCAGCGGGTGCGCCCGGAGCGTGTCCTGCGGGCAGGCGTCCAGAAATGAGAGCACATCCTCCGGGCTCAGCGCCGCGAGCAGGATGCCCGCGTCGTCCCGGATCACTTGCAGCGCCGCGTCGTAGTTCCCGCCCAGACGGTAGGCCGTGAGCGCGTGCAGATATTGTCCGTGTGCGGCGTACCACGCGCCGTAGCGGTCGCGGCAGCGGCGGCGCCGCTGCTCCGGCAGGGCGGCGAAGGTCTGCTCGGCGCAGACTTTCATCATGTGGTGGAAGCGATAGCTCACGCCGTCGGGCAGGCGGCTGACGAAGGCGTTTTGCTCCGTGAGCGCCGTCAGGATGCGGTCGGTGTCCGGATCCTCGGTGACAAAGCGCGCCATCGGCGCGGTGAACTCGTCGGCAAGCCCCATGACGGCGAGAAACGCCTGCTGCCGGGCGGAGAGCGGCTCGATCATGGCGGCGGAAAACATCGTGTAAATGTCGGAGCTTTGATCCGGCAGCGTGCCGTGTTCGGACAGCGTGCGCAGGTTCAGATAGACCGCCGAGAACCAGCCCTCGCTCGCGTGCAGCAGCGTTTCGACCTGCGCATCCGTCAGATCCGTACCGCAGCGGTGCGCGTAGACGGATAGCTCCGTGTGGTTGAGCCGCAGGTGCTCGGCGCCGATCGGATAGACGCGGCTGCCGAGACGCATTACCGCGTCCCCGGGCAGAAAGCGGTCGCGGCTCGCCACGATCAGATGCACGTTCTCCGGCAGCCGGTTGACGAGCGTGCACAGAAACTCCGTGATGCGCCCATCGGTCAGCAGATGAAAATCGTCGATGAAGATGTACACGCTCCCGCGCCCGGCCAGACCGTGGCAGAGGTCGTCCGTCAGCAGGCTGGCGCCGGCGGCATCGGCCGGGCAGGCGTAGCCGCGCAGCAGCCCGATCCCCGCGTGGGCGAAAGCGTCCTGCACGCTTTTCCAGAAGATTGCCAGGCAGTCGGAATAGACGCTGATGCGCACGACGGCTGCACCCTCCGTCTTTGCCCGCCCGGCGAGGTACCAGTTCACGGCCGTCGTCTTGCCGTAGCCCATGGGTGCGACCACGGTCGTCAGCGCGCAGCGGGAGATGGGGCGCAGCCGCTCCTGCAGGCGCTCGGATATGTAGACGGTGTTCAGATTCCACTTCTGTCTCGGCATACCGGAGCCCTCCCTTCCGGGGTGTTCAATCTTGTATATTTTTATTGTACCATGCCCGGCACGGGATGAAAAGCTGCTTTGGACGGCTTTCGGCACCGGGCGCGCACGACAAGAGCGGCAGCCCGGATGGACTGCCGCTCTCGCGCGGTTTGGGGTTGTGTGTGGTGGAAGACAGAAAGCTCAGGTCGCGGCAGCGGCCTCCGCCGGCTCCACAGGGGCGGGCGCGGCGGCCTGCCTGCGTGCGTGGTGTTTGATAAGCGTGGCCACGATGGCGAACACGATCGCCGCGGCGGCCAGCACGATCACGGCCGTTACCGGCAGGTGGCTGGCGTATGCATAGCCGGTGCGGGTGTCGCCGTCATAGAGCGCGAGGGGGGGTAAATGTAGCCCTGGAAGTGTGTGCAGAAGCCGAAGATCACCGTCACCAGGCCGAAGCCGGACGTGACCCAGCCGAGGACCCAGCCGCACACGCCGCGGCCGCGGATGGCGTAGATGAGGCCGAACACGGCGGCGATCAGGCCGAGCACGGCCGTCACGAGCGTCAGAATCGACACGAACATGCGCGCGATGACCTCGCGGATAACGGCCTGGCACTGGTCGCAGGGCAGCGTCACGTCGTGGCCGAGGTTGTCGTAGGTGATCGTCTCGCCCGAGCGGCGGACGCACTCGAGGATACGCTGGAAGTTGACGTCCGGGTCGCCCTGATAGGCGTTGATGTAGTCCTGCGCGGCCTGACCGGTTTTCACGGCTGTGGTCTGATAGCCGTTTTTGACCAGCGGGTGAAACAGCCGCCCGGCCAGCGTGCCGTCGTCCTCCGCCAGCAGGATCTTCATGGCGTTTCCTCCTTTGCTTCCGGCGTGAAGGAATTCCACAGGTGCTCAAAGACCGTGCCCATCTCCGCCGTCAGTGCGTCCGGGTCGAGGTGCGGCTCGATCAGGTAGCGCTTGAGGTTCTGGATGAGCCCGCCGACGATGAACGTCGCCAGCGTGTCGGCAAGTTCCGGGCTGTCCGTCACCGGGCCGCAGTAGGCGCGCACGCGCCGGCTGGAGCTGGCGAAGATGTGCTCGCTGATGATCTCGAAGATGATCGGCAGCGACTTGCTGCGCAGGCCCATGCGGATGAGCGCCGGGCGCTCGTCTATAAAGGCGATGAGCGCGCGCCACGAGCGCCGGAAATGCTCCACGGGCGAGTCGGTCGCGGCGTCGGCCTCGCTCTCGATCTGCCACTGGATCTCGTTGAGGTAAAAGCGCAGGAAGCCGTACTTATTTTCAAAATGCGCGTAGAACGTCGGGCGGCGGATGAGCGCCCGGGCGCACAGCTCATTGACCGTGATGTCGTCAAACGTCTCCTCGGCCATCAGCGCCTCGAACGCCGCCATGAGCGCGCTGTATGTTTTCTGCACGCGCAGATCTTTCTTTTTTTCCATGATGCCGTACTCCTTTACGCCCATCGTATCATATCGAACAAACGACACGAGCGGAACAAACGATAAATATCTTACACTTTCACGATAACTGACATTTGTAATTTATCATTTTTCAGCTTATCTTTCTGTTATGAAAAAGTCAACCCCCGCGTTTTTGTCGGGGTAAGGAGTGGTGATCTCATTATGAATCAGAAACCGTCCCCGCTGCACCGTGCATCGGAATGGATCGTCGATCATTACCGGCTGTTTTTCGTCGTGTTTGCCGTGCTGCTGGTCTTTTCCGCGGTCGCGTCGGGCTGGGTGAAGGTCGAAAACGACGTCGCGGCCTACCTGCCGGCCGATTCCGAGACGCGGCAGGGGCTGGACATCATGGAGCAGGAGTTTCAGACCTACGGGTCGGCGAAGATCCTCCTGCGCGATACGGACGCGGACACCGCCGCGGCTACGGCGGAGCAGATCCGCGCGGTTGACGGTGTGGATAGCTGCACGTACACGATGAACGATACGGGCAGCGCGCTGCTGAGCGTCAGCCTGTCGGATCTGGAAGGTTCGGACGCGTGCGCGCAGACCGTGCAGGCGCTGCGCACGCTGCTCGACGGAAGCGGTGCCTACATCTACTCTGCCGAGGGTTACAGCGTCTCCGACCAGATCAACGGGGAGGTGCGCGGCCTGATCGTGATCGTGGCGATCATTCTCGTCACGGTGCTCACGTTCACGTCCTCGACGTATGCCGAGGTGCCCATCCTGCTCATCACGTTCCTCGCGGCGGCGCTCATCAACAAGGGCACGAACTTCGTTTTCGGCACGATCTCGTTCGTGTCCAACGCCGTGGCCATCCTGCTGCAGCTGGCCATGTCGGTGGACTACGCCATCATTTTCTGCAACCGCTACAAGCAGGCGCATGAGACGCTGCCGGTGCGCGAGGCAGTCATCGAGTCGCTGGAAAAATCCATTACCGTCATCAGCTCCTCGAGCCTGACGACCATCGCGGGGCTCATCGCCATGACGTTCATGAAGTTCGGCCTCGGGCGCGACCTCGGCATCGTGCTCATCAAGGCGATCTTGATCAGCATGCTGACGGTGTTCCTGCTCATGCCGGGGCTGCTGCTCAAGCTCGGCCCGGCCATGGATAAGACGAAGCACCGCAACTTCGTGCCGAAGATCTCGGGCGTCGGCCGTCTCGCGTGGCGGACGCGCCGCGTGGTGCCGCTGGTGTTCGCGGCCGTGCTCGTCGTGGCGTGCATCGGCGCCAACCACGTCAATTACGTGTACAGTGAGGCGCCGCTCAAGACGCACAACGCGGACGCCAACCGCACCGCGTCGCAGGCGATCACGGCGGACTTCGGCGACGAGACGGTGCTGGCCGTCGTCGTTCCGGCCGGGGATTATACCCAGGAGGCCGCGCTGCTCGACGCCCTCTCGGCCGTGCCGGAGGTCAAGAGCGCCGTTGGCATTGCGGGCACGGAGGCAGCCGGCGGCTACCGGCTGGCGGACGCGGTCGATTACCGGACGTTTGCGCAGCTCAGCGGCGTGGACAGCACGCACGCGCAGGCGCTCTTTGCACTCTACGCGGCCGAAAACGGCGCCGCGCAGACGGCCGCGCAGGATCTGCGCGGCTATCAGGTGCCGCTGCTGAAGCTGTTCGAATTCCTGAATGACAAGATCGCCGACGGCACCGTCACACTCAGCGACGCGCAGGCGGCGCAGGTCACGGCGCTCAGCGACCAGCTCACGCGCGCCAGCGCGCAGCTCGAGGGCACGTCGTACCACCGTCTCGTGCTCACGCTTGCCGCGGCCTCGGACGGCGATGAGACGTTCGCCCTGCTCGACCGCATCCACGCCGTCGTGCACCAGTACTACCCCACCGACAGCTATCTCGTCGGCGACGCCATGTCCGCCTACGGGTCCGAGCAAACGTTCACGCAGGACAACGTCATGGTCAGCGCCATGTCCATCCTCATGGTCATGCTCGTGCTGCTGTTCACGTTCCGCTCGTTCGGTATGCCCATTTTGCTCACGCTCGTCATTCAGGGCAGCATCTGGATCAACTTCGGCATCACGGTGCTCACGGGCGAGTATGTGCTCTTCATGGTCTACCTCGTGGCCAGCGCCATCCAGATGGGCTGCAACGTGGACTATGCCATCGTCGTCGCCTCGCACTATACCGAGGCGCGCGCCGAACAATCACCGCGCGAGGCCATGATCACGGCGCTGAACCTTGCCTTCCCGACCATCATCACCTCCGGCACGATGCTCATCTCTGCCGGGCTGCTCATCGGCGCGCGTGTCTCGTCCGGCGCGGTGGCCGGCATGGGCCGGTTCGTCGGCGTCGGGTCGCTCATTACGGTGTTTCTCGTGCTGTTTGTGCTGCCGCAGATCCTGCTGCTGGGCAACACTTTCGTGCGCAGGACCGCCCTGCCCGCACAGCGCCGTCTGCCGCTGCCGGCGGCGGGGCGCGCGGCGCGTGCGGCGCTGCTTGCGGCGGCCGTGTTCGTCATGGCCGTGTCGCCGTGGAGTTTTGTGCGCGCGCAGCAGGAGCGGGTCGACCGCATCGACGCCGATACGCAGCTTTGCGACAGCGCCCGTTCGCTCGGCGAACTGGTATCGTCGCTCGGCGCGCAGCAGGAGACGTATGATGCGCTCAAGCTCTCGTTTGCCACAAGTGTCGTGACGGACAATGTCGGCCAGAGCCAGCTCCAGAGCGGGCAGGCCGAATATGACGCCGGCAGCGAGAAGCTCGCCGCGGCCAGAGCGCAGTATGCCGCCGGGCAGCAGGCGCTCGAGCAGGGCAAGGCCGACTATGCCGCCGGGCAGGAGAAGCTTGCCGCGGCAAAGGAGGCGTACGCAGCCGGGCAGGCGAAGCTCGACAAGATCCAGCCGGTGTACGACGCGGTGCACCCGGCCTACCAGCGCTACCTCGACCGGCAGGCGGAGTATGACGCGGCGGTCGCAGACGGCGACCTTGCCAAGGCGGCGCTGCTGTGGCCGGGCGTGACGGCGCAAAAGCAGATCTATGAGACGCAGCTACTCGGCACCGGCTACTCGATCGAGTCGCTCGTGCAGGCGTATGAAGCCGGGCAGGCGCAGCTTGCCGAGGGTGCGGCACAGATCGCCGCGGCAGAGCAGCAACTGCAAGATGCGCAGGCGCAGCTCGTTGCCGGGCAGCAGGCGCTGGATGCGGCGGCGGCCGAGATCGCCGCCGGCCAGGCCAAGCTCGACGCGGCCGCCGGAACATTGGACGCCGGCCGGCAGACACTGGCCGCCAACCGGCAGCAGATGGCACAGGATCTCACGGAGCTCGCCCCATATGCGGACGACACCGAGCGGCTGGAGCAGGGCATCGCCGTGCTCATGCAGGACGAGGCACTGCGTGCACGCGCAGGTTCCGCCGCGAGCTATGGCGATATCTGCGCACTCGCGCAGGATCTCTACACGGCAGATATGGATACCGCGCGCACGGAAGCGGCGGTCTGGACGGGCATCTGCATTGCGCTGTTTGCAGCAGGTGCGCTCGCGCTTGCGGCGGCGTGTCTCGGCCGGCGGCGCGGAAAGGCGGCGGCGTGGTGCACGGCGCTGGCGGCAATCCTGTCCGTCGGCTGCCTGATCGCCATGCTGGCGGCCGGCTACGGTGCGCTGCGCACGCTGTGCCTGTGTGCGGCAGCGGTGCTGCTCGTGCTGACGTTCGTGGCCGCGGGGCTTGCGCTCCGGCGGCGGGCGGCGGACGGTGTGCCCACCGCCGAAACCGAGGCACAGTGAGTGCATCCGGCAAAGAAAAACCGGGACGCAGGCATCTGCCTGCGTCCCGGTTCTCGTTTTTGTGGCGTTTTCGTGCCGCGCTGTGCTATAATGAGCCATCACGGTCGAAAGGAATCCCAATCGCAATGGTCAAAGTGCTCTTTATCTGCCACGGCAACATCTGCCGCAGCCCGATGGCGGAGTATCTGCTCAGGGAAATGGTGCGCCGGCAGGGGCTCGCGGCACAGTTTCAGATCGCCTCGGCGGCGACGAGCCGCGAGGAGATCGGCAACGACGTCTACCCGCCCGCGCGCGCCGAGCTGCGCGCCCACGGCATCCCGGTCGGTCACCGCGCCGCCGTGCAGGTCACGCCGCACGACTACGATGCCTACGACTGGCTGCTGACGATGGACGAGAACAATGCGCGCAACCTCCGCCGCATCCTCCCGCACGACCCGGACGGCAAGATCCGCCCGCTGCTGTCGTTCGCGGGTCTGGAGCGCGGCATCGCCGACCCGTGGTATACGGACGATTTCGGCACGACGTATGACGATCTCGTGCTCGGCTGCACGGCGTTTCTGGACGCGCTGCGCCGCCGCGGCGAGATTTAAAGCGGCAAGCTCGCGACAGGAATGACCGCCCCGGCCGGGGCGGGCATTCCTGTTTATGGCGCAATATCCGGGAGCGAAAGGCCGAGCCTTTCGGCCAGCTCGGCCAGATAACGGATGTGGCCGTCATCCGCACTGCGGATGGTGAAGTATCCGGTTTTGTCAGCCGTGATGTTCTGCCCGTGGCAGATTACCCGCTCCTCTTTTTGCAAATAGACCTGCTTGCCATGGGCTTTTTCGCGTTGGTATGCGTGCACAGCGTTCAGATAGTATTGTGCAAACAGTGCTTGTGCTTTTTCCAGGTCGCCCAGATGGCCGCAGATCATTGCTTCGTCGAGCAGGATCAGCTGCCGGCCCATCACATCGAAATGCGGATAGTCACGCCGGTGCGCGAGAATCGCCTCCCGGGAGGACAGCACGTCGTAGACGGGCAGTACTTTTGTCAGCACATCGGGCAGAATCTGATTCAGGAGCTGTGACGGCTGCTTTCGCAGGTCAAAGCACAGCTCCTGCCTGCCGTCAATGCTCCCGAGACGGGAGCGCAGGGTGCAGTTGTATTCGCGGTAATACCGTTTTGGTGGCGATGGGGAAAAGGTGCGCTCGTCGCACTCCGGTATGCGGATGCCGAGATTGACCCACATTTGCTGTGCGGGGCCCGCAGACGGCAAACCGCACTGGAAGTGGATGATCTGCGACAGGTCGCCGGAGACAAAGCGGTGCAGTGTCCGCCCGTATTTCCGGAAGCCGAGCGGCTTGAGCTGCGCATAGACGGCGGCCTCAATCTCGTCGGTGCATATGGCTGCTTTGGATTTTTCGTTCATGTTTGTTCTCCCTCCGAGGGGATCGCACTTTCATCAAAAATCGCCCGGAAGGCTGTGCCCTCCGGGCGGTTTTGCGAGTATGCAAAAGCCTTCACACCGACCAGTGCCGGCGGTCAAACAGCGCGATCGTGACAGCGACGGCGGCGGCGAAAAACACCAGCGCCGGCCACGGCAGCCCCAGCACCCGCGGCAGCGGGGCGAGACAGGTGATGGCCGCGCAGAACAGCAGCGAGCAGTCGAGAAGCGCGAGGATGAGCTTCGTCAGCAGCTTCGACTGCGCGGCGCGCGCCGCGTCCGACCACGATTTTTTCACGTTGACGGTCAGCTGCCCGGCATTGGCCTTGCTCAGGAACGCCGACAGCTGCGTCGGCAGCACCGTGAGCTTTTCGCCCGAGCGGGCGAGCTGCTGCGCGAGCGTCTTGACTTTCTTTTCAATGTGTTCGCGGCTCAGTGCGGTGTTCTTGACGTACTCCGCCACGATCTCGATGACGTTCGCGTCCGGCGACACGCTCGTGAGCATGCCTTGAATGACGAGCAGGCTGCGCCCGAGCATCGTCAGCGAGGCGGGCACGGACACGCCGTATTCGTTGAGAATCTGCACGAACTCGTCCACGAGCACGCCCATGTCGATGTCGGCCATCGGCATGGCCTCATACTTGTGCAGAAAGATGCCGATGCGCTCCGTGAGCGCCTGCTGGTCGGGCGTGCGGTCGTATTTGCCGAGCCCGAGCAGTGTCTGCGTGAGCGCGGGCACATCCTGCTCGTAGATCGTGCGGATGATGCCCATATACAGCTCCGCCTCGCGCGGGCTGATGCGCCCCATCATGCCGAGGTCGAGCCAGATGATCTTGCCGCCCTGCACGCGGATGTTGCCGGGGTGGGGATCGGCGTGGAAGAAGCGGTAGACCGTGATCTGGCGGATATAGTTGTGCACGAGCTTGACGGCGATCTCGTTGAGATCATAGCCGTCGGCGCGCAGGCCGTCGGTGTCGTCGATCTGGTGGCCGCCGATGTACTCCATGACGAGCACGTTTTTCGTGCACCACTTCGGGAACGTGGCCGGGCAGTCGGCGTAGGCCACGCCGTCGTTGAGGCGTTTGAACTCGGCGATGTTGTTCGCCTCGATCGTGAAGTCGAGCTCCTCCTGCACGGTATGCCACATCTCGTCGAGCACGGCGTGAAAATCCAGCGCGCTTGCGATCGGTGCGTACTTGAGCAGGGTGGCCGCGCGCTTGAGCAGGCGCACGTCGCGGCTCATGATGTTGTACAGATCCGGGCGCTGCACCTTCACGACCACGCGCTGGCCGTCCGTCAGCGTTGCGGCGTGCACCTGTGCGATCGAGGCCGAGCCGAGCGGCCGGATGCCGATCTCGGAAAAGACCTCCTGCCAGGGGCGGGCGTAGGCCTGCGTGAGGATGTCCTGCACCTCCGTCAGCGGCATGGGCGTCACGTCCGTGCGCAGCGTCTCGAGTGCGGCACAGTATTCTTTGGGCAGAATGTCCGAACGCATGGACAAAATTTGTCCAAATTTGACAAACGTCGGCCCGAGATCCACGAAAATATCGCGAACCTTCTCCGGCGTCAGCCCCTGGACGAGGTGGTGTTTTTGCAGGATGGAGACGATCTCGGCAAACCGCTTCGCCTCATCGATCTGCGTGACAGCGGGGCCGGCCATCAGCCCTCTTCCTTCATGGCCAGGAGCTTTTGCAGCAGCGCCTCGCGCTCTTCTGCGCTCATGGCCTCCACGTCCACGGCGGGCTTTTCGGGCGCGTCTTTCGCCACGGCCTGCTTGCAGGTGCGCTTGAGCTCCTCGTTGAGCACGCGGCCTTTTTCCACGGTCACTTCGCCGCGGGCGACGCACTCGTCGATGAGCTTGCCGAGCTTCTCACAGCCCATGTCGGCCGCGCCGACGGAGGCGACGATCATTTTGCGCAGATAGCTTTCGATAGAATCCATAATAAATTACACTCCTTGCCTTGTTATGATGTTGTTTATCGTATGCCCGACTTCGGGCGGGGATTGCAGTTTCGGCGCTCAGTCTGCCGCGGCGGCCGCGTCGAGCAGCGCCATGACCGAGCGGTAAAACAGCCGCGTGCGCACGACGCCGTTGTTCATAACGCCGCCGATCGCGGCCAGATGGTCGAGCTGCTCCGTGGGCAGCACCTGCCACACGCCGCGCTCCGGCGCCTGACCGGGCACAAAATCCACGTGCGGCGCGCCATCGGGGTACCGGGCGGAGATCGTGTTGACCAGCCCGTCGTTCGGCAGCCAGTCGCGCGATATAGCCGCATCGTCGCGCCCCATCGCGGTCGAAAACGGCCAGAGCAGCGGCGTCATGGCCGTGTCAGGCTTCTGATCGTGCGTGAGCAGGCGCGGCAGCGTCCGGCAGCAGGGAATGGAGAAATACCACGTGTCCGGCAGCGTTTCGATGCGCGCGTTGAGCGCCCGTGCGCCCGCGGGACGCAGATCGTCAAAGGCGTTGTCGCCCGCCGGCAGCGGGTTTTGCGCCAGCATGCGCAGCGCGGCCGTCGTGAGCGGCTCGTCCGGGTCGCGCCGGATGCCGAACTGATCGAGCTTGAAGTCATATACGCCCTTAAACGCCGAGATGCCGAGCGCGCGCGCCGCGCCCAGAAACAGCGCCGAGAGCGCGTTCGCCGCGTCCGGCTGCACATCGAGAAAGGTTGACCCGTCGTGCGGCGCGGCGATGGCCACGAGCGCGTGCACCCAGCCCGCCTTGCCGCCGGTGAACAGCGGCGAGGGCGTTTCGCCCGCGGCCGCAGCCGCCTGCACTTCCTCTGGGCAGCCGTGGCTCAGCAGCTCCATGAGCAGCCGCGCCGTCGCGCCGCCGAAGCTGTGCCCCACAAGGTCGATGGGCTTGTCCGCGCCCCAGCCGGGCACGAGCGGGGTCTGGTATGTTGTGCCGAAGCGCGCATGGCCGAAGCGCTGCGCGTGGGCGATGCCATAGTCGGCGGTGCCGCCGGTGAGCTCGGCATAGAGCTCGCACGCGCGGTCCCACGCGCTCGAGATGATGCCGACCGAGGCGGCGCGGCAGGCATACCCGCAGGTATTGAGATAGCCCAGCACGTCGCCCGCGGCGAGTCCCCAGTAGGGCACGGCGCGGTAGAGCGCGTCGCGCGCGCCCCAGCCCAGCAGCCCGTGGACGAACACGGTCGGGTGTGCTCCGCGGCCGCCGCGCGGCGCGTCCGGCAGCAGGCATGCGCCCACTTCCAGCGCCTGCTGCAGTCGCTGCTGCGGTGTTTTCATGGCGCACCTCCCTGAAAATGCTATTTACAATAAATATAACACACGCACCCGGGAGCGTCAATGCCGCAGTCCGGATGCAAAATAATGACGGAAATTCGTGCGCTCGCGCCGGATGAATTGTGCGAAATGCTAAAAGTGAAAAAATTTTGAAAACGGGGTTGACTTCATCGGCTAAAAGCGCTAAAGTAGGCACATCTTCAGTACAGGAGGCCCCAATCATGCGTCTGGAGCGATTTGCAAGCGCATATTCCTACTATTACTTTAGCAAGAGTAATAGTCGTTTGTGCTGCAAAAAAACCAGAGGTATCTGAGACTTCCCGATCCGGTTTTGACATGGCTGCACAGACGACTGTGCGGCTTTTTTCTTTGCCGGAACTTACATTTAGGAGGAGAAAACACATGAACATCAAGAAAATCACCGCGCTGCTCTGCGCCGTGGTCATGGTCCTCTCTCTGGCTGCCTGCGGCAGCAACGGCGACAAGGCCAGCGACAACAAGCACTACACCATCGGCATCTGCCAGCTCGTGCAGCACGAGGCGCTCGACGCGGCCACCAAGGGCTTCCGCGATGCCATCACCGACGCGCTCGGCGCCGAGAACGTCACCTTCGACGAGCAGAACGCCGCCGGTGACAGCGCCACCTGCGCCACCATCTGCAACGGCTTTGTGTCCAGCGGCGTGGATCTGATCCTTGCCAATGCGACCGGCGCCCTGCAGGCTGCGGCCGCCGCGACCAAGGACATCCCGATCCTCGGCACCGCCGTCACCGAGTACGGCGTTGCGCTCGGCATCGATAACTTCAGCGGCACCGTCGGCGGCAACATCTCCGGCACGTCCGACCTGGCTCCGCTCGATCAGCAGGCGGCCATGATCACGGAGCTGTTCCCGGATGCCAAGAACGTCGGCATCATCTACTGCTCCGGTGAGCCGAACTCCGTCTACCAGGTCGAGGTCGTCAAGGCCGCGCTTGAGAAGGCCGGCTGCACCGTGAATACATACACCTTCTCCGACACGAACGATGTTGTCTCCGTCACCGGCACGGCGAGCGACGCAAACGACGTGCTCTATATCCCGACCGACAACACCGCCGCCTCCTGCGCCGAGGCCATCAAGAGCGCCGCCAAGAAGCCCATCATCGCCGGCGAGGAGGGCATCTGCAAGGCCTGCGGCGTTGCAACGCTGTCCATCGACTACTACGAGCTCGGCCGCACCACCGGCGAGATGGCCGTGAAGATCCTCAAGGGCGAGGCCGACATCTCCACCATGGCCATCGAGTACTACCCGAACCCGGTCAAGAAGTACAATTCCGAGATGGCGACTGCCTACAACGTCACCATCCCGAGCGACTACGAGGCCATCGGCTGATTATTCGAACAATTCCCGGCTCCCTGCCGCAGTTTCTGCGGCAGGGATACTCTACACGATGAGGTAATCTTATGAATTCACTGGTTCTTGCGTCCCTGAGCCTGCCGAATCTGGTCTCGCGTCTGCCCGGCGGCGTTGCCCAGGGCATCATCTGGGGCATCATGGCCCTGGGCGTGTACATCACGTTCCGCCTGCTCGACGTCGCCGATCTGACGGTCGACGGGTCGTTCACCACCGGCGGCGCCGTGACGGTCATGCTCATCATCGCCGGCTGGCCGGCATGGGCGGCGCTGCTCATCGCGGTCGTGGCGGGTCTGCTCGCGGGCCTCGTGACCGGCCTGCTGCACACAAAGCTCGGCATCCCGGCCATCCTCGCCGGCATCCTGACGCAGTTCGCGCTCTACTCGATCAACCTGCGCATCATGAGCATGAAGGCCAACACCCCGGTCAACCCGGATAAGTACAGCCTGTTTCTGACGCTGCGCAGCGTGCCCGGCGCGATTTGGAAGGGTCTGCTGCTCGCGGCGGTGCTCATCGCGCTCCTCTACTGGTACTTCGGCACCGAGCAGGGCAGCGCCATCCGCGCCACTGGCTCCAACCCCGCCATGAGCCGCGCGCAGGGCATCAACATCAACGCCATGAAGGTGCTCGGCCTGTCGCTTTCCAACGGCATGGTCGCCCTCTCCGGCGGCCTGATGGCGCAGTACCAGGGCTTTGCCGACATCAATATGGGCCGCGGTGCGATCGTCATCGGCCTCGCCGCCGTCATCATCGGCGAGGTGCTGTGCGATGCGTTCTTCCGCAAGGGCTGCAATTTCTCCGTGCGCCTGAGCTTCGTGGTTCTCGGCGGCATCGTGTATTACCTCGTCATGGTGCTCATCCTCTGGCTCAAGCTCGACCCGAACGATCTGAAACTCTTCACCGCCGTGATCGTGGCCGTGTTCCTGGCTGTGCCGTATCTCAAGGGGCAGGCCAAGAGCTCGTTCCACCGGCTCAAGAAGGGAGGCAAGTGACATGTTGACACTCGACCATATCTCCAAAACCTTCAACCCCGGCACCATCAACGAGAAGCGGGCGCTCGACGGATTGTCCCTGCACCTGAAGCCGGGCGATTTCGTAACCGTCATCGGCGGCAACGGCGCCGGCAAATCCACCATGCTCAACGCTGTCGCAGGCGTCTGGCCGGTGGATGACGGCCGCATCATCCTCGACGGGGTGGACGTGACCGCCATGCCCGAGCACCGCCGCGCGCAGTACATCGGCCGCGTGTTCCAGGATCCCATGATGGGCACGGCCGCGAACATGCAGATCGAGGAAAACCTCGCCCTCGCCGCGCGCCGCGGCAAAAAGCGCACGCTGCGCTGGGGCGTCACGAAGGCGGAGCGCGAGGCATATCAGGAAAAGCTCAAGACGCTCGGCCTCGGCCTCGAGGATCGCATGACGGCGAAAGTCGGCCTGCTCTCCGGCGGCCAGCGCCAGGCGCTGACGCTGCTCATGGCCTCTCTGCAGAAACCGAAGCTGCTCCTGCTCGATGAGCACACCGCGGCGCTCGACCCCGCGACGGCGGCCAAGGTGCTCGAGCTGTCGGACCGCATCGTGCGCGAAAACCAGCTCACCGCCATGATGATTACCCACAACATGAAAGACGCCATCGTTCACGGCAACCGCATCATCATGATGAATGAGGGGCGCATCATCCTCGACATCGAGGGGGAAGAGAAAAAGAAGCTTACGAAGCAGGATCTGCTCGAAAAGTTCGCCGAGGTGGCGGGCACGCAGGTCGAATCCGACGAAGTGCTCCTGAGCTGACACGCAGACATCCCGACCGATCGGATATTGAGAAAAGAGAAGCATCTCCGGCGCCTGAACGCACAGGCGCCGGGGGTTTTTTCTTTTTCTGGCGCGCGTTTCCGCCCGCGCAGCAACACCCACGAAAACCACCAAATTCCGACCAGAAAGTTTGTGCAGTTTTTTTGTCAGAAAACCCACACAAACCACGAAATTTATGTTAACCTTTTCATGCGAAATTTTTTTGTTTTTGCGGGTTTGTCGAGGGTTCAGGAGGATAGGGTTCGTGGTTTTCAGCAGCCTGTCGTTTTTGTTTTGCTTCTTTCCGGCGTTTCTGCTGGTGTATTATCTGACACCGGCGCGCCCGGCCGGCGCGCGCAATGCCGTGCTGCTGGCGGGAAGCCTCGTGTTTTACATCATCGGGCTGGACGGTCAGTGGGCGTATCTTGCGCTGCTGGCCGCATCTGTGCTGGTTAACTACGGGCTGGGTCTTGCCATCACGCGCGACAAGCCGCGCGCGAAGCTGTGGCTCATCGTCGGCCTGTGCTACAATTTCCTGTGGCTGTTCCTATTTAAATACCTCAACTTCCTGCTCACCGGCATCAACGGCGTGCTCGGCTGGGTGTCCGGCGGCAAGGCGGCCGTGCCGCTGCTGGGCTGGGCGCTGCCGGTCGGCATCAGCTTTTACACGTTTTCCGCCGGCGGCTATCTCATCGATGTCTACCGCGGCACGGTCGCGCCGGAGCGCTCGCTGCTCACATTCGGCACGTATCTGACCATGTTCCCGAAGCTGGTCTCCGGCCCGATCGCGAGCTACGCGCAGCTACAGCCGGAGTTTGGCGCGCGCGATGTGTCGCTGCGGCAGGCGGTCGACGGGCTGAAGCTGTTTTTGTTCGGTATGGCGCTCAAGATTTTGCTTGCCAACCAGCTCGGCGGCCTTTGGAGTGATGTGACCACGATCGGCTTTGAGAGCCTCTCGACGCCGCTGGCGTGGATGGCCGCGTTCGCGTATTCGTTCCAGCTCTACTTTGACTTCTGGGGCTATTCGCTCATGGCCATCGGTATCGGCCGGATGCTCGGCTTCCACCTGCCGGAGAACTTCCGCTGCCCGTATCTGGCGCTGAGCATGACGGAGTTCTGGCGCCGGTGGCACATCACGCTCGGCACGTGGTTCCGCGAATATCTGTACATTCCGCTCGGCGGCAGCCGCTGCAGCCGCAAGCGCTTGATCTTCAATCTCCTGGTTGTCTGGCTGGCGACCGGCCTCTGGCACGGCGCGCATCTGAACTTCCTGCTCTGGGGTCTGGGGCTGTTTGTGATCCTCGTCGTGGAAAAGCTCTGGCTCAAGAAATATCTCGACCGCTGGCCGGTGCTTGGGCACCTGTATATGTTCGTGCTCATCCCGCTGTCGTGGGCGGTGTTTTCCGTGTCGGACTTTGGGCAGCTCGGCGCGTACTTCGGCCGCCTGCTGCCGCTGTTTTCGCACACGACGGCGGCCTATCCGCTCGATTTTCTCAAATACGGCAAGACCTACGGGGTGTTCCTCGTGCTCGGCCTGCTGTGCTCGACGTCGCTGCCGGTGCATATATACCGCCGGCTTAAGGGCACCTGGGCCGGTGCGGTCATTCTGGCCGTGCTGTTCTGGCTGTGCCTGTACTGCCTGAGCAAGGGCATGAACGACCCCTTTATGTATTTCCGATTCTAAGGAGTGCTGACGCATGAAACGCATCAAACCGCAAATGTTTCTGATCCTGCTGCTCGTGGCCGCGCTCGCGGCGGCGCCGTTTCTCATCCGCGGCCTGATCGACCGCAGCAGCGCCGGCAAGCAGCCGACTGCGGCCGTCACCGAGGCGCCGGAGACCGACACCACGCCGACACCGACGCCGGAGCCCACGCCGCTGCACTTCACGACGGTGGATGCATCGTATTTTGACGACGCACTCTTTATCGGCGATTCGCGCACCGTCGGCATCGCCGAATACGGCAGCCTGAAAAACGCGACCTACTTTGCCGATGTCGGCCTGAACGTCTATACCGCGCCGACGAAGGCCGTCGCCGTGAAAAACGTCGGCACCGTCACGCTGCCACAGCTTCTGAGCCAGAAAACCTTCGGCAAGGTCTACATCATGCTCGGCATCAACGAGCTGGGCAACGATCTGGACGATATCACGGCGAAGTTTTCCTCGCTCATCGACACCGTGCGCGCCGCGCAGCCGGACGCCATCATCTTCGTCGAGGCGAACCTGCACGTCGGCGCCTCGCGCTCGAGCACGGACGCGACGTTCAACAACCCCCGCATTGACAAGCTCAACGAAAAGCTCGCCGCGCTCGCCGACGGCAAGATGATCTTCTACATCGACATCAACGAGGTTTTTGACGACGAAAACGGCAACCTGCGCGCCGACGCCAGCGGCGACAGCACCCATGTCTACGCCAAGTATGACCTCGACTGGTGCGACTGGCTGTGCACGAAGGCGATCGTCCGCTGAGCAAAAAAATACACGACAAAGGCCAGCTGGAAACCGCTTCCGGCTGGCCTTTGTCGTGATAGATGCGAATATTATCACTTCTGTCTTCCGTTTTTTCTCCCTCGACGCGGTGACGCGCATCAGCGCTTGAGGATGTACCACACAAACGCGCCGCAGGTAATGACCATACCGCCGCCAACTGCTGCAAAGATCATGTGACTGCCTCCTTTCCCCCAATGTCCCGCCCGTGCTCTGGACGGAATCTGTGAAGATACTTCATTATAAGGAATCTGTACGCTAAGTTTCCGGAAAAGCGCGGCGGGAACGGCGCTTTTCCGTTAAGAAGGCGGAAAGGAATGCGCCCAGGGCGGCAAAGACCGTCGCGTTCGCGCGGACAATGTGCTATGCTGAAGCAGGAACCGTTCCGCTGTCCGGAAGGAGGAGCATGTATGAAAAAAAGATGGAAGCGCCTGCCGTCCTGGCTGCGCGATACCTTTGTTTTTCTGTTGATCATGGGCGCTGCCGTCGCCGTGTGCGAACTGCTGTCCGCCTGCTATGATGACAACAATCCGTTTGCCACGTCGGTGTTCATTCTGGCCGTGGTGCTCGTCTCGCGCTTTACCAGCGGATATGTGCCCGGCATTCTGGCGGCGGCCGTCGGTGTGCTGAGCGTGAACTACCTGTTTACCTACCCGTTTCACGAGTTCAACCTTTCGATCGAGGGCTATCCGCTTACATTTACGGTCATGCTGGTCGTGTCCGTGCTCGTGAGCACGCTCACCACGCAGATCAAGCGGCAGGAACAGCTTCGCTATGAGGCGGAGCGGGATCGGATGCGTGCCAATCTGCTGCGCAGCGTGTCGCACGACATCCGCACACCGCTGGCGGCGATCATGGGCCTGAGCACCACCATCGAGGAGAACGAAACGCTCACGGACGAGGGACGCGGCATGGTCGAGGAAATCCATCAGAACGCGCACTGGCTGCTGCATCTGTCGGAAAACATCCTGTCCATCACGCGCTTTTGTGACGAGGGCGTTATGCTCGAAAAATCGGACGAGGTCGTCGAGGAGATCGTCGGCAGTGCGATCCGGCGCTTTCGCAAAAATTGCAATACGGATATCCCCATCGCGGTCAAAAAGCCGGAGGAGATCCTCCTGGTGCCGATGGATGCCACGCTCATCGAACAGGTGTTGCTCAACCTACTGGAGAACGTCGCCAGGCACAGCCCGTCGGCGACCGAGATCTTTATTGAGATCCGTCAGGAGGGGTGCCGCGTCTGGCTGACCGTGGCCGACAACGGCGACGGTATCCCGCCGCAGCTTCTCGGCGTGCTCTTTGACGGTTACCTGCCGCTCGGTGCGGAGAGCGCGACCGACCGCGGCAGCCGCCACGCGGGCATCGGCCTGAGTGTCTGCCGCGCGATCGTGCGCGCACACGGCGGTGAAATTTATGCAAGAAATAAGATCGACGGCGGCGCAGAGTTTCGCTTCTGGCTGCCGGCGGAGGAGGAGTCGAACACATGATCCGTGATAAAATCATCATTGTCGAGGATGACCCCGGCATCAGCAAATACCTGCAGGCGACGCTGCGCGCGCACGGGTATGACATCCTGCTGGCGCCCGACGGCAAGACCGCACAGGAGATGATTGCCTCGCATTGCCCGGATCTGCTGCTGCTGGATCTCGGCCTGCCGGATATGGACGGCAGCGAGATTATCCGCTCCGTGCGCTCCTGGAGCCGGATGCCGATCATTGTCATCTCGGCCCGCAGCGCGGAGCTCGACAAGGCGGCTGCACTCGATCTGGGTGCGGACGACTATCTGACCAAGCCCTTCGGTACGGTGGAGCTGCTCGCGCGCATCCGCACGGCGCTGCGCCATACGCGCACCGATGGTACGAGCGATGGCCTGGCCATGACGGGCGAGTACCGCGTCGGCGACCTGTGCATTGATTACAATAAGCACCGCGTCTTTCTCGCCGGCGAGGACACGCACCTGACGCCGAACGAATACAAGATCGTGGCGCTGCTTGGCCGGCACGCCGGGCAGGTGCTCACGTATAAGTCCATGATGAAAGAGCTTTGGGGTCCCGGCGTCGGCGGGGACAATAAGCTCCTGCGCGTGCACATGGCGAACATTCGCCGCAAGATCGAGCCGAACCCGGTCGAACCGCAGTACATCTTCACCGAAGTCGGCGTCGGCTACCGCATGGCCGACAGCCATTGACGCACAAAAGGCGCCCGGAGCGATCGCTCCGGGCGCCTTTTTGCACCCGCGCGCGGGCAGCAAAAACCGCGCCCGCATGCTTGCGGGCGCGGTGTGGGTGTGTTCATTTGCCCAGCGCGGTGTGCATCTGGCGCTGGATGGCGTCGGTCAGGTCGCGGGTGGATGTATTCTTGACCGTCTCAGCCGGAATGACCTCGCGGATGCGCAGGTACACGTGCGTGCGCCGCCAGGGGACATGGTGCGCAATACGCTCCGTGCCCTCGATCGTCGCCACGACGATCGGCACGTTGGCCTTCTGCGCGATCTTGAGCGAGCCGGCATGCCACGGCAGCAGCTCGCCGCTTTTGCTGCGCGTGCCCTCGGGATAGATGGCGAACGAGCACTCGTGCGCGCGGATGAGATCGGCGGCCGCGTTAATGGTATGCAGGGCGTTGCGCGGGTTTTCCCGGTCGATCGGCAAAAAGCAGCACCGGCGCACAAACGGACCGATGACGAACTTGCGCATGTTCGACGGCTTGGACACGAACGCCAGCCGCCAGCGCCGCAGCACCCACCACTGCACCATGGGGTCAAAGTTGGAGCGATGGTTGCTCACGAACAGATATTCGGTATCCGTCGGCACTTTTTCCAGACCGTCGACGTGCACCTTCACGCGGCACAGGGCGAGAATCCAGCCGTCGAGCGCCATCGTCAGCGCGTGGTAAAACGGGCTGATGTGCTCGTATGTCTTGTTGGGGCCGGCAAACCACGAGCAGATGAACATCAAAAGCACGTACACGAGGTTCGCTGCCACAAAGCAGGCGGCCAGGATCGGCAGCAGCCACCAGTAGCTCAGCGCGGGGGATAAAAAATAAATCCACGCTGTGCTGAGCACGGCGGGAATGAGCAGCAGATAATAAAGCATGAACGGACACCTTCAAGCATATTTTGTAACTAAAATCTGTAACTAAATGTTGACGATACACTTCCGGGTACATTATAATTGCTTTGGAATACATAGTCAATGAACGAGATGTAAACTTGTGTGTTCCGGAAAAATTCGATTGGAGATAGGATGGGATAAGATGATCGTATTACAATGGGTGTTCCCGGTGTCCCTCGCGGCACTGGCGATCGTGCACCTCATAAGCTGCTGGCGCGGCGATGATGATCTGCGCAAGCCGACCAAGGTCGCGCTGATGCCGGTCGTTGCGCTGACCTACCTCGCCTTTGCCCGCATGCCGTCGCTTTGGGTGGTCGCCGGCCTGCTGTTTGGCTGTCTGGGCGATCTGTTTTTGCTCTGGCCGCTCAAGAACAAGTTCTTTGTCCTCGGCACGACGTCGTTCTTCCTCGGCCACGTGTGCTACCTGATCTTTATCTACACGCACTATGTCATCCGCGTGAGCTGGATCTGGATCGTGGTCGTCTGCGCGATCTATGCCGCCGGCGCCGTGGTCGTGTACAGCGGCAGCCGCAAGCACATCCCGCGCGCGCTGCGTCCGCTGTCGCTGGCGTATATGCTCATGCTCTGCGTGCTGAGCGTGAGCCTGATCCTGCCGCTGCTGACGGCGTTCTGGTGGGGCAAGCTCGTGGCGTTTTTCGGCGCAACGTTCTTCCTCGCGTCCGACGGGGTGCTGTGTGATATGCTCTTCGTTAAGAAGGCGGAGCCGCGCACGCAGAATCTCGTCGTCATGCTCACGTACATCCTCGCGCAGGTGCTGCTGGCCGTCGGTTTTGCGGCCTGCCCGTAATGACAGAAAAACCGCGTGGTTTCAAAGGAAACGGGGCTCTCCGGTGTGGAGAGTCCCGTTTGTCGTACAGTGATGGGAAAAAATAAAAAAATCTGTTATTTTCTCTTTACATAGGTACAAAAATGCAATACAATGCGTAGCATCTACGGGAGACTTCGGGGGGAAAAAGAAATGATTATGAAAGCAAAGGGCGCTGAAAACGGTTCGGAGCGGGAACGGTTTATCGACCGGATGCTCAAGGAGATCCTCAGCGGGCAGCGCAACCCGGGTGACCGGCTGCCGACGGAGAGCGAACTGGCCGAACAGTACGGCCTGCGCAAGACGAACGTCCATCTCGGCCTGCAGGAGCTGGAGCGGCTGGGCTTTCTGACCGTCGTGCCGCGGCACGCGACCTATGTTGCGCACTACTGGGAGCAGGCGAAGCTGGAGACGCTGGCGGCGATCATGACGCACGGCGGCAAGCCGCAGCCGGAGCTGGTGGATGCGTTTCTGGAGCTGCGCGAAATGGTCGCGCTCGGCTGGTTCCGCTGGACGGGCCGCAACCCCAAAACGGAGCAGATGCGGCACCTGTACGGGCTGCTCGAGCGGATGGAGGCCATCGCCTACGCACCGGACGGTGAGAAGGACAAGCCGGAATTTCTGGACCTGGTCAATCAGTTTCTGGTGTGCATGTTTGCCGAGTCGGGCAACATGATCTTCCGCGTCCTGCTGCGCTCGTCGCGCGAGCTTGCGCACGTGACGTATTACATCGTGGCGTATACGCTGGATATGCGTGAGCTGTGCACGACGTACCGCACCGTGCTCGACGGGCTCACAAGCGGGCATACCTCGGAGGCGATCGACTACTGGTGCGCCTGGAGCGACAGGGTCACGGTGCAGTACCGTGCGGCGCTCGAAGAGCTCAATTACGAATCCTGAACCGATGCTGCCCCGGCGGGCATTTACAGCCCGCCGGGGTTTGCTGCTGTTTGTGAACTTTTCGCGCTGCGGTTGCGTCCGGCGCCCGCCCGTGTTAAAATCAGGGAAAGAACACCGGAAGGGAGCGAGCCATATGAAGCTGACATTCATCCGCGCCGACCATGAGGTGACCGGAAGTTGCACCCTGCTCGAGATCGGCGGGCACTACGGCCTGATCGACTGCGGCATGGAGCAGGGACGGGATCTGTTTGAGAATATTGCCATCCCCGTCCCGGCGGCACAGATCGAGTTCGTACTCGTTACGCACGCGCACATGGATCACACCGGCCACCTGCCGCTGCTGTATAAGCAGGGCTTTCGCGGCACGGTCTACGCCACGGAGGCGACGTGCGACCTGTGCGGCATCATGCTGCGCGACGCGGCGCACATCCAGATGTCCGAGGCTGAGTGGAAGGGGCGCAAGGCCGCCCGCGCCGGCCAGCCGGCGCCAGAGCCGCTGTACACGCTCGAGGATGTGGAAGGCGTGCTGCGGCTGCTGCGCCCGTGCGGCTACGGCAGGCGCATCCAGGTCAGCGAGAACGTCATCATCCGCTTCACGGATGTCGGCCACCTGCTCGGCAGCGCGTGCATCGAGACGTGGCTGACCGAGAACGGCACGGAGAAAACGATCGTGTTCTCCGGCGACATCGGCAACACCGACCAGCCCATCATCCGCGACCCGCAGACCGTCTCGGGCGCGGACTACGTGCTCATCGAGTCAACGTACGGCGACCGCAGCCACGGCCCGCGCGTGGATTATCTGTCCGCGCTCGCCGGCTGCATCCAGCGCACGCTCGACCGCGGCGGCAATGTGGTCATCCCGTCGTTCGCCGTCGGCCGCACGCAGGAGCTGCTGTATTTCATCCGCCAGATCAAGGACGCCGGCATGGTGCACGGCCACCCGCATTTCCCCGTCTATGTTGACAGCCCGCTCGCCAATGAGGCCACGCGTGTCTTTCTGCAGACGGACACGAGCTTTCTCGACGACGAGGCCTGCGCGCTCATCCGCAGCGGCGTCAACCCGCTGTATTTTGACGATCTGCACACCGCCGTCACGAAGGAAGACTCCATGGCGCTCAACAACGACAAGACGCCGAAGGTCATCCTCTCCTCGAGCGGCATGTGCGACGCCGGCCGCATCCGCCACCACCTGAAGTATAATCTCTGGCGGCCGGAGTGCACGGTGCTGTTCGTGGGCTATCAGGCGGTCGGCACGCTCGGCCGCAAGCTGAACGACGGCGCCGAGAGCGTGAAAATCTTCGGCGACGAGATCGCCGTGCACGCAGAGATCACCGTCCTGCCCGGCGTGAGCGGCCATGCGGATAAGCAGGGGCTGCTGCACTGGATCAACGCTATGGAGCAAAAGCCCGCGCATGTGTTTGTCAACCACGGCGACGACGACGCCTGCACGGCGTTCGCCGCCTGCCTGCGCGACGAATACGGTTATGACGCCGATGCACCATACAGCGGCAGCGTCTTCGACCTCGCCGCCGGCGCGTATACCTATGTTGCCCCGCCGCGGCCCATCCGCCGCGATGCCGAGTGCCAGGCCACCGCGGCCGGAAAGCGCCGCGAGAGCCCGGCCTACGCGCGGCTCACACGCGCGCTCGGCGAGCTCTCGGCGCTTGTGCGCCGCTGCGCCGGCTGCCCGAATAAGGGCCTGAGCGCCTTTGCCGAGGAGATCGAGCGGCTCACCGCCCGCTGGCGCGACCGCCTCGCCCCGTGAGGATGCACGCAAAAACCGCCCTGCCGGATGCCCGGCAGGGCGGTTTTTGCGTGGTGATGTCTTAAATTTTCCCGCGCGCCCGGCCGACGAGGTACACCCCGACCGTGCCGACGCCCAACAGGGCGATGTTTACGATCGGTACGACATTTGTCTGCAATGCGTCGGTGCCGAAGGCGTTCTGCGCCAGAAACAGCGCCCCGCCGCCCGCCGCCGCCGCGCACAGGAGTACGAGCGCGGGCGGGTTTTTCTGCGCGAACAGCCGTCCGTCGGGCGAGCAGGCCGCGCGCAGGCAGTTGACCGCGAGCGTCAGCAGCATTGACACGAGCACGAAGTCCGGCAGCACCCACAGCCCGATCACGAGCGCGCCGAAGCGCTCGACCGCATGAAACAGGCTGACATTGCGCAGCATGGTGAAAAACGGGTGGTTGAGCTTTGCCGTCAGCTCTGCGCCCAGGATGCTGATCGTGAACGCGCTCAGCAGCGTCACGAGCACGCACATGCGCACGCACCACCACACGGCCGCGCGGCCGCGTCCGGGCGCGGCCGGCGTGCGTCCCCCGGTGAAGGCGGCGAAAAACAGCACCGCCGCCCCGACGCCGAACACCGTCAGCCCGCTGCGCGCAACGCCCGGCACATCCTGCACCGTTACGGGCAGCAGGTTTTTTATATCCAGCCCCGGCACCGCGAACACCAGCACCAGCGCCAGCACGAGCACGAGCAGCGGCAAAAAGATCTCCGAGGCGCGAAAGAGCGCCTTGGGATCGCCGAGCGCGCCGCAGACCGCCATGACCAGGATCGTCACCACGAACGGCCACGGCCTGCTCAGCGGGAACACCGTTTCGATGAACCGCTCGGCTCCGATGCGCAGCGCAAACGCGCCGTAGAGCAAAAACCACAGCGCGTAGACGCCCAGCAGCACGCGCCCCGCGACCGGGCCGAGCGCGCGCAGCGTGATCTCGCCGATACCCTCGCCCGGCCGCCCGCGGTGCAGCATGCCCTCCAGCATCCACGCAAACAGCAGCAGCGGCACCAGCGCCACCAGGCCGCACAGCCAGCCGCAGCAGCTGGCCTCCACGGTCGTCTTGCGCGGTACGAGATGCAGCAGCGGCGAGAGCAGCACCATCGTGCACAGCGCGTAATACTGCCGCCGCGTGAGTTGAAGTCCCGTCATGTTCTGCCTCCCGAAGTGTCGATGCTGTCGCGCAGGTCGAATGTCCGGCCCACGTCGGCCTTGACCGTCACGTGCACCGGCACGCTCTGCCAGACCGCCGGCCAGTCGTCACGGATGGCGGCCCATCTGCGCCCGCCGCCGATGGCCAGCGCCTGCCCCACACCGAGAAAGTCCGCGCCCAGCGTCTGCGACAGGGCGATCACATCCTCCGCCCAGCCGGCCACGCGCGCTTCGAGCGCGGCGTTGAGCGCGTCCTGATAAGCCTGCGCGGTGATCTGCCCCGGTGCGCGCAGCTCGGCGATGCTCGCGCGCAGCTTGAGCGTCACGTCCACGCGCGCGAGCGCGCCGTCCGTGTCCCATACCGGGCGGAAATTTGCCTTGCACTTGTCGAGCGTGAGCATGACGGTGCTGCCGTCCGCATCGGCGACCGGGAGGTCGCCGTGCCCGGCAGTGCCGAGGAGCATGCTCGCCCCGCGCGCCGTCTCCGGGTCGATGCTGCCGACGTAATCCCCGTCGCGGAAGATCGCGTACCCTGCGGGGGTGAGTGCCAATTTGCCGCCCTCGCTCTCGGGCGTGCGCACGCATGTCACGGCGCCCGTCACGGCGCAGCCGCTGCCGGCGAGCGCCCGGGCGATGTCCGTACAGGAGTAGGCGTGGCTCGTGCCGTCGAGCGCGATGTCCTTTTCCAGTGCGGCGAGCGCCTCGGTCACGTCCGTTTTGTCGTCGCCCGTTTCCATGACCGCCTGCTGCGCCGTGCCGCCGAGCACGACGAACAGCGGCGCGCTCAGGCGCATGTCCGGGTTGCGCGCGATGAAGTCCAGCAGCGGTTTGAGACCGCCGGCGGCGGCCGCCTCCTCGCCGAGGAGCAGATAGCTCGTCTGCGCGTAAAACAGCTCTGCACTCGGTGTGCGATCCTGCAGTTGGTCGAGCGCTGCGAGCACCGACACGCCCGACTGCGTCATGCGCTTCGGCGCCTCATTTTCGCCGGCTTTTCCGGTCGCCGCGCTCAGGCACACGCCCTCGGGCGCGAGATCCACGCCGATCGTCTGGATCAGCTCCAGATCCTCGACCGGGCGGTAATTGCTTGAGATCGCGCCGGTGCTGCACCCGCTGCACAGCACGCCCGCCGCCAGCGCCAGCGCCAGTGCCCGCCTGCGTCGCATGGCCATCCCTCCTCATATATAATGGTGTGCCTTATCTCTGCCGCCGCCGGTTGCGGCTGCCATACTCCGGCGGACGGAACTTCTCGTCCGGCTGCGGCCGGCGCAGCAGCGTGCGGAAGATCGACGGCCGTTCGCTGTCTACAAACGGAGCCATGTAGGCCACGCCGTCGCTGTCGATCGTGCACAGGTACCAGACTACCAGTCCCAGCATCGCCAGAATGCCGAACAGACCCGCCAGCGCCGCCGCCAGCACCAGCCCCAGCCGCAGCAGACGCACGGCGTTGCTCAGCTCCTGATTCGGCAGCGTGTAGCCCGCGATGCCCGCCAGCGCCACGACAATGATCGCCACCGGGCTGACCACCTTCGCGTCCACGGCCGACTGCCCCACGAGCAGCGCCCCGATGATCGACACCGTCTGACCGATCGAGTTCGGCAGCCGCAGCCCGGCCTCCTGCAGCAGCTCGAAGGCGATGAGCATGAACAAGATGATCGCCGGCGCCGAAAACGGCACCTGCTGCTTGGCCTGAATGACCGACAGCAGCAGCTTCGCCGGGATCATCTCCTGGTGGTACATCACCACGGCCACGTACAGCGCCGGAAACGTCAGCGAGATCGCCAGCGCGAAATAGCGCAGCACGATCAGCGCCGAGGCCAGCAGATAGTGGTGCGATTCGTCATCCGGTGTGTGCATCAGCAGCCGGAACGTCGTCGGCAGCAGGTAACCCATCGGCAGGCCGTCCACCAGCAGACCCACGCAGCCGTCGAGCAGCGCACCGGCAAACTTGTCCGGCCGTTCCGTCTGGTCAAGCTGCGGCAGCAGCGCCCGCGGCCGCTGCGTCAGGTACGGCTCCAGATCGCCGCGGCCGAGCAGCGCCTGCTCGTCGATGGTGTCGAGCTTGTCGAGAATGCGCTGCACGCGCACGGGGTCGGCGATGCCGTCGACATACAGCACCGCGACCGTTGTCTCCGATTGCCGGCCGACGACCGTCTGCTGCAGCTTCAGCGCCGGGGTGTGGAGCTTGCGCCGCACGAGCGAGGTGTTGACGCGCAGCGTCTCCACGAAGGCGTCCTTCGCCCCGCTGACGGATTTCTCGATTGACGGCTCCGACACGGCGCGCACATTCGACGTGCGCACCTCGAACGTGACCGCCTTGCGCTGCGCGTCGAACACGAGCGCGACCGAGCCGTTCGTCAGATCGCCGACCACGTCGTCCATGTCTGTGCGCGTGCGCGTCGAGCAGCTATATACCGCGCCCTGCTCGATGCGGTGCACGGCCTCGCGTGTGGAGCCGATGTTCGCCAGGCGGCCGCCTTCCGTCAGCGGCCGCAGCACGTCCGTGGATACGTCGCCCGCCGAGACCACACCGTCCAGCCAGCAGACGGTCACGGTCAGGCGGCTTTCGAGCCCGATGCGCACGGTGCGCGCCTCGAAATCGTCGCAGTCGGAAAATATTTTTTTTAGTTCGCCCGCCGTGACCGGTACGTCATACTGCGGCTGCGGGCGCGGATGCGGCCCGTCACCGGCGCCGCGGGGAAAGAAGTTGGTTTGCATATTGCGTAGTATAACCGGAAAAAACCACAATATTTAGTGCCCGGAAAATGGACAAAAAATTTTTTACGAAAATGTGAAAAAAGTTGTTGACAGCGGTCGTTTCGGGTGGTATATTAGCAAAGCGCTCGCGGGGAACGCCAAGAACAAAACAAACTTCCGAAAGAAAGTTGAAAAAAGTTCTTGACAAAGCGAACTGCGTGTGGTAACATAAACAAGCTG